>Ga0075424_100002536_pt1 | contig 16760 bp, 13 predicted proteins | sample SoiMethybrSBSTD3_FD_75301 | JGI IMG/M metagenome (GOLD analysis project Ga0075424, IMG submission 75301) | Bulk soil microbial communities from a Populus tree surrounding site in Tennessee, USA - Soil MetaG P. TD hybrid SBSTD3 | ecosystem: Environmental > Terrestrial > Soil > Tree plantation...
TGCCGCCAACAGGACCATGCACGCTCCGAGCGCCCAAATCACACCAAAGAATCCGAATGGGATTTGAAATGACCAGCCCGTTCCGACCACGGTGAATTCCAGCACGATCAGCCATAGGCCACGTGTCCAAAGGAATTGACTCAGCTCTGCTGGAGTGCGGCGTCGCCCGTAGAAGAAAGCTCCAGTGCCCGCCAGGAAGAAGAACATGGGCGCGCAGAAGTGTGTGATCCAGCGCGTAAAGAACAACGCGGCCCAGGTCCGCGCCAATGTTTCAGGCTCGAAGCGAAGATTGGTAAAGTAGTCGCGAGTGTGATCGAGTGCCATGACGACCATGATGAGCCCGCGGAAGATGTCGAGTGAGACGACCCGCGAGGACGCGGGCGCGTTGAGTGTGCTCTCTGCTGCGGCGGTGCTGGCCGAGGAGATCGTGGCGGACATGGACATTCCTTAACGAAGACGTGCCATCCTATCGCAGTCTGACGAGAGTAGACAGGGAAGGTTAGCTGGGCAGAGGGGCTGACATTTTGTCAGCCGCGGGTCTTGGCAGAGCGCGACTGCGATAAGGCTGGGCGGCACTTTCTTTCGTGCTAAGGAAGTGGAGTTGGAAAAGGGGCTCTTGGCGAGAAATGAGCTGTGATGCGATCCTAGCTTGAGATTTTGTAGTCGCAGGCGGTGCGACAGGCTTCGCAGTAGTACAAGCCGTCTTCGCAGAGGCGTACATCGAGTTGGCCCTGGCAGAAGCAGCAATACTTCTCACACTCACAGCGTTCTTCCGTTTGCTCGCACTGGCTGCAGCGGACTTTCGTCTTGGTGGCCATAGGCAGACTCTATTCCGGAGTTGCCCGGTTTGGAAACGTGCCCTTGGTAACTAACTCTTTCGCGTCAAACAGACCTCATTCGGTGGTGCATAAGTTCCCTTCGGGCCGTTCGATCCCTCCGGTTTGACCGTCGGAAAAAGCGCGTGATAGGGTTAACAGTTCCGCGACTTCGCAGCCCAGCCACTGCGCGTCCGATCGAGGGAAATCGACTTGCCTGCAGTAGAGGCGTCCACGCCGACCATCCGCAAGACCGCGCTGAATGCCGTCCATCGCCAGATGGGCGCCAAGATGGTCGAATTCAATGGATGGGATATGCCGGTGGAGTATCCGTCCTCCGGCGGCATCATGGCAGAGCACAACGCCGTGCGCACAGGTGTGGGCATCTTCGACGTCAGCCACATGGGGGATATCCGGCTCTCCGGTCCGGAGGCGCTTGCAGCCGTGCAGCACATTTCGATGAACGACGCTGATCGCCTCGCGGTGGGACAGGCACAGTATTCGGCGCTCCTCTACCCCGAGGGAACATTCGTCGACGACGTGATCGTACATCGGCTTGGAGACGATGAGTACCTGCTGGTAATTAATGCCGGGACACGAGAAAAAGACTTCAATTGGGTGCGGGACAACACTCATGGGTTCAACGTCAGGGTTGAGCACCTGTCGGATGACTTCACTCAGATCGCGATCCAGGGGCCGCGTGCAGTAGATCTGCTGCAGAAGTTGACCGAGGCGAATCTGGCGGCGGTGAAGTTCTACTGGGTGACACACGGAACGGTGTGTGGTCTGAAGAACATCCTGATTGCGCGCACGGGCTACACCGGGGAAGACGGCTTCGAGATTTATATTCCGGCGGATGACGAAACCGGCATTCGTGTATGGCATGAAATTCTGGAGGCGGGTAAGGAATTCGGTGTTGTTCCATGCGGGCTGGGGGCACGCAACACGCTGCGCTTGGAAGCAAGGCTAGCCCTATACGAGCATGAAATCTCGGACTCGATCAATGTGTGGGAGGCCGGACTGGATCGCTTCTGCAAGATGGAGAAGGCCGAATTTATTGGCAAGCCCGCTTTGGAGAAGGCGAAGGTGGCAGGGTTGACCCGAACGCTGGTGGGACTTGAGATGGTAGAGCGTGGCATCGCACGTGACGGGTACAAGATTATCGATGACATCGGCACCCCGATCGGATACGTCACCAGTGGGTCTCCCGCACCATTCCTCAAGAAGAACATTGCACTTGCCTATGTGCCGCCGAAGTCTGCAGAACTGGGTTCGACCGTCAAAGTGGAGATTCGCGGACAGGGCGTGAAGGCACAGGTTGTGCCCACGCCGTTCTATAAAAGGCCGAAGAAAGGTTAACGAACAACAATCATCAAGGTACGCGCAGGACGCCACTGAGTTTGCCAGAAGCCAAAGCCAAGAGCCAGGAGCCAGAAGCTAACCATGCCATATCCGAACGATCGCAAATACACCAAAGAGCATGAGTGGATTAAGGTGGAGGGATCCAGTGCCAGCGTTGGCATCACCGACTATGCCCAGGATTCGCTGGGCGACATCGTTTTCGTGGATCTACCGAAGGTGGGTGCAGAGATCACAGCCAGCAAGGCGTTCGGTACGGTAGAGTCCGTGAAAGCAGTTTCAGATCTGTACGCTCCGGCAAGCGGCACAGTTGCAGAGGTGAACGGAGAGCTGGCGACTGCTCCCGAAAAGATCAACAAGGACGCCAATAATACTTGGATGATCAAAGTCACACTGAAAAATCCAGGCGAACTGAGCGGCCTTCTTTCGGCCGCGGATTACGAAAAGTTCATCAGCGAAGAAGGCGGCCACTAAACCATTGCCGATTGCCAATCGCAGATTTTCGATTGACTACCGCAGATTCAAGGATTGCGTGCGGTTTGGCAATCGACAATCGGCAATTGGCAATCGCAACTCGACCCCGATCCTTTTGATTCCAGCTACATCTATATAAGTTCTCATGCGTTATCTACCTAAATCTCCGGCAGACCGAGAAGCTATTCTGAAGGCAATCGGTGCACGTTCCGTCGATGATCTTTTCGCGCCCATTCCGGCTGAGTATCGCCTCAACCGTGACCTAAAAATTCCGCGCCAGATGGCTGAATCAGAAATTGTCGACTGGTTCCGGTTGCGCTCCAAGGAAAACGGCCTTGAATATACGAGCTTTCTCGGAGCTGGTGCGTACATGCATTATCGACCCGTCATCATCGACTCACTGATCTCGCGTGGCGAATTTCTAACGGCCTACACGCCGTATCAGGCTGAAATCTCCCAGGGAACGTTACAGGCCATTTTTGAGTTTCAGACCATGATCTGTGAGTTGACCGGGATGGAAGTGGCGAATGCTTCCATGTACGACGGCTCGACCGCTGCGGCCGAGGCTGCGATGATGGCGGTGCGGATCACCGGGCGCAGTTCCGTACTGATTGCGCAGAGCCTGCACCCGGAGTATCGGGAAGTGTTGGCCACGTACGCGTATCACCAGGGCATGCCGCTGGCGACGGTAGGTTTCTCTGATGCCGGCCGCTTGAATTTGAAAGATCTGGAGCGTGCCATCACGCCCGACACAGCATGTGTGCTGATCCAGTCTCCGAACTTCTTCGGAAGTATTGAAGACGTCGCCGCGATCGCGGAACTTGCGCACAAGAACGGCGCCCTGTTGGTGGTTTCGGTCGCTGAAGCGGTTTCTCTAGGAATCGTGGAGCCGCCTCGTGATGCGGATATCGTCGCCATGGAGGCGCAGTCGTTTGGCGTGCCGGTAGGATTCGGCGGGCCCTACTGCGGAGTCATCGCTACCCGCGAGAAGTTCGTTCGTCAGATGCCCGGGCGCCTCGCGGGCCAAACGACGGATCGCAATGGCAAGCGCGGCTTCGTGCTCACTCTCGCCACCCGCGAACAGCACATCCGACGTGAAAAAGCCACCTCTAACATCTGCACCAACCAGGCTCTGGTTGCGTTGATGGTCAACATCTTCATGACCGTGTACGGCAAGGTGGGGCTCAAGGAACTCGCCAAACAAAACCTCGCGAAGACTGCCTATGCTGCAGATCAGTTTGGCCGGCACGCGCGCGTTCTGTTTGCGGGGCCACGATTCAATGAATTTGTGGTGCGGACGAGCGAAGATCCCTATGTCATCAATAGCCGCCTGCTGGGACATAAGCTGGTGGGTGGGTTGCCTCTAAAGAAGTTCTATCCGGAGCTTGGCAACGCGGCGTTGTGGTGCTGCACGGAGATGACCACTCGCACGGCGATCGACACTGCTGTGGGCGTGCTGGCGGAGAGCGAAGCCGAGGAACCCCGCGGTGAGCATGCCGTGGAAGAGGTGGCGCGATGAAGCGCATGACCCGCAAGGCCACCCGCCACGTGAATCAGAACGAAGGCTTGATTTTTGAAAAGTCCTCTCCGGGCAAAGCCGCATGGAAGTTGCCGCCTTTGGATGTTCCTGAAGTAAACACGGCCCAACTGCTGGGCTCATCCGAGCGTAAAGATCTCGGTAACATGCCTGAAGTCAGCGAGATTGAGATCATCCGTCACTTCACACGTCTTTCCACTTGGAATTACGCAATCGATCTGGGCATGTATCCCCTGGGGTCCTGCACAATGAAGTACAACCCGCGCGTGAACGAAGTTGTCGCGCGCCTGGAAGGAATTGCCAACGGCCACCCCTATCAGCCCGAGAAGATTTCACAAGGCGCACTTCGCATCATCAAGACACTCAGCGAATGCCTTCTCGAAATCACTGGCATGGACGCGATCACGCTGCAGCCTGCTGCCGGCGCTCACGGAGAACTGACCGGCCTGCTGATGGTGCGCGCCTATCACCAATCGAAGGGGAATCCGCGGAAGAAGGTTCTCATTCCGGACTCGGCGCACGGCACAAATCCTGCGACTGCCGCGATGGTCGGCTACTCGGTGGAAAATCTGAAATCGAACGATCGCGGCATGGTGGAAGTGGGTGCGCTGGAAGCGCAGATGAACGAGGACGTGGCTGCGCTGATGCTGACCAATCCCAACACTCTGGGAGTCTTTGAGCAGGAGATCCACAAGATCGCACAAATCCTGCACGCCAGGGGTGGCTTGCTCTATATGGACGGCGCCAACCTGAACGCGCTCGTGGGCAAAGTGCGTCCGGGGGACTTCGGCGTCGATGTTATGCACCTGAACCTGCATAAGACGTTTTCCACACCGCACGGCGGAGGCGGTCCGGGGTCAGGTCCGGTCGCCGTGAAACAAGCGTTGGAGCCCTTTCTTCCGAAACCAGTGGTCATCAGCAAACCGGATGGAACCTTGGGATTCCAATACGAGCGCCCGCAATCCGTTGGGCGTGTGCGGTCGTTCTATGGCAACTTTGGCATGTTCGTGCGGGCGCTGGCCTATATTCTCGCCAACGGCCCCGACGGTCTGCGCCAGACGACCGAGGATGCTGTCTTGAATGCGAACTACATTCGCAAGGGATTGGAAGGTGTTTACGACTTACCTTACGCCACGCCCAGCATGCACGAAGTTGTGTTCAGCGACAAGTTGCAGGCGAAAAAGGGCGTGCGCACAATGGACATCGCCAAGCGCCTGATCGACTACGGATTCCATCCATACACCACTGCATTCCCGCTCATCGTTCCAGGCGCGCTGATGATCGAGCCTACCGAGAGCGAAAGCAAAGAAGAGATGGACCTCTTCGTGGAGGCGATGAAGTCGATTGCGGAGGAAGTGGAAGAAGATCCGCAGACGGTTCTGGGTGCGCCGCACACGACGCGGGTGTCACGCCTGGATGAGACCGCGGCAGCGCGCAAACCGGTGCTGCGGTGGAAGCAAGCCTAAGATTCATTTCACCACAAAAGAACCAGACTCCTCGGAAAGGACGATGAAGGACTATCCGTTGCGTGCCCTTTCGAGTGTCATCCTGAGCGTAATGAAGGCGGCAGCCGAACGGAGTCGAAGGAACCCACGTCAGCCCGCAAGGTAGCCGGCGTTCCTAGACTTTTCAGCCAGAATCCTCAGCTTTTTTTCGATGTGACGGCGAAAAATGCCTTCGCCTCCTGCTCCACATTCTTGCTTCCACAATTTGGGCACGTGATCTGTTGATCGTGCTCGGTCAGGGTAAGAACCTTTTCGAATTCCTTGTGGCAATCATGGCAGATGTAGTCGTACACGGGCATGGGGGACCTCCCGGGGGAAACTGATGGGATCTACGAGGGCATTCTAGTCCTTTCCTGGGGACCCGTCGGTGATTTGTGAAGAAAGTTAACCCCAGGGGCCACAGAGGACCACCGGGATCGGCAAATGCGAAAAACACAGATTGGAGAAACACGCCAAGCCTGTCTTACTTCGGGCAACTATTAAGTTTGCCACACAAGCGCATCGAAGGGCCTATTCGCCGCAAGAACAGCAGGTCCTTCGGCTTCGCCTCAGGATGACAATTCACAAGGGGTGATTGCACCAAAATAAGCGCCCCTATATCCTCGGGTCCCCCGCGCGCAACAATCGACAGTTGGCAATCAGCGACCGAAAATCGCTAATCCTTCGTGATCCCCGTGTCCTCTGTGGTTGAAGCTCTTTACTTCTTTTCGGAGATCTCGATCGTCGCCCGAGTGTTCTCCCAGTCCATATACATGTGGCAGCCGTTGCCCATCTCGTGGAAGGAGATTGTGAAGTTCTCGACCGGAGCCGGAGTCTTGGAAGTGCTCATGTCGAAGCGGCCCAGTTCGTCGGCTTCGTACTTGTAGGGAATGCCCCACTCAGCGTTTTTCTTGTTGACGATCAGTTTCCAGTTGTCTTGGTTTGGAACGGTGAAGAGCGTATAGCTGCCGGACGCAATATCCTTGCCCCCAATGCTCAGGCTGGCGTCCGTCACGAATGTGGTTGCTTCGTTGGCGCCAGTCCGCCAGACCTGCCCGTAGGGAACCAGTCCGCCGAAAATCTGACGTCCCTTGGCGCGCGGGCTGGAATAGTCGACTTTGATGCTCTTGCCATCGGCAAACTTGCATTGCGCGCTGGCCGGCGGGCTGGGACGCTTGCTCTTGTCCTGCGCCGTGGCAAACACCGTGACGATGAGGATCATCAACATCAGGAAGGCACTATGTTTTCGCATGAAGCTCTCCTTGGAATAGCCATTAGCTCCGCATTCAGGCGTTCGACGTTTGAGATCGAACTCCGTGATCCAACATCTCGCACCAGCGGTGGACAGGCTGAATGCGGATTGCTGAATGCTGACGGCTTTTGTGCCGGCCAATTATCCCCTACCACCAGCCCACGTTACAATCGAGCCATGCCAGTATTCGACGAGAAGCAGGAAGAACTCGAACACTACGAGACCATGATGGGCGTTCCGCGCGGCCGTTTGGCGGTCACGATGGATCTTGTGACGGACGCGATGTCGCTGGTCGGGCAACACGGAGTGTACTGTCAAAGCCAGCGTTGGCCGGGCAAGCCGGTGCTGGATATCCAGATCGTGATGAAGAGCTTGGCAGACGCGAAGGAGTTAATTCAGAGTGTGATGGAGGAGTTGAAGAGGAAGGGGTGAGGCGTGTACAACCGTCATGCAAGCTGCCACATGCTAAATGCCAGTTTTCAAATCCGCCAGCCTGCGCAATGACTGCTCGTAGGGCGCCTTCGCGATTCCGCGTTCGGTGATGATGGCGGCTACGTACTTTGCCGGCGTCACATCGAAGGCTGGATTCTCCACTTCGACGCCGTCGGGGACCATCTGCTTTCCTGCAATGTGAGTGACCTCTTTCCCATTGCGGTGCTCGATGGGAATACCGCTGCCGTCGGGCGTTGCCAGGTCGACCGTTGAGATCGGCGCGGCCACATAGAACGGGATACCGTGTTCCTTCGCAAGCACGGCGACGGTGTACGTTCCGATTTTGTTTGCCACGTCGCCGTTGGCGGCAATGCGATCGGCGCCGACCACAATCGCGCCAATTTTACCCTGCTTCATCATCGCTCCGGCCATGTTGTCGGAAATCACGGTGGTGGGGATGCCGTCTTTCATCAGTTCCCAGGCGGTGAGCCGTGAGCCTTGCAGGAATGGGCGGGTCTCGTCGGCGTAGACATGAATTTTTTTGCCCTGTTCGACCGCCGCGCGGATTACACCCAGCGCGGTGCCGTATCCCGCAGTGGCGAGGGCGCCAGCGTTGCAGTGGGTGAGCACGCCGCCGTTGGATGGCATCAGGGTTGCGCCGTGGCGTCCCATGGCCTGGTTGGCGGCGATGTCTTCCGCGTGCATGCGCTGCGCTTCTTCGATGAGGGAGTCTTTGATTTGAGTAAGCGGGCGTATGCGGAGTTTTTCAAACTTGTCCTGCATGCGGCGGATCGCCCAGAACAGATTCACGGCCGTGGGCCGGGTTTCGCTGATGACTCTGCAGATCTGGTCGAAGTCTTTTTTCAGATCACCGACGGTTTCGGCCTTGGAGCTCTTCACGCCAAGTGCGACGCCCATGGCCGCGGCCACGCCGATCGCAGGAGCGCCGCGCACAACCATGTTGCGGATAACGTCGGCGACCTGCTGGTACGTGGTGCAAGTGACGTAAATCTCTTCGGTGGGCAGCTTCGTCTGGTCGATGAAGCGCACGCCTTTGTCGGTCCATTCGAGAGTCTGAATCATGAGTTCAGGTGTTGGGTGTTAGGTCTTAGGTGTTAGGTCTCAGGTCTCAGGTGTCAGGTTATCGGTCCAGGAGTTGTCATGTGCGAAAAAACGTTGTTTCAACTGCTCAAGCAAACTAAAGAGAACGGAAGTGCGACGCTGTCACTTCGTAAGACCTAAGACCCAAGACCCAACATCGAACACCTGAGACCTGACACTCGACACCTAGTTCTTATGCATTTCGCACCGAACTCGCGGAGAGTAAGTGACCGCCGGCTTTCCACAGAGTTCGCAGGTAGAACTGATGGCTGGAACCTCGGTCGTCTCATCGGTTTGCAGCACGTGTTCCTTGCGAACATCGCTCGCGCGAAAAATGGACACGAATGGCGCGGGCGAGGCGGCCTTTTCAATGTTCGGCCGCCCGCCAGCTTCCTCGCGTTCCACCAGGCACATGGCGGCGACGATTTCGAACCCGTATTCGCGCGCGGCCTCAATGGCTTCGATCGTCGATGCCCCGCTGGTACAAACGTCGTCGACGATCACCACTCGGGCCCCTTTCTCGTGGTAGCCCTCGATGCGCTGGCGCATGCCGTGTTGTTTTTCAAGCTTGCGGACCAGAAACCCGTTCAACTCACCGCTAATGACTGTGGTCGCAACTACGATCGGATCGGCGCCCATGGTGAGACCGCCGATGGCTTGTGGCTTCCATCCCCGAGCGCGAATTTCTTCCAGAAACACCTGGCCGGTGAGCTGCGAGCCACGTGCGTCGAGTGTAGTGGTTCGGCAGTCAACGTAGTAGTCGCTCTTTGCACCGGACGAAAGCTTGAACTCTCCCAGTTTGAATGACTTGTGGGCAAGCAGACGCAGCAGTTCCTGGCGGGCGGTCGACATGAAGTTTCAAGATAACACACGCGGAAGAGGTGGTATGAGCGGGTGGCCTTGTGCCTTGCAGGAAGGCTGCAACTCAGATCTACGGGTTAAATTTCTCCATGTGGCGGAAGCCGCCGGTCGCGATGAAAGCAAAGCCGAAGATGGTGGCGTTGTAAGCCATGTGCATGAGCACCGTGCAGGCGACTGAGTTCTTTTTGGCGCGAACAATGGTGAGCGTGACTCCGACCAGGAAGATGATGAGCACCGGCCCCCAGGTAAATCGTAACTGCGGGGTATGAATTGCGACGAAGGCGAAGGAAGTGAGAATAACGGACGGCCACATGCCGAATCGACGTGCCAGCACTGGGTAGAGAAAACCACGGAAGAAGATCTCTTCGAATAATGGGGCGATGAGAATGCCAAATCCGGCTAAGAGGTAGGCATCCCGTGCGGTCTTGAAAAACTCGTCCAGGGGCAGATGCTTTGGCATCGGAATGATGAGTTCGAAGGGCACCAAACAGAGGTGCAGCCCGATTCCAGCAAGCACATAATGCGACCACTGATCGGGCCAGTTCCAGCGGAGCGCTTGTGAGGCACTGCCGGCGCTTCTACTCTGCAACACCATGTACATGAGCAGGAGAACCATCAGGTATCCGAGCACCTGACCGACGACGATCACCAATGGCGTTAGCGCACCGAGTAGAACCTTTGTTCCAATCACGCCAAACCCGATCGCTACGAGGCTGAGCACCGCGAGCACGAGCACGTCCCATCCGGTCCATGGGGGATCTTGCAGAGGAGGCTCCGCGACCGTGGGGAATTGCTGGGGAACGTCGAGGCGAGTTTCCGGAATCGGCGACGCTGGTTCGGAGATCGGATTGTGCGGGGAGGACAAGGCAGTTTTGGTATTCAATTGAATGTACAACAGTCGGATGGCAATCGGGCAAACTCCCAGGGCAGGATGCCCTCGGGACGGCGGGCGGGACGCCGGCGCTACTTTTGGCGCTCGGACTCCGCCGACTTTACGAGACCATGCACTACGCCTTTCTTCTAGTGCCGTTGCCGTTGAAGAAGTGAAGTAGTGCCTGCCCGGTGTAGGACTTCTTCACACGCGCAACTTGCTCGGGGGTGCCTTGAGCGATCAGGCGGCCTCCGTCTTCGCCACCTTCGGGGCCCAGGTCGATGAGCCAGTCGGCGCTGCGGATTACGTCCAGGTTATGCTCGATGATGATGACGGTGTTGCCGAGGTCAGTCAGTCGGTGCAGCACTTCGAGCAACTTCTTGACGTCGTCGAAGTGCAGCCCGGTCGTAGGTTCATCGAGCAGGTAGAGCGTCTTGCCGGTTTGCCGCTTGCTCAATTCACGGGCGAGTTTGATACGTTGCGCTTCGCCGCCCGAAAGCGTTACAGCAGACTGGCCGAGGTGGACGTAGCCGAGGCCGACGTCAACTAAAGTTTGGAGCTTTTGTTTGACTTGCGGGATGTTCTCGAGGATCTGCAGCGCGTCGGACACGGGCGTTTCGAGCAGGTCGGCGATGGAATAACCCTTGTACTTCACCGACAGAGTTTCGTGGTTGTAACGGCGGCCTCCGCACACTTCGCAGAGGACATACACGTCGGGAAGGAAGTTCATCTCAATCCGGCGCTGGCCCTCACCCTGGCAGGCTTCGCAGCGCCCGCCGGTGACGTTGAAGGAGAAACGGCCGGGCTTGTAGCCGCGCTCACGCGATTCCGGCAGCATGGCGTAAAGATCGCGGATTTGCGCGAAAACGCCTGTGTAGGTGGCCGGATTCGAGCGCGGAGTGCGGCCGATGGGAGATTGATCGATGCGGATGACCTTGTCGATAGCGTCTGCGCCGGCTATGGCTTTGTGACGGCCCGGTTCCTCGCGGGATCGGTAGAGCTGGCGCGCAAGGGCACGGTAAAGGATATCGTTCACCAACGTGGACTTTCCTGAGCCCGAGACTCCGGTTACGACAGTCATCACCCCCAGCGGAAAAGTCACGTCGAGATTCTTGAGATTGTTTTCGCGCGCGCCGAGGATCGAGATCGAATGGCCGTTGGTGTGGCGGCGCTCGCCGCGCATCTCGATTTGAACCTTGCCGGAGATGTAAGCACCGGTGAGGGAGTCGCGTGCCTGCATGATGTCGGCCGGCGTGCCGTGGGCGACGAGATTGCCGCCGTGGCGTCCGGCGCCGGGGCCGAGATCGATCACGTAGTCGGCACGGCGGATGGTCTCTTCGTCGTGCTCGACGACCAGGACTGTGTTTCCAAGATCGCGCAGGTTTTCGAGCGCCGAGAGCAGGCGGTTGTTATCGCGGTGATGTAATCCGATCGAGGGCTCGTCGAGAACGTAAAGCACTCCCCTGAGCTTCGAGCCGATCTGCGTGGCGAGACGGATGCGCTGGCCTTCGCCACCTGAGAGAGTGGCGGCGGAGCGATCGAGCGAGATGTAGCCGAGGCCGACCGCGTTCAGGAATTGCAACCGCTCGGTGATTTCGTGAACGATGCGCCCTGCGATGATTTCTTCGCGCCCACTGAGCTTTATCTTCTGGGCGACCTCCTGGGAGCGCGCGACCGAAAGACCCGTGAAGTCTGCGATCGACATGTCGTTGACTTTTACCGCAAGACTCTCGGGCCGCAGGCGCTTTCCATGGCAAGCGGGACACTCGGTTGCCGACATAAACTCCAGCAGCCACTCCCGATAGTTTTCGGAGGCAGACTCTTCGATACTGCGGTTCAGGTAGCCAATGACGCCCCGGAAGCCCGTCTTGCCATTCTTGCCAGCTTCGCCATAGAGCACGAGGTTCTGGATCCTTTCAGGAAATTTCTCGAACGGCGTGCTGAGTTCAAAGCCGTGCGCCGCTGCGGCAATGTGCAGCATGTGCTGCAAGTTCTGTGAGCCGGAACCCGGCCCCAGGCCGCCGTCTAGCAACGGCTTGGACCAGTCGACGATGATCTTCGCAGGATCGAAGTCGTACTTGCTGCCCAGGCCGTGGCATTCGGGGCAGGCACCATACGCGCTGTTGAAAGAGAACGAGCGCGGCTCGAGTTGGGGGACGTTAATGCCACAGTCAGGACACGCCAAGCGAGAAGAATAGAGCGTCTCGTCGCCACCTACCACCGCAACCTGCACGAGTCCGCCTGCCAACTTCATGGCCAATCCGACGGACGTTTCCAGGCGATGTTCAATTCCCGGCTTAACCAGCAAGCGATCAATCACGACTTCGATGGTGTGATTCTTACGCTTGTCGAGATCGATTTCGTCCTGCAGATCTCGCAACTCACCGTCGATGCGGGCACGGGTGAATCCATGCTGGATAAGCTTTTCCATCTCTTTCTTGAACTCGCCCTTGCGTCCACGAACGATAGGGGCCATCACCATGACCCGGTCTTCCGGGGTCAGCGACATGACGCGCTGCACGATCTGCTCGGCCGACTGACGCGTGATGGAGCGACCGCACTTGGGGCAGTGGGGGACGCCGATCGAGGCGTAGAGAAGGCGAAGGTAATCGTAGATTTCCGTAATGGTACCGACGGTGGAACGGGGGCTACGGCTCGTGGTCTTCTGCTCGATAGAGATGGACGGACTCAGGCCGTCGATGGCGTCTACGTCAGGGCGCTCCATCTGGTCCAGGAATTGGCGAGCGTAGGCTGAGAGAGTCTCGACGTAGCGGCGCTGACCCTCCGCGTAAATCGTGTCGAATGCTAGAGATGACTTGCCGGAGCCGCTGAGTCCCGTAATGACAGTCAGGGTATTCCGAGGGATTTCGACGTCGATGTTCTTGAGGTTATGCTGGCGTGCGCCACGCACGGAAATCTTTGTAATGGCCATTGTCAGCCGGTCGTAATGTCCTTCGGTAATGTGGACGGGTCCTCAGAAATGTTGGACAGTGGAGGTGCGCACTTCTACATAGGTATCTTATCGGTCAACAGCAATCAGCGTCAACGCGGGTAGAGTGAAAGAGTCGCGGCGAGCGGTTGTGGTTGAGTCGCTAAGCACGTGTAGATAGAGAACTTAATCGTAGAGTAGGACGGGCCGAACTTGAACGCTTGGGTAGCAACACTGGTTCTTTTTTCCACAGTCCTCGCCTCGCTGGGTCTGGGTGTGTGGGCGGCTAGCTGGGTTGTGGGCATGATCCTCGATTCCTTTGGGCGCCGGCGAGAGCAGCAAGCCGCGCCGGTCTTGGTGCAGTCGCAGGCCGCTGGCGACTGACCGGCTCAATCAGCCGACAAAAGCCCCGACTCCTTCCACGTTTGTTTTCCAGACGAAAATCTAGCTTGAGTGCGAGCATCTTTCCGTGCCCATTGCTCGAGCTCTGCCGTTCGACCCCTTAGTCCGGCTTTTGCTGGGGCGCTTGCGTCGGAGGCTGATTCGGAAACAGGCCTTGAGGTGGTTGGTTGCCGGGTTGTTGACCCGGTTGTTGTTGCTGCTGTTGCATTTGGCGCTGCAACTCCTGCAAGAGCTGCTCGGGCGTTTTGGGAGTCTGTGGTGATGTCTGGTTCTGTTGATCGGGCGGCGCAGGCTGGTCTTCGGCTGCCTCGGCCGCATCTTCATCTGCGCTGTCCTCTGCATCGTCGCCAGACGCAGTTTCCCCCGCAGAGCCTTGTGGGGGCACTGGCGGCGTGTAGGTCTGCGGGAAGCGCTGAGGAGCCCCCCCCCGGCTGGGGGGCGCAGCGGATGCGGTTTCCGGAGCGGAGGACTTAAGTGTAAGCATCAGGCTTTGCACTGCGGACGGGTCGCTCGCAGAGCCCACCATCACGTAGTTGAAATGGGTCCCGTTGAGCAATTCGGCCAAAACTTCGCGGGCCGGACCGGGTCCGAGATCGGCGACTACGCGTTCGGTGGCATTCGGGGGAACCTCCATTTCGGCGCCCGTGAGCTTACGCACGGCACGCAGAACATCGGCCAGTGTCGAGTTGTGGGCGACAATGCTTAGCTCTCCCGACTGATAACTCACTTGCGGCGCCACTGCGGGAGTCTGATCCAAGGGAAGCGGTTCCAACGGCGCGGGGGTGTAAGCTGGGAGGGCCGGAGGATCCTTCTTCACCTGTTTTTTGGCGGTTTTTCTGACGCCACCCCTCTGCGCATTTGCGGCGGGCACGAGCACCGGCGCACACACAGATACGGCAACTAGAAGGGGCGCGAGTTTCGAAAAGAGGCCTGACATGGGTCCCCGCGACTTCGGCTTGGAATTGGGCTCCAGCGAGTCGTTACCCGACCAAACAGTAAGTCGATTATAGCACTGGAGTCGGAGGGCTCCGGGCGGGATTCCCACGTGATTCTTGACTGGCATCTCAATAGCGACTAAGTTGCCGGTATCCGATGGCCGGTCCTGAATAGGATGGCATCGAATAATCCATGCGTGTAATTGAGATCGCTCCAATCACCGTTTCTTGCGCCCGAACCCTGAGTTTCTCACTTATCCTTTTTGCGCTGGCCGTGAGTTCCCAGGCGCAGACCTGCCTCACGAGCGAAGATATGGATGCGACTACGCGCACCACCCTGCAAAACACTGCCCGGCAATACTTTGACCTTGCGGCCAAGGGCGACGTCGCGACGCTACGCCAAAATGCGATTCCGATCGTTGCCGCCGATTTCGGCGGGATTGAGGCGGCCGTCAAGGATCATCAGGAGACTTTCGCCGGCGCCCAGGCCACTCCGCGAGGCCCTTTCCAGTTGACCGTGGAAGGCAACAAGCCCCTTGAGCGCGCGGAATTTCTGTGCGGAGTGTTCGGTAAGTCCGGGCAAACCGCCAATAGTGCGGTGTTCGTGCTTCCAAACCTGCCGCCTGGTGAATATGCGGTGGTGATTCTGGATGTTGCTGGAAAAGCACCGTCAACATTGTCGTTCGTCCTACAAAGGCTGGCCAGCAGTTGGAAATTGGGTGGGTTTTACGCGCGGTCTTCCCAAGTGGCAGGACACGATGGGCGATGGTTCCTTGACCATGCGCGAGAGTTTAAGGCCAAGGGTCAGAAGCGTAACGCGTGGCTGTATTACATGGCTGCACGGGAACTGCTAGCACCGGTGCCGTTCATGAGCACGCTGACGACAGACCGGATTTACGACGAGTCTCAGTTACTGCGTCCCGCGGACCTTCCGGAGGGTGGAAATACCGTCGACCTGGTTGCCGGTGGCAAGACGTACAAGCTGACTGCAGCGTTCGCGGTGGGGGTAGGGACCGATCTGGATTTGGTTGTGAAATACTCGGCGGCCGACATCTCGAATGCCAATCAGACGTATCAGGAGAATGTGAACTTCATTCGCGCGCTGACGGCGAAGTTCCCAGAGTTGCGCGAAGGATTCACTGCAATCATTGCGCGCGCGGTGGAGGCTTCTGGACGCGATTACGGGACGATGCTGGCGGTGAAGGATATTAAGTAATTCTCAGTTCTCAGTTCCCAGAGAAGTGGCGATCCCACCCTGAGGGACACGACCATGAACTCCTTGTGCTCGAAGTGAGCTCTATTCGTGCCGCAGCGCTTCGATAGGATCCAGGCGAGAGGCACGGAAGGCTGGGACCATTCCGCTGACCAGTCCTACGAAGCCTAAGATCAGCGTGGCCGCGATCAGGGTGCCCGGCGCAATCAGCAGACGGATATCACCTGCCTGCCCATTCTTGGCGAAGGCGCTGTACAAGGTGAGTCTTCCCACCGACAAAGCCACCGCGTAGGCGAGAATAATTCCCAGCACTCCCCCGATGCATGTGATCGTGAGCGCCTCTGCGAGGAACTGCAGGAGAATGTAGCGGCGGGGTGCGCCCAGCGCTTTTTGAACGCCGATTTCCCGGGTCCTCTGTGTGACCGAGACCAGCATGATATTCATCAGGCCTACGCCGCCGATGCCAAGCGTGAGGGTTCCGATAAACCCCATCAGAATTTTCAGACCCAGGGTGATGATCTCAAACTGGTGCACTTGCATCATCAGGTTAAACACTCTTATAGCCTGGTGGTCCGCCTGGTTGAATTTATGCGGTACAGCCAGAATCGACCGTACCGACTGTTCCAGACGCTCGTACTCAGGAACCTGATATGTGAACCAGATGGAGTCCAGGTAGTGAGTGTCCTGGAGGTCGCTCATGGTGGTGAAAGGGACATAGAGCACGCTATTGATGTTGGAATTGCCCTCTTGCATCTTGGGGCTCAAGACACCGATCACTTCAAAACTAAGACCGTTGACACGAAGGCGTTCGCCCACTGCATTCCGACCGGAGAACAGTTTCTCCTTCGCTTCCGACCCAAGCAACACCACACGGGCATGCTGCAACTGGTCCTCGGCGTTGTAGAAGCGGCCCTGATCGATCGCGAGAGACCGAATGGCGCTCACGTTGGGATAGTTTCCGCTGACATAGAAGTCGAACACCCTGGTTTCGTACTGGATGTGCACCGACTTGCTGACTTCGGGAGTGATGTAAGTGATTTGGGGCAGATTGGTAGCGAGAGTATCGACGTCCTCGAGCGTTAAGCGAATTGGGAC
>Ga0075424_100002537_pt1 | contig 16759 bp, 15 predicted proteins | sample SoiMethybrSBSTD3_FD_75301 | JGI IMG/M metagenome (GOLD analysis project Ga0075424, IMG submission 75301) | Bulk soil microbial communities from a Populus tree surrounding site in Tennessee, USA - Soil MetaG P. TD hybrid SBSTD3 | ecosystem: Environmental > Terrestrial > Soil > Tree plantation...
GCGGGTTTCAGCGCTCCGTCGGCGAGATACTTTTTAAAATCCGCCGAGTCGTAAACTTTTTTGAGGAAATCAATGTGCCATTGCACAGCGTCCTTAGGGATGCCGGGCGCCCCAAAGATACCGCGCAGCATGAGATAGGTAATATCTGCGCCCAGCGCTTCTTTGACTGTGGGAATATCTTTCCATCCCTCGCTGGAAATACGCGCCGTATCGAATACCGCCAGAGGCCGGACCCTCCCGGCCTTCCAATGACTCACACACTCGATGGGATTGTTGACCGTCGAATCGACGTGTTTGCCGACCAGATTCACGCACACCTCACCTCCGCCTTTGAACGGGACGTAGGTAAACTTGACTCCCAACGCCTGCTCCAGCTGGATCGTGATAATCTGATCTTCCTGTGCCGAGCCTGTGCCGCCCATTTTCATTCTATTGCTGCCCCCGGATTGCGCCTTGACTGCGTCAATGTATTCCTTCGCCGTCTTGTAAGGCGTTTCGGCGTTCACCCAGAGAACAAACTCGTCCAGAGCCATGCGCGCGAGCGGCGTCAAGTCTTTCCAGCTGAACGGCACGCCCGTGTGCAGAGGCGTCGTAAAAAGGTTCGACAGCGTGATGATCATCACATGAGGATCGCCCTTTTTTTCCTTGACGTAAAGAAATCCCTCCGCGCCGGCGCCACCCGATTTGTTGATCGCGATCAGTGGTCGCGGTGAGAGCTTGTTTTTTTCGGCGATCCCGGCGATGAGGCGCGCCATCTGATCAGCGCCGCCGCCGGTCCCCGCAGGTATGACAAATTCGATGGGCTTGGTGGGTTCCCAGGAGAGTGCAGGTTCACCGATGAAGAATTGCAGGATTGCAAGCGCTAGAACCACGATACCCATGCCGCCGATCCTTTTCATTAAAGCCTCCTTAGATGCGATCCTTGTTGATTTCACGAAGCAAAGCGCCTGCTTTGATTCCACGGTGACTTTACATAAATCAAGACCGCGCGTTGATCAACTTGCTAACATAGATAACGACCTCCAGCTATGGTTCCCGACCTTGGCTGAATATATAGTGGCATCCGTCCGATGTGAGAACTAGTCCCCTTGAAGCCCGCCCAGGCGGACTGTCATGGGATAAAGTTCCCTCTCGAAGGGCTTGACGGTGCAGGGCTAAGCTGGCCTATGCTCCTCACCTTGAGCTCCGGTGATAGCGTTGTTGGTCCGCTGTATTTGGAAGCTTTACACAATCGCCTCATCAAGGAGTCGCTATGAAAACACGCTGGTCTCGCCGTGAATTTTTGAAGACCACCGCGGCTGCTGTCGTGCTCGGAGCCGGCGAAAAGGCCTTGGCCGCCGGTGCTGGTTCACTTCCGAAGCGCCGCTTGGGCAACACCGGTGAGATGGTTTCCTGTATCGGGTTTGGTTCGGGCTCACGCTTTTGTTCGATCGAGAGCGAAGACGCAGCGCAGGCGCTGCTCGAGAAAGCTTTCGCTTCGGGAATCAATTACTTCGATACGGCTGGCTCTTATACCCGTCGCGGCATCGAACGACTAAGTGAAAAGCGGCTCGGCATATTTTCGAAAGCTCGGCGTAAGCAAGTTTTTCTTGCCACCAAGATCGATCCGCGAGACCGCGCCGGCGCGCTCCGTTCAGTGGAGACAAGCCTCAAGTTCTTGCAGACCGATTATCTCGACCTGATCCAGATTCATAGCTTGAGCAATCACGCCGACCTCGATCAGATCGGCGGCGCAAACGGAGTGCTCGCCGCCGTAAAGCAGCTGAAGGACCAAAAGGTCGCCCGCTTCTTCGGGATTACCGGTCACAACGACGGCATCGCGATGACCGAGGCTTTGCGCCGCTATGACTTCGACACCGTGCTGATGGCGCTCAACGCCGCGCAGTCCGCAAATCCGATCGCGCAACGTAAAATGGCGGCGATTCCTGCCTTCGAAGAATCAGCACTGCCGATTGCGCTGGAAAAGAAGATGGGCATTTTGTCCATGAAAGTCATGGGACAAGGCATGCTCGTCGGCAACGATAGCGGCCGAGCCGCCGCCGCCGAACTCCTGCAGTTCAATTTAAGCCAGCCCGTCGCTAGCGTGATCATCGGCTGTGAGCAAACGGCAGCGCTCGAACAAAATATTCAGGCTGCCTTGAACTTCACCCCGATGAGCGAGAGCGCAAAACAGCAGGTGCGGGAAAAAGTCGCGCCGTCGCGTTCAGCCTGGGAAAATTTCCTGCGCACGCATGAAGATTCCGCACTCGCATAATGATTCAGTGCTATTTCGGCCTTATTCCAAGCTCTTTTTGCGCTTCTCTTAGGATCGAGAGATCCGCAATATCGGTTAACGGGATTTCACGATCGATCTTTGCGGTTTTTTTCGCTTCATTGACAATCAATCGCAAGCCGGCTTCCGGCAGAGAACCGTCATCGTTGAAACTGCGAATCGCGCTATCATAGTTGGCGTTTGCGGTTTCCCGATCGACTTTTTGCCAAGCCATTAGAAACTGCACTGTCCCTTCGCGCTGGCTACGAATGTAGCGATTCGCTTTGATCCCCGCTCGAATCACCCGCTTTACTTCATCGGGTTTTTCTTTGATTTTCTTGACCGTGGCGATGAGGCCGTCCTCGGGGTAAGTAAGAAGCTCCGCAGCTCTCGCGAGGGAGTTGAGCCCGAGCTTGGTTCCCCTGAAGTCGAACGGCGGCGGGATCAACCCCGCGGCGTAGAGCCCTTGCTCGAGCGCGAGATAGGTTCGCTCATGGGAATTCAAATAGACATATTTTACGTCGCTGTCGGGATTCAATCCGAGATGCTTCAGCGACAACCTCGCGATGACGTCCGGCGAGCTGCCAGGCGGTGCGCCAACCCCCACGGTTCTGCCTTTTAAATCCTTCGCCGATTTGAACTCCGGTCGTGACATCAGGACAAACGGCGGGCAGTTCACATAAGCCGCGACGACTTTGACCGGCAATCCGACGATCGCCGACTGCACGATAAACGCGATCGTCGTGTAATAGTCGATTTCTCCGCTCATCAGTGCGGATCTGCCGGACGGGCCGGTGATGCGGACGATCTCCGCATCGAATCCTTCCTCTTTGAAAAAGCCTTTCTGCTGCGCCAGCGGAAACACCATCCAATGGACGACCTGTTGCGGGACGCCGACTCTGATCTTATCAGCCACAGCAGCTGCTCCGCTCGCGATCAACCATATTGTCACCGCGGCCACAACTAGTCTTTTCATATGCACCTCCCATGCAGCACTAACCGGTCGAAACGTACCAAAGGCAATGCCGCTCGCCAAGCCGTGTGGAAAGCGCATCGGGCATCCCCGATGCCCTCGCGTTGCAATAAGGTCGGGAGTCTAAGGTTCTGATTAGTAGCTGCCGTATCGAAGTCAGACAGGAGTTCCACCAATTACTGCGTAAAGCTCCTTGAGAAAGATATCTCCGGGGCTAGACTTTTATGACCTACAGCGAAGGAGCCTATATGAAGAGGAACCGGTTGAAAAACTTTTGTTGGTGGATTTCGTTCCTCTTGCTGACCGGCTGCGCAGCAAGCGCACAGATCACCAATACGCCTCGCTCCAGCATCGAGCAGGAACTGCTCGTTCGGGCTCTGGATCGCGCCATGGCAAAGCTGGATGTTCAAAAACTGACTGACAAAACGGTAGCGATCGAATTTTACGGTCTTACGCCGGACAAGGATTTCGCGCGGGAGTATTTCACAGCCTGGTTGCAAGCGGGTACGGATTACTTCGGATTCTAGGCTCGCGCAGCTCAAGTTGAAAGTCTTCGCCTCGGTTCTTGCCGTGGATCAGGGCCAATCGTTTCTTGGCTCGCCCTCTTTTACCGTGCCGATATAGGTTTCGGCGTCCCTGAGATCCCTGTATTTAAAAACATCGAGCATAGCGGCCACGCTGAACTGAAGATGTCCATAACGGATGCCCAGAGCGGCGAGTTTGTCACCGAGTCTCTTCCAGCGAGAGGGACCACAACGCATGACGACTATACCGTTTTGATTATTGTCCATTTCACTCGCACGGATTTAGAAAAGCAGCAGTGGGATCTGGGAACGGACGAAATCACTGGGAGCCACGGATAACGGGTCCGGATCTATCGGTTCATGCGCTCGCACGGGCACCAAGCGTTGTGTTTTCTCCCAGGATCCAATAGCCTGATTCCCGCAGCTGTGCACAATTTATGAAAGCCGCCGCGCGTCTCAACTTCGTCACTCGAACTCGAGTCCTGCGCTTGATCGCGAGTCCGGCAGTTTTGTGCGGCTTCCTGCTGATGTTTCACTCGTTCGCACACTCCGCTTGCCGCGATCCTGAGGTGGCACGCGGCTTTGGCTCGGTGGCCCATGCCGCCAAAGTGGATGCGACGATTCAGTACTTCGGCCACAATTTCTTTCTGATCACTACTGGCAAGGGAACTCGGATCGTGACTGATCCTTTGGGACCGGGATGGTACCCCAACCCGAATGTGGCGGCTGATGTGGTTACGGTCGGGAAAGAGATGTTCAACCACAACGCCGTGCAGATCGTGCTTGGGAATCCTGTGATTTTGCGCGGGCTCAAGAACTATGGCGCCGATTGGAATCGGGTCAGCACCAGCTTCAAAGATATCCTGATTTATAACGTTCCCATCCATCAGAACGCCGAATTCATCGAGGGAATTCACGGCTCGGCGTTTGTCTTCGACCTTGGCACATTGTGCATTGCTCACCTCGGCGATTTGAGCCAAAAGTTGAATGAGCAGCAGATCAAATCCTTCGGCAAAGTCGATGTTGCGTTGACGCCGATCGGCGGCGGCCGGACGATGGCACCCGATCTCGCGCGAGAAGTTCTCGGCCAGCTCAAACCAAAGATCGCGATTCCGATGCATCATCGCGACAGCCCTTATCTGATTCAGCAGTTCAGCACAGGCATGAAGACGCGCGCGTTGAATTCAGACACGCTCACGGTGAGCAAAGACGCCCTGCCGATGCCTACCGAAATCGACGTTCTGGTACCCCGCGGCGCTATGCTCTACCGCTGATCGTCAAAAAACTCTCGGCAGCGATTGCCCGCGAGCGCCAGCCGCACTACCCGATTCGCTTTTTTGCCGATTTTCCCAACGCGACTAAAAACATTACGCTCTTTCCGGCTGCGTGCGGGGAGAAGAATTCCGTGACGTCATCGTCAAAGAACGTGAGCCCGGAGGCGCCGAGCCGCTGGGCGTAGGCGGCGAGATAAATTTTTCCCCCGGTAATCGCCGCCTCAAGCTGCGCGGCGCGGTAACCGCGGTTGCCGAAGCGCGCCAATGCTCGATCGAGATCCGCGAGAAAATAAATATTTACGCTGCAATCCGCCGGAATGTCCTGATCGAGGCCAAGATAACCGGCTTCACGGCGGAAATCCCCTTCTTTCAACAATTCCAGCGCGCGTTGATCGCGCCGAAGCACGTAAGCGCCTGACGCAAGTCCTTCCACAGCATGAACGATTAAATAGATATCGTTGAGCGCAGACTCTGCGAGAAAATCTGCCGGGATGCCGCAGGTTGAACGGTCGAGCACAGTCGAGAGCTGCGCAAACGTAATCGGCTCGCGCGCGAATTGGCGTGTAGAACCGCGTCGAACGATCACATCTTCGACCGTATCGTTCGGCAGGGCGGCAGCACCCAATGGATGCAGCGCAAATATGCGACCGATCGGCTGGCGAATCCGATTCGCTCGCGTTTCTGCGGCGCGATCGCGCCACTCCTTCACTTCCGCCGGGCTCTGTAATGCTGAAGCTTCCTGCATTCTTCTTATCGCCGGATAATCGACTTCTGTTTTGGAAAGCGGCACGGTCTCTATCCGCAACGGTTCGACGGGCGTCATCGCCTCCTTCGCTGAATGCGATGCGTTTCCCAGAGCGACGAGCGCGATCGGCGCCTCCCGCTCGGCATCTAAACCCACAAGTCGGCTTATCGCCGCATCGACGAAGCCCATCACAATCCTTGCTGGAACTTCTCGTGCCGCCGAGGCGGCCAATAAATTGGCGATGATCGTACCGGTGTCCCAGAAGCAATGACGGTAAGCGCGTGATCGATATTTCCATGCATTGCGCCAGAACGTGGAAGCGCAAACAATCACGCACCGCGCTTTTGCGATCGACGGCTTCTCACCCGAGGCCTGGATGAGCACTGAACGAAAATCGCCGCCGCGAAGTTTGCGGAGGGCAAAATCCTGTGGACTGAAGTGATAGACGCCCGCCTCGAGATCTTCCAGCACACCGACGATATACAGATCGATGTGATAGAGCGCGCCGGTGCAAGCGGCCGCGCGAAAAACCATCTCACCTCCGGGGTAAGTTCTGCGCCGGGTGATCCCGGCCGAGAGAAACAGAATTTCCGCGAGCCCCTGGCGCGTCAGAACCGCACCTTCCTGATCTGATGTGCTCGCGGAAACGGCCGAGAGCGCCGAAACCCCTGGTGATGACAGCTGTTCAGGCAAGCGCAGCGGCTCGAGACCGCGATAGATCTTGAACGGCAGCGGCTGGTTTTCCCAATCGAGATAATGGCGATCGGCACGAATGCTCTGGAGCGAATGCTTCGTGCCATTGTGATAAGCCCACGCTGCGCTGATCTCTTCGTTGCTCATGAGAAGTTCCCGCTGAAGTAAAGTCGTACCACCCGGAGAGCGCTGGCGCCACGGGGCGGCGTTCGGTGCGGCAGGAACGCTTCAACGATTTTAATTATTTCACACGGCCCGCTATAATTCATTCCGTGAAAAGGCTTCTCGTCTTTCAACATGTCGCGCACGAGATCCTCGGCACGCTCGATCCTTTGCTCAAGCGCGCCGGTTTTCGTATTCGCTACATTAATTTCTCGCGCCAACCCGATGCGCAACCGAGTCTCCACGGCTATGACGGCCTGATCATCCTGGGCGGACCCATGAGCGTCAACGATTCGGACCGCTTACTGCACCTCAGCAGGGAAATGCACGTGATCGAGCAGGCGCTGAAGAGAGATCTACCGGTACTGGGCATTTGCCTCGGCGCCCAATTGATCGCGAAAACCCTCGGCGCAGCCGTTTACCCCAATCGGGAAAAAGAAATCGGCTGGTACGATGTGGCGCCGACCGACGACGCAAGAGACGATCGTTTGCTCGCCACGTGGGCACGGTCGGAGAAAATATTTCAATGGCATGGTGACACCTTCGATATTCCGCGAACCAGCCGGCACCTCGCCTTTTCCTCGCTTTGCTCCAATCAAGCTTTCCGCTACGGCTCGAACGTCTACGGCTTTCAATTTCACCTCGAGGTCGAGGAGCGCATGATCCAACGCTGGCTTGGGGTGGAAGAGAACCAGATCGAGATCGCCTCTCTTGGTGGAAAAATCAATGCTCAGCGCATTCATGCGGAGACCGCGCTCCACATCCGCCGGTTACACGAGCTGAGCGATCAGGTTTTCAGCGAGTTTATCAAGCTGTTTGCGATCGAGAAGAAGTTTCGCAGGTTGAGCCTGCGTTGAGCCGTGATGGCCAATTGCCTCCGCTTGAAATTCCCGACCACCTCGGCTACCTTCAACCCGCATTAATTATGGATTGGTGGCTTTGGATCCTGCTGGGTTTCCTGCTCCTCCTCGCCGAACTCGTTACTCCGGGCGGTTTCTACATACTCTTTTTTGGCCTCGGCGCGATTGCCGTCGGCCTGCTCGCCGCCTTTGAATCCGCCGGACCAACCTGGTTTCAGTTTGTTCTATTTTCGATCATCTCGGTTCTTTCACTTTTGTTTTTTCGCAAAAAGCTGCTCGAACTGACGCGTGGACCAAGCACCGACCGAGTCGACACCTACATTGGCGAAACCGCTGTCGCTCTCGAGGACATTTCGGTCAACGGCATTGGCAAAACCGAGATGCGCGGCACCCCATGGAATACGCGCAATCTGAGCGGCCGACCACTTACCCGGGGTGAACGCTGTAAAGTCGAGCGAGTCGAAGGGCTGACTCTATTCGTGCGCGCGGAAACGACTTAGAACGGAGATCTTATGGGCGGATTCATCGTCGTCATAGCCTTGGCGTTCCTCGTCATTCTCGTCGTGGCCAAAACCGCCGTGGTCGTGCCCCAGCAGAGCGCATATGTGGTCGAGCGACTCGGCCGCTACAGCGGGACTCTAAGCGCCGGTTTCCATATCCTGGTGCCGTTCCTCGATGTTGTGCGCTACAAGCATTCGCTCAAAGAACAGGCGATCGATATTCCGCCGCAAGTTTGCATCACCCGCGACAACGTCCAGGTTTCCGTCGATGGCGTCCTTTATATGAAAGTCCTGAACCCGGAGCGGGCATCCTACGGCATCGCCGATTACATCTTCGGCATAACCCAGCTGGCGCAAACCACGCTCCGCAGCGAGCTCGGCAAAATCGAGCTGGATCGCACGTTTGAAGAGCGCACCAATATCAATACTCAAGTGGTGAGCGAGCTCGACAAAGCTTCAGAACCATGGGGCATCAAAGTGATGCGCTATGAAATCAAAAACATCACGCCGCCGCAGGACATTCTTGCCGCAATGGAAAAGCAAATGCGCGCCGAGCGCGAAAAGCGCGCGCTGATTTTGACCTCGGAGGGTCAGAGGGACGCCGCGATCAATAGCGCCGAAGGCGAAAAGCAACAGGCGATCAAGGCTTCGGAAGGGAAAAAGCAGCAACAAATCAACGAAGCGGAAGGCCAGGCGGCGGCGATCCTCGCCATTGCCGACGCCACAGCGAACGGTATCAGAAAAGTCGCTGAGGCGATTCAGCAACCGGGCGGATTCGAGGCCGTGCAACTCCGGGTCGCGGAAAATTATCTGGTCGAATTCGGCAAGCTCGCTCAAGCCGGGAATACTCTGGTTCTGCCGGCAACATTGAGCGACGTTGGCTCAATGATTTCCCTGGCGATGAACGTCATCAAGCAGCAAGGAAACGGCGCCGCCGCCGCCCCAAAACCTTAAGTCGATCTATTTGTCCGCTTAGCAAACATACCAGCCCGGCGGCGCATCTATGTCGCTCAGCCGAGTTGATAATCTCTCACATCAGGAAACCGCACAACCAGAACGGCGACGATCGTCAGAATCATCAGGGCGCCGCTCATCGCGGCAACTTCCGCTCCCGCAATAGTTGCCAGCACGCCCAGTTGAAACTGCCCGAGCTGCGGACCGCTATTGGTAAAGATGCTGTTGATCGCAGCCATTCGTCCGCGTAAATCGTCCGGAGTGCTCAGCTGGTTGATCGTCGCGCGCAGAATGGCGCTGATTGTGTCGCCAATGCCGGAGCCGACTAAGAGAATTATCGACAGCCAAAATAAATGCGACTTTGCGAAAAACAACAGGCATAAACCATAAATCGCCACGCCGAATAGAATCCAGCGCCCCGCAGAGCGCACTCCGCCCCAGAAGCTAAAGCCAATCGCGCCCAGCAAAGCGCCGGCTGCGCTCGCGGCATAGAGCACGCCCAAACCTTCCGGCCCGACGCTCAGGATATCGCGCGCATAGATCGGAAACAGGGCGCGGACGGTGCCGAACATATTGGCGCCGAAGTCCATCATCAGAAACGGAAAGATCACCGCATGGTTCCAGACAAAGCGAAACCCGACCCGAAGCGAGTTGAGAGTAATCGTACGCCAGCCGCCGCGCTCGGATACGTGGGTGCGAATCAGGCCAAGCGCGCCGAGCATAATCAACCACGATATCGCATCGACGGCGTAACACGCTGCCGGACCCGCGAACGCCAGTACGATACCAGCCACCGAAGGGCCGGCAATCGTTGCGATCTGCCGCTGGCTGCTAAAGATCGCCAACGCGCGCGACAGGTCTTCTGCAGGCACGAGGTTGGTCACGATGGCTTGGCGCGAAGGAGATTCCAAAGAGCTGAACAATGCAAGCAGCGCCGTCACCGCATATAGCTTTCCGGGCGTCACCTGGCCGGTTGAACTCAAAAGCGCCAGAGCGCCTGAAACAAAAAATAAGCTGCCTTGCGTCAGCATCATCAATTTGCGCCGGTTCATCGCGTCCGCCAGCAAACCGCCGAACAACAGGATCACCATCTGCGGCACCGCCCGCACTAATCCGATCAAACCGATCTGCAGCGGCGAATTGGTGAGCTCGTAGATTTGCCATGCCATTGCGACCTGGGTGAACTGACTGCCAACGCTCGACAGGATCAGTCCAATCCAGAAAATTCGAAAATCACGATGACGCAGCGCCGAGAGCAGTCTCTGATTGGCACGAGAAACTGCAGTCATAAAAATAAGATCATCTGTCCCTCTTTGAAACGGCGCGAGCGACTGAAACGCCCGAAACGGTTTGAACGACTTGAACGGTTTGGACGCCTAGCCTATTTCTGACAACCCGGGCAGTAGTAGCCGCTGCGATTACCGATGGCGACGCGCTTGATCACGCGCGAACAGGTTCGGCATCGCTCGCCATCGCGATCGTAGACTCGCAAATGGTTTTGAAATTCCCCCGCCCGGTCGTCGGCATCGCGATAATCAGAAAATGATGTACCGCACCAGCGAATCGCATCACGGAGCAGGCGTGGAATGGCTTCCGCTATCTTCTTGATCTGGGTGCGCGTGAGCCGACTCGCTCGTGCCGTCGGCTTGACTCCGGCGAGCGCGAGAACCTCATTGGCATAAATATTTCCCAGACCGGCAATAATCTGCTGATCGAGCAAGAGATCGCGAATGCGCCGCGCGGAGCCGCGCGTGAAGCTGAAGAGATAATCGCCCGTGAGACGAGGATCAAACGGATCGATCCCGACATGGCGCAACTGTGGCAGCTCGAGCAGGCGCTCACGACGGCACACCACGCTCAAGCCGAACCGGCGCGGATCGTGATAGCGAAGCTCCACGCCATTATCAAGCCTGGCGATGATATGGTCGTGCTTGCGGCGCGCGCTCCCGGCTTTGACGCAAATCAATTTTCCGGACATGCCTAGATGAAACATCCACACAACCCCGCCCGATACGTGCAACAAGATATATTTGGCCGTTCGTGCGATCTCCTCGATTCGCCGACCGGCAAGGCGATGCAGTGCGCGGCGATTCACGGGCATGCGCAAGCGCGGTTCAAGCACCTCCACGCGAGCAATGGTTCGCCCCACTAGGTGCGGACGTAAGCTTCGGCAGACGGTCTCGACTTCAGGCAATTCGGGCATCTTGAGTTAGCGTTGAGTATCAGCAGTCGGTCTGAGCCGGCGGAAACGCGCAACGCCGTGGAGCGACGGCCAGGGCGATGAATTCATCCACGCTCAGAGTCTCACCACGGCGCGCGGGATCGATTTTTTCAGAGCGGAGCCAGCTTTCAATTTCCCTGCGTGGCTGCCCGAAATAAGCTTGCAGCGCATTGCCCAAGGTCTTGCGCCTTTGTCCGAACGCCGCACGTAGCAAATTTTTCAAGGCCGGAAAATCTCCCGGCGCAATCCGCGGTTCAGGAAACAACTGAAACTTGAGTACCATCGAACGCACCTTCGGACGTGGGAAAAAGGCCTCGGGTGAAACCGGCAGCTTGTCCGTGACTCGGCCGTGAATTTGGCACCAGACCGAGAGCGCGCCAAATTCTTTGGTGCCGGGTTTCGCGATGATTCGGTCGGCAACCTCCTTTTGCAGCATCAAAACGAGCAACGAAAACTGCTCGCGTATTTCAAAAATCCGAAACAACACGGCGGTCGCAATACTGTACGGAAGATTTCCGGCCAGCTTGACCGGCATTTTCGGCAGGAATTCGGGCGGCGCAAATTGCAGAAAGTCACCTTGAATCAGGTGCAACTTGGGATCGACGCCCCAGGCGCTGCGTCGCAGATGCTCCGCCAAAAACCGATCCACTTCAATTGCCCAGACCTGCTGAGCGCGCTCGAGCAGCCGACGAGTCAAAAAGCCAAGCCCAGGTCCGATCTCAAGAACGCTGTCACTCGGCTCGAGCTCGAGTAAATTGATGATCCCGTCAATGACGCGCTCGTGGATCAGAAAATTCTGGCCGCGGCTTTTTCTCGGTCTGAAATTGGAGCCGCGCAAAGCCGCGCGAACTTCATCATAAAGGCTCACCATTGTATCTACTTGTAGTTAGAGATAGAAAACACGTCGCGAAAAAACTCGCAAATCCTTCACTGCTGAAACTCAGATTCTGACGAGGAATTTAAAGCGTAAGATCGGCGTCCGCATTTAGCGTGTAATCATCGCGGCGCCCACGGCTCAGCCAATGATAGCCCGTCAGAGCAATCATCGCTCCATTATCGGTGCAGAATTTGGGTGCGGGGTAAAAGACTTGCAGTTGATCCTGGTTCGCCCGTTCGGTCATTTTCGCGCGCAATCGGCTGTTCGCCGCAACCCCGCCGGATAGGACAATCCTGTCGATGCGGTGAGTTATAGCAGCTTTGATGGTTGGATCGATTAGCATGTCGACAACCGCTTCTTGAAAGCTTGCTGCGACATCCTGTTTTTGCACTTCGCGCTGCTCGCGTTCTCCGCTATTAAGATAATGCCATACGGCGGTTTTGATGCCGCTAAAGCTAAAATCGTACGAGTTTTTTTTGAGCCGGGCGCGCGGAAACCGAATCGCCTCTGGATTGCCCTCTTTTGCCAGATTGTCGATGATTCGCCCGCCGGGATATCCGAGCCCCATCATTTTAGCGACCTTATCGTATGCCTCGCCGGCCGCATCATCGCGTGTCCCGCCTAAATGGAAATAGTCGCCGAGGCTGTTGACTCGGTAGAGGAGCGTGTGACCCCCGGAAGCCAACAGTGCGATGTAAGGAAATGGCACCTCGTGCTCCAGTTGGATTGCGAGTAAATGCGCTTCCAGATGGTTGACACCGACGTAAGGTATTCCCGAACGAAAAGAAATCCCTTTGACCAGCGAGAGTCCCACAAGCAAAGAACCGACTAGACCCGGACCATAGGTCACAGCGATGCCGTCTAAATCCGCTAAATTCACCCCTGCGTTTCCAAGCGCCGCGTCGATAATCGGCAGGATATTCCTGATGTGCTGGCGCGATGCAAGCTCCGGCACCACGCCGCCGTAGGCACCATGCACTTGATCCTGTGAAGATACGACGTTGGAGAGAATCTTCTTGCCGTCCTGTAACACCGCCGCCGCGGTATCGTCGCAGGAGGTTTCCACTCCAAGTGTCAGCATCGAGACAAAACCTTATTTTCCGGAGAATGAGTTGTCGGTTTTTAGCCGGAGCAATCCATCCGTAGCGGTACGGTTACCCGAGTTCAGGCGCACAGCTTGCTGATAGCTCGCTTCGGCGCTTTGCAGTTGACCGAGAGCTCGGTAATTTTCGCCCCTGAGCGCATGAACTTCTGCAAGCCAGAAGGGTTCGCTTGCCAAACGAGACTCGGCAATATTAAGAAAATTGAGCGACTCCCGATAACGTCCGAGCTGATACTGCGCCTTGGCCAAGTAAAAATAACCGTACGGATTGGTCGAATCGATGACAATGGTTCTTTCCAGCCGCGTGAGTGCTTTGGCTGGATCGCCGCTATCGAGAAGCTTTTTGCCCTCTTCGGTGAGACGCAAAGAAGCGGCGCGTTGCGGCGTGACTCCGGGAGTAATCTTCGCGAGCAATGAGCTGTCATCAGGCAGCGGCAACGGTGTTTCTGACGCAGGCGGGATTCCACCGGTATTCGGCAACGCCGCAGATTCTTTCGTCTCTTTACCTGGGCCGCGCTCGGCTGGTGGTTTATCCTTGAGATCCTGCTCGCGAATATTTGGTTCCTGCGGCAGCGGCTTTCGCGGACTTTCGACGGGCGCCGGCGGAGGAGAAGGAGGAGAAGGGAGCGGGAGTGGCGCGGGCGGCGGAGTCCGCAAAACGGGATTACTGGGCGGCGGAATCGGAATTCGATACGGGCGCGGCGGCTCGCATGCCGCGCACGTTAACAGCAAAGCAATACCGAGAGTGAAGAAACAACGTCGACGATCAAAGCCAGCCATCGTCGGAAACCATCATAGCGGCTCCGAAGAAGCGCGGGCAGGCACGGCCACCGGTGGACAGGGTGTGATCGTGCCTTCCGGTCCCGGCTCACAACTATTTGGCGCCTCTTCGCTGCCGGGCGTAGGCGCCGGCGGGACAAAATCGGTCACCGGCATGCTGGCCGTAGCGCTCTTCATAAAATCAGTCCAAATCGGCAGCGCAGCTTCTGCCCCGGACAGGTTCAACTTACTTGGGCCGTCAAAACCGACCCAAACGACGGCCAGCAAATCCGGCGTATAACCGACAAACCAGGCGTCTTTGTAATCGTTGGTCGTGCCCGTCTTCCCGGCTGCCGGACGAGTAAAGCCCCAGCGGCGTGCCATCGCCCCGGTTCCCCGGTCGAGCACTCCTTTCAGAAGGTCGTTCATCAGGAAAGCAAGCTGTGGAGAAATCACCTGCTCGCTGCGCACGTCACGCTTCTCCAATACTTTGGTGTTTTGATCAATCACATTGCGAACCGCCAAGGGGCGCGGCCGTACGCCACCGTTGGCCAAAGTCGAATAGGCGACGGCGACTTCGAGCGGCGTCACCTCCGCGGCGCCGAGCGCAAGCGACGGCACCGCCGGCAAAGGGCTTTGGATGCCGAGTCGATGCGCAACGTCACGCACGCGCCGAATGCCGACATCCTGCGCCACCCGGCTGGTCGCCGAGTTGAGCGAACTTTCCAAAGCGCGGCGGAAGGTCACCGCGCCGAAATACTCGTTACGATAGTTGCTCGGCTGCCAGTCCCGACCGTCATAGCTCCAGGTGAATTGACTGTCATTGATGATCGTATCCGGCGTGTATTTAATCCCGCTTTGCCCGCCATACATGAGCGCAGCGAGATAAACAAACGGCTTGAAGACGGAGCCCGGCTGCCGCCTGGCTTGGAAAACACGATTGAATTGCGACTTCGAATAGCTTCGTCCGCCCACCATCGCCTTGATCTCGCCGGTTTGTGGGCGTAGCACAACAATCGCTCCTTCCAGGCTATCCTCACCTTTCCGTCGTAATGCCGGATGCGCGGCTTCGAGCTTGTTCAAGCCTTCCGCCAGAGATCGCTCGGCGATTTTTTGCAACTGCAAATCAAGACTGCTGAAAATTTTCAGCCCCTCTTTCGTAAGCACGGCGTTCGAATAGTTCTCTTCCAGTTCACGACGCACATAGTCGACATAAAAAGGCGCATCATTGGTGATCTTCACAAGCGGCCGCTGCGGCAGTTTTTCCCGCAGCGCGGTGTCGTACTCCTTGCGCGTGATAATTTGATCATCGAGGAGCTTGGTCAAGACAACGTTGCGGCGCCGCGTAGCCGCCTCATAGCTTCGGTAGGGAGAGAGCCGATTGGGCGCACGGATCAATCCTGCGAGCAACGCGGATTCACCGGTCGTCAGATCCGACAGAGGCTTGCCGAAATAAAATTGCGCCGCTTCCCAGACGCCGAAAATTCCTTGCGAGCCTTTTTGCCCAAGGTAGATTTCGTTCAGGTAATTTTCCAGGATGGTATCCTTCGAATATTTGCGCTCGGCGATCAGCGCCATCATCGCCTCGGGAATTTTTCGGCTCATCGTGCGCTCATCGGAGAGGAAAAAGTTCTTCACCAGCTGCTGGGTCAAAGTGCTCCCACCCTGTTGATAGCTCAGCGTGCGCAGGTTCACCCACATGGCGCGCAGAATGCCGACTGGATCGATGCCGTGATGCCGATAAAAACGTTCGTCCTCCACCGCCAGAATCGCTTTCACCAGCAGCGGCGGCACGTCGGCGAGTTTGACCAGCCTGCGTTCCTGCCAGATCCGTTCATAGAGTCCGGTGACCAGTTCGGGCTCGAGCTCGAGTGAAAACATTTCCTGTCCGGTAGCAAGGTTTTCTATGCGCGCCAAAGAGTTGCCCTGCATCGAAAGCCGGACGGGCACGCCTGTGAACTGCTCACTCGGAAATGCAAAATCGTGCAGAAAAACCTCAATCGTGCCGGACGAGCGTACGGTGCGATATTCGCCCTTTGCGCGCAGCTCGCCGGTGGTTGCGTAATATCCGAGTCGACGGAGCTTTTCGATCAAAGTTTCAGGGCGCAGAGGGGCGCCGACATACAAAAGATAACTGTCGGAATAAATCTTCGACGGAAAAACCCACTTTCTCCCCTCGAACTTTTCCGTGACCGTATTTTCCAACTGCTTGAAGTACCACGCGCCGAAGATCAGCCCGGCGGAGGTGACAACCAAAAGAGCGACAAGGGAAATACTAAGAAATCGGAGCTTGGATTGTGTCAACTTGCGGCCTCGGGGACAGCTAATTTTCGCGCAGAACCGACGCAAAAGCAACGAGAGCGGATGTAAATCCGCTCTCGTTCGCATCGAGCGCAATTGTCGAAAGATCAGCGCTGAGGCTTGAGCGCCAAGAAGAGTGTATTATCGCCGCGCCTGACGAGAAACAGCACGCCGCGTCCCTTACGCGTTCCGGCGATCGCCTTTTTATATTCGTCGAGATTGCGAACCGTCTTGCGATCGACTTCCAAAATGATATCGCCGCGGCGAATACCCGCCTCATCGGCGGCGCTGCCGGGCTCCACAGCGGTGACGACCACGCCTTCCGATTTTTCCAATCCCAAGCTTTCGGCCATTTGCGGCGTGAGACGCTGAACGGTCAATCCCAATTCGCCCTTTTCCGGCGCCGTCGCGACCACTTCTTCGTCCTTGAGTTCGCCGACGGCAACGGTGAGCATGATTTCTTTTTTGTCACGCAGCACTTTCAACCGCGCTTTCTTATCCACGGGGGTGCGCGCCACCAGGATCGGCAGATCGCCCGAATCTTTGACTTCCTTGCCGTCGAA
>Ga0075424_100002538_pt1 | contig 16759 bp, 13 predicted proteins | sample SoiMethybrSBSTD3_FD_75301 | JGI IMG/M metagenome (GOLD analysis project Ga0075424, IMG submission 75301) | Bulk soil microbial communities from a Populus tree surrounding site in Tennessee, USA - Soil MetaG P. TD hybrid SBSTD3 | ecosystem: Environmental > Terrestrial > Soil > Tree plantation...
TCCATTGCGCCGGTGACAGCAGCTCTCGCGAAAGCTGATTCCTAGTATGCACCGCCGACGCGGTGCACGGCCACGTAGTGTCCCGGTCCGACTTCCTCGAGCGGCAACACCGTCGGCTCGTCGCCGACGGCGCGGATCGGGCTCGGGACTTCCGCGGATGATAGCTCCCTTTTGCGGCGTCGTCGTGCGGGGTCGGCGATTGGAACCGCGGCCATGAGCTTCCTCGTATACGGATGCCTCGGGTCTTCGAAAACGGCGCGGCGCGGGCCGATTTCGACGATCTGACCCAGATACATGACCGCCACCCGATGGCTGACGCGCTCGACCACCGCCATGTCGTGCGAGATGAACAGGTACGCGAGCCCGAATTCGGCCTGCAGATCGAGCATCAGGTTGACGATCTGCGCCCGGATCGAGACGTCGAGCGCCGACACTGCCTCGTCGGCGACGATGATCTTCGGCTGCAAGGCGAGCGCGCGGGCGATCGCGATCCGCTGCCGCTGTCCGCCGGAGAATTCATGCGGATAGCGCGGCGCATGGTCGGGCGACAGGCCGACGTGGTCGAGCAGCCACGCGACCCGCTCCTCGGCCTCCGCGCCCCGCGCGACGCCGTGCACATACAGCGGCTCCGCCACCGAAAAGCCCACCGTGAGCCGGGGATCGAGCGAAGCGTACGGATCCTGGAACACCATCTGGATCTCGCGCCGCAGCGGCCGAACCGCATCGGCGGGCAACCGGGCGATATCGCGCCCGCCGAATTCGATGCTGCCACCTTGAATGTCGACCAGGCGCAGCAGCGAGCGCCCGGTCGTCGATTTGCCGCAGCCGGATTCTCCCACCAGCGCCAGCGTTTCGCTGGCGTTCAAGTCGAAGCTCACCTGCTCGACGGCGTGCACGCGCCGACGCACGCGCCCGAAAAACCCCGACGGGACGTCGAAACGCGTCTTGAGCTTGCGAACCTTGAGTAGCGGAGGTCCCGGCTCCGGCGCGCGTGGCGTCGCCGTTGGCGGCGGCCCGGCGCTGGCGGACCGAAGCAAGGCAAACCGCGCCGGCAGGTCGGTGCCCTGCATCGATCCGAGCTTCGGCACCGCGGCGAGCAGCGCCTGCGTGTACGGATGGCGCGGCGTGTGAAAGATGGCATCGGCCGAGCCCTCCTCGACCTTCTCTCCCCGGTACATGACGATCACGCGCTCGGCGACCTCAGCCACGACGCCCATGTCGTGGGTGATGAAGACGACCGCCATATGCATTTCCGCCTGCAGCAGGCTGATGAGCTCCAGGATCTGGGCCTGGATCGTCACGTCGAGCGCGGTGGTTGGCTCGTCGGCGATCAGGAGCGCCGGCTTGCACGACAGCGCCATCGCGATCATGACGCGCTGGCGCATGCCCCCCGAGAGCTGATGCGGATAGCGCCCGAGCGCGGCTCTCGCCTCGGGTATGCGCACCTGCTCGAGCATGCGCAAGGTTTCCTTTCGCGCCGCGGCGGCGTCCTTGCCCTGATGCAGGCGGATCGACTCCGCGATCTGCTCGCCGACCGTATAGACTGGGTTGAGCGAAGTCATCGGCTCCTGAAAGATCATCGCGATCTCGGCGCCGCGAATGGCGCGTATCGTCGCCGGATCGGCGCGCGCGAGATCGATGCGCTGCCCGCTCGGGCGCAGAAAGTCGAGGCGGCCGGCGAGGATGCGCCCGCCGCCTTGCTCGACCAGCCGCATCACCGACAGCGCGGTGACCGACTTGCCCGAACCGGATTCGCCGACGATGGCGATGGTCTCGGCGCGGCCCACGGTGAAGGACATGTCCCGCACTGCCGCGACGACGCGCTCCGAGGTGCGAAACTCGACCGACAGTCCGGAGACGGCGAGGACGGCGTCGCGCGGAGGATTAGCCATTGACAAGGTCGCGGCGAGTCAACGCGGCACCGGCGCGGCGGTCGCCTGTCGGCGCAGATCATCGATGGTCGCGTTCATCGTGATCGCCTGGCGGTCGAGGAGCAGGTGCAGGAGCGCGGGCCGCCCGGCGGCAAGTGCGCGCTCGAGCGCCGGCGCGAATTGGTCGGTGCGGCTCACGGTCTCGCCATCCGCGCCGTACGCGCGTGCGAGTGCGGCGAAATCGGGATTGACGAGATCGGTCGCGTAGACGCGCGCCGGATATTGGCGCTCCTGGTGCATCCGGATCGTCCCGTACATGCCGTTGTCGACGACGACGAAGACGATGCTCAGGCGATATTGTACGGCGGTGGCGAGCTCCTGACCGTTCATGAGGAAGCACCCATCGCCGTTCCAGGAGACGACTGTGCGCTCGGGGTGCGCGGCCTTGGCGGCAATCGCCGCCGGCACGCCGTAACCCATCGATCCGTTGTACGGCGCGAGCTGGGTGCGAAACCGCGGATAGCGATACAGCCGGTGCAGCCAGGTCGCATAATTACCGGCGCCGCTGGCGAGGATGGCATCCTCGGGAAGCCGTTCGCGCAACGTCGCGACGATCTGCCAGAGGTCGAGCGAGCCCGGCATCGGCCGCGGCGTCTGCCACGCGAGATATTCAGCGTGAGCGCCCGCGGCGCTGCCGGCCCACGCGGGCGCGTCGATCGGCGCCATGGCCGCGAGCGCAGCGCATGCCGGCGCGACCGACGCCTGAATCGCCAGCGCGGGCTGGTACACGCGGCCGAGCTCTTCGGCGCCGGGATGCACGTGGATCAGGGCCTGCTTCGGCTGTGGCGCGGCGAGTAGCGTGTAGCCAGACGTGACCGCCTCTCCCAGGCGCTCGCCGACGACGAGCAGCACGTCGGCAACGCGGATGCGCGCGGCGAGCTTCGGGTTGATGCCGATGCCCACGTCGCCGGCATAGTTCGGATGGCGGTTGTCGAACACGTCCTGATTGCGGAACGCACAGGCAACCGGCAGTGCGCTCGCTTCGGCAAAGCGTGCAAGACTCGCGCAGGCCTGCGCATTCCAGCCGCTGCCGCCGGCGACGACCATCGGCCGTTGCGCTGAAGCGAGCAACGAGCGCAGCCGGCCGAGCTCCTGCGACGCCGGCTGGACGACCGGCACTTCGATCTGCGCCACATCGGCGACCGCGGCTGTCGCGGCGAGCATGTCTTCGGGCAGCGCGAGGACGACCGGGCCTGGCCGCCCGGACTGCGCCACGCGAAAGGCGCGAGCGACGTATTCGGGAATGCGCTCCGCGCGCTCGATTTGCGCGACCCATTTGACGATGCTGCCGTACATGCGCCGGTAGTCGATTTCCTGGAATGCTTCGCGGTCGGCAAAGTCGCTGCCGACCTGGCCGACGAAGACGATCAACGGCGTCGAATCCTGTGCCGCGGTATGGATGCCGATCGCGGCGTTCGACGCGCCCGGGCCGCGCGTGACGAAGACGATGCCCGGCCGTCCGGTAAGCTTGCCGTGCGCTTCGGCCATGTACGCCGCGCCGCCTTCCTGACGGCAGACGATCAGGCGCAGGCGATCGCGGACATCGTACAGCGCGTCGAGCACGGGCAGATAGCTCTCGCCGGGAACGCAGAACGCGAGCTCGACTCCCTGCAGCAGCAGGTTGTCGACGAGTATGCGGCCACCGGTGCGCATCCGTATTGGCGAGACAGGCAAGAGAGTACGGCGGTCATTCTAGCGTGATTCGGCGAGAGGCTCGCCGCGCCGTATAATCCGCGCAGGCCGCCGCGCCCGACAGCCAGCGAAGGAAGCATCGCCGATGGTCCAAACGATCACGTTGCAGGAATCGCTCTGGTTCAGCGTCGTCGCTCTACTCCTCGGTTTGATCACGATGCGCTTCCGGCCGGAGCTGCGGCGGTCGGTGCTGATCAATCTCTTCCTGATCGCGCTGGGCCTAGGCGGGCTCACTGCGCTCTCGCGCTATCAGCCGATACCTCAGCAGCTGACCATCGCGGTCATCCCGCGGGAGATCTGCCTGCTGATCGTCGCGCTCGGCAATATCCGCATCTTCATCACGTTCATGACCAGCGTGCTGCTGGCGCGCCGCGCAGTGCCGCGCATCCTCGGCGAAGTGACCATGGCTCTGTCGCTGGTGGTGTACGCCCTGATCCGCCTCGACGCGGTCGGTGTAAATCCGACCAGCCTTATCGCGACCACTAGCATAGCCGGCGCCGCCATCGCGTTTGCGATGCAGTCTACGTTGGGGAATCTCCTGGGCGGGATCTCATTGCAGCTCGACAATACATGTCGCATCGGCGATTGGATCGAGGTCGAGGGTCAGACCGGCGAGGTGGTCTCGATCCGTTGGCGGTATACGGCGCTCGCCACCATCAACAACGTGACCATCATCATCCCGAACGCGGAGTTGATGAAAAATCGGGTCACGCTGCTCGGACGCCGCGGCGACCAGCGCATACCCTGGCGGCGGCCGATCGAGTTCGGAGTCGGATACGAATGGACGCCGGGGCAGGTGATTGCCGTCGTCCACGCGGCGCTCGAGCGCAGCGAAATACCGTTTGTCGCGACCGAGCCGATGGCGCACTGCATCTGCACGGGCTTCGAGTCGAGCGCGATCAAGTACGTAGTCTATTACTGGCTGACCGATATCAAGTCCTATCTGGTGACCGATTCCCGAGTAAGGGTACATGTCTTCGCCGCGCTGGGCCGGGCCGGCATGGAGATCCCGATTTCGCGCTCCGACCTGTATTTGCATTCGGGCCGCCATCTGCGGCTGACAAAATCGGAGGAGGAACAGGAGTCGCGGATGGCGCTGTTGCGTTCGCTGGAACTGTTCGCGCCGCTCACCGACGATGAGACGCACGCGCTTGCGGCGCAGTTGATCGGGACCCCTTTCGGGCCGGGCGACATCGCCACCCGGCAGGGCGAGCCTTCCGATTCGCTCTACATCCTGGCGCGCGGCCAGGTCGCGATCTTCCGCGACGCCGCGCCGGGAGGCCCGCCGGCGCGGCAGCGACTGGCGACGCTCGCGGCGCCGGCGTATTTCGGCGAGATGGGCCTGCTTACCGGCCAGGCACGAACTGCGACGATTACCGCCGAGTCCGAGGTTCTCTGTTACCGGCTCGACAAGGTGGCTTTTGAAGCCATCATTCAGGCGCGCCCTGAGCTGGCCGACGCGATGTCGCAAACGGTCGCGGCGCGCCAAGCGGCGAACGACGCGACGCTGGCGTCGCTTTCGGCGGAGGCCCGTGCGCGGGCGACCGGCACGCGCGCGGGCGAGTTGCTCAGGAAAATCCGCCAGTTCTTCGGGCTGGAGTCGGGTGACTGAACTTCGGGAGGCTTGGCAGCCGGCTAGGAGCCCGACAGGCTCCTAGGCCGCCGCGCGATTTGCTGCCAGTAGTTCTTCGCGCCTGAGCAGGAACACGGCCTCGTCGCTCGATTCGGTCGACAGCCAGGTGAACGGCAGGCGCGGAAATGCGGCTTCGGCTGCGGCGCGGTTCTGGCCAAGCTCGACGACCAGCAGGCCGTCGGGATTCAAGAATTCCGCGGCACGGGCGAGGATGGTGCGCACCGCGTCGAGGCCGTCGTCGCCTCCCGCCAATGCGAGCTGCGGCTCGTGTAGATACTCAGGCGGCAGTTCTTCCATCGCCATCGCCGTCACATACGGCGGATTGCTGACGATGAGGTCATAATTCTTTTCGGTGAGGTTCGACAGCAGGTCGGAGCGGATCAGATTGACCCGTCCCTGCAAGCCGTGGTCGGCGACGTTGCGCAACGCGACGGCGAGCGCATCGGACGAAATGTCGGCGGCATCGACGTCGGCATTCGGAAAATGATGCGCGACCAGGATGGCGAGGCATCCCGACCCGGTACACAGATCGAGCGCGGTCTGGACTTTGTCGGGTTCGGCTATCCACGGACTGAGTCCGTCACGCAGCAGCTCGGCGATGTAGGAGCGCGGAATGAGCACACGCTCGTCGACATAGAAGCGGTGCTCGCCCAGCCAGGCTTCGTGCGTGAGATACGCAGCCGGAACGCGGTCGTTGACGCGGCGGGCGATGATGTCCTGCACCTCTTCGCGCTCGCCATGAGTGAGCTTCGCGTCGAGAAACGGCTCCAGGCGATCGAGCGGCAGATGCAGCGTGTGCAGCAGCAGGTACGCCGCCTCGTCGTACGCGTTGGTGGTGCCGTGCCCGAAAGAAAGTCCGGCCAGGTTGAACCGCGACACCGCGTGGCGCAACCAGTCGCGGAGGGTCTCCAGCTCCTGGGTGAGAGCGCTCATCAGGCGGCGGGGGCGAGGAGCAGACGTTCCAGTATGCCACGATACAGCGCGGCGAGCGGCTCGAGGTCGGCGACCGCTACGCACTCGTCGAGCTTGTGGATCGTCGCGTTGACCGGACCCAGCTCGACGACTTCGCGACAGACGGCGGCGATAAAGCGTCCGTCGGAGGTGCCGCCGGTGCAGGAGATCTCGGGGACGATCCCGCAGACCTCGCGGATCGTCTCCGCGGCGACGGCGACGAGCCTTTCTCGCGGCGTAAGATAGGGCGCGCCCCAGCCCGTCCACGTGAGCTCGTAGTCGAGTCCGTGCCGCTGCAGTACCGCCTCGAAGCGTTCCTGCAGGCTTTCGCGCGTGCTCGCGGTCGCGTAGCGAAAGTTGAACAGCACCTCCAGCGAACCCGGGATCACGTTGTTCGCCCCCGTGCCGGCATGAATGTTCGACGCCTGCCACGACGTCGGGGGAAAGTATTCGTTCCCCTCGTCCCAGGAGTGCGCGGCAAGCTCGGCGATCACCGGCGCTGCCAAGTGAATCGGGTTCTTCGCCAAATGCGGATAGGCGACGTGTCCCTGCACACCGCGCACGTTAAGCCTGCCCGAGAGCGTGCCCCGACGTCCATTCTTGATCATATCGCCCAGCCGCTCGGCGGAAGACGGCTCGCCGACAACGCAATAATCGAGCGCCGTGCCGGCGGCTCTGAGCTGGTCGATCACGCGCACGGTGCCGTCGGTGGCGGGCCCTTCCTCGTCGGAAGTGAGCAAAAGCGCGATCGAACCGGCGTGCGCCGGGTGCGCACGCACGAAATGCTCGACGGCGACGACAAACGCGGCCACGGAGGATTTCATGTCGGCGGCGCCGCGGCCATACAGGAATCCGCCGCGGATCGTCGGCGTGAACGGGTCGGAATGCCAGGCTTCGAGCGGCCCGGGCGGCACGACGTCGGTGTGCCCCGCGAAACACACCGCCGGCCGCGAGTCGCCGCGCCGGGCCCAGAGGTTGGTCACCCCGTTGGACGACAGCGTCTCGCAGCGGAAGCCCAACGGCGCGAGCCGGGCCTTCAAGAGCTCCTGGCAGCCCGCATCATCGGGCGTCTGCGAACGGCGCGCGATCAACTCGCGCGCGAGGTCGAGCGTGGGATGGGAACCCATCGTCGGCGCCGCCTAAGGTTCCGCCAGGCTTGCGCCGTCAACGGTCGCGGTTCAGAAATGCAGGGTCGATTTCGAGCTTGGCGAACCCGACAGGGGCTCGGCGGGTGGTTTCGTCGCCGGCATCCGCGCCTTCGACGCGCGCGGAGGGCGAATTCTGGTTGACGAGCCACGCCAGGTTCGTCGGCGAGTCGGAACCGGTGAGCGCTTCCTCGTACGCGATCACGCCGTCGAGATAGAGCCGGCACAGCGCCTGCTCGAAGGTCTGCGACCCTGGGTAGAGGCTTTGCTCCATCGCTTCCTTGATCTGCGTAATTTCGCCGTTCTTGATCAGATCGGCAATCAGCGACGTGTTGAGCAGGATCTCGACCGCCGGCTGCTGGTCCCCTTCCTTGTTGCGCACCAGCCGTTGCGAGATGATCGCCCGCAATCCGATCGAGAGGTCCGATAGCAGGCCCGAGCGCGCGTCGTAGGGGAACATGTTAATGATCCGGGACAGCGCGTGATAGCTGTTGTTTGCGTGCAGCGTCGAAAGGCAGAGATGGCCGGTGAGGGTGTGCAGCAGCGCCTGCTGCATCGTTTCCCGGTCGCGCACCTCGCCGATCATGATCAGGTCAGGTGCTTCGCGGAGCGCGTTACCCAGCGCCTTGTTGTAGCCCTGGGTGTCAACGCCGATCTCGCGCTGGTTGACGATCGACTGCTTGTGCTCGAACAGGTATTCGATCGGATCCTCGAGCGTCAGGATGTGGCCCGATTTGTTGTTGTTGCGGTAATCGATCATCGCCGCGAGCGTCGTCGACTTGCCGCAGCCGGTCGCGCCGGCGATCAGCACCAGTCCGCGCTTCTCCATCACGAGGTTGAGCAGTACCGGGGGCAGCTTGAGTTCCTCGAACGGCGGGACGTTGCTGCGGACGTAGCGAACGCACAGCGAAATCGTCCCGCGCTGGCGGAAGATGTTGATCCGGAAGTTGCCGACGCTGCGATCGAGGTACGAGAGATTCATCTCCATCTCGTTCTCGAACTCGCGCGCCTGATCCTTGGTCATCAGCTCGTAGGCGATGCGGCGGACAGTCTCGACGTCCATCGGCTGCGTGGAGATGGCCGAGACGATGCCGTTGATCTTGATGTTGATCGGCGCGCCGCAGGAGATGAACAGGTCCGAGGCCTGCTTCTCCGCCATCAGTTTGAACAATCGGTCTAAATACATGTTGTGAAGCCTCTGCCGGCGCCGGAGCGATCGGGGCAGTCCCCGCCCGCAAGCCGGCTCGGCTTGACAATGTCATGAATTGACAAGAATAACCAAGCTCAAGCAAAGTAACAACTGGCACGGCGGCCCTGGGGGTGCTTTCCCCGACGGACGGCGTACGCTCATCTTCATTCCTGCAGAGAAGCTTCCATGCTGGCCATCATCGGCGGCAGCGGGCTCACCCGACTGTCGACGCTTGCCGTCGCTCACCGCGAGGTCATTCGCACCCCTTACGGCGAACCCTCGTCGGCGCTTATCTTCGGGCAGGTGGCGGGCCGGGACGTGGTATTTCTCGCGCGGCACGGTCATGGGCACTCGATTCCGCCGCACCGCGTTAATTATCGGGCCAACCTGTGGGCATTGAAGCACCGCAACGTCGACGCCATTCTGGCGGTGGCGTCGGTGGGTGCCATCGCCAGCGCGTACGCACCCGGCGATCTGGTGCTGCCGCACCAACTGATCGATTACACCAACGGACGCCAGAGCACGTTCTTTGACGGCGAAGATCGCCGGGTAGTGCACGTCGACTTCACGCACCCTTACAGTGCGGAGCTTCGGAACCGCTGCATCGCCGCGGCACGCGCTGCCGGTGTGGCCGTGCACGACGGCGGCATCTACGGAGCTGTGTCCGGGCCGCGGCTCGAGACCGCGGCCGAAATCGACCGCATGGAACGCGACGGTGCGACGGTCGTCGGCATGACGGGCATGCCAGAAGCGGTGCTGGCGCGGGAGCTCGGGATCGCCTATGTGGGGATCGACGTCGTTGTCAATCAAGCCGCGGGGCGCGGCGACAGCGCGCAGGCCATTTCCATCGAGCGCATCGCGGGCGTGCTCGAATCGGCCATGGACAAGGTGAAGACTCTCATCGATCACCTGGTGCAGGAGTCAGCCGCGTGAGCGGGCGGCGTGCTCTAAGGACGCGTCCAAGGAGGCAGCGATGAAGCGCGAAATTCTGAAGATGGGCGATCCGCGGCTGCTGGAGCGCGCCAAGCTGGTCGAGCGCCATGCGACGCCGGAGTTGAAGGCGCTCGTCGCGGACATGCGCGAAACGATGATCGCTGCCCGCGGCGCCGGGCTCGCCGCCCCGCAGATCGGGGTCGGCCTGAGGGTGGTGATCTTCGGCTTCGAGCATAACGAGCGCTACCCCGACGCCGAGCCCGTACCTTATACCGAGCTCATCAATCCGGTCTTGACGCCGCTAACCACGGAGATGGAGGAGGACTGGGAAGGTTGCCTGTCGGTCCCGGGTCTGCGCGGCCAGGTGCCGCGCTTCACGCGCTTGCGTTACACCGGATTCGATCCGGAGGGCCGGCCGATCCTGCGCGAGGTATCGGGATTCCACGCCCGCGTCGTACAGCACGAATGCGATCATCTCGACGGCATTCTCTATCCGATGCGCATGCGCGACCTGCGCCTGTTCGGGTACACCGACGTTCTGTTTCCCGACGCCGACGTCATCGAGGAATGAGTCGCAGGAGCGGGTTTCGTAGGGCCGAATTCATTCGGCCACGGCGGTAGGTGTGACGAAGCGTGCGAATGAATTCGCACCTACATTAGGCGCAGTTGCTCGTAGAGCGCGGTTTCCAACCTCAGCAGGGCCGACTCGTCGTGCAGCCGTGCGCCATCGATAAGGAACACGTCCTCAGCGCGTTCGCCGAGCGTATTGATCTTCGCGCTGGCGACATTGATATTGGCGCTCGCCAGCGTGTACGCGATCCGGGCGAGCAGGCCCGGCCGGTCGCCGGCGACGATCTCGAGAATGTAGTGCGTGCCCTTGTCGTCGGGGAATAGGCGCACCTCGGGCGTCAGCGGGAAGTGTTTCAGGTGCCGGCTGATGCGGCCGATCGGCGGCGGCTCGACCGGCGCGCGTGCCGCGAGGACGCGCTTCAACTCGAACTCGACGTAACTGATGACGTCGCGATAGGCCGCGTTGGGATTACCCGGATCGTGCACGGTGAAGGTATCGAGGGCATAGCCGTGCCGCGTGGTGTGGACCTTGGCGTCGAGGATCGACAGCCGCGCATTGCCGAAGAAGCTGCAGATGCGCGCGAACAGCTCCTTCTGATCCGGCAAATAGATCATCACCTGCAGCCCGACGCCGGCGCGCGACAGGCGCGCTTTGACCAGCGGTTCCTTCCCTTCGACGCGGAAGTAGAGCTGGCGCGCATGCCACGCGATCTCGTCGGCACTGTGGCGCTGGAAGTACACACTGTCGAGCTTGTGCCATAGCGCCTGCTCGGCGGCATCGGGGACGGCGTAAAGCCGCAGCTGCCGGACCGCCTCGCTGCGGCGTGCTTCGAGGCTGTCGTCGAGCTTGCGCGTCGTAGCATGGCCGGTCAGCTGCGACTGCGTGGCGTGGAACAGGTCCTCGAGCAGCTTCGCCTTCCAGGCGTTCCACACTCTCGGGCTCGTGCCGCGGATGTCCGCGACCGTGAGGAGGTAAAGCGCGGCCAGGCGCCGCTCGGTCTTGATCTTGGCGGCGAATGCGGCGATGACCGCGGGATCGCTGATGTCCTGCTTTTGCGCGGTCAGCGACATCAGCAGATGCTGCTCGACCAGCCACGTCACCAGGCGCGTGTCCTCCGCGGCGAGGCCGTGCTGGCGGCAAAACCGCCGCGCTTCCTTCGATCCCAGCCGCGAATGGTCGCCGCCGCGTGCCTTGGCGATGTCGTGGAAGAGTCCCGCGATGTACAAGAGCTCCGGCCGCGCGAAGTCGGCGATCAGCCGCGAGCACAACGGATATTCGTGCGCATGCTGCGGCTCGGTAAAGCGGCGCAGATTGCGGATGACCATCAGGATGTGCTCGTCGACCGTGTAGACGTGGTAGAGATCGTGCTGCATCTGGCCGACGATGCGGCCGAATACGGGGAGGTACCGGCCGAGGATGCCGTACTGGTTCATGCGCCTGAGCTCGTGCGTGACGCCGCGCGGCTGGCGCAATATGCTGAGGAAGCGGGCGCGATTGCCGGGGTCGCGGCGGAACGCCGCGTCGACGCGGGTCCGGCATCTCCAGAGGGCGCGCAGCGCGGGGGCAGACATGCCTTTAAGTTCGGGGTGCTGCTGCAGCGTGAGGAAGCTGTCCAGGATTGCGCTGGGCCGTTTGGCGAACAACTCCTCGTCCTTGACGTCGAGTAGCTCGTCGACGGCTTGGAAATCGGTGTCGATCGGCTGCACGGTGACCTCCGCCGGAAAGAGGCGCGCGTGCAGGTTCTGGAGCACGATGACGTTGAGCTGGCGGATCGATTTGGCCGCGCGGTAGTAGCGCTGCATCAGTTGCTCGGAGGCGCGCCGCGACGGCGTGTCCGCGAGGCCGAACTCGCGCGCGAGTGCCGCCTGCACGTCGAAGACCAGCCGATCCTCGCGCCGGCCGGTGAGATAGTGCAGGCGGATGCGCAGGTCGTCGATGAGTCTCTCGTGCCGCGCGAGCTCCCGTGCCTCCGCCGCAGTCATCAGGCCGTAAGCCGCGATCTCGCGCCACGTCCGACCGAAACCGGCCGCCCTAGCAATCCAGAGGATCGTCTGCAGGTCGCGCCGGCCGCCCGGGCTTTCCTTGAGATTCGGTTCGAGATTGTACGCAGTGTCCTGATGACGGAGGTGGCGCTGCTGCTGCTCCAGTGCCTTGGCTTCGTAGAAGCCGTGCATGTCGAGCGTCGCGTCGAAGCGCCGGCCGAAGCGCGCATAGAGCGAACGCGATCCGGCCAGCAGGCGCCGTTCGAGCAGACTGGTGCGGATGACCGCGTCGCCCTCCATCTCGGCTTCGCACTCATCGATCGTGCGCACGCTGTGACCGATCTCAAGACCGGTGTCCCACATCAGCCCGATGAAACGTTCGATGGCCGAAGCTCCTCCGGACCGCGCATCGGTTAACGGTTGCGGCAGCAGCACGACGACGTCGACGTCGGAGTGCGGAAAAAGCTCGCCTCGGCCGTAGCCGCCGACAGCGACCAACGCGCACCCCGGCGGGGGGTCGATCTCCGCCCAAAGCCCGCGCAATATCCTGTCGGTCAGCCGCGCCTGGCCGGCGAGCAGCCGCCGTGGCCCGCGGTGGATTCGATACGCGCTTTCCAGCTCGCGACGGCCGGCGTCGAGCTCGTTCTTCCAGCGCGCGACCGGCGCATTCGCAGCGCGGCCGGAGGCGGGGGCGACGACGCTGCTCAAGCTGGACGCCTCAGCTCGTCGCCGGTGGGGGTGGCGTCCCGGGCGATAGCGTCAGCACTTCGTACCCGGTGTCGGTGACCAGCACGGTATGCTCCCACTGTGCGGACAAGCTGTGGTCGGCGGTGACGACGGTCCAGCCGTCGGCAAGACAACGGATGCCCGGCCGGCCGGCGTTGATCATCGGCTCGATGGTGAACACCATCCCCGGCTGCAGCTTGAGTCCCGTGCCCGGACGTCCGTAATGCAGCACCTGCGGCTCCTCGTGAAACTGGCGGCCGATGCCGTGGCCGCAGAATTCGCGCACGATGGAGAAACCATGGCTCTCGGCGTGGTGCTGGATCGTCGCACCGATGTCGCCGAGATGCGCTCCCGGCTTGACGGCGCGAATGCCGTGCCACATCGCCTCGTAAGTGACTTCGCACAGCCGCCGGGCCTGGATCGGCGGCGCCCCCACGTAGAACATGCGGCTGGTGTCGCCGTGGAACCCGTCCTTGATGACCGTGACGTCGATGTTGACGATGTCGCCGGCCTTGAGCTTCTTGTCTCCCGGGATGCCGTGACAAACAACATGGTTGACCGACGTGCAGATCGACGCCGGATAAGGTTGATACCCCGGGGGCGCGTAATTGAGCGGAGCCGGGACCGTATGCTGCACGTTGACCATGTACTCGTGACACAGCCGGTCGATCTCACCGGTCGTCACCCCCGCGGTCACGTGCGGCGCGATGTAGTCGAGAACTTCGGCCGCAAGCGCGCCCGCCACGCGCATCTTGGCGACGTCCTCGGCGGATTTCAGCGATACGGACATGCGTCTTAACTTCGCAGCAGGTCGTTGATACTGGTCTTGGCGCGCGTCTTTGCGTCAACCTGCTTGACGATCACTGCGCAATACAGTTGGCAATTCCCTTCGTTCGACGGCAGGCTGCCGGCGACGACGACCGAACCGGCCGGCACGCGGCCGTAGCTGATCTGGCCGGTCGAGCGGTCGTAGATCTTGGTGCTCTGGCTGATGAAAACTCCCATGCCCAACACGGAATTCTCCTCGACGATCACACCTTCGACGACCTCGGAGCGTGCGCCGATGAAACAGTTATTCTCGATGATGGTGGGGTTCGCCTGCAGCGGTTCAAGTACCCCCCCGATGCCGACCCCGCCGGACAGGTGCACGTTCCGGCCGATCTGTGCGCAGGAGCCCACGGTGGCCCAGGTGTCAACCATCGTGCCCTCGTCGACGTAGGCGCCGATGTTGACATAGGAGGGCATGAGCACGACGTTCCTCGCGATGTAGGCGCCACGGCGCGCGACCGCGGGCGGGACGACGCGCACTCCGGCTGTGGCGAAGTCGGCGTCCTCGAACCGGGAGAACTTGGTCGGGATCTTGTCGTAAAAGCGAAACGGCGCATTCGGTGCCGCAAGGCCGATCGGAACATTGTCGGCGAGCCGGAACGACAGCAAGACTGCCTTCTTGAGCCACTGATGGGTGATCCATCCGCCTTCGACCTTTTCCGCGACGCGAAGGTGACCCGCATCCAGCTCGGCGATCGCGGACGCGACAGCGTCACGAACTTCCGCGGACGCGGTCTGCGGCGACAGCTCGCTTCTGCGTTCCCAGGCGCTGTCGATCGTGGACTGGAGGTCGCGGCTCACGGGGCGGCCCGCGCGAGACGCGGGCAAAAGGCGCATTTTACCCGTTCGGCGCGGCGATCTCGCGGCCCTTTTGCTTCGCTCGAGCCCGGCTATATCGCTACATCGCCTTGAACAGATGCGCGAAGCTGCGGCTGACGGTGAGTTTCTCGGGACGTTGTTTGAGAATGATCAACGGCTGATCGCGGTAGTCGCGATCGACGCGCGCGATCGCGCGCAAGTTGACGATCGTGCCGCGATGGACTTGCCAGAAGAGCTCCGCGTCGAGCTCATCGAAGAGCTCCTTGATCGTCTTGCGGATCAACGCTTCTCCGTCCGCGGTGACCACCTTGGTGTACTTGTCTTCGGCGTGGAAGTAGAAAACGTCGTCGATCGGGATCAGGCGCATCGACGCCCCGAGCGAGGCCTTGATCCACTTCAACGGGCCGCCGGAGTCGCGCGCCTCGATCTGCGCGAGTACGGTGGCGAGATCGGCGGGCGGCCGCTCGAGCCGCTGCTTGAGCCGCTCGATGACCTTGACGATCCGGTCGGCAGTTACCGGCTTGAGCACGTAGTCGACCGCGCCTTGCTCGAACGCGGTCACCGCGTACTCGTCGTAGGCGGTGACGAAGACGACGTGACAGGCGCCGGCCAGCGCCTCGGCGACCTCGAGCCCCGACTTGACCGGCATGCGAATGTCGAGAAATACGATATCGGGGTCGAGCTCGCGCTGCAGCGCCAGGGCCTGCTCGCCATTCTCGGCTTCGGCGACGATGGCGAGCTCGGGCCACGCCTGCGTGAGTCGCGCGCGGAGTTGCGCGCGGAGCATCGGCTCGTCTTCGGCGATGAGCGCCGTCGGTTGCCTATTTTTCGTCTGTGTCAAAGGGGATCTCGATGGTGGCGCGCGCGCCGTGCGGCGACTGCTCTTCGAGAATGAAGCGCCCGTTGTCGGCGTAGAGAGCACGCAGCCGACCTCGAAGATTGGTCAGGCCGACGCCGTTACCGATCTTGGCACCGAGTCCGCGTCCGTTGTCGATGACCGCGACCGCGACGCGTTCGCCGCGCCGGCGTGCCTCCAGCCGTATCGTGCCGCCTTCCGCTTGCGGCTCGAGTCCGTGCTTGATGGCGTTCTCGACCACCGACATCAACAGCATCGGCGGGAAGCGATGCGAACGCAGCTCGTCGGGCACGTCGATGGCGAAGGCGAGTCTCGGGCCCATCCGCATCTGCATGATCGAGAGATACGCCTGCGCGAGCTCGATCTCCTGGCCGAGCGTCGTACTGTTCGAGCGTAGCTGCGGCAGGGCAGCGCGCAGATAACCGAGCAGGTGTCCCAGCATCATGCCGGCCTTGGGCGGATCGGTCTCGGTCAGGAATTGCACCGAGGCTAGCGTGTTGAACAGAAAATGCGGCTCGACCTGCGCCTGCATGAGCTTCAATTCCGCCTCGATCGCCTGCCTGGAAAGCATGTTCCGATCGGCATCGGCCTTGAGCATTTGTGCGCGCGCACGCGCCTCGCGAAACTTGAGCAGGAAGAACATGCTGACACAAAGGCCCATGATGAACGCAGCGAATGACGTCCCGGCAAACTGGCCGAGCTTCATCTGTCCGGTCCCGAACCGGTAGTGCTCGTCGGCGATGACGTAACCCTTGATCGCGACCAAGAAGACGAGACCGAGCGCGGTCCCGAGCGCCACCGCACCGACCAATCGCCAGACCGGCCGCGCCTTGTTCCAGGGCGCGGCGGCATTGACTGCGTATGCGATCGAAAGACCGAAGCACTGGGCGGTGATGAACGGATGCCAGAACGGACGCGTCTCCTCGGTGTAGAGGATCGCGGCGACACCGGTGTTGATCGCCAGGATCAGTGCGACGGATTGCCAGGACACCCGGCAGCCTGCGAAAACGGGCGCCCACCACGGGGCGGCACGGGTGCTTGCGGTTGTGCTGGAGGTCATCATGGCCGCCGATTGTACGCGCGGCCGGGCACAAGATCGGATCGGGCGACAGGACGCGGCCGGGAGCGACAAAGCGGCTCCATCCGGGGCGGGACGGGCCGTTAGGTTCCTTAGCCGCTGCGCGCGAAACGGACCAGCCGGTCGACCGCTTCGGCGCACTCGTCGAGCTCAGCCACCAGCGCGATGCGAACGTAGCCACGGCCGGGGTTGACGCCGTCTGCCTCGCGCGCGAGATAACTTCCCGGTAACACGGTCAACGCTTCCTCGGCGTACAGGCGCCGTGCAAATTCGGCGTCGTCGTCCGCGACGCGGGCCCAGAGATAGAACGCGGCATCGGGCGGCGCCGCCGGATAGACCGCTGCGACGCGCGGCGCAAGCTGCGCAAACTTCTCTGCATATTTGGCGCGATTGGCGCGCACGTGCGTTTCGTCGTTCCAGGCGGC
>Ga0075424_100002539_pt1 | contig 16757 bp, 18 predicted proteins | sample SoiMethybrSBSTD3_FD_75301 | JGI IMG/M metagenome (GOLD analysis project Ga0075424, IMG submission 75301) | Bulk soil microbial communities from a Populus tree surrounding site in Tennessee, USA - Soil MetaG P. TD hybrid SBSTD3 | ecosystem: Environmental > Terrestrial > Soil > Tree plantation...
CACGCATTCGGTGGCCGTGCACGCACAGTTCGAGCGCGAGGTGACCAGGAAGGGCGCGCAGCGGGTGCTGGACGCGGCCCCGGGCGTTGTGCTCACCGACGACCCGGAGCAGGCTGAGTTTCCGACCCCGTCCGACGTGGTGGGCACCGACCCGACCTGGGTCGGCCGGGTCCGCGCGTCGCTGGACGACCCGCATGCCCTCGAGCTTTTCGTCTGTGGTGACAACCTGCGCAAGGGTGCGGCGCTGAACACGGCCCAGATCGCCGAACTGGTTGCCGTCCAGCTCTGATCTCGCCTGGGCTGTGGGGACGCGTACCGGCGACCCTGGCCGGGGTCAGCGATCACATGACCGAGAACTGACTGATCGATGATGCCATCGTGACGTCGCTCGACGGCTAATGTGGCGTCACCTGGCGGCAACCTGACGCCAGGTGACGCTTGACTGACGTCATAAGTAATGTCACCATGACGTCATGGACCTCACCGAGTACACCGAGATGCTGCGGCGGGAACTGGGCTCGGTCACCCGGTTCGGCGGCGAGGAGTTCGCCCGGACGACCGAAATGCTGGCCGACGCGCTGGACTCCTCCGTCCGGCTGACCTTGCTCGAGGTCCTGTCCGCCGCCGCGGCCGAGATCACCACGCGCCTCGATGACGCGGTCATCGAGGTCCGGCTGGCCGGCAGCGAACCGGAGTTCGTGGTCACCCCCACGGCCGGTGCGCAGGCGGACGAGCCGGCTGAGGCTGACCCCGGCGAGGCCTCGGACGACATGACCAGGATCACCCTGCGCCTGTCCGGGCCGCTGAAGGCCAGGGTCGACGCCGAAGCCGCCGCTGCGGGCCTGTCGGTCAACGCCTGGCTGGTCCGCGCCATCACCCGGGCTCTCGACCCGGCTCCCGGCCGGGCCTCCCGGGTGCAGCGCGGACCCGGTAACCGGTTCACCGGTTATGCGCGGGGCTGACGTTCGTCATATCTATCAGCGGGCACCACACGAAACGGACACGACCATGTCTCACTGGGAATTTCCCGGCTCCGAACCGATCGACGCCGTCATCGAACTGGCCGGCGGCTCGGTGGCCCTGACCGCAAAGGCAACCGATGCCACGACGGTGTCGCTCGCGCCGTCACGGTTCAGCCGGAATGCCGACAAGCTGCTGTCGGAGATCCGGGTCAGCTTCGATAACGGGCGACTCGAAGTCGTCGGGCCCAAGCGCACGGGCCTGTGGCGCGGCTACCCCGGGCTGGACCTGACCGTCACGCTGCCCGCGGGCTCACGCTGCGCGGTACGCACCGCGTCCGCCGACGTCATCAGCACCGGAGAGCTGGCCGAACTGGACGCACACACGGCCAGCGGCGACGTCACTGCGGCCGCCGTCACCCGCAACCTCCAGGCCACGACCGCCTCAGGCGACGTCCGCGCCGACGAGACCGGGGAGACGGCGGACATCCGCACGGTCTCCGGCGACATCCGAATCGCCCGGGCCGGAGGCGACATCCAGGCGCGTACCGCAAGCGGAGATGTGAGCATCGCAACCGCGGCCGGCTCGGCGACCGTGACGACCGCCAGCGGCGACGTCCGGATAGGCAGCATGGCCAGCGGCCGCGCCGACGTGAACACGGCCTCCGGCGACGTGGTCGTCGGCGTGGCCCGCGACGTCGGCGTTTACCTGGACCTGGCCAGCCTCTCCGGCTCCGTCACCAGCCGGCTGGAAGACGCTGAGCCGAGCGAGGACGTCACCCTCGAGGTGCGCTGCCGCAGTCTCAGCGGCGACATCCGGATCGCCCGGGCGTCCGCGGCCGGGACGGACCGGCGCCAGGCGGAGCCGGCCGGCTGACCGGCCCGCTGCCCGACACCGGATCCATGACAGCCACAGCGAACACCGCCAGCGACGGGATACCGCCCGCCGGACACCCCGTCCGCCCACCCAGGAAAGGAACCGGACCGATGAACTTGCACGCCATGGAACAGATCGCCCGGCAACGGACCGCGGACGTCCAGGCCGAGACGGCCCGGAACCAGCCCACGGCACGGAACCGGCCCCCAAGCCCCCGCGGCCAGCCCGTCAGGAACCTGACCGGCTGGGCCCTCATCCAGATCGGGCTCGCGCTCGTCACCTCATCGGCGCGGCACCAGCACACCGCCGCGATGAACCCGGAACTGCGCTGAGCCCATGGCTGCCGGCCGCCCCGACGTCATGTCCTCGACGACACCTGCCACGCGGCGCAGGCGTCGTCGAGGCGCTGTCCGCCCGGTGACTGCGGTGGCCGATTGGACGCGTGCCGGACTCTTCGGCAGGCTGTCTGGAGTGGACCGGATATTCACCCTCGAACAGGCGCGCCAGCTGATGCCGGACCTTCTCGCCAGGGCCGACGACGTGGTGGTAGCGCGGGCGGACCTGGTGGAACTGCAGACCGCCCTGAGCCAGGGCACGGCCTCCCACCTCGGCGGGCTCCCCGAGGTCAAGGCGCTCGAAGCGCGACTGAGTGAGATCCTCGGCTGGTTCACCGCCGAAGGACTGGACCTGAAGGGCATCGCGCCGCTGCTCCTGGACTTCCCCGCCCAGCTGAACGGGGACGATGTGCTGCTGTGCTGGCTGGAAGGCGAGCGTGAACTGCGCTGGTACCACAAGCCGGAGCACGGCTTCGCAGGGCGCCGCCCCATCCCCGGCGCCGCACCGGGGGACCAGAAATGAAGGCCGCGCGGCTGCACGGGATCGGCGACCTGCGGGTGGCCGACGAGCCGGCGCCGGAGCCCGGGCCCGGAGAAACCCTGGTCCGGGTGACCGCGGTCGGCATCTGCGGCTCGGACCTGCACTGGTGGGACGAGGCGGGGATCGGGGACGCCATCATCTCCCGCCCGCTCGTGCTCGGCCACGAGGCGGCCGGGGTAATCGAGTCCGGCCCGCGGCGCGGCACCCGCGTGGCCATCGACCCGGCGATCCCCTGCGGCACATGCCGGCCGTGCCGGGACGGCTACCGAAACCTCTGCACCCGGATCAGGTTCGCCGGGCACGGCGACCAGGACGGCGCCATGCGCGAGTTCCTGGCCTGGCCGTCGGGCCTGCTGCACCCGCTGCCGGACAGCGTGACGGACACCGACGGTGCGCTGCTGGAACCGCTCGGCGTCGCCATCCACGCCCTGGATCTCGGGCATGTCCGGCTCGGCGCCCGGGTGGCGGTGGTGGGCTGCGGGCCGATCGGGCTGCTGCTCATCGCGGTGCTGCGCACCGCCGGGGCCAGGCACATCGCGGCGTTCGAGCCACTACCGCACCGCCGGGAGGCCGCCTTGCGCTACGGCGCCGACGTATGCCTGCGGCCGGACATCCTCCCCGGGGACCTGCGCGAACTCGTTGGGAATGGGGCCGATGCGGTGTTCGAGATGGCCGGGACAGGCGATGCGGTGACGCTCTCGCTGGCAGCGGCTCGCCCTGGCGGGCGGGTCGTCCTCGGCGGGATCCCCGCCGACGACCAGATCTCGTTCCCGGCCTCCACTGCGCGGCGCAAGGGGCTCACGATCGCGATGGCCCGGCGGATGAACGACGTCTACGGCCGGGCGATCGGCCTGGTGGCAGCGGGCAGCTTCAGCCTGGCCCCGCTCGTCACCGAAAGGTTCGGGCTGGGTAGCGCTGGCGCGGCGTTTGGCAGCGCTGCGAAGCGCAACGGCCTGAAGGTGGTCCTCGAGCCAGCGGCCTGACGACGGGCGCGGCGCGGCGGGCCGCCGGGGCGAGGCGCTCCCCCCGGCGGCAGTTGTCTGTGGTGGGAGCGTTTCGCCTGCCGCGAGGCGGCTATCTCGGCGGTGAGGAAGGCGAGGGCCATGAAATAGAAGGGCGTGAACAGCAGGAATAGCCAGGCACCACCGAGGAACGAAAGGACCACCGCCACGGCTGTCGCGATGATCATCCATTTGCCCGCCTTGGCGGCGCTCATCGGCCGCCCGGCCTGCGTCCGAGGCGGCACGGCGCCGCGCAGCCCGGCGGAGAGGTCGGTGGTGAGCGCGGCTAGGTCGGCGTAGGTCCGCGCGGCGAACGCCTGGCCAGCCCGCGCGTCCAGCTCATCCTTGGTCAGCTGTCCCTGCACGAATGCGGCCTTGAGGGTCTCGATCACCTGCTCGCGGTCGGCGTGCGAGGCCCGCATGTGGCCAAGGCCCGCTGCGCCCAGTGCCTTCTCGTGTCCCGGCCCTGTCGCCATGGCCGCCTCCCCCCGCCAGCGCAATATGAGGTGAAGCCTAGCGCGGCGCCCCCGGGCGTCATCACGGCAGCGTGGCAATGGCTGCGATGCGCCAGCCGGGATACTGGGCGCGTATTGTGTCCCGGGCGATTCACGCTCACGCACACGACGGGTCTGGTGCGGATCGTTCCACGATGGGGGACATTCCGCGCGTGGCCTTTGATTTGTTGACGCACTAGGGAGCGTTCGAGTGGCCGACAGCTTCTTCGTGCCCCTGGGTGAGGACAGGTGGCTCGCCACGGTGCACACCACCGGGCCCTGGGACGAGCGTGCCCAGCACGCAGGGCCGCCGAGCGCGCTGCTCGGGCGCGCCGTGCAGCGTTTCGAACCGCGCGAGGACATGATCGTGGCCAGGTTCACCACGGAGATCTTGTCGTCGATCCCGGTCGGCGAGGTCGAGGTCCGCGCCCGCATGGCCCGGCCCGGCCGCAGCGTCCAACTGCTGGAGGCGGTCCTTACCGCGGGCGGGCGCGAGGTGGCTTGGGCCCGGGCGTGGCGGGTGCTGCGGACCGGCTGCCCCGATACCGGGCCCGGGCTGCTCACGCCGCCGCCGCTGCCGGAAACCGGAAGGCCCCTCGTGCCCGGCGGCTGGGTGGACGGGTACCTGTCGGCGATCGAGTGGCGCACGGTTCGTGGTGCCTTCGGCGAGCCTGGGCCCGCGACGGCATGGACACGGATGCGCTATCCCCTGGTCGCGGGCGAAGAGCCGTCCCCGCTGGAGCGGGTACTTGCGGTCGCCGACAGCGGCAACGGCATCTCCGGCGAACTGGACCTGCGCCGCTGGCTGTTCATCAACCCCGAACTCACCGTCCACCTGTTCCGGGAGCCCGCCGGGGAATGGATCTGCCTGGACGCGGAGAGCAACATCGCTACGGGGGGCGCCGGGCTGGCTACCTCGGTCCTGTCCGACACCGCGGGCCCGGTGGGGGTGGGCGCGCAGTCGCTGCTGATCACGCCCCGGAAGCGGTAACACCGGCCACGATCAGGTCCGTGACTCGGCGGGCGAACTGGTCGGTCAGCGGACGGTGGCCCTGCAGCAGGCGGTGGTAGGCCGAGCCGAACAGCAGGTCGAGCACCACGTCTGCGTCGGTGTCCGCGGGGATCTCGCCGCGGTCGATCGCCCGCTGGACCAGGACCCTGTTGCTCGCCCGGAGCGGCTCGAACACCCGCTCCCGCCACGCGGCCGCGAGGGCGGGTTTCCCTTGCACCTCGGCAACCAGCCCGGCCAGCATCTGGCCCGCCGGGGTGCGGGTCACCGACCGGATCCACCCGCGAAGCGCGGCGAGCAGGTCGCCGCGGAAGGTCCCGGTGTCCGGGACCGGCTGCTGCCGGGAGAACTCGGCCAGGAAGGCGTCGAGCGCGAGGGCGCCGCGGGAGCCCCAGCGGCGGTAGACCGTGGCCTTGCCCACCCCCGCCCGGGCCGCCACCTCTTCCATCGACATCCCGCCCAGGCCGCGCTCGGCCAGCAGTTCCGTCGCCGCCGACAGGATGGCCCGGTCCGCCTCCTCGCTGCGCGGCCGGCCGCGCCTGCCCGGCAGGTCCGGGCCGGCCGGCGAGTTTCCTGCCTCGTACCGCTGCCGTGGAATATCCGCGCCCTCCATGAGGTTATAGCGTACAGTAAAGAAACGAGACGTAGCGTATCGAAAAGGTGAAGTCGCGCAACATGCCCTTTGTCAAGGAGCGCACCCAGCCCAGTCCCCGGATCTTTTCACCCGCCCGGCTAGCTCTGCGGCATCCCCGCCCGGCCCCGCGGCCGTCCCGCCCGGCGCCGCAGGCTGCCCGGCCGGTGCCGCAACCCACGCGCCCGGCTTCGCAACGGGCTCACCCGGCCCTGCCGCCACCGGGCGGCGTACCGGCCCCGCTGCCGGCCCGGCTCCGTGGGCCGGCACTGGCGCTCATCCTGACCGCGGCGTTCATGGTGGTCCTCGACTTCAGCATCGTTAATGTCGCGCTGCCGTCCATCGAGACCGAGCTTGGCTTCCCCGCCGACGCAGTGCAGTGGATCATCACCGGGTACGCGATCGCCTTTGGCGGGCTGCTGATCCTCGGCGGCCGCGCCGCCGACCTGTTCGGCCGGCGGCGGATGTTCATCGCCGGGCTGCTGGTGTTCTCGGCCGCCTCACTGGCCGGCGGGCTGGCGCACGACCCGGTCCTGCTGGTCGCCTCCCGCCTGGTGCAAGGCGCCGGGGCGGCACTGGTCGCCCCGGCTGCCCTGTCCCTCATCACCACCGGGTTCGCCGAGGGGCCGCAGCGCAACCGCGCCCTGGGCCTGTACGGTGCGACCGCTTCGGTCGGTTTCGTCGCGGGGCAGGTGCTCGGCGGGGTACTGGTCCAGTTCACCAGCTGGCGGGCCGTGTTCCTGGTGAACGTGCCGGTCGGCGTGCTGGCCGTGGCCCTCGCCCCGTTGCTACTCGCCGAGTCGCGCCAGCGCAGGCCCGGGACCAGGCTGGACGGCACCGGCGCGCTGCTGATCACCGTCGCGGTAGCCGGTGCGGTGTTCGCGGTATCGCAGGTGGACGTGCTCGGCTGGGCGTCCCCGGTGCTGCTGGCGGTGGCGGCCCTGGCCGTGGTGGCCGCGGCCGGGTTCGTCGCCGTGGAACGGCACCATCCCGACCCGCTCGTCCGCGCCGACCTGCTGCGCAGGCCCGGGCTGCGCAAGGCCAGCACGATGAACCTCCTGCTGGGCCTGTGGAATGCCGGGGAACTGATCGTGTTGTCGCTTTACTTCCAGCAGGTCCTGCATGATTCGGCGCTGGTCACCGGGCTGGCCATCGCGCCGCAGGGGATTATCGGCTTCACGGCCGGGATGTTCGGCGCCCGGTTGGCCAGCCGGGTGGGCGTGCGCCGGGTGCTGGTGCTGACCAGCGCGATGGCCACGCTTGGCTTCCTCGTGCTGACCAGGCTGCCGGCCAGCGGCGGCTACAGCCCGCTGCTCGCGGCGGTGATGCTGGTGGGATTCGGCACGGCGGGCACCGCATTCGGGACCATGGTCACCGCCAGCCACGGGGTGGCCGACGACGACCAGGGCCTGGTCGGCGGGGTGATCAACACCAGCCGTCAGATCGGCGCGGCCATCGGCGCGGCGCTGCTGCCCGCCGTTGCCGGTGCGGTAGGCCACGGTCCGCACGCGTCGGCCGCCAGCGGGGACCGCGCGGCCATGCTCGCCGGTGCGGCGGCCGCCGCGCTGGCTCTGGCCGTGGCGCTGCGCGGCGTCTGGCACACCGCGCCGCACACCAGCCACAGCTGACCGGCCAGCCCGCGCAGGGCCCGACCCGGGGCAGGCCGCCACGCCCCGACCCGACCCGAGCAGCGCATGAATGCGGATCTGGTGGTCTTCTATGCACGCCGGATCCACATTCATGGGCCTGAGGCCGGGGCGGGCGGTGGCCGGATGGGCCTGAGGCCGGGGCGGGCGGGGCCAAGAGCGCAGGGCCGCGGGTCAGGCCGGTGCCGAGACCGTATGCGGGGCCGTAACCGCCTGGTCGGCCGGGCCGCTGGCGGGCAGGGTGAGCGTGATGCGCAGCCCGTGCGGGTCATTGAGGCTGGCCTGCACGGTGCCGTGGTGGGTGGCGGCGACAGCGTTGACGATGGCGAGGCCGAGGCCGGCACCGGGCGGGCCGTTCCCGCCCGGCCCGCCGCGGTAGAAGCGGTCGAAGATCCGGGCGAGCTGAGCGGGGGGCACACCCGGGCCGTCGTCGCTGACCTCGATGGTGATGCTGCCGTTGCACCGGGTGGCGGTGAGGGTGGCCGTGGTGTGGCACGGGGTGTGCGCGCGGACGTTGGCGAGCAGGTTGTCGATGGCCCGGCGGAGCAGTTCCTCGTCCCCGGTGGTGGCCAGGCCGGGCGCGATGTCGGTGTGCCAGGTTGGTGCCGGGTCGGTGATCCCGGCCCGCTCGGCGCACTCGGTGACCAGGGCGGTGACGTCGACGGGTTCGGCCTGCTGCCCGGGCTGCTGGTCCAGGCGGGCCAGCCGGAGCATGTCATCGACCAGGGCGCTCATCCGCTGTGCCTCGTGCGCGATGCGGCTCATCGCCTCGTCCACCTGGCGCGGCTCCCGCAGCGCGCCCTGCTGGTACAGCTCGGCGTTGGCGCGCAGCGAGGCCAGCGGGTTGCGCAGCTCGTGGCTGGCGTCGGCGAAGAAGCGCCGGGTGAGTTCCTGGCTGGCCTCGCGCTCGCTGACCGAGGCCTCGATCCGGGTGAGCATGCCGTTCAGTGCCGCGCCGAGCCGGCCCACCTCGGTGCCCGGGTCCTGCGGCCTGACCCGCTCGGTGAGGTCGCCGGCGGTGATCTTGTCTGCCTGACCGGCCATCCGCTCGATCGGGCGCAGCCCTCGGCGCAGCACCAGGCCGATGCCCCCGGCCACGAGCAGGCCGACGGCGACCGAGGCGATGGCCAGGATCAGCTCCAGGTGGTCCACCGTGCTGTTCAAGTCGCTGAGGCTCGTGGTGGCGTAGAGGAAGCCGCCCGGTTCGTGGACGGCGCCGAGCCGCAGCGCGGCGCCACCTTCCGCGCTGATCACAGTCTGGGGGCCGCGGCTCGCGGCAAGGACGCGCCGCAACTGGGCAGGAGGGATACGCGGGACCAACGCTGGGTTCCCGCTGATAAGCTCCCGCGGGCCCTGCTCACTGACGAACCCGACTCCGAACTGCGCCAGGATCGGTGCCGGTACCCAGAGCCGCGGCCCGGCGATCACCTGCTGGACGCGCGGGCCGCCGGCCGGCCGGTGCACACCCGGAGGCGGCTTGCGCGCGCTGCCCGGGCGCACCTCATGCCCGTTGAACACCCAGTTGCCGGGCAGCGTGCGCGTCGTCGGCCGGTACAAGCCGAGCACCGACTGCAGCCGAGCGTCGGTATGGCCGAGTAGGTACCGGCGCAGCGCGCCGACCGCGGCGAAGTCGAAGGCGACCAGGGCGATCACGGTGACGGCCAGCACGCCGGCCAGCACCCGGGTGCGGAGTTGGGCCCAGCGGGGCCGTTGCAGCGTGAGGACGGCGTGCCAGTCCGGCCTCCGGGGCTTCCGGGAGAGCCACCGCGGCGGCCTAAGCGCCGGCACCGTTGGTCCCCTCGGCGGCGCGGGCCAGGCGCAGGCTGTAGCCGATGCCCCGCTGGGTATGGATCACGTCCGGGCCGTACTGCGCCAGTTTGCGCCGCAGGTAAGCGACGTAGGTGGAGACGACGGTGCTGGAGCCGCCGAAGTCGTAGTCCCACACGTGAGCCAGCAACTGTGCCCGGGTCAGCACCCGGCCGGGGTTGAGCATCAGGTAGCGCAGCAGCCGGAACTCGGTCGGGGACAGCTCGATCAGGTGGCCGGCGCGGCGCACCTCGTAGCTGTCCTGGTCCAGTTCGATGTCGGCGAAGGTGAGCACCGGCTCCGCGTTGGCGGCCGGGCGGGTGCGGCGCAGCACGGTGCGGATCCGGGCGGCCAGCTCTTCCAGCCCGAACGGCTTGGTCAGGTAGTCGTCGCCGCCGATGGTCAGCCCGGTCACCTTGTCGGCCTGGGTGTCCCGGGCGGTCAGGAAGATCACCGGGACGCGCAGGCCGTCCCGGCGCAGCCGCGCCACGACCTCGAACCCGTCGGTGTCGGGCAGCATCACGTCGAGCACGACCAGGTCGAACGGGCGGTCCCTGGCCAGCCGCAGCGCGCCAGCGCCGTTCTCCGCCGTGGTGACCTCGAAGCCAAGGAACCGGAGCGAGGCCGCGACCGCCTCGCGCAGGAACGGCTCGTCATCGACTACCAGCAGTTCCCCCTGGGCGGGGGGAAGGCTCGCCGCCACCTCAGTCATCACCGTGCTCCTTGCCCTCACGGGTCATCTGACCACGTTAACCCCAGCATCCGGTGAGAGAACCATGCGAGTTTGGTGTGAGCGATGGCGAACGCCCAGGTCCGACGGGGTGCCCGGTACTCACACCGAACTCACATGCAATACGCGCAGCGCCCTGATGTCGGCCGCCCATGATTGGTTCCCGGCACGGCGCCATCACCCATCGCAAGGGACCACGACCATGAGCGGGACCGTTTCTTCTGGTCACAAGGCCGACCGGCAGGCAGGAACCGCCCGGGGCGGCAGCGGGCGGCGCTGGGTGGTCGCCGGGGTAGTGATCGTGGTGGTGGTGGCCGGCGTGGCGGTCGCCGCGGCGGCCGGTGCCTTCAAGGGCTCGGGCTCGCCTGGGCCGGGGGCGGCCGGTACCGCGTACCGCACCTCGGTCGCGACGGTGACGCGGCGGACGCTGACCGCGCAGAGTTCGCTGTCCGGCACGCTGGCCGACTCCCGTGCTTACACGGTGGTGAACCAGGCGGCCGGGACGCTCACCTGGCTGCCACCGGCCGGGCGGACGGTGCGGCAGGGCGGGGTGATCTATCAGGTGAGCGGCAAGCCTGTGGTGCTGCTCTACGGCAAGCTGCCCGACTACCGGGACATGTCGGAGGGGCTGACCGGGGCCGACGTGCGGGAGCTGAACCGGGGCCTGCTCGCGCTGGGGTACGCCGCCCGGGCCGATCTGCTGGCCCCCGGCCTGGGCCTGGGGTACTTCAGCGCCGCGACCACGGCGGCGTGGGAGAAGTACCAAACGGCACTCGGGGTCACCGTCCCGTCCGCGACGGTGGGCCTGGGACAGGTGGTGTTCCTGCCCACCGCCGCGAAGGTCAGCGCGTGGGAGACGGGGGTATCGCCGGGCGCGTCGGCGGCGCCGGGGACGGCGCTGATGACGGCCACCTCGCCGGTGCCGCAGGTCACCATCAACCTGGACCCGAGCCTGGAGACCGAGATCAAGGCCGGCGACAAGGTGGAGATCGACCTGCCCGAGGGCGGCGCCACGACCGGGGTGGTGACCTCGGTCAGCAAGGTTGCCTCGACCAACGCCTCCGGGGTCACCACGGTCCCGGTGTATGTCTCTCTCGACCACCCGAAGGCAGCCAAGGATCTCAGCTCCGCGCCGGTGACGGTGAAGGTCACCACCGGCAGCGTGGCCAATGCGCTGGTGGTGCCGGTCACCGCGCTGATGGCGCGCTCTGGCGGTTATGACGTGGAAGTGACCGGCCCGGGCGGGCATCACCTGGTGAAGGTGACGGTCGGCCTGTTCGACGATGCGGACGGGCTGGTCCAGGTCACCGGCAACCTGACCCCCGGCCAGCACGTCGTGGTGCCAGCGCTATGAGGCAGCTTCTGCCGACCACAGGCAGCGTCACGTCGCAGCCGCCGGGCCGAACGCCGCATCGCTTCGCGCTGCGCCCGGGCGGCGAGGACCAGCCTCCCACGCTGCTTGTCGGCGCGCCTCCGGCACGACCATGCGCGCTGCTGGCCTGCGCGCCTCCGGCACGACGTCCCGCGAGGGAGGCAGTGAAATGAGCACGGCAACGGCGCGCCCGGTCGCGGGGCGGCCGCCGGGACCGCGCGGCGGGCCGGGCCCGGTGCTGGAACTGGACCAGGTGACGAAGGTGTATCCCGGTTCGCCGCCGGTGACCGCGCTGGCCGGGGTGAGCCTGGCGGTGCGGGCCGGGGAACTGGTCGCGGTCCGCGGGCCGTCCGGGTCCGGGAAGACCACGCTGCTGCACTTGATGGGCACGCTGGACCGGCCCTCGGCCGGGATCGTGCGGGTCACCGGGCTGGAGGTGGCCGGGCTGGGCGACCGTGAGCTGGCCGGTCTGCGCGCGGCCAGCATCGGGTTCGTGTTCCAGCAGTTCTTCCTGTCCGAGCACGCCAATGCGCTGAGCAATGTTGCAGACGGGCTGCTGTACGCCGGGGTGCCGGCGGCCGAGCGGCGGGAGCGGGCGGCGTGGGCGCTGGAGCGGGTCGGGCTGGGGCACAAGCTCGCGGCGCGCCCCACCCAGCTGTCCGGCGGGGAACGCCAGCGGGTGGCGATCGCCCGGGCCCTGGCCGGGGAGCCGGCGATCGTGCTGGCGGACGAGCCGACCGGCAACCTCGACTCGGCCACCGGGGCCGCGCTGCTGGACCTGCTCGAGGAGCTGAACGCGGCCGGGACCACCCTCGTCGTGGTCACCCACGACCAGGCCGTCGCCGGCCGGATGCGCCGGCGCATCGAAATGCTCGACGGGCGCATCATCACCGACACCCCCGCGCCGCGGGACGGGGCACCATGACCACCGGCGCGCCGTCGGCCGCCCGGCTGCACCCGGCGGACCTGGCCCGCCTCGCCGCGGTGGGCCTGCGTACCCGCAAGCTCCGCGCGTCCTTGTCGGCGCTGGGCATCGCGATCGGGGTGGCCGCGATCGTGGCCGTGCTGGGCCTGTCGTCCTCTTCGCAGGCCGGGCTGCTCGCCGAGATCGCCCAGCTGGGCACCAACCTGCTAACGGTGCAAAACGGGCAATCGCTGACCGGCGGCACCGCTCAGTTGCCCAAGACCGCGCCGGGGATGATCAGCCTGATGCGGGGCGTCACCAACGTGCAGGACATCGGCACCATCAGCAACAAGAACGCCTTCCGCACCCCGTTCATCCCGTCGGTGAACACCAACGCGATCACCGTGGACGCCACCAGCCTCGGCCTGCCGTCGGCGGTGGGCACCACCATGGCCCACGGGGTTTTCCTCAACGCGGCCACGGAAAGACAACCGGTCGCGGTGCTCGGAGCCGCCGCCGCGCAGCGGATGGGCATCGACCGGGTCTGGCCCGGCGAGCGGATCTGGGTGGGCTCCCAGTGGTTCTACCTGGCCGGGATCCTCAAGCCCGCGGTGCTCGCCCCGGAGATCGACTCCTCGGTGCTGGTCGGCTACCCGGCCGCGCACACCTACCTGCACTACACCGGGCACCCGACCACGATCTACGTGCGCACCGTCACCGCCGACACCAAACGGGTCGACAACCTGCTCGCCGCCCAGGCCAACCCGCAGCAGCCCGAAGAGGTCAACGTCTCCCAGCCGTCCGCCGCGCTGACCGCCCAGGCCGACGCCCAGGGCGCGTTCGACGTGCTGTTCCTCGGGCTGGGCGCGGTCGCCTTGCTGGTCGGTGCCGTCGGCGTGGCCAACATCATGGTCATCTCCGTGCTCGAACGGCGGTCGGAGATCGGGCTGCGCCGCGCGCTCGGCGCCACCAAGGGCCACATCCGCACCCAGTTCCTGTCCGAGGCCATCCTGCTCGCCGTGGCTGGCGGCGCGGTGGGCGTGATCTTCGGCGTCGTAGCCACGGCCGTTTACGCCTCCGCGAAGGGCTGGGCGGTCGTCATCCCGCCGCTGGCCTGGGCCGGCGGGCTTGGCGCGGCGCTGGTCATCGGCGCCGCCGCCGGGCTGCTGCCCGCTCTCCGCGCCGCCCGCATGTCACCCACCGAGGCGCTGTGGACCCTGTGACCTGCCCGGTATTTCGGCGCGACCAGGCCAGGGATCGCTGGCAGGGCGCTACGGCCCGGGCCGTGCGGCCGACTCCACCGCCGCGGCGAACGCCGCCATGGACGGGAACTCCCAGTCCGGTGTCACCGGCGCCGGCGGCTGAGGGGTGGCGCCCCACCCGTCCCGGTCATGCCGGCGGTGGATCCACACCGTGCGGAGCCCGGCCCGCTGGGCGGGCACGTGGTCATGGAACAGGCTCTGCGCCACGTGCAGCAGCCCGCCGGGCCGGATGCCCATGCGGGCCGCCTCGCTGGTCAGCGCATCGAAGTTCCGCGGGTCCGGCTTGTAAGAGCCGACGTCCTGGGCGGTGATGACGCTGGTGAAGCTGGTGCCGAGCCGGGCCGCCGAGCCCGCGAACGAGGCGCGGTCCACGTTGGACAGGATGATCAGCTTGAACCGCGTGCCGAGGGCGGCCAGTGCGGCAGGCGAGTCGGGGAAGGCCGGCCAGTCCGGTACCGAGCCGGACAGCCGAGCCGCGTCGCCGTCGGTGACCTCCGCGCCCAGCGCGTCACCGAGCAGCCGCATGCTGCGGGCCAGGATGTCCGGGTAGCGATCGGCAGGGTGATCCGCTTCGGCGGCGGCCTCGGCTGCCGCGTACCCGGCCAGCAGTTCCTCGCCGCCCAGGCCCAGCCCGCGCTGGCGCGCCCACGGGACGAGCACGGCCGTCAGGCCCGTCTCCCAGTCGATCAGGGTGCCGTAGCAGTCGAAGCTCAGGGCCTCGAAGTCGGTGAGTTCCATCGTTCCATGGTCCCGCCCCCGCATCCGGCTGGCGCGCCGGCCCTGGCGGCCCTTCCCACACATGGCGTGCGCGGCCGTCCGTCACGTGCGAGACTGCCACCTGGGTGGATATTTCGGCCAGCCGCACACCCGGGCCGGCTCGAAGCCGTTCCCGGTCTTTCCGGCAAGCGGCCGGCCGTCCTGGAGGGGAGCGACCCATGCCTGATCAAGAGCGCCTGTCCTACGCCACGGCCGGGCCGGGCGCCGTGCAGCCCTGCTGGCTGTGCGGGATCCGGTTGCCCGCCGAACACATGGTGGCCGACGGTGGCAGCGCTTGCTCCGACGTCCGCTGGTACTGCCTGGACAAGCAGGCTTGCACCGAGCGGTGGACCACGCACTCAGCCAGGGCGGACGACGCTCAGCTGAGCAGCGCCGGGATGCCCGACTCCTGGGGAACGCTGAGCTTACCGGCGGACGGTGCCGAGTCTTAGCGGGGACGGCCTGCCTGCCGCGGGACCGGGACCGGCCGCAGGCCGGTGAAGATGGCGTGCAGCGTGGCGACACCGTCGCCAGCCGAGCGCACGTCCAGCACAAGCCGGGTGCCGTCGGCGTGCACCGTCCAGGTGGCCCAGGGGCAGCACCGGGATTCAATGTCGACCAGTGCGCGGAGTTCTTCCTCGGTACCGGGCCCGGGGCGGAAGCTGACGCGGATGCCGTCACCGGTCTGCTCGCGCCGGGTCATCGCGCGGGCGGCCAGCCGCTCCCAGCGGCCGGCCTGTTCCGCCAGGCCCGCTCGGGTGAGGGAGCAGGCGACCGGCGCGGTGGCCGTGTCTTCCCCGGGGACCTGCGGTGCGGCCATGGCGGGCCCTCCCTGTGCGGACGTAACGATCGCCTGCCATCGTCGTTGTTAAAGTCGACTTGATGTCAACCCCCGGCCCCGAAGCCGCCCCGCTGCTGACGATCGGCGCGGTGGCCGCGATGACCGGCCGGAGCGCGTCCGCGATCCGCTACTACGAGCAGATCGGGCTCTTGCCCGAGCCGGTGCGGGTCGGCGGCCGGCGCCGGTACGACCCGGCCACGGTGCGCACACTGGCGGTGATCGAGACCGGGCAGCGGGCTGGCCTGGCGCTCGATGAGATCAAGGTGCTGCTTTCCGCGTCGCCCGGGGACCCCGCTGCCGTCGAACGGCTCCGCGAGGTGGCCAGCCGGAAGCTACCGGAGATCGTCGCGCTGATCGAGCGCACCGAACTGGTCCGCGGCTGGCTCGAACTGGCCGCGCGCTGCGAGTGCCCCGACCTCGACCAGTGCCCGCTGTTCGACGACCAGGCTTTGCCGGGCGGCTCCGGTCAGAAACCGCCCGCGGCCCGCGCCGGGTTATCCGCCTTGCAATACTGAGTGTCTTCGTCTGCCCCTAGCGCATCCACGTGCTGAAACGCTGGGTTCATGGCTGTGGGATAACCCGGCGCGACTTCCAGCCACCGACCTGCATACATGCAGGCCAGCCAGCCGTGCTCACCTCCTGGGCTGTGGGAAGATGGCTACCCGGAAGCGCGATGAGGAGTGGCTATGCGTGCCAAGGTCGGGCTGATCGCCTACGCGGACCGGTTCGGCACCGACCTGGCCGGGCTGCGCGGCCTGCTCGACGGGCCGCTGCGGGGGCTGTTCGGCGGTGTCCACGTGCTGCCGTTCTACCGCCCCTACGACGGGGCGGACGCCGGGTTCGACCCGCAGGACCACACCGAGGTCGATGAGCGGCTCGGCTCCTGGGGCGATATCTCGGCGCTGGGCGGCGAGTACCAGGTCATGGCGGACATGATCGTCAACCACGTCTCCTCGGGTTCCGCACCGTTCCAGGACTGGCTGGCCCGGGGTGATGCCTCACCGTACGCGGGCATGTTCCTCACCTACGGCACCGTGTTTCCTGGCGGCGCCACGGAGGAGGACCTGCTGCGGCTGTACCGGCCGCGCCCCGGTCTCCCGTTCACCCCGTACGTGCTGGCCGGAGGGCGCAAGGCGCTGGTGTGGACGACCTTCACGCCGGAGCAGATCGACGTGGACGCCCGCCATCCGGCGACCCAGGCCTACGTGCAGCGCATCCTCGACCGGCTGGCCGCGGCGGGGGTGTCCCACGTCCGGCTCGACGCCGTCGGCTACGCGGTGAAGACGCCGGGCCTGTCGTCATTCATGACCCCGGAGACGTTCAAGTTCATCGCCGAGGTTGCCGCGCGGTGCCACGACCGTGGCTTGGAAGTCCTGGTCGAGGTGCATTCCTACTTCCTGCGCCAGGTGGAGATCGCACGGCACGTGGATTACGTCTACGACTTCGCCCTGCCGCCACTGGTCCTGCACGCGCTGACCGCCGCGGACGCCGGGCCGCTGCTCACCTGGCAGGGGCTGCGCCCGGCCAACGCGGTCACGGTGCTCGACACCCATGACGGGATCGGCGTCATCGACGTCGGCCCGGACGCCGAGC
>Ga0075424_100002540_pt1 | contig 16755 bp, 16 predicted proteins | sample SoiMethybrSBSTD3_FD_75301 | JGI IMG/M metagenome (GOLD analysis project Ga0075424, IMG submission 75301) | Bulk soil microbial communities from a Populus tree surrounding site in Tennessee, USA - Soil MetaG P. TD hybrid SBSTD3 | ecosystem: Environmental > Terrestrial > Soil > Tree plantation...
AGGCTCGTACGACTTCATATTCGCGGATACGTGGCCGGGAAAGTTTAGCCACCTCGAACAGGCGTTGGCGCTCGTGCGCGTCGGGGGTATTTACTTTATTGACGATCTATTGCCACAAGCCAGCTGGCCCGCTGGGCACGCGACGTCCGTCTCAGCACTTATTGAGCGACTGGCAACCCACGATCGGTTCGTGGCTACTAAACTCGCGTGGGCTTCGGGTCTGATGGTCCTCGTCCGAACACGTTAAGTATAGCTGCTGCTGACGCGGACCCGAAGCCAACGAGACACAGCGCCATTCGCCGAGGAAAGAGCGACCTGGCCCACTGCTGCGACACTTCGGAACACCCCTGGGCCTTCGAAGTCGACGCCCAACTGTCGACGCCTAGCGAGAGCGGAGCAATATCCCCAGCCACCTCGAGTGCGGCCCGGAGCAGAGCCGGCTAGGGCCGAATGTGGCTCGGTGTCCAACTTGCTTCTGGCAATTGGGCATCGTCTGCCTCAATTACGGGACAGGCGAACATGCGCCCACAATCACCAAGTCGCTCCGGACAACCGGTTCCGGCCTATTTCTTCCATGCACTGGTAAGCGGCCGTCGATCTTGGACCACTCCGGACCAATTCTCACGCAGACTTTATGAGATGACTTTTTGACTGCAGCGTCGGAGCCATGATCGGCGGCAGGCAGTCACAGCTCCGACGCTAAAGTCAAATCCGCTCGATTCCAGCTTCATCGATAACCGCCGTCCACTTGGCGATATCGGCGGCAAGCCGGTCTCTGAGCAGCTCCGGGGAAGAGGCGCGCGCGACCGTTCCCAGGACACGTAGGCGCTCGGCCACACCGGCATCAGCAAGGATTGCAGCGACTTCGGCGTTGAGGCGATGCACGACCTCGCCGGGCATCCCGGCCGGACCGACAAGCCCCATCCAGCCTCTTACATCGAAATCCCCGAAACCCGCCTCAAAGATCGAGGGGGTATCCGGCAGCTGGTTGGATCTCTCCTTGGTACTCACCGCGATCGGGCGAAGGGTTCCGCTCGCGAAATGCTCGCTGAGAGTGATCGGTGCGTCGACGATCAAGTCGATCCGCTTGGCCAGCACCTCAGTGAGCTGCTGGAGGCCGCCGCGAGCAAACGGCACATGTTGGAATTTGATGCCCGCCTGGCGCTCCAACTGCACCATCAACAAGTGTTGCGCCGAGCCTTGGCCTGGAGTGCCATAAAGAAGCGGCTGGGGCGCTGAGCGAGCGGCACCGATCAGACCTTCGAGGCTGGTGATGGCGTGCTCGCGGTAGGTTGCAATGATATAGGGAAACTCGCTGACCTGACTGACTGTGGTAAAATCTTCGACCGGCCTGAAACCCAGCTTGCGTCGCAGCGCTGCAGCTGCCCCGTAAGTGCTTGGGAACAGCGCCAGGTTGTGGCCGTCGGCGGCGGAACGAGCGACGTGACTCGCGGCAATCACGCTTGCCGACCCCTGCATGGCCTCGACGATCACCTGTTGCCCCAAGCGACGCGAGAGATGCTCGGCAAGGATGCGCGCCGTGGTATCCACGCCGCCGCCCGGTCCGAGGCCATGCGTAATTGTGATGGACCGCTCCGGCCATCCGGCCAGCGCGGGATTGGTGATGAAGGCGGCAAGACCTGCGACCACCATTCGTCGGTTTGGCTCTACCATTGCTCCCTCCGCGAAATATCTATGCCATCAGACGCGGCATGGACCAAGTTCAGCCCATGTTTCGCCCTCCCGATCGGCGAAGCTGATGGTGCCGCCGACCACTGCTGAAAGTCCTTGCCAGGCAGATGATTTGTCCCCAATCCTCCTGAACGCTTCTGAGCGCGTCTGAATCGTTCTGAGGCCCGGCGCCAGGACGCTTTCATCACCGCTCGGGCGAGCAAAGGTCAAAAGGGCTATGACCTCCAAGGAGATATTTGCATTCGGCCCATTTAAGCTCGTCGTCGGTCGGCGCGACCTGCTGCTGCGAGGAGAGGCGGTGCAGATAGGCCCGCGCGCGTTCGATCTCCTGTTGGCTTTGGTGCGCCGGCAGGGAGAGCTTGTCACTAAGGATCACCTGCTGACCGAGATTTGGGCAGGCGCCGTGGTTGAGGAGAACAATCTACACGTCCAGGTCTCGGCTTTGCGCCGGGTGCTCCAACAAAGCGGCGACGACACGCGCTACCTGCAGACAATCCCGAACCGGGGCTATGTCTTCATTGCCGCAGTGCAACGCCTCACCGTGGCATCGGCCTCCCAGCAGCAGGGCGTCGTGGCGGATGCCGTCAAGGGCGAGGTTGCCTCCTACTTGCCCAACAAACCGTCAATCGTCGTGCTGCCGTTTACCAATATGAGCGGCGATCCCGAACAGGAGTACTTCGCCGACGGCATTGTCGAGGACATCACTACCGCGCTGTCGCGCTTCTCCTCCTTGTTCGTCATCGCGCGTAACTCGGCCTTCACCTATAAAACTGGCCCCATCGACGTGAAGAAGGTCGGCCGCGAGCTCGGCGTGCGCTACGTGCTCGAAGGCAGCGTGCGCAAGGCTAGGAACCGCGTTCGCATCACAGGCCAGCTGGTAGACGCCGAGAAGGGAACGCATATCTGGGCCGATCGCTATGAGGGCGAGGTCGACGACATCTTCGCGCTCCAGGACCAAATCACGGCCAGCGTCGTCGGGGCACTGCTACCCAAACTGGAGACTGCGGAGATCGAGCGCGCGCGCAGGAAGACCACCGAGAGCCTGGACGCCTATGATCTCTATCTACGCGCGCTCGCGGCATTTTATTGCTGGACGCGCGAGGCCAACGACCAGGCTCTTGCCATGCTGAATACCGCACTTGAGCTGGATCCGCACTTCGCGGCAGCCGCAGTCATCGCGGATAACTGCTGGGCGGCGCGCGCCGCTCAGTGTTGGTCCCCTTATGACGAGGCCGTCGCGCAATCGGCGCGCTTTGCGCAGCTCGCGGTCCGGCTCGACCCCGACAGTGCCGAGGCGCTGGCTGTCCTCGCTCGACGTACCCCCACGTTTAGCAAGGATCATCAGGAAGTCATTGCGCTGGCCGCACGTGCTGTGGCCACCAATCCGAACTCCGCCTTTGCCTGGCGTTGCACCGGCTGGGCGCTTGTGTTTGCCGGGGAGGCGGAGCGCGCGGTAGAGCATTTCCGGCGCACTTTGCGGCTCAGCCCGCGTGACCCTAGGGCCTATGACGCGCTGAGCGGGCTGGCGTTCGCCCTGGTTCAGGTCGATCGCGACGCCGAGGCGATCAGTTTGTTCCGTCAGGCCATCCTGCAGAACCCGGGCTTTGCGCCGGGGTGGCGCGGCCTCACGTCGGCTTTGGCCATGGTGGGACAGCTTGACGAGGCCAAGCGCGCCCTTACCCGAACGCTGGAACTCGACCCCACGTTCACCCTCCAGTCGATCACCGCCCGCCTCGGCTTAAACGATCGCGTCCGCAACGGCCGGCTGTTCGAAGGCTGGCGCCGGGCAGGCGTGGTGGAGTAGGAGGCCAGTGACCGCTTGAGTAGCGTGCCCGAGGGGTCTGCCGGTTCGATGACTTTGCAAGGATGGAATAGCGGCTGCCTGCACATCGCTTTTGAGAACCGTAGTGCAATCTTGCCTTCCGAAGTTGGCACATCCTGTCGAAGAGTGATTGTCGGCCTCTTATTGCAATCGCCGCCTTAATGCCGCGTCGATCACCGGCTGGAACCTGGCTAGGAACTCCTCCGCGTCCTGAAAGTCCAGGATCGGTGCGCCGCCGACGCACTTGAGCTGCACTTCAATCAGGGCCAGCAGCCAGCCGCGCAACGCCGTGTTGAGGTTCGCCAGATTGGCATAGGTGATGTAGTCGACCGGGTCCACCGTCGCAGCGATCCGCTCAAGCCCGCGATAGCACTCAGCCTCTCATGAGCTTGCCGGATCAACGGCAGTGGACGCGATCAAAGCGCGGAAGTCAGCAATGAAGCGGTCAGCCCGCTCGATCTGCTGCCGAGCATCCTCATCCGTCATGACAGTTCACCCCTCGGTGTTTATTGAGTGGCCATAACACACCTCATCGCACTATAAGGCCGAGCAGACGCTGGCTGAGCCCTTGAGGACGACGTAGGACGGCCTGGCATCGAGCCATGCCCTAACTTTAGCAGCGATCCGCTGCGCTCTGTTCCGACATGCCCATCTGGAGAAACTGCTTCACGCAGTTGTCGCATTCGGCCTTGCGCGCTTCGCAGGACGGATCGCTCTGCCATTTGATGCAACGGTTGTCGTCGCGCTCACGATCTACGTTGCGGTCGCGATCCTTGACTGGATTGCGGGCGATGCAGCGCTTGCTGCATTCCTCTCGCGGATTGCAACGTGCATCTGCTACGCCACTAACCGCGGCCAGGATCAATACAGCTAAGGCTAGAACTTTCATTCCTTATCTCCACAATGGTGGTCTGTCGCGGGCTCTTGCTCTACTGGCGGCTCCTTTGCTTGATCCGCAAACTCATTGAATTGGTTCCCAGCTTGACGCGCGTGATACGGCCATCACGTGTCTCCCTTATTCGATGCCGCTAATCGGTTTGAGTCCCATCAACTTTCTTGCGTTATGTGTCGTGGGCGATTTTAGTGAGGCTCACCAACTTCACCAACCCAACTGCACACGGGTCTCAAAAACAACTTGATCAATCTTGCGCCGAAATGGGAGCCAAGCAATAGACGAAGCCGGCTCACGGGGATTGGCTTCCAAAGCGGCAATTGTTCTGTACAGAGGTTCAGGCCGTTGAGTCGCCCGCTGCGGCTTGGGCAGCTTGAGCCTGGCCCCAACCCGCACTGTGTCATTTTGGGCGAAACCGGACTTTCTGAGCTGATGGAGCTGATGGAACCGGAGTGCGAAGCAATTGGCCTTAACGCTGCGGTAGCTGCGCCGCGCCGCCGCTGCGGGCAAGCTAGGCGCGAACGGCCGGGCCGGCGACGCAGCGTCCCGCGCCTGCACTCTAATAAATGAGTAACGCGCGTCGTGGTGCCGCTCAGCGTGCGTTCGGCTCATCCTTGGCTAACAGCTGCAGGAGCACCTTGCGGAAGTCGCGCCGACCGCGGGCGAGGCGGGACATCACGGTGCCGATCGGCACGCCCGTGACGTCGGCAATGTCGCGGTAGGACAGCCCTTCGATCTCGCGCAGCACCAGGACTTCGCGGTAGGCCGGCGGCAGCTCCGCCAGGGCACGCACGACGTAGTCATGCTCGGCCGCGCCGATCAGCTGCGCTTCGGCGCTGGGTTCCGAGGCGGCAGGCTCGGCCAGCCCCTGGGCCGTGGCTGCCGCATAGGCCGCCTCGATCGAAACCACATTGCGAGCGCGTCGACGCTCGTTGAGCCAGCGGTAGGCGGTGTGGCGCACGATGGCGAGCAACCAAGGCCGCATGTCGTCGCCGCGAAAGCCGGCGAAGGCTCGCAGGGCACGCAAATAGGCCTCCTGCACGACGTCCTCGGCGTCGGCACGCGAGCGCACGAGCCAGAACGCCAAATTGTACGCCGCTTCGAGATGCTGCAGCGCCAGGTGCTCGAAGCTCGGACGCGAACTCATGGCCGCCTGCAGGCCGCTATAGCCAGGGACGAAAGCCACCCCTCTCCTCTATCCCCGAGGCGCGCCATTTATTCCCGCTCCCGCCGGCATCGCGCGCCACGCCCCGCCCCGGCGCTTGGGCACCGGGAATAAACCGAGCCATCCCGGACTAGAGACGGCATCGCGCAAGAAGGCATCCCGGCCCCGTAGAGGACCCTGCGTTGCCAGGCAAAAGGAGGAAAAGCGTGCACACCGTCTCACGCCGCCAGCTGTTGGGCACAGCGGCCTTCGCCGTTGCGCTTGGACTTAACAAGCCACTGTCCTGGGTCACTCCGGCCGACGCGCAGACGACCCCCGACCCGCGCCTGGGGTTCCACAAATATAAGGTCGGGGCGATCGAGGTGACCGCGCTTTACGATGGCATCTGGGAGAAGCCCCACGACCCCGGCTTCATCAGGAATGCCAGTGTTGAGGAGACCCAGACCGCCTTGCGCCAAGCCGGGCTGCCGACCGAGTTTGTATCGATACCGCTGACGGTGGTCGTGCTGAAGCTCGGGCAGAAGACCATTATGGTCGATGCGGGCTCGGGTGGCGGGCAATGGCAGCCCACGGCGGGCAAGTTGGCGGCCAACATGGCGGCCGCCGGCATCGATCCAGCTAGGATCGGCAGCATCTTAATTTCGCATTTTCACCCCGATCACATCTACGGCCTGATGCAGAAGGGTAGCGATGCCCCCGTGTTTCCGCAGGCCGAGCTGGTGGTCAGCGCCAGCGAGTATCGCTGGTGGACCGAGCCTGGTCGGGTGGAAAAGCTCCCCCCGGCGCGCCGGGGATTAGGCCAGCGCATCAACGCGGTCTTTCCCGGCTGGAAGAATTTTACCCTCGTTGAGCGCGAACGCGAGGTGGCGCCCGGCATCCGCCTCCTGCCTGCGCCAGGGCACACGCCGGGGCATTCGGCCTTTCACGTCAGCTCCGGCCCCGACCAGCTGCTGATCTCCAATGACGCGGCCTATGTTCCAGCGCTCCTTGGCCCGCACCCGGATTGGCAAGGCGCCTATGACCAGGATGGCCCGCTGGCAGTGGAGACGCGCCGCAAGCTCATCGATCGCGCCATTACCGAAAAGATGATGATCTGCGGGGCACATTTTCCTTTCCCCGGTCTCGGCGCTTTTGCCAGGGATGGCAGCGGCTATGCCTTCACGCCCGTCAGCCGTTTCTCCGAGCGCAAGCGGGGTCTCAGACCCTACCCGGGTTGAGCTCTAACGAGGTTTCCCCATGCACTCTTTACTGAGGTCCCTGCCGGGGCTCAAAATGGCAGCCTGCCTCGCCGCCCTGATGCTGCCAGTGCTGGCCTCACCGTTGCAGGCCGTCGACACGGCCCCGATCGAGGCCGCGCCCGATCTTGCGGGTGTGCGCGCGAAGATCAAGACCAAGGCGTGGGCCGCGGCGATCCTCGAGCTCAGAGCCATGCTTGATCGGGGCGTTGAAGCAGGCCGACGTCTACAATCTCATGGGCTTCAGCTTGCGCAAAAGCGGCGATCTGGAGCGGGCCTACACCTTCTATCGCAAGGCTCTCGAGTATGAGCCAAACCATAAAGGCGCGCTCGAGTACCTGGGCGAGCTTTATGTCGAAAGGGGCGAACTGGCCAAGGCGCGTGAGCATGTACGCCTGCTCACCAGGCTTTGCCCCAGCGGCTGCGAGGAGCTCGACGACTTGCAGGCGGCACTCGCCCAAGCCGATGGTGGGCGCAACACCAACTGATGCGCGAGGCGCGCGCACTCTATTTATATATGGGAATGCATACCGGGCGCGCGCGTGCATGGGCGCCAATCGCGCGGCGCTGCGAGGTCCATGCAGCATTCGACCAAAGTTCAGCGCCGTGGCGGCAAGCTGCGGCGGCCGATACGAAAACGGCATTATGCCTCGGGCTTGCCGAGGCTGTGTCAAGTTGTTTGAGTTTTCCAAACTGTCATCCGACTGTCGGCTGACCGACACCTCGCGCTCCTAGGCTGCGCCCGCCGTTACAAGCGGCACAGTCGTTACGGGAGCTCCACATGATTTTTGCAAAGGCAAAATTTCTCAGGACTTTAATGCTCGGTGTCGCCAGCGCGGCGCTGATCTGCTCCGCCGCGCGGGCGGAGGAGGACGGTCTCGGCGTTATCGAAGTCGGGGTGGCCAAGGCCAACGTCGAGGCGGGCAACCAGCCGTCGGCGACGCTGATCGATCGCGATTTTGTGCTTGAGGTAGTCGCCACCGGCACGGACCGGCTGGAAAATCCGAGCGGCGTCATTAGCCAATTTGGTCTGCTGAGCAGCGGTGTAAGGACCGAGCCCGACCAGAACACCTACGTCGCCCTGGAGAAGAGCCTCGTTTGCAATGGCGTCGACTACGGACGCAATTTTCTCGTCCAGGGCCACGAAAACGCCGGCAACCTCGCCTATGTCACGCGCATCAATCTCGACCGCAAGCGTGACGACGCTCGCCGCATCACGCTTCTGACGCCGGTTGGCGCCGATGGCTTGACCCATTTCAACGCGCTGGATGGCTCGACCTTTAATCCGTTCACCAACACGCTGCTCTTTACCGAGGAGACGAGCGCCAACGTCAACGGGGCGATCAACGGTACGGGCAGCGTCATTCAGATCAGCCTGGACTGTCAGTCCAGGCTGACCAGGCTCGATCCCTTCTTCGGCCGCGGCAGTTTCGAGGGGATCCACCCCGATGACCAGGGCAACATCTACGTCGTCGAGGATGCCAGTGGTACGAGGCCCGGCGGTGCCGCCACGGCGCCGGAGACAGGACGCCTCGTTCCCTTGCGGGCGGCGGCCCAGCCCAACACCTTTATCTACCGCTACCTGCCGAACAACCCGGCGCGCCTGGAAGATGGCGGCAAGATGCAGGCCCTGCAGGTCATCATCGACGGCCAGCCGCTGAGGTTTGGCGGCGTCGGCCCGGTCGCCGCGGCTGCCGACATCATTTCGTTGACGCAAAAGAAACTGCACACCGGGCGCGTCGTGGCCTATCAAGTGGGTGACGATCCACGAGTCGCACCAGGGCGACACGCTGGCCTTTGTCGCCACCCAGGCGGCCAAAGACGCCGGTGCCACGCCGTTCAAGCGTCCAGAAAATATGGCCTGGTTGCCGGAATCGCACCTCAGAACCTTCTTCTTCAGCGCCACGGGCGATACCGATGCCCCCACCGGCCAGGAGCCGGAATTGGCCGCGCGCGGTGCCTGGGGTTCTCTCTTCCGCGTCGATCTCAATGGCGAGGCCACGAGCAAGGCCGGCAGCAAGGGCAAGCTGCGGGATGACGGCGTCATTTCGATCTTCGTTTTGGGCGATCAGGTGCACAACTCGTTCGACAATGTTGCCTTTGCCAACGAGCACCAGCTGCTCGCCGCCGAGGATCGCGGCGACACGTTGCATCGGCAGCTGAACGCGCTCGATTCGGTGTGGGCCTTCGATGTCGACAAGCGCCAACCGCTGGTGGCGGCGCTCCGCTTCATCGCTTTGGGACGTGACGCCCTGGCAGCGCCTGACGGCGAAGAAGACAACGAACCGACGGGCTTGTTCATCAGCAATGGCAGCCCGCGCAAAGAAGAGCTGCTCGGCACGCGCAAGAGCCTTGATGCAGCGCGCGCCTTCTTCACCATGCAGCACGGGCGCAACGACCTGTTCGAAATCCTGCGCAAGGATGTGATCGTCGCCAAGAAGTAGGCCGCCGGCACGATCTTGGCATCTGCGAGGCTGCGTAAACGCAACGGGGGCGCGCATTTGGCGCCCCCGTTTGCACGCGGCTGCCCCTAGAGGCTTTGGCGCAGGAATTGGCAGCATGAGATGACATCTCCCGTTGCGGAGGGACTACGCTTGAGGCACGCGCCCCGGGGGCAGCTGCTGGTCCGGGTCGCCAAAGTGAGGAGGATTGCCACAAGTATCGCAACAGCCAGCCAAATGAACGGCTCTACTCTCAACCCTCGCGCGTTAATGCCGACACTCGCCGGGCAAGGCTTTTTCTCAGATTGGTCAACCAATAGCGCGCCGGCCTTGCGCGCCTCACAGATGGTGGTGCTGCCATAGCCGCGACGACCGCCGGCTCAGGCGCCAACATTCACCACGTCACGCAGGCTCGACGATGCGAGCTTGAGGCGCAGACCGGGCGCGCCAAGGAACAGTGGCCGCTCGCCATCGCACAGGAACTTGCCGGCAACAGCATTCACGCCTGCGAGGACGCCTGGATTGCCCAAGAGACAAGCCTCGAGGTCAACACCAGACGTGCACCATCGCTGTCGCCGACGACGGTCTCGGCCTATCCCGCCTCGACCAGCGAGGCCACGTTCGAGTTCGGTAGCCGTACGTCGAGCCGCGAGGCGTACGTCGTCCGACGCGTGGCGCGCAGGGCAACGCACTCAATAGTCGCAGATGTAGACCCCGCCGACCCTGACGCAGTAGTCAGGGCGACGCCCCTGCCCACGCCATTCGCGGCACAGACGGCGTTCCCCGTATCGATTGTGGCGATGCCACCCGCCAGGGCCGCGCTCGCACGAGCGATGGCCACCGTGGATCTGAACACGATCATGCCTCGCACCACCGGGCTCCTGGTTGAGATTCATAGGAGCGGCGTTGGCAGTTGAGGCGGCTATTGCCAAGAGGCTGGCGGTAGCCAAAATCCTGAGTTTGTTGAGCATGTTCACCCCCATTACGGTCCTAAGAACGACAGTTGAAAAAGTGGGCCTGTGAGTTGGCGTATTCACAGAGCTTGGCGGACCTTCATTTTACCCTCTGCTTCCAGAACTGATGTTAGCAAGAATAAGAACTGGAGGATTTCGACCTCAGCACGAAAACTCTGTTGACGGAATGGCAAAAGAGCTTCGAACGCGCGACCGGGTCCATTCAGAAACTGATGAGGTGCTGAACGACCTTACGGCGCGTTATGGGTAACACCGCCAGAGCGAGTGATAATGCTAGAAGCGTTTGGCTTCCCTTGTGCTTCGATTTGCTGCGCGGGCGACACCGTTCGTGGCGGTTGGCAAGGAAGCGGCCGGGTAGTCAGCCTGGCTTCGTCGCTGTGACTGTCCCCGTCGCAGTGGGGTGAGTGCCGACTCCCAGCCCGTTTTCTTGCCGAGAGCACTTTTCTTCCTCAGTTTGGAAAGCGCGGGCAAAAGTCCAGGTCGCGTCAACCCCACTGTGATCTCAACTGTTCCGAGCGTATTGTCCTAGTGCTAAGTTGCTGCGGGGGCGGCTGAGGGAAATCGTCGATGCTGCGACGGGCCATCGCTTTACTGTTGTTTTGTAGCATTGCGCTAGAAGAGTGTCCGCAAGCGGAGCCAACACCATGCTATCGTACGTGCCTGGCGGGATAGCTCTTCAGGTCGCGCTCGTCGCCATTGCGGTGGGTTCCACAGCTAACCCCAGTGTTGCGGCCAAGATCACCGCATGTACCCAGCTCGCCATCTGTTATTGCGTCAACGATGACCTTAAGGATGTGATCGAAGCAAAGGTGGCGCGCTTCCGGGATGTTCTCGCCACCGAGCGCAAGGCCGGCAAGGCCATCGGCTACATGAGCGTGCCACTTTCCACCATTGGCGGCGGCTTCTTCAATGTCAACATGGAGGTGGCGGCCGCGGCGAAAAGGCATATCGAGAAGCGCTTTGGCGATGGGCAGGTTTGGATCCTCAATCCGGGCGTGCCTGAAGCCAACATTCCAAACGGGTCCGGCGCCGACTACATGTTGATGTGGACGCAACTCCTGGAGGGTAAGGAGGGGCTGGGAGAGGATTTCGATTTTGTCTACTTCGTCGGACCCCGGGACTTTGCCCGCTACTTGGCCCTCGACGGCAATGCGGACATGCTGAAGATCGAACAGTTCTTCGACAAACGCCTGGAAAGCGATCCCGATCTGAAAAAGGCGGTCGACAAGGGGCTGACGCGGTCCGCCTTCCGCAATTATTACGCGCTCAAGGCATCCGCGACCTTCAGCAAGGGCGCTCACGATGAGTGGAATATCGTTCGCGCCCTGAACGAGCGCAGACGCGCGCATGATCGATTTGGCATTGCCAACCAGCTTGCCGTGCTGTTCGACGGGGGTGGCGTCGCGCCATCGAGCTCGGAGGGAGCCACATCCGACGGCTATACGGGCAAATGCGTGAACTGAATGGTCGCTTGCGCGGTTGTTTTTTTATTGCCCAAGCGCTTTGGCGAGATAAGTCTGCGCCTCCCGCGCACTCGCGAACTCGGGCGTCGTATCGGGAACGCCAAGGTAGTAGATTGTCAGGCTCGGCTGTGCGTCAAGCGAGCCCGCTTCGCTCCGGTAGAGATGGATTTCGCAGCTGGGGACTTCGGCGAAGCCTGAGCGCGGCACGGAAAGATCGATACTTTCGCCCAGCGCCTGCGTCGAGATCAGCACCTTTCGGGTGTTGGTGAATGGGTCGACGCCGTCGAGGCGCACCCGCCTGAATTGGCCGACGCTATTGACCACCCGCAGAATGACAAAGGTGGACTCTTCGCTGGAACCCTTCTGCACCACCCAACCGACCTTCACGGTCGGCGCCGCGAAGACGGAATTGGCGCCATGGACTTTCTCTTGTGCGTTGACGCAATTGCTGGCGGCCAGCATCGCCAACGAGAGCGACAGGCAGACCAGCCGGCGCCGGCGGATTGCCGTCATTTGTCCTCCGGCAGCAGTTGCACGCCGGCCGGCGGCAACTGAAACGTTACCTGCGTTCCCGCAGCAAGGCGGTCGCCCTGCTGAGGGTTGGGCTTGGTTATGTGGATCGGTGTGCCACCAAAATCGACCGCGTATTCGCATTTGTCGCCAAGGTAGGTACATGCAGATATGACCCCGGCAAGGCCCCCGGCGAGCTTGCCGGGTGCGACAATCGTGAGGGCTTCGGGCCTGACCACCGCGGTCACCGCCTGGCCCGGCTGCAGTCCCGCTGCCTCAGTCGCCGCGAGGCTGTGGCGATGCCCGGCAATGTCGAGCTCGACCCCTTCCTCGGTGATACGTGCGACCGCAGCCTTGATGAGATTGGCCTGACCGATGAAGCGCGCAACGAACAGCGACGCCGGACGACGGTAGAGCTCCTCGGCGTCCCCGAGCTGGGCGATCTCGCCTTTGTTCATCACGGCAATGCGGTCGGAGATCGCCATTGCCTCTTCCTGATCGTGGGTCACATAAACGGTGGTGACGCCAAGCTTCTTCTGGAGCGATCGGATCTCGCCGCGCATCTGCAGCCTCAGCTTGGCATCCAGATTGGAGAGCGGCTCATCGAACAGCAGGACGGTGGGACGGATGACGATGGCGCGCGCCAGCGCCACGCGCTGCTGCTCGCCGCCCGAGAGCTGATGCGGCATCTGCGGTTCGTAGCCCGCAAGCCCAACCAGCGATAGAACCTCACCCACCGTGCGGGCGATCTCGGCAGCATCCCGGCGCTGCACCCGCAGGCCATAGGCCACGTTCTCGAACACGGTGAGATGCGGGAAAAGGGCATAGTTCTGGAAAACGAAGCCGATGCCCCGCTCGTTCGCCTCGATACCCGTAACGTCCCGGTCGCCGATGTAGATGCGTCCCGCTGCCGGCTCCTGAAAGCCGGCAATCATTCGCAGGGTCGTGGTCTTGCCGCACCCGGAGGGACCGAGCAACGTGAGCAGCTCCCCTGGGCGTATCTGGAGCGAGACGTCGTTAACGGCAGCGACCGCGCCCTTGACGCGATGCTGAAATTGCGCGGAAACACGATGGAGCCGTATGGCAACGGGGTTCATTGACAGAAGTCCACGCAAAGTTGGCGGTACGCGGATGCGGCGATCATCTCAGCCTCCACCCACTCCCCATTGCATCTGCTCGCCTGTTGCCGTCGGCAGGCGCCGAATTATTGCGTTAAGCACAGCCATGACCGCCATGACCACGACGATGACAAACACGGAAAAGGCAGCCGCCGGTCCGAGCGAGAGCTCGGTCATATTTTCGAGGATGCGCACCGTGATTAGGGTCCAGCCGATCGATACCAAAAAGATCGTGGCGCTGATGGCGGTCATCGAGCGGATGAATACCACGCCGACACCTGCAAGGAAGGCCGGCATGACCAGCGGAAATGTGACGCGGCGAAAGGTGGTGCTGCTGCGGGCGCCAAGGCTGCTCGAAGCCTCTTCCAAGCTTTTGTCGATCTGCTGCAGCAGCGCGATGGTGGTGCGGATGCCAGCGGGGCTATAGCGGAAGACGTAGCAGGCAACAATGATCGCCACGGTTCCGGTCAGGGCGATAGGTGGGTCATTGAAGGCGATCAGGTAAGCGATGCCGACGATGGTGCCAGGCAGCGCATAGTTGACCATGGAGACGATCTCCATCGCGTATCGCCCGGCACCTTGGCCACGCGTCACGAGATAGCCTACCAAGACGCCGTAGAGACCGCCAAGCGGCATGCCCAACAGGGCGATGATGAGCGTGTCGATGATGGCCTTGCGACCTTCCGTGAAGATCACTTGGTAGTGTCGCAGCGTCCAGGCATGGTCGGCACCGAACGCGGCAACCACTGAGGCGAAGACGAGCAGGCCATACAAGTAGAGAATGAAGAGGGCGACGCTCGCGCACGAACCGACCAGCATGAGGCGCGCCGTCGGTGTGACGCTGCGAATGGAAGATTGCGGTCCTGCCTTGCCGGTAATGGTGACGTAGTGCCCGCGCGCGACCCAGCTGCGTTGGAGGAGGTATACGATCGCGGCTGGGACGAGCAGAAGCACGGAGAGGATTGCCCCGCCTTTCAGGTCGAACAAGCCGGTAATCTGCAGATAGGCCTCGGTCGGCAGGACCGGGAAGGTGTTGCCAGCCAGGATCAGCGGGGTTGCGAAGTCAGCCAGCGAGGCGGCGAACAGGAGGAGAAAGGCATTGGCAAGGCCGGGAATCGCAAGAGGCAGCGTCACCGAGCCAAACACATTGAGCCGCCTGCTCCCGAGGCTGAAGGCCATTTCCTCGAGACTGCCGCTGATGCCGGACAGGACCGGCCGCAGCGTCAAATAGGCGATCGGGAAGTAGGTCAGAACCTCGGCCGCCAGCGTGCTGGCAAGGCCATAAACGTTCGCACCCTTAATCCCCAGCAGGTCGTAGGTGATGAGGCCGCGCGGACCGAACGAAAAGATGAAGGAGATGGAGGTGGTGAACGGCGGCGAGATCAGCGGCAGCAGGGTCGCCGCATCGATCAGATGGGTCCAGGCTGGACGCAAGTGTGCGCGGGATACCGTGAAGGCGAACAGAAAGCCAAGCGCCGTGCCAAGGAGACCCACCAGCAAGCCGAGCAGGAGACTGTTGAGGAAGGCGCTGCGATGGCTAGGCTTGGCGAGAATGGCGAGGAGGGGAGAAATTGTTAGGCGGCCCTCTTCGAGAAAGGCGGCCGACAGCATCATTAGCAATGGGTAGATGACGAATAGGGCCAGCAACAGCCACAGGGCGACAAGGGTCACCCCGCGCGCCGGATCGGCGGACCATCGGCGAGGGGTTGGCGCCTGCATCTGGCGGAGGGGGGCCATAGGCCGAGCGATTAGGGTAAGACCTCTGCCACCCAGCGCTCGACGATGCGCTTGCGGTTTGCTCCGGCGTAGGCGTCGTCAATGGCGAAGATCTTCGCCCCTTTGAGCACCTCCGCCAGGCTCGCCTCGGTCTTCACCTCGGGATGAGCCGGGACGAAATTGATCTTGTGTTTGGCAAACAGGCCCTGCATGGCGGGACTTGTGGCCCAGTCGATCAGCTTCTTACCGGCGTCGGGGTTCTTGGCGCCCTTGATGAGGGCTATGGCCTCGGCCGATGTGCCAATTCCCTCTTTCGGGAAGCTGATGGCAACATCGTAGCCCTTGGCCTTGGTGTCGAGAGCATCGACGATGAAGAAGATGCCGCCTGCCGCTTGCCCCAGGCCGACCGGCAGCGTGCCGCCGCCGCCACTCTTGGTATAAAGTTGCACGTTGGCACGGAGTTTCTTGAGGTAGGCAAAGGCCTTCTCCTCGTCGCGGCCATTGACCTCGAGCACTGAGAAGATGCGCGTGACCGCCGTACCGGACGTACGTGCATCGGCCATTTGCAACATTCCCTTGTAGACTGGACTGAGCAAATCGTCCCAGGACGCGGGCGCGGAGAGTTTGTTCTCGGTCAGGAATTTCTGATTGGTCATGAACACCAGGGGATCATCGGCGATGGCAGTCCAGTAGCCGTCGACCTCTTTGAACCTAGCTGGTAGCGTGGCGACCGCGGGCGGCTTGTAGGGCTCGAAAACGCCTTCCTTGATGCCGGCGGCAAAGGTCTCGACGGGCCCGCCGAACAGCACGTCGACCTTGGGATTGTTCTTCTCGGCGATGACACGGGCTAGGGCCTCGCCGGACGAGAAGCGCAGAAAGTTCACTTTAATGCCCGTGGCGGTCTCGAACTCTGCCAACATAGGTCGCGCCCAATTTTCCGGCCAGATCGAATAGGCATTGATCGTGTCGGCTGCAACCGCAGCCGTCGCCCAACCGATGCATGCCGAGAGGACGGCAGGCGTTAGAAGCTGCCGCCAGCGGCAAGCGCGCCCTTTCGAACTTGGGTCGCCGGCATCGAAATAGCGGTCGCGTGCACCCACAGGCTCCTCCTCAAGGTTCTCGTTCTCACTGCACGGGCAATTCCATCCAATTCTACCCGCTCGTACCACGAGTTTCGAGAGCGCAGTGATGGCCGCAGCTGGCATAACGCGCTCTTGCCCGTCAAAGTGATCGTCGAGCAGCGCAACCAGGCCGAAGGGCGCCAACGGACGCTCGGTAGATTGGCGTCGTCCGGAAGCGGGTGTGAAGGGGGGGCAAGACGCCAGTGCCATCGAAGTGCAAGCAGGAGTGCGCTGCAAGTCTCCTCAGCCAATCCCATTGAGCCGACACGAGCGGCTCGACGCGCCTGTGATGGGGATCGTTTCCCGGGGCGGGTATGACGCGGATGGCAGCGGTCATGGCAGGTGCAGCGTTGCCGTGAGGTCGCCATCTTTTCACGTACCCGGCAGAAATTTGAGACCGAGCGTACGTCATCATGGATCTCAAACTCGCTGCCGTTTTCCGGACGGAGCATCCCTGCACTCAGGTGCTCCGGGAATATGGCGCATGCTGACGCCAGTGCGGCGATGAATGTTGGCGGGCGGCTGCAGGGCCAACGCCTCGCGCCGAACACGTCTCGAGGGTACCAGCCAAATCGACCCTGTCGAGGCTGAGGGTGACTTCGACCA
>Ga0075424_100002542_pt1 | contig 16750 bp, 12 predicted proteins | sample SoiMethybrSBSTD3_FD_75301 | JGI IMG/M metagenome (GOLD analysis project Ga0075424, IMG submission 75301) | Bulk soil microbial communities from a Populus tree surrounding site in Tennessee, USA - Soil MetaG P. TD hybrid SBSTD3 | ecosystem: Environmental > Terrestrial > Soil > Tree plantation...
GGTTCAAGGTCGAGCGCACACATTCTAGCCTTTTTGAAGCGCAAACGCGACGGTGACGTTACGAGAGACGATTCCCCCAAAACCAGCAATCCTTGCGGTTTTCCGCGTAGCAATCCGGCGCAGTCATGCATCGCAGTGACGCATTGCTTCCGGCGTTTTTCCACTGCCTGTGCGGCAACGCTGCTGGTCGGTTTGCTAGTATGTCTGTCAGGTGCAGGGGTGTTTCTTATTTTAGAACGCGCTGCTCCCAGTCCAGGACCGACGCGTGCAGCCGCGTGGGGAGCGTGATTTTTTGGCGGAGCAGAGCCGCGTAACCGGGTTCCGACCTGACATCGAGGGATTGCGCGGGATTGCCGTTCTGATCGTGGTTGCGTTTCATTGTGGCATTCCCGGGTTTCAGGGTGGCTTTGTCGGTGTCGACGTGTTCTTCGTTCTTTCCGGGTATCTCATCACTGGACTCTTGGTGAACGAGATTCAGCGATCCTCCCGACTGAACCTACTGAATTTTTATGCGCGTCGGGTTCGCCGTTTGTTGCCGGCATGCGCTCTCACGCTCTTGGTCACCCTCATTGTTGGAGCTTTTCTGCTTGCCCCGGCCGAGTTGTCATTTGCAGGAAGGGCCGCCCGTGCTACGGCTCTCTACATTAGCAATCTCTTTTTTGCGAGAAATGCTGCCGATTATTTTGCCCCGAATGTGCAATCAAATCCCATGTTACACACATGGTCGCTCGCGGTGGAGGAACAGTTCTACTTGTTCTGGCCACTCCTGATCATGTTGGGGCTGCAGCGGATGCGATCAACGCGAACTCTCGTCACGGTGCTGTTAAGCGTGACGCTCGCTTCACTAGCCGCTTGCGTCTGGTTCACAGCGCATAGTGGCACATTTGCCTTTTACCAGCTGCCCGCAAGAGCGTGGGAATTCGGCATTGGCGGGCTGGCCGTCTTACTCCAGCCCGGCCGCTTGAGGATTTCCGCGAGGACGTGGTCCGGTATGGGTTGGATCGGAGTCTTGCTGATTCTCGCCTCCGCTGCCCTTATCTCAGCGAGCGCAGATTTTCCTGGCGTGATTGCACTGGCTCCGGTTTTGGGAACCGTATTGGCGTTAATCTCGGGTGCGGAGTTGCCCAACGCCGGAGTTGGCACACTCCTCGGTTCCGCTCCGCTGCAATTGCTCGGCAAGTTATCGTATTCCTGGTATCTCTGGCATTGGCCATTCCTGGTGCTGTCGAAAGCGCTGCTGCCGAATATCACTGTGGTTGGCAAAATAAGTGTTGCCTTGCTTTCGTTCCTTGTTGCTGCAATCACACACTACACTGTAGAGAACCCGATCCGCTTTCATCCCTATCTGATTTCGCGTCCCGCACGGGCGATATATATGGCTGCGGCCATCACCGTTTGCTCCCTGGCAGCGGCAGTCTGGTCCATGAAGTATGCGACCCGTCTGGCCGTTTCTCCCCAAATGACGCGGATCACTGCAGCTGTCGACGACATTGCGGCAATGCCACGGGAAGCATGCGTCACGTTAGGTGAATCGTCGGAAGTGAAAGTTTGTGAATTCGGTAAGCAGTCAGTCACGACCAGCCTGGTACTGTTCGGCGACTCGCATGCAATCCAATGGTTCAATCCTTTACGGGAAATGACTGAAGCCAAGGGGTGGAGGCTGACAACCATTGTGAAGTCCGGGTGTCCTGCCACCGACATCAAACCCCCGGAAAGAACTCAGGAATTCGTTGCAAAATGCGAGGAGTGGCGCGCAAACGCAATTCGGCGAATTCTCTCTCTGCGCCCTTCGATCGTGTTCATCGGAAATGCGAGTGTCTACCTGAATCGTCGGGAGAACGCCGCCGACGGGACCGGGATTTCTCTCCAAGAGTGGCAGGAAGGAACTGCACGAACGCTACAAGCCTTGAGTGCCGGAGGCGTGAGGGCTGTTGTGATGCGTGACACGCCTCGCCTGTTGTTTGATGTGCCAACCTGCTTGGCGCGATCCGTGCGCCACAGCTGGTACCCCGGGGGTTCCTGCTCGATGGCCGAGGCCAGGGTGGTTGATCCAGCCATTTTCGACGCAGAGAAAACGGCAGCGCAGGGTCTTGAGAACATCCATTTTATCGACATGATTGACCAACTGTGTCAGAAAAGTGTCTGCTCGGCTGTCCAGGGTGGGGAAATTGTTTATCGAGACGACAGCCACCTCACAGGATCTTTTGCGGAGCGGCTGAGGCCGGTTCTGGAACAACGGCTGCTTGCGATTCTCGAGGCTCCCAAATAACGAGCATTCGCCCGTCAATCAAAGTGCGCCCACACACCTCTAATGGTCTCAACGAGGAGCCGCAGAAATCAGGGCAATCGGCGCGTTCTGGATCCGACTCGCGTGCAGAAATCGAACAGTTCCGAGCTGGCGATTCGTGGTTGCAGCTCTGCAAAATTGTCCGCCAGCGTTAGCGACGCGAAGCGTTAGTTAAGTCCACCCGAACATTCTTAGCACAGGCAGAGCGAATCTTTTTCGGTAGGCCTTCCGATCTGCCGCATCAAAACAAACATACCAGGCAGCTAGAATTACAGTGGGGAGGATCGCAGCCACCTGGACACCATACATCGCCAAATTGGTGGCTGGCCATTGCCGCTCAATCCAGTAGCTGAGCAAACCAAAAGGTATGGCGGAAGCACCGGGTCGCAACCAGGCGGAATTGATGTAGGTACGAATGGATATTCCGAGTGTGTGGCGGGCGTACCAGGGCCAAAAGAACATGCTCACCACCAAGCTAGGCAGCGCCGTTCCCCAAGCCACTCCATAGATTCCCATATTCCGGACCAAGGCAACACTCAACCCCAGGTTGCAAAGGGCCTCTATCAACACGACGAAGGCCATCAACTTCTGCTTGCCAATTCCCAGCATGGTCGAAACCGAAACCTGGTCCGCGGCCATAAACATCAAGGCCAAGGCCAAGATCCAGAGCACGTGGCCTGATGGCCCGGCATATTGCTGCCCCATCCAAAGACGAATAAACGAGCTGCCTCGCAACAGAAACGTGAGAGCAATGGGCATAATGACCAGCGTCGCAAAGCGAATGGCTCTCAATAAAAGCATCTGGACCTCGCCTGGGCGGCCGGAAACCTCTAGAGCACTGGCCCGGGGAGATATCGTAGTAGAGATGCCTCGGATCAGGGCTCGCGAATAATTCATCAAATTACCCGCAATGGCGAAATACGTCACCATGCTGGCCGACAAGAACGTACCGATCACGACCGCGTCGGTGTAGAAGATCAAGTTAAAAGAAGTTTGCAGCAGAAATCCGTAGAGGCTGAAGGAGAAAATCAGTTTCACGTGCGCCCGATCGCAATAGGGAAGCCGAATCTTCAACTCGGGATATAGCTGAAATGCGATCATGGTGTAGGCAATCCCAACCGCGATCGCAAATGCAAGATTGAGTAATGCCAGCGAGATTATGCCTTTGCCCATTGAGAGCACAAGTACGGTGACAATGGCAGAAAGAAGGCTATTTACAATCTCGATCAGGTTGCTCAAATCAAACCTGTGCAGCGCAGCCAAAACTCCACCAAACACACCGAAGATCAGCGAGGCAGCAACATTTAAACCCCCAAGAATGACGACCACTCGTGCGGCAAACAGATAATCCCGGGAAATGTGAAAGAGGGGAAGAAAAGCATCGAAAACCAAAGCCAGTAGAATGGCGAGGGATCCAGCAGCAACAAAAATTAACAAGGCCGAAGAGGTAACGGCGCTGGATTCCTGGTGATTCCCTTCCATATGAAAGCGCGCAACGTACCGTGTCACCGCTCCCCGAACCCCAAAGTTCAGGAGGCCCAGATACCCAGTCAGGGATCCAATGAAAACCCATATGCCGTAGCCAGAATTGCCCAGATGGTGAACAACGAACGGGGATAGAAAAAACGAGACAATACTGGCGCACGCAAAGCCCGCCCAATTTGAGATCACATTCCGGAACGCGGAAGGCAAAGGTTGCCCTCGTGACGGCGAGTCGAGAGGTGTAGTCCCTTCAGCCAAAATTGATACGCCTCCGCACCAATCGAGGATGTACGTGGACGAGGCTTACGTATCCTTCGACAAGGAATTTTTCATGAAGATAGAAAATGTTCACATGAGTCCTATTGTGTGCGCCGACGGAACTCTGCCGCTGCAGTTGGGTGAAGAATTGCCAAATTGCCGAGAGTCTTTTCGCATGGTCAGGACACCGGGCGCTAATTTTGCAGGGACAGTTTGCTGGCAGCGCTGAATTCGCCCAGTCAATACCGGTTCCACAGACAGTAGTACACCTTTTTGATCTTGCTACGAATCGTGGGGCTGAGCGCCTCCCTGGGATACCCAAACATCTGCAGCTCGACACCGGCGACTTGCTCGAACAGAATTCGGTCGCTCATCGACATTTTCGATTTCCACATGCCAATTTTCTTTGGATCCGGCCGACTCACAGAGGTGCCGTGCCATTTCAGGCTGTCGGAAGGCATCTCCGATTGTGCAGACTTATGGTAATCGAGCATATTCTCGTCGAACGGTTCGCCAAGAAAATCGCAGATACGGCGCAAGTTTTCTTCTGGGTGGAGCACCAGGTCCTCGTACCTGATTTCCAGATATTGCTTTCCAAGAAACGCACCCATCTTATGTCCCAAGACCGTTTTCAACCGCCAGTCGTCGGCAATTTTCAGAAGATTATTCGAACCCCATTCCATCGCCAGCAATGATAGGGCAACGTCACGGCCATCACGCACTACATGAATCACTCGACAGCTCGGGAAGAGATTCCAGAGAAGATCGAGGTCCAGCACGTGAGTTGGAGTCTTGTCACCCCAGCGAGGTTTTCCTCTCCGCATGGCATATTCTTCGAAAATGGCTCGCACCAGATCGGCGTAGTTTCGAATCTCATGTGCAAGCACTGCCTCCGGATCCTCAATGAGTTTGCCTCTCTTGGGCTTATCCTGTCGGCTGATGTCGCCCAGGCATGCGGCGGCATTTTCGCGGATGCTTAAGTCGCCATACTGGCACAGATTCTGGTACACCCTTGGTATAAAGTCGGACTCAAAGGGAACGGCCAGATTGCGATGAGCGTTCAGCATGAGGCGCAGCATGGTCGTGCCCGAACGCTGCATGCCAACGATGAAAAATGGGTCGGTTCTGACAGGACTCTCTTGTCCCATATCTTCGGCACCTGATGGACGACAGACTTCGTCTTTTTCAACTGAGTTGTCGCGAAAACTTGACGAGACTAGCACGCGCGCCACGCAAGGTCCCAGTTTACCCTCTCGATTGCAGCATCACTGCGCTCTGCGATGTATCCGGAATTCAGTTTATCTGAAGACAGAATTGTTTTGAGGCGCTTTGCTGGCGCGATGGCAGAGTTGATCAATGAGTAATCCACCCTTCACGGATTGCCGTCGTAACCAATGAAAACATGCGGGTTGCACAACGGATCGACACAACAGGACATCTTAAGCAATCGATTTCATGAGCCTTTGCGAAATCGATGTGCATCAGTTGAGTTCTAGCTCCTCACCTGCAGGGGTAGGGGAAATGGCTTGTGCGGAAGGTTTTTCACCTTTAGACTTATGCTAGGATCGGATAGTTGGCGCTTCTGTAACTGCAAAAAAATCAATTGGTTAGCCAGTAGTCAGGCCTGCATCGAGCGCGGCCTGCATCGTTGCCAACACCTCCCAGCTGAGCCCGAGGCATTCTGGTTTCCCGAACATGCGGGTTGCACGCTGAAAAACAGAAGACCGATTTGTCTCATGACGTTGCTGGCTAATTCAGATTTCTTAGAAGTGATATTGAACCCAGGAGGTTCTGCGAATTGACTTCGACAAGCCATTTAATTCCCGCGCATGGCGGGCAACTCATCAACCTCATCGTAGAACCGAATCGCGCTGGGGAGTTAAAGGCGCACTCCAAAGAGTGGCCGTCCTGGGACCTGACACCTCGACAGATATGCGATGTCGAGCTTTTGTTGAGCGGTGGCTTCTCTCCTTTGCGTGGTTTTCTCAATCGCGCCGACTACGAAGGCGTCTGTCACAACATGCGGCTGACCAACGGGACACTTTGGCCGATGCCGATCACGCTGGATGTCACCGAGGAGTTCGCCAAGTCCCTGAAGCCGGGGAGCAGCAAAGTGGCCCTTCGCGATGCCGAAGGCGTGATGCTTGCCGTGCTGAGCGTGGAAGACATCTGGCAACCCGACCGCGCCGTCGAAGCCAAGAGCGTGTTCGGTACAACCAGTAAGGCTCATCCCGGAGCCGACTACGTGCTGAACCAGGCCAATGGGTGGTACGTTGGCGGGAAGCTGGAAGGCCTGCAGATGCCAGCTCACTATGATTTCCGCGCTCTGCGTCTCACTCCCGCCGAGCTTCGCGCGGAATTTGCGCGGCTCGGGTGGCGGCGCGTGGTGGCCTTTCAAACACGCAATCCCATGCATCGGGCTCACCAGGAGCTCACATTTCGTGCCGCAAGACAGGTCGAAGCCAATCTCCTCATCCATCCTTCCGTCGGCATGACCAAGCCGGGAGATGTTGACTACTTCACACGCGTTCGCTGCTACGAACTTCTGCTTTCGAAGTATCCTCACGGCACGGTGAAGTTGGCCATGCTCCCCCTGGCCATGCGGATGGGCGGTCCGCGAGAAGCCATCTGGCACGGTCTCATCCGCAAAAACCATGGATGCACTCATTTCATCGTGGGCCGCGACCACGCCGGACCTGGAAAAGACACAGATGGAAAGCCGTTTTATGGTCCATACGAAGCCCAGGAATTGTTCAAGAAACACGGAGCTGACATCGGCGTCACCATGGTTCCGTTCAACATGATGGTGTACATCGAAGATCAGGACAAATACGTCCCCGACAACGAAGTTCCCCAAGGGGCCCGGGTTCTGAACATCTCAGGGACAGAGTTGCGTGAGCGTTTGAATGGAGGTCGCGAAATTCCTTCTTGGTTCACCTATCCCGAGGTTGTTCAGGAACTGCGACGCAGTTACCCGCCTCGTCATCGACAGGGCGTGACGATCTTCTTCACTGGATTGTCAGGATCCGGCAAGTCGACAATCGCCAACGTGCTGCTCACCAAGTTCCTCGAGATGGGAGGCCGTCCTGTGACGATTCTCGATGGTGATATCGTGCGCAAACATCTTTCCTCAGAGTTGGGCTTCTCCAAGGAACATCGCGACATCAACATTCGCCGCATCGGCTACGTTGCTTCCGAGATCACTAAGAACGGCGGAATTGCGATCTGCGCCCCTATTGCGCCCTATGATTCAGTTCGCAGGCAGGTGCGCGATCTAATCGAACCCTACGGCGGATTCGTGCTGGTACATGTGGCAACGCCAATCGAGATCTGCGAACAGCGAGATCGCAAGGGACTCTACGCCAAGGCGCGTGCTGGCATCATTAAGGAGTTCACCGGAATCTCTGACCCCTACGAAGCCCCCGCCCACGCTGAGGTCGTGATCAATACGGCGGAACTGGCGCCGGAAGAAGCGGCCCAGGAAATCATTTTGCATCTTGAGCGACAGGGCTTCATCGGAGTCAATGGACCGACGAACTAACTGCAGGCGGCAAACGCGGATGAACAGAAAACGAGGCGTTCCATGGCCTTAGTCGCCGCTAAAATCCTGGTCGGATTCGTGGTGGGGACTCTGATCGGGCTGACCGGCCTGGGAGGAGGAGTGCTGCTTCTGCCGATCCTAATCTTTGGACTGCGAGTGCCGGCCATCATGGCGGTCGGCTCCGACGCTCTGTTCAACTTCTTCACCAAAATTCCCGCCAGCATCGTTCACCTGAAGAAGGGTACCGTCCGACGAAAAGTGGTGCTGGCTCTGGCAGTGGGCAGCGTTCCCGGGTCGGCTGCAGGCGTTGCCTACCTGACCCATTTGCGGCATGTCTACGGTGCCGGGGTCAACGATCTCATCAAGCTGGCAATTGGGCTGCTCCTGATTTGTATTCCTTTGCTTTTGATGTTTCAGACGCACATCGAGGACCGAATGGTCAACCGGCCGCCCACCATGAAATCGTTCGTCGGCATGACGATTATTGGTTTGGCGTCCGGGTTCCTGGTAGGGATGACGTCCGTAGGCTCAGGCAGCATCATCATGATGATGCTGTTGCTGTTCTACAGCTATCCTCCCAAGGTAAACGTGGGAACCGACATTGTGCACGCCGTGTTGTTGACCGGAGTCACGGGTTTCATGCATTTTCACTTGGGCAATGTGGATCCTTCACTGGTCGCCTCCCTGCTAATCGGCTCCATCCCCGGCGGACTGATAGGTTCGCACTTGAGTGCCCGGTTCCCCGTGATCTGGCTCCGGCGCATTCTTTGTTTTGTACTTCTCGTCACTGGCGCCAGGATGGTCTGGGCATAATTGCGACATCTCCCTGAGAAAATGACCTCTTCCTATTCCGACATTCTGGAACGCATTGAAGCCGCGCTGGCCGCGGCGTGTACAGTTTTCAGTCGCTTTACTCCCGGACGTATTGAGGCGGAGTTCAAAGTCGGACACGATCCTGTGACCGAAGCGGATCGCGCCATCGACGCGGCCTTGCGACAGAATCTGCTGCGCGCTGGGGAAGGATGGCTGTCGGAAGAAAGCGTGGACGATCTTTCTCGACTGGAACATAGCCGGGTTTGGGTCGTCGACCCTCTGGATGGCACCCGCGAGTTCGTACAAGGCATTCCCGAATTCTGCGTTGCCATTGGCTTCGTAGAGAATGGTCTCCCTGTAGCGGGAGGTATTTGCAATCCCGCCACCGAACAAGTCTTCATCGGTGCTATCGATGCGGGCGTGCTGCACAACGGTGCAGCGGCGCGCGCCAGTCAGCGCACCAGTCTGGCAGCTGCGACCGTGCTCGCCAGCCGCAGCGAAATTCAGCGGGGAGAATGGAGGCGCTTCGAAAACAGTGGACTTGAGATACGTCCCATGGGCTCAGTCGCTTACAAACTAGCGCTGGTTTCGGCTGGCCTCGCCGATACGACCTTCACCCTCACCCCCAAGAATGAATGGGACGTCGCCGCCGGTGTGGCGCTGGTTCTTAGCTCCGGCGGCTTCGCTGTCACTCTGGAGAATGCTCCGTTCCGTGCGAACAGACCGCAATCTCTCATCTCTGGCCTGATTGCCGGTGGTCCTCATTTGCGTGACAGCCTTCTCGCGCTGCTCGAACCTTACTTATCGTCGCGGAAAATCCGGAGCTAAGGAGTACTGCCCCAGGCAGGAAGATGCTCAGTGGAAAGTTTCTGCGCACCAGAAAGCATCTCCGCGACATCTTCGATCGTTTCGCCGTCAATGCAAGTGCGCTGCCAGGCTTCCAGATTCAGTAGTCGCCAAATGCGATTTCCGTGATCTCGATGGCCGGCACGATGCTCTGCGAATAATCGCTTTACGACGTCCGGTTTGAACTGATCACGATCTAACGTGCGCGGATCAAGCAACATGCTTTCCAGGTGCTGAAGTTGCGGGCCCCCCAACCAATGAGCCCATGGAGTGGGAAAACCCATCTTTTGCCGATAAATGATCTCCCGGGGCAGCAGATCCTCCATTGCCGCTTTCAGAACAAACTTCCCAGCGAGACCTTGAATGTCATACTTCGAGGGGATGCGGGCTGTAAACTCCACAAGTTCGTGATCCAGAAAGGGCACTCGGCTTTCTATCGAGGTCGCCATACTCATCTGATCCTGCTTCATGAGCAGCTCGACCAAATAGGTTTTGATGTCGGTGTATAGCAAACGGTGCAGCAGGTCGCCCGATGAAGCATTCCAGCAGTTCATCGAGTTGGCGTACACGTCCCCGGCACGTTCTTTGGCTTGTGGCGTGAGCAAATCCTCCTGATCGTTCGCCGAGAACGCTGAATAGAAGTTGTCAAAATAGAAGGAAGGCCAGGAATTTCCGTCCCGCATCACGAAGGTATGCGCCAGCTTGCGATGCAGCGCCGCTGAAAGTCGTCCGGAATTGATGGCTTTGCGGAGCACGTTCCGCATGAATTCCGGCGTCAGCTTGCGATAGGTCGCATCGAGGCGCAAGTTCAGCAGAGTCCACGCGTACCGGGTGTAGCCTCCCAAAGTCTCGTCGCTACCCTCGCCTGTAAGCACCACAGTGACTCGCTCCCGAGCCAACCGAGCCACAAAATACAGGGGCACGCTGGAGGGCCACACGATGGGCTCGTCCTCGTGCCAGATCAAGCGCGGCAGGGCCTGAAAGAACTCGTCGCGGCTGACCCGCACCTCGTGGTGGCTCGACCGGATGTGTTCCGCCACTTGCTTGGCGAACGGAAGTTCGCTGAAGGACCCTTCCCCGTAACCCACGGCGAAGGTCTCGATCGGCTCGCGGCGAATCTTGGTAGTCAAGGCTGCAACTGCGCTCGAATCCAGTCCTCCGCTTAAGAACACTCCCAGCGGAACATCGCTCATCAGGTGGCTCGAAACGCACGACTCCAAAAGCTCTCGGTACTGTTTGATGTAATGCGTTTGTGGAAGACTTCCATCGTCGACGGCGACGTTCAGGTCCCAATACTGGGAAATTCGCATCTCGCCGGTCTCGTCGAGTTCGAGCGTATGCCCGGGTAACAGCTTGCGGATCCCTGCATACATCGTCTGCTCTCCGGCCACATAGCCGAAGGCTAGATACTCAGCCAAAGCGCTGAGATTGAATTCGCGTCTTACGCCTGGATACGCGAGGACTGCCTTGATTTCGGAGCCAAAAACGAAACTCCTGCCGTCGTAGAGGTAATGGAGAGGCTTGATGCCCAGGCGGTCGCGCGCGATGAAAAGCTTGCGATTTTTCCGATCCCAAATCGCGAACCCGAACATGCCGCGCAAGTACTTCACACAATCCCGGCCATATTCCTCGTACAGGTGAACGATCGTCTCGGTGTCACTCTTGGTGCGATAGCGGTGCCCACGCGCTTGCAACTGCTTGCGCAGTTCCAGATGGTTGTAGAGTTCACCGTTGTAAACGATCCAGAGATCGCCCTGTTCGTTCGAAATCGGCTGATGCCCGGTGCCAATATCAATGATGCTGAGGCGCCGCATCGCAAGACCGACGTTCCCGTCCACATAGAACCCGTCATCGTCCGGACCGCGGTGCAGAATTGTCCGGTTCATCTCGGCGAGGGTCGTTCGGTCTACGAGTTCGGCCCGATCGATGTGGAAGACCCCGCACACTCCGCACATGGCTAAACCCCTATCCCATCCGAGTCGTTGCGGGGCACTGCCAACTCCATTTGCATAGCATCCAGCGACCCTAGCGCTACGAGGCGATCCGGATCGGCGGAGAGCAGTTCACTTTTGTCTCCCGAAATCATGACCTCAGAATAGTCCACCTTTCGTTCGCATGTGATCAGTCGTTGGCCGGCGAATTCGACGTAAGATGCGCCACAAGCCACGAGAAAGCGACACTTTGATTCGCGCTCCCACTCGCAGTACAGAAATGCAGCGTCGCTCTCCCACTTTTCAAATTTCCAGGCCACATTAGAGAAGAAGAACTGAGACTCCTTCCCTTCTCGGATGTAGCGATAGACGCTCACGGATGCATCGCTTAAGATTCGCTGCAATCTTCCTACTCCCGCATCTGGCCTGGCATCGGGCAGCAACAGGGTTACAAATTCAGCCGGAAGTTCTGCTTCCTTTCCGAAGGTGAGCACTATCGCCCGCTCAGCACGCCCGTAAACCGGAGACCAATAGCCGCGTTGAGCGCTTTGCGACCATCCGTGGGCTTCCGTCGGGATGACGCCAAGATTTTCGGAGCCGCTGGTGAAGAGATTCTCTTTGGTCGATAATGGGGACAAGCCTGCTCCGAGATGCCAGTACAATTCGAGTTTGTGCTTGCCCCGTCCCTCAGCTAGATCACGTACGAGCCAAAACTGCGACTTTCGGTGAAAGACGAACCGTCGATGACGAACCGGTTCGGGCAAGCGCATATAGCCATCATGGCTGCCAACGAACAGATTGAAATGTTGTCCGCTGACCCACCGGCTAATCTCGACTTCCGGCGGTTTCGCCCATCGAAAAGGCCCCAAACTCTCGGTCTGGTCGAATTCATCTACACATAAGGTGTTGTGCGCTGCAGTTCCACGGTATTGGTCTCTCTCTCCACCTTCTCCCACGTACACGTAGGTGCCCGGATCCATCAGCCACACTCGGCCGTTTCGAACCAAAGTTATGCTCAGGGCATCAGCATGTCCGTGTCCCGGTCCATGAACTCCGGCGTTGATCGCCAGTTGTTGTCCAGTCGCCGCCTCCGCCATGAGGTAGAACCCGCTTTCACGCAACGCAATCGACCTGGTGTCTGGATCGCTGCTTTTGAGCTCCTCAAACTCGCTCAGACCTTCCGGTCCAAGAAGCCACAGCGTCTCCTCACGAGGCAAGCCTGCCAGGAACTTAAAATCGCCCCGCTTGAAAAGAACGGCTCCAGTGCTCAAGGGATCCAGCAGGTGCTCGGCATGATTGCGTTGCGGGTCGAATACCCTACCGCCGTCGTCGTCTCCTACAGTTGGCAAAACTCCCGCCCTTCCCAACAGACACAGCGCGTCGAGCATCCTTGCAAGGATTTGATCAAAATCTGCAGGAATTGGAATCTCGTTTACTATCGCGATGGTACGCGCATGCAGGAACAGGTCTAGAGCGTAGACGTGATAATAGACGGAACGCTCGAAATAGAGCCCATCAGTTCTCACTTGTGTTCTCGCTGCGTCTAGAATTATCTGCCACCCACGCTGCTTCCAATGCGCAGCACGTCGCACGCCTGGGAACAACGCACCGATGAAGAAGATGCCGACCGCTTCGCCCACTAAATGCGTATTGGGCGAGGAATAGGTGGATAGAAAAGTTTCGATATGTCGCGCGTTGACCGCCAAGGCTCGAACCCACTCATCCTTAAGCGCTGCGGTTATGGCGGGGGAATCCTCAAGCAGGAAGTAAACCCAAATCCACGATAAACTTCTGAAAGCCACTTCCAGGCTGCTCGCCCAGTTTATGCCGATTGGATATGGATTTTGCGCCTGCCAGTGCTTCCACTGAGCAAAGATCTCATGCGCATACTTGCTGTCGCCGGTCAAGCGATAGGCCTTTGCCAAAAGGACCAAATGTTGATGTCGATTAAGCTCCCAGCTCACCTTCGCATCGCCCACTTCCTCGAAATCGAGATATCGCACTTTAAACCAAAACTTTTGAGGGCAGCGCTTGCCGTGTACTGCGTCTAGTTGCCAATCAATACTTGTTTCGTAGTCAACGCGATGATAGCCGAGCAGATCAAAGTGATGTTTGCAAATCTGCTCCGCACGCGCGATCATCTCCTGAGCCTGCACTGGAAAACGTTGCTGAAGCAGACTGCAGAGCCGACGCACGTCAGTTGAGGCGAAGAAGAAATGTCCAGTTTTCTTCCCCCAATCACCCGCGAATCCATCGGCCGAAATAACTCCCTGCTGATAACGCCATGCGTCGATTCTTGCGGTGAGATGCTGTCGAACCCGGTCCCATATCTCCGCTCGACTCATGAAACCGAGCCGCTTGATTCGCTCGGTGAATGGTGACCCCGTCGCCATAGTTCAGATTCCCAGGTTCGCTTTCACAGCTCTGAATCGCCCAGCTGGAATCAGACTATCGCCCCCCCTCGGTTTCCGCATTGTCAGTCACTCGGAAGGTTTCGGCTGAGCAATATTCCTCTGGCAATCATAGCGTCCCGTACTCTCCGGGGCCAACACCGATGCGGAGGCCTTAAGCTGACTCCTTCTTTGTGCGCAGAATTGTGGAGTAGACCAGCAGTTTGGGTATCTCGGAAATCACTGCCGTTCGAGTGCGCGAATTTTTCCACCATCGGTTCCGGTCCAAGAAAGGGTTTTCCCCAGGAACGAAAAGAAAACGCACATGTATGCCCGGAGGAAGAAGCGCACCGCAGCACACGCGTATTCTTCTGAGATGGGGAGCACTGCTGACTACTAGTAGTGATCCAACTTGGGGACGGCATTGCAACCAGCGAGCTAACGCTCTGATCTCGCTCAGAGTTCCAAATCTTCCTATCTCGACCTCGTTTAGCGCAATCACACCAGCTTCGTAACTGATGAATAAGCGATCCTTGGTCGACCGGAGGGACAACGCGGATTCAGGAATCTCGAAAGGCATGGGCCAGGGGAGATTGGACAGTCCCCAACCGATTTCATAAGGTCCCACACTCAGGAGAACGCTCTTTGTGCATCCATGAGAGAATAGCTCCATTGCGAAGAGCATGCGCTTTCGGCGTCCGGAGAGGGCAAATACTACGTCCGATTTGCAGACCGGGTCGTGGCAATTCAACCAGTCATATAAGTTGCTCATTAACCGCTCAAATGCTGCTAACATGTCGAATAGGATTATTCGCGGAGTTTACAACCACGACAAATCTCCAGACATAAAGAGTCGGCCAAGCGGCGTCTTGGCCTTCGCCCACAGTTTTGCACTGTATAAGGCCTGATAACGCAATCGCATGGCTTCGAGTGTGAAGGCATGGCTCACAGAGGAGTCTCTAGCCTCCACTGGATAGCCCAGAAGTCTCAAAGTAGCACCGACAAGCCTCTCAAAGTCTGGCAATTGATCCAGCGGGAACTGAGCTCGCCAGCGCCCTGAGGGGTTGAAATTTGCTTCCGATTTGAAGGAAGTGTTGGGATCACTGACGGATCCTATCCCAGTTTCCCGAATGCGATCATAGTTCAAATCATGTTCAATGAACTGACCAATACGGGCGAGTGTTGCACGCGGCTCTGCAATCAAGTCTTCGAAATGCAGTTCCATGTAGTCGTTACACAATCGTTGCCCGTCTCGCCGACCTATGTTAACCATCCATGCCCAATAGAGCCCCGCGACCGACAGAGCTTTGTCTCTGTCCCATGGATAGGGTCGGATCCAGCCTTGCTTTTCGAGCGAGAGAGCAACATCTCGTCCATCGCGCAAAATATGAACGACCAGAGCGTCGGGTAGAGCAGTCTTAATCTGCTGAAGGTACAGAAGATGCTCGGGCGTGCAGTCTGCCCATCTCTCGACGCCCTGCTTATGAGCAATTTCATCCATTACCATTTTTAGGAAATCGCCGCCAGTTCGGCACTCTTCGACGATTTTCTGTTCAATTTGCTGGGAGTCGAGTCCGGATCGTGTATAAAGTTTGCTTCTTAACCAGACCTTCATGAGTTGCTGGCGATTCTTTCGCCTCCTTAAATCGCCAAAACGTGGGACCAATAGGTTAAAGACGTTTGACTCGGTACGATAAACTGCAAAGCCCCCAGCCGAGAGGAGCATGTGGTAAAGCAAAGTTGTTCCCGATCGTGGCGAGCCCAGGACGAAGACAGGAGCTTTGCTCCTGAGAATATTTCTTGATTGCAAAGGTTCCATTCCTTGGAATCAGACTCTAATTCGGCACCTTCACATGCTTTTCGTTCAGCAAATCGGCGTAGAGCTGTTCGAAGCGGCGAGAAATAGTATTCATGTGGAAGTTCGCTCTCACAAATCGTTTGGCATTACGCCCAAGCCTCGTGCGTAACTCGTGTTCAGTGAGAAGTCGATATAGAGCCCGGAGCAATTCCGGTTCATCGTTTTGCCGGACGAGCAGTCCTGTTTCCTCATCGTGGACCAACTCGGGATTTCCACCAACGTCATAGGCTACTACGGGGACGCCTGCTGCCATCGACTCCAGAATCACATTGGACATGCTTTCGGATGAAGATACCTGCACACTAACATCCATGCTGGCAAGCAGATTGGGAATGTCATGCCGCTCTCCTGCAAAGATAACCTTATCCCTCAAACCGGTATCATGGGCCATCGCCTCTAGCGGTGGCCGCAGAGGCCCGTCTCCCACTATCAGAAATTCCAGACCTGGAAGCTGTTGCGCTAACAACGCTGCCACTCGAAGAAAGGCTGGATGATTTTTCAGAGGTTCGTTGATGCGAGCAATCATTCCTACTCGCAGCACACCCGGAGGGCGTGGGATCGCTGGTGTGCAATCGGCAAAAGCCACCTCCGGCAAGCCATTAGGAATAACTTGAATTTTTTCCGTTGGAACTCCTGCGCGTTCGAGCCGGTTGGCGGCAGCGTGTGAATTGCAAACCACTTGATCGCAGAACCAAAAAGCATACTTCTGTGCCGCAAACTGCAAAGGGGTCAGTAAGTCGCCGATCTGACGGTGACTTCCAATCACGACTGGAACTCCTGCAACGCGTGCCGTGGGTAAGAGCATAAGGTTGCTGTAGAAATCAAACGCATGCGCAATAACAACGTTCTGCCGACGCAAATATCCAGCCAACTCCAAACGAGCTCGCTGTGCACGCCATCGAAAGAAACTTCCCCCCAAAGGAAAGTCGGGAATCCGCCCAACTCTTGAAAGAAGCGCCCCAGTGCGTCGAATACAAGCAGGTTGCACGTGGAAGCAGGCACGGTCCAAAGCTTCGACTAATGCCACAAATTGACGTTCGCTGCCGCCGACCTCCAAGTTGTTTGACATCAGGAACAAAGTCGGTAAAGAGCGCGGAACCAGCCCACCTGCTGACGTGTTCTCTGCTCCGAGGGTTACACGGGAAACCAACACAATCTCCTAATATGAATGGACCCGTCGAGTGATGGGTATCGAGCGATTATTTTCCGTTCTACGAAAATTTGCTCGCTCTAGGATTCGCTCGATCTCCGCCACTTTTGCATCCCAAGATTCGCCTGCAATCTGTTTTGATCTTTCAGCACTCGCTCCTCCTTCCGCTCTTTCGAGGATGGCAGAAATCTGCC
>Ga0075424_100002543_pt1 | contig 16749 bp, 13 predicted proteins | sample SoiMethybrSBSTD3_FD_75301 | JGI IMG/M metagenome (GOLD analysis project Ga0075424, IMG submission 75301) | Bulk soil microbial communities from a Populus tree surrounding site in Tennessee, USA - Soil MetaG P. TD hybrid SBSTD3 | ecosystem: Environmental > Terrestrial > Soil > Tree plantation...
ATCGTCGACGTGTGCGGCTAACACATCGGTCGAAATCAACGTCATGAACGCCATGCGCCGTACGATATCATCGCCTTCCCCCCGCCAACCAACGCTTCACTGGTCACGTCTAACCAACGTTCGATGTTGATTGTCCTCGCGTGCGCGCTTGCCACCACCGCGGTCCCGCGTGTCGACGCGGTGCGCATGCCGGCAAATTCCTCCGCCATTCGCGTGTCCGGCGAGCTGAGCGACGAGGTGTGGCGAACAGCGGCGCCGGTCGACGATTTCGTTCAGCGCGAACCGGAAGAAGGCGGCCGACCCAGCCAGCGCACCGAGTTTCGCGTCGCGTACGATGCCGCGACGCTGTACGTGAAGATCCGTGCGTTCGACACCGAAGCCGACAAAATCGCGACATATCTCACGCGGCGTGATGCCGACTCGCCTTCCGACTGGCTGCGCGTCATCGTCGACTCGTACCACGACCGCCGCACCGCATTCGAGTTCGCCGTCAATCCATCGGGCGTGAAGCAGGATCGCTACTGGTTCAACGACAACAACAAGGACGACGGGTGGGATGCGGTCTGGGACGTCAAGGTTGGCCGCGACGCCGACGGATGGAGCGCCGAGTTTCATATCCCGTTCTCGCAGCTGCGATTCACGCCGGCCTTCGACTCCGCTCAGGCCAGGCCGAATACGTTCGGGTTCGCCGTCGTCCGTCAGATCGGGCGCTTGAACGAAACGTCCACGTGGCCGCTCCTCGCGCGAAGCGCCACCGGCTACGTGTCGTCGTTCGGCGAGCTCGGCGATCTCGCGATGTCGGCGTCGCCCAAGCGTCTCGAGCTCACCCCGTACACGGTTGCCGATCTCACGCGTCAGCGCACGAACGGCAATCCGCTGCTCAGCACGTCGTCGCCCGGACTGTCGTTCGGCGTCGACATGAAGTACGCGTTGACGCCGGGTCTCACGCTGACGACGACCATCAATCCGGATTTCGGACAGGTCGAGGCTGATCCTGCAGTCGTCAACCTGACGGCGTTCGAGACGTTCTTCGCCGAGCGTCGGCCGTTCTTCGTCGAAGGTTCCGGGATGTTCCGGTTCGACTCCGATTGCATGGACGGACCGTGTCAGCTGTTCTACTCGCGCCGCGTCGGACGATCGCCGCAGGGCATCGACGAGCTGCCGAGCGGCGACACCATCTACACGCAGACCGACGCGCAGACGACGATTCTCGGCGCAGGAAAGCTGACCGGACGCGTCGGCAACTTCGCCGTCGGCGCGATGACCGCGATCACCGAGCCGGAGTACGCGACCGTGCTCGATGGCGCTGTGAGAACACGGCCTGCGGTCGAACCGCTGACCGCGTATTCGATCGGCCGCGTGCGGCGCGAATTCAAGAATCAGTCATCGCTCGGCTTCATCGTCACCTCGGTCAACCGGCAGACGGTCGACGCGTTGAACTTCCTGCCGTCGAGCGCGACGACGGGCGGCGTCGACTGGGACCTGCGCGTCAAGTCACGTTACAGCGTCACCGGATTTCTCTCCGGAAGCAGCGTGCATGGCGACGCCGCAGCCATTACCGACGTCCAGGAGAACAGCCGCCACTATTTTCAACGGCCCGACGCCACAACCTTCGAGGTCGATGAGACCGCCACGTCGCTGAACGGCGGCAGCGGCCGCGTCTCGCTGGCGAAAATCGGCGGGCAGCACGTGCGGTTCAACACGCAGGTCGGATTCAAGTCGCCGGGATTCGATCTGAACGACGTCGGATTCCTGCGCCGCGCCGACGAACGCTGGGAGTCGAACTGGTTTCAGGTCCGGAGCGACACGCCGTCACGCTGGTTCCGCAGCCGGAACTTCAACGTCAATCAATGGTCGGTGTGGAACTACGACGGCGATCGGTTGTTCGGCGGATTCAACGTGAACGGCAACGTCACGTTCATCAGCAACTGGTCGACCGGAGGCGGCATCTCGTTCGAAGGGATGGGATTCGACGATCGGCTGACGCGCGGAGGCCCCGGCGGATACTCTGACGGATACACCATCGTGTGGTCGTGGCTGAACAGCGACAACCGCCGCCGTCTGTCGCTCAACCTGTTCAACGGCGGCGGCCGCGACGGCGTGGCGTCGTCGTTTTTCGATCACGAGTCGACGCTCACGTATCGGCCCGTCTCCGGTCTCGAGATCGCGAGCGGCGTTCGCTTCAATCGCGCCGTCCGCGACGCGCAGTGGGTGGGGAACGTCACCGACACGCGCGATCACTACGTGTTCGGTCATCTCGATCAGACGACGGTCGCGCTGACCGAACGCGTCAACTACACGATGACGCCGAACCTCTCGCTGCAGATTTACGCGGAACCGTTCGTGTCGGCGGGCGACTACACCAACTTCAAGGAGCTGGCGAACGGCCGCGCGATCAACTACAGCGATCGGTACGTGCCGTACGCATACACCGGCACGCCCGATTTCAACGTGAAGTCGCTCCGCACGACGAACGTGCTGCGATGGGAGTACAAGCCGGGATCGACGCTGTTCGTCGTGTGGCAGCAGGCGCGTGAGAATGACGCCGTGCCCGGCGGCTTTCGATTCGGCCGCGACGTCCACGACATTTTCGGCGTGACGCCCACGAACGTGTTTCTCGTGAAGCTCGCGTATTGGTTGAACTACTGATGCCGAACAGGAACAAGTAGGGCCTCGCGCTACACACTGATCACGGCTGCTTGTAGACGACGCCGTTCTTCATCACCAGCTTCACGCGCCGCAGCGCCGAGACGTCCTTCGTCGGGTCGCCATCGAACGCGACGAGATCCGCGAACAACCCCTGCTTCACCATTCCGATTTGACTCTCCATCCGCAGCACGCGCGCGGCCGTTGACGTGGCGCTCTTCATCGCGTCGCCCGCGCTCATTCCGTAGTTCACCATCAGCTCGAGCTCGCGCGCGTTGTCGCCGTGCGTGAAGACGCCGACGTCGCTGCCGCTCAGAATCGTGACGCCCGCCTCGAGCGCCGCTTTGAAGCTCGCGCGCTTGCGCGTGACGCCCGGCGGCTCCGGCTCCTCGCCCTTCTTCCACCCGGCGTACTGCGCGGTCGCGTCGCCGGCCGCGAGCGTGGGGCAGAGCGCCACCTTGTGCTCCGCCATCAATCGGAACACTTCGGGCGTGCCGCCGTCGCCGTGTTCGATCGTCGCAGCGCCGGCCAGCGTTGCGCGCCGCATTCCCTCGGCCGTGCTCGTGTGCACGGCGACCGGCACCTCCGCGCTCTTCGCGGTTTCAACCGCGAGCTTCATTTCGTCGGGCGAGAAGGTTGGATGCGATCCGGCCTGCGGTCCCCAGCGATAGTCGCCGTACAGCTTGATCCAGTCGGCGCCGTGGCCGATTTGATCGCGAACGACGCGCGTGAGGCTGTCCACGCCGTCTGCTTCCTCGGCGCCCTGGGGCACGCGCCATTCGAGCGCGAACCCCTTCGGCGCGTAGCTGCCGGTCGCGACGATCGCGCGCGTCGATGCCAGCACCCGCGGACCTGGAATGATGTTCTGGTTCACCGCCTGCTTCAGCTCGACGTCGGCGTACTGCGCGCCCTCGGTCCCGAGGTCGCGAACGGTCGTGAATCCCGCCAGCAGCGTGGCGCGTAGATGATTGGTCGCGCGGGCCACGCGCAGCGCGAGCCCTTCGTGCGCCACCTGATCGTTCCACGTCGTTTCGTTGTACGCGTGCAGCAGGATGTGCGAGTGACCTTCGACGAGGCCCGGCGTCAGCGTCGTGCCCGGCAGATCGATCACGCGCGCGCTCCCGTCGGCGACGCCTGCAGCGGCGCCAACGGCGTCGATCCGCTCGCCCTTCACGCGCACCGCCCAGCCTTCGTGCATCGCCTCGCCGTCGAACACACGCGCGGGCTTGAGCACGATCACGGCCGGCGCGGTCGGACTCGCGGGCGGTCGTTGCGGGGCCGCGGCGGCGGTCATTCCCAGAACGAGCATCGCACCTGTAATTCGCATGCGGCGAATTATAGTGAAGGGGATGCGGCTGACGGATCGCGAGCGGGCGATGTTGAACGGCGACCACGGGCCCGCGCCCAGGCTGGCGATGTCGATCCTCGTGCGGATGGCCGCCGTTTACGGCGCGACCGAGCTGATGGAGATCTCGCAGGCGCACATCGACAGTACGATCTACCTCGGCGACGCGACGCTCGAGTTCGCCGAGCGGCTTGCGGCGCTCGGGGCCCGCGTGGCGGTGCCGACCACGCTGAACGTCAGCGGCGTGGACGAATGCGGGTGGAAGGACTGGGCCGTCTCTCCGGAGTGGGCGGCAAAGGCGGCGCGTCAGATGCTCGCCTACGAGAAAATGGGCGCCGCGCCGACGTGGACGTGCGCACCGTATCAGACGCAGGCGCGTCCGGTGCTCGGCCAGCAGATCGCCTGGGGCGAATCGAACGCGATCGCGTTCGCCAACTCCGTCATCGGCGCGCGGACGGAACGATATCCAGATTTGCTCGATATCTGCTGCGCGATCACCGGACGCGTGCCTGCGGGCGGTCTGCATCTCACCGAGAACCGCGCCGGTCAGCTGCTGCTGCATCTCGTCGACGTGCCGCTGCGGCTGCAGGAAGATGATCAATTCTTCGCGGTGCTCGGTCATCTCGTCGGCAAGCTCGCCGGCGATCTCATTCCGGTGATTGACGGCATTCGCGTCTCGCCCGCGGAAGACGATCTCAAGGCGTTTGCCGCGGCCGCTGCGTCATCGGGCTGCGTTGCGTTGTTTCATCTCGTCGGCATCACGCCGGAAGCTCCGACGCTCGAGGCCGCATTCCAGAATGGTCGGCCGCGACGGACCGCCGACATCACGACCGCAGATCTGCGCGACGCGCGCCGCGAGCTGACAACGGCCGACGGCCGTGAGCTCGACATGGTGATACTCGGCAGCCCGCACTTCTCGCTCGCCGAATTCACACGGCTCGCCCCGCTCGTCGCGGGCAAGCGGACGCATTCGCGCGTGAAGTTTCTGATCACGTCGAGCCGTTTGATGAAAGAGATGGCAGCCGAAGCCGGCGTGCTGGATCCGATCACGGCCTTCGGTGCGCAGATCACGCTCGACACGTGCATTCTCGCGTCGCCGATGCTGCCGCCGGAGATCAGGACGCTGATGACCAACTCGGCGAAGTACGCGTACTACGCGCCCAGCCTGCTCAACACGCGCGTCACGTTCGGCAGCCTCGTGGACTGCGTCCAGTCGGCTGTCACCGGCTATGTCGTCCGCGACGATACTGTGTGGCAGAGCGCGTGATCCGCGGACGCGCGATCATCGAAGGCGAGGCCGCCGGCGAGGCGCTCGTCTCGGCCGACGCGCTGTCGTTCTGGGGCGGCTACGATTTTCGAACCGGTGAAATCATCGACAAGCACCATTCGCTCGCCGGTGTTCGTGCCGCGGGAAGGATCCTCGCGGTCCCGTTCAGCAAAGGATCGTCGACGACGACCGCGGTCCTGCTGGAGGCCGTGCGCGCCGGCACCGCGCCGGCCGCGATTCTGACGACCGGCGTCGATTCGTTCTTCGCGCTCGCCTCGATCGTCGCCGACGTGATGTACGGCAAATCATTTCCCGTCGTCGCCCTCGATCAGAACGATTTCGATTCCCTGCGGTCGGGCATGCACCTCGTCGTCGAACGGTCGGGCCTCATTCGCGTGATGTCACAGTCGCGGCATGACGCTTGACCGCGGAGAACGCAGAGATCGCAGAGGCGTTCAAAGCCCAACTCACACACTCCCGCCGGAATTCGCTTTAGACTTAATCAGAGGATGCACGAGCCAGCCGCCCTCGACAAACTGACAGGCATCGCCAGTCGCTTCGGCGCGTTCGTCGCCGAGCGGCATCCGTTTGCACTCGCCGATGCGCTCGAAGCCTTCGAGGCGGCGGCAGCAGGACGCGAGCCGCAGGGCGAGTCGGCGCTCGATGCGCTGCGTGCTCCCTTGCGCCAGGAGCTCGAGCGGCGGCTGCGGCAGCATCCTATTCCGCCAGGCCTTCCCGATACGACGCCCCGGACGACGGCCGAGCTGCGCATGGCGCAGGCGCACATGCAGCTCCTGGACGACTGCGACGGTTTTCTCCGCCGCACGGCGCTTCAGGCCTCGCTCACGCGAGGCGAGCGGATCGAGATCCTTCGCGGGATGATGCTGACGCGCGCGACCGACAATCGTCTGAAAACATTCTTCACGAGCGGCGAGATCCGATACGGCGGCGCTCCATTCCAGGGCAAAGGGTTCCGCTCGCTCGGGCAGGAAGCGATCTACGCCGGCGGCATCCGCCTCCGCCGCGGCTCGCGGTACCGCGGCCCGGACGGCCGGTGGAATGGCGACGTGATCGGACCGGTCATCCGCGATCTCGGCATCACGCTCGCAATGCGGCCCGAGCCCGACACCGTGCAGATGGTGCTGAACGCGCAGATGGGGAAGGTCGGCGCGCCGCTCGACGGAAAAGATCTGCACATCGGCGACTTCGCGTGGGGAATTCTGCCGCCGGCGGCGCCGCTCACGACCGCGACGCTGACGATCGCCGGCATGGCGTTGGCGTTCTGGCGTGAAAAATCGGGGCGCGTCGCAATCTCGTTCATCGGCGAGGGCGGCTCGTCGCTCGGCGAGTGGCACGAAGCGATCAATCTGTGCGCGGCGCGCAGGCTGCCGGCAATTTTCTGTCTCGAGAACAATCAGACGGCGCTCTCCACCCCGGTGTCGGAACAGTCGGCCGTCCGCGTCTTTGCCGACAAGGCGATCGGCTACGGCATTCCGGGAGTCACCGTCGACGGTACCGATCCCGAGCAGATCTTTGCTGCGTTCACGTGGGCCGCTGAGCGGGCGCGCGCGGGCGAGGGCCCGACGCTCATCGAAACGGTGTCGATGCGCATGTGCGGCCACGCGCATCACGACGACATGTTGTATCTGGGTCGCGAGCCGCAGACGGGATGGGATTACGCGCCGCTGACCGATCAGGCTTACGCGAACCGCGAGCTCTACGAGTACTGGGCCGCGCGCGATCCGATCGCGACGTACGCGAAGCGTCTCGAAGCAGACGGCGTGATCGCGCGCGCAGATCTCGAGACGCTGCGGCGTGAGCTCGAAGCGCTCGTCGAGGAACAGGCGCGAGCCGTCATCGATGCCCCGTGGCCCGACGGCCGGGAGGCGGGCGTGGGCGTGTTCGCGAACGAGCCGCCGCGATCGCACGTCGAGGTACTCGACCCCGCGCGGCGTTTAATCGGCGAGGACGCGGTTCATCGTGGCCTCGTGGAGCAGGCTCCGGCATTCAATGCGAAAGGGAAGACCTTCCTCGAGGCCGTGATGCTCGGGATTGGCGACGCGCTGCGGGCCGATCCGCGCGTGTTCGTGTACGGCGAGGATGTCGGCGGCAACTACGGCAATGCGTTTCTGCTGCTGCGCCCGCTGCTGAAGGAGTTCGGCGATCGTCTCATCAACTCACCGCTCGCCGAGGGCGCTGTGCTCGGCGTCTGCGTCGGCGCGGCGCTCGCGGGACAGCGGCCGATCGGCGAGATTCAGTTCAACGATTTCGTCGCCACCGGATTCAATCAGCTCGTCAACAACGCCGCGAAGATCCGGTATCGGTGGGGCGGCGGGGTGCCGATGGTCGTGCGGATGCCGTGGGGCGGGTTGCGTCACGCCGGACCGTATCATTCGCAGAACACCGAGCCGTGGTTCTACCGCACGCCGGGACTGAAGATCGTCGTCCCCTCCACGCCGTACGACGCCCGCGCGCTGATGGCGTCGGCAGTCGCCGATCCCGATCCGGTGCTCTATTACGAGCATATCGCGCTTTACCGCGATCCTCGCATCCGGCAGCGGCTGCTCGACGAACCGCCGCCGCCGATGCCGATCGGCGTCGCGGCACTGCGGCGCGCCGGCAACGATCTCGCGATCGTGTCGTACGGCGCGTACGTTCATGCAGGCCTCCGAGTGGCCGAGCGTCTCGCACACGACGGCATCGAAGCGAGCGTGCTCGATCTGCGCACGCTCGTACCGCTCGATCGCGCCGCGCTCCTCGCGTGCGCTCGGCGCTGTCATCGGGTGCTTATCGTTCACGAGGACGCGCGGACCGGCGGCATCGGCGAGAGTCTTGCCGCGATCGTCCAGGAGGAGGCGTTCGAGTATCTCGATGCGCCGGTACGAATCGTGGCGGCGCTCGACACACCGGTGCCGTACTCGCCGCCGCTCGAGGATCACTACCTGCCCAGCGAGGCGCAAATCGAGCGCGCGGCCCGTCTGCTCGTCGCGTACTGATTACCGGTGGGGGACGTTTGACGTCGTCACGTGCGCGCGGCGCTCGAACGCGCCCTGCAGGTAGACGGGCTCGATACCGGTCGCCCAATACAACACGGCGTCTTTCGACGGCTGCGTCGTTTCTCGCTCAGTTCTCAACACAGGACCCTCGCCGATCACCGGCGTGAACTCCAGCCAGCCGGCCCAGATCCCGTCGCTCTGCGGCGCCGCATACGTCTGCGCGGCGTACAAAATCCCTTCCGGCGTTCGCACGTGAGTCGAGTGCCGCCAGATCAGTTCCGCCTTGGCCATGGCAACATTTTCAGCAAAACGCGCACCGCTACGGTCGTTCACGCGAATAGTTTGCGAAGCGCGCGGCCGCGGTACTCGAAGATCCTCCGGACGTCGCGCATGACGAGACGGTTGACGAATCGTGGCCCCGGCGCCTCGAAGTCGACCTCATCAGAAATGCGCGTGCCTCCGCGTTCCTCGATGAACGTGTGCGTGTGAACCCAGCGGCGATACGGACCGTGTCGTTGTTCGTCGACGAACCGGTGCGGCGGTTCCCAAACCGTGATCTCGGCACGCCATCGCAGCGGGATGCCGTGGATGCGCAGCCGATAATCGATGAGCGCGCCGCGGGCCATCGACACGGGCATCGGGGTGGCGACCTCAAAGCGCAGCCACGGCGGCGTGATGGATTCCAGGTTCGCCGCATCGGCAAAAAACGCGAACACGTCGTGGCGCCGCGCCGGCAGCCAGAGATCGGTTTGAAATCGCACGCCGAGAAATTGTAGTGAAACGCCGGGATGGCCCGGTCCGTCTAACCGCCCTGTATGGACGCGCTGCTGCAGGACCTGCGTTACGCGGTGCGAACGCTCGCGAAGAGTGTATTTCGGCGTGACGCCGCACATGCTCAAGGCGCTCAACGTGCCGTTCGTCGCCGGACGCGACTTTACTGATGCCGAGGACAAGGCCGCTCGGCGGTCGCGATCGTCAACGGCGTGTGCGCCAGACGATTGTGGCCGAACCGTACCGATGTCATCGGTCAGCGCTTTCGATTGGTCGACGACGCGCCGAATCAGTGGCTGACGGTCATCGGCGTGGTGAGCGATTTTCGATTGTTCACCGTGCGCGAAGGCAAGCCGTCGCCGTACGCGTTCGTGTCGTACGCGCACGATCCGGCGCACAACACCGGTCTCACGATTCGCGTCGCCGGCGGATCGCCCGCGGCGATTACAGCCGCGGTGCGGCAGGAGATCCGGAAGTCCGATCCGACGCTTCCGATTTTCAACGTACAGACGGGAGATCAGGCGCGGTTCGATACGTTCTGGCAGTATCAGCTGTTCGGATGGATGTTCTCGATCTTCGGCGGCATCGCGTTGACGCTGGCGTCGATTGGCGTGTACGGCGTGTTGTCGTATGCGGTATCGCAACGAACGCAGGAGATTGGCGTGCGCATGGCGCTCGGCGCGAGCCGGCGGGCGGTCCTGCAGCTCATCCTGTCGAACGGCGCGCGCCTCGCCGCTGCGGGTATCCTATGCGGAATGATCGGCGCGTTTGCGGTCACACGAGTCGTCACGAGCCTGCTCTATAACGTCAGCGCGAGCGATCCGTTCAGCTTTGTGATCACCGCAGCATTCCTCGCCGTTGTGGCCACGCTCGCCAGCTACGTTCCGGCGCGGCGCGCGACGGCCGTCGACCCGCTCGTCGCGCTCCGTGCCGAATGATCGACGCGGTCGTCTTCGATTTCGACGGCGTCGTCCTCGACAGCGAAACCCCCGAATTCGAATCGCATCGCCGCATCTACGAACAATGCGGCGTCACGCTGACGCCGGACGAGTGGTGTCGCAAAATCGGGATCTACGCCGAGGAACACGAGGACGCGTGGTTCGTGCTGCTGTGCGAGCGCGCAGCCAGGCCGCCGGCACGGCACGAGTACGAGAGCGAGAAACGCCGCTGGTTCAGCGCGCTCGTGCCGCGCGAGCCGATGGCGGGCATTCGCGCGCTGATCGAGTCGGTCCGCGGCGCCGGCATCGCGACGGCAATCGCATCGACGGCGCCGTCAGGCTGGGTCGTTCCCGCCGCCGGCCGAATCGGCGTCGCGCATTTGTTCGACGCGATCGTCACCGCCGATGACGTGCGCCGTCGCAAGCCGGCGCCCGATGTCTACCTCGAAGCGGCACGGCGGCTCGGCGCCGATCCGCGCCAGTGCATCGCCATCGAGGACTCGGCGCCGGGCATTGCGTCGGCGCGAGCCGCCGGCATGAAGACCGTTGCGATTCCGCACTGGCTGACCGAACGACACGATCTGAGCGCCGCCGATCTCCGCGTCTCGCGCGCCGACGAACTCACGATCGAGCGGCTGACGGCGCTCTGTTCGCGCAGCGACATACAATAGAAAGAACACATCATGACCGACGAGCAGGGATCGGCCGCGACTGCGGCGCCTACCGACTTCATTCGGGCGATTGTCGACGAGGACCTGGCGACGGGGAAACACCACGGGCGCGTGGCGACGCGGTTTCCGCCCGAGCCCAACGGCTACCTGCATATCGGCCACGCGAAGTCGATTTGCCTCAATTTCGGGGTGGCGGCCGAGCGCCACGGCACCTGCAACCTGCGGTTCGACGACACGAACCCGACCAAGGAAGACGTCGAGTACGTCGACGGGATCAAGGACGACGTGCGATGGCTCGGATTCGAGTGGTCGGCGGAGCTGTACGCATCCGACTACTTCGAGCGCCTGTATCAGTTCGCCGTCGAGTTGATCCGCCGGGGCAAGGCGTACGTCGACAGCCTGAACGCGGATCAGATCCGCGAGTATCGCGGCACCCTGACGGGCCCCGGCAGGAACAGTCCGTATCGCGATCGGAGCGTCGAGGAGAATCTCGATCTGTTCGCGCGCATGCGCGCGGGCGAATTCCCGGACGGCGCGCACGTGCTGCGCGCGAAGATCGACATGGCGTCGCCGAACCTGAACATGCGCGATCCGACGCTCTACCGGATCCGGCACGCCACCCACCATCGGACCGGCGACGCGTGGGACATCTACCCGATGTACGACTTCGCGCATCCGTTGTCGGACGCGCTCGAGCGAATCACGCACTCGCTCTGCACGCTCGAGTTCGAGGATCACCGTCCGTTGTACGACTGGCTCGTCAACGCGCTGATCGATGGAGACAAGCCGCAGCAGATCGAGTTCGCGCGGCTGAATCTGAACTACACGGTGATGAGCAAACGCAAGCTGCTGCAGCTCGTACAGCAGGGGCAGGTCACGGGCTGGGACGATCCGCGCATGCCGACAATCAGCGGACTGCGGCGCCGCGGCTACACGCCCGAGGCGATCCGCGATTTCTGCACGCGCATCGGCGTCGCGAAGAAAGAGAACGTCATCGACGTCGCGCAACTCGAGCACAGCGTGCGCGAGGATCTGAACCTGCGCGCGCCGCGCGTGATGGCGGTCCTGCGTCCGGTGAAAGTCGTGATCACGAACTATCCGGCCGATCAGGTCGAGTACGTCGACGTCATCAACAATCCCGAAGATGCGTCGGCCGGAACGCGCACGGTGCCGTTCTCGCGCGAGCTCTACATCGAGCGCGACGACTTCATGGAGAATCCGCCGAAGAAATTCTTCCGGCTTTCTCCCGGCAAGGAAGTCCGGCTGCGGTGCGCCTACTTCATCACGTGTACTGACGTCGTCAAGGACGCCGCCGGCCATATCGTCGAACTGCGCTGCACCTACGACCCGGCGACGCGCGGCGGGGATTCTCCGGATGGCCGTCGCGTGAAAGCCACGCTGCACTGGGTGTCGGCGGCGCACGCGATCCCGGGCGAGGTCCGCCTGTACGATCGGTTGTTCTCCGTGGAAGATCCCGAGAATGTGCCGAACGGCCGGACGTTCATCGATAACCTGAATCCGCACTCGCTCGAAGTGCTGCGCGACTGCCGGCTCGAGCCCAGCCTGGCGTCGGCCCAGCCCGGCTTGCGCGTGCAGTTCGAGCGGCTCGGCTACTTCGCCGTCGACGACGATTCCCGGCCGGGAGCGTTGGTTTTCAATCGCACAGTGTCGCTTCGCGATACGTGGGCAAAGATCGCGCACAAGGAAACGCCGCGCTGAGGTCGCCGCGCTACACTGCGCGGCATGCCCATCATTACACGTCGCAAACGATGTCTCGAGGCATGCGCGCTGCTGCTCGCGGCGTGCCCTGCCGCCGCGCAGCAGGTCGTGCGATACGAGCCGACCGAAAAAGATCTGAAGTACGTCTACGCCACGGCGCCGCCGGTCGCGACGCTGAAGCCGGGCGACACGCTCGAGACCAGGACGTTTGACGCGTTTGGAGACGTCATTCGAAAGCCGGGCGACACGCTGGCGTTGACCAAAGGCGACAATCCGCTGACCGGGCCGTTCGCGGTTTCCGGAGCCGAGCCCGGCGACACGCTCGTCGTCAAAATCCTGAGCCTCACCGTCGATTCGACTCGCGGCGTTGGCGCGCTCGCGCCGGGGTTCGGCGCGCTGAACACGACGGCCTACACACCGATGCTGAACGCCGCGCTGCCGGAAAAGATCTGGTTTTACGACATCGATGCGGCGCGAAACGAAGCGACGTTTCACGCCCTCGATTCGAATTTTTCAGTGAAAATTCCTCTTCAGCCGTTCCTCGGGTGCATCGGGGTCGCGCCTGCCGGCGGCGAAGCGCGCAGCTCGATCGTGCCGGCTGAATTTGGCGGCAACATGGACGCATCGGAAGCACGCGTCGGCTTCACCATCTATCTTCCGGTACATGCGGCGGGTGCGCTGCTCTACATCGGCGACGGGCATGCGGCGCAGGGCGACGGAGAAGTGGCGGGAACGGCTATCGAGGTTCCGCTGCGCGTGCGCCTGCAGGTCGACGTGATCAAGCGACACGCGATCGGCTGGCCGCGATTTGAAAACGAAACGTCGCTGATGACTGCGGGTGCGTATCGACCGCTCGACGACGCGTTGAGAATTGCGTTTACCGAATTGGTGAACTGGATTCACACCGACTACGGTCTCTCGTCGCTCGACGCGTACGAACTCCTGTCGAAAGTCGCGAAGATACACCTCGCCGAAATGGTGGATCCGAACTACGTTGTCGTTGCCGGCATCGAGAAACGGTTTCTTCCACCTCGGCCGCAGCGATAGGGAATCTCTCTTGCACCTCGGCCAAACGTGGACGAACGCTGGCAAGCTCTTCAATCACATCTCGCAGCCGCTCGACGTGCGTTGGACGAAGGGGACCGAACGCGTGCGCTTCATCATGTCGACGAGGCGCTCGCGATAGATTCGCAGTTCCTCGCAGCGCAGGCGCTGCGCGAACGAATTCTTACCGCAGCTGAGCCGATGGCCGCGGCGCCGCAACCTGCACTATCGGCACCTGCACCGCCGCGCCTCGTTTCAACCGAAGGCTACGCACGATTCGAGGCGCGCGCGAAACGACGCCGCGTGGATCGGCGCGTGGAGGCCGCGCGGACCGCGATTCAGCTCGGGCGCGTGAAGGACGCGGCTGCCGCCATCGACGAGATCGTCGAGCTCGATCGCAATCTGCCCGAGCTCGCGGAGCTCACCGCCGCGTTTCACACTCTGCGGCTTACGTCCGACGGACCTCATCGTGGTCCGTGGCTCGCGGCGGCGACCGTGTTTATCGGCGTCGTTCTCGGCGCATCGTGGCTCCAGGACTCACGCGCGCTGTTGTCGCATCCGATGAGCGACGTGGCGGCGCTCGTCACGCCGATTGCGTCGGTCACGCCGGCGCTGTCGGCCGACACGCTCGAACCCGAGCCCCCCGCCGTGGCAGCGCCGGGAGCCTTCGCAGCCACGACTGGTGAGCGCAGCATGGTGCGAACGGAGCCGGTGGTTCTGACCGGAACAGCGCCCGCGCCGACTCCGGCCGTCATGGAAACGCCAGCGGTTGCGCGAGCGGCCCTCGTCACTCCGCCGCCTCCGACGATGCCGGCCGTTGCGCCGGTTGCCGCGGCGCTGCCTCCGCCGCCGCCGATCCAGGCGGCCACACCTCCGCCGCCTTCATACACCACGGCACCCGCACCTGCACCAATGGACGCGACGCCGACCGCATCGGCGGCCGCGCTCGTGCCGCCGCAGATGGGCGACGACGAGGGACTCGTCAAGCAGGCGCTGCAGCGGTATCGCACGGCGTACGAGGGACTCGACGCGCACTCCGCACGGGCCGTCTACCCCGCCGTGAACCAGACGGCGCTCGCGCGCGCGTTCGACGGTCTCTCGTCGCAGACGTTGACGTTCGATACGTGCAGCGTTCAACTGCGCGGCGACGCGGCAAACGCGACGTGCCGCGGCACCGCGAAGTACGTGCCGAAGGTCGGGAGCCGCGAGCCGCGGACGGAGCCTCGCGTGTGGAACTTCACGCTGCGCCGCACCGGCACTGAGTGGAAGATCGATACCGCCCGCGCTGAACGTTAGAGCGCGCCGCTAACGCCCGAACGCGTAATCAATTCCCACGAAGGGCGTGAATGACGACGTGAGGCCGCCGGTCGTCAGCGGAATGCTGACGTTGGCGGCGAGCACCCACGTATCGGTCAGATTCCATTTCAGCCCGGGCACGAGCGTCAGGATGTTCAACGTCGACGTGGCGGGCGTCAGGCGAATCGTCTCGACGCCTGCGATCGTCGGATGCGCGGCGGTCGACGGGACGATCGTGCCGAAGCTGTCGAGCCATCGGCCGAGCAGCTCGCCGCTGAGTGTGACGCGGGCCGATGCGGCAACGGCAAGCGCGCCGCCGTAGCTCAGTTCGCGCGCGAGGCCGCCGACGGTGACGCCGGCGTTCGCATGCGTCGAGACGCGGCCCGACTCGATCGATCCAATCGCGGCGAACTTCATCGACGGCGAGCCGGCGCCGAGCAGATCTTCCTTCTTGCCGGTCGGCAGCCGCACGTCGACGGCCGCCGCGAAGCCGGCGCCTTCTTCCTCGAACATCGTCACCTTCGTCCGCACGATCATATCGGCGAGGCCGATTGCCGTCGCGCTCGCGGTCGCCTGCGTGAACGTGCGGCCGCGATACGTGTTCACGCGCGTGCCATTCAACTGCATCGCAATCATCGGCGCGGCAAAGCCGACTTCCACGCGATCGGTCAGACCGACGTTGCCGTACAACGTCGTGACGTCGGCGTTGATGTTGAGCGTCAGCCGATCGACGTCGAACGGGGCGGCCTCGTCGGTGAATCGATTCGCGGTGGTGATGAGCGTCCCGTCGCGCAGGCTCGCGCCGTCGAGCGCGTCGAACTGCAGATGCTGGAACGTGACGCCGAACGACGCCCGGTGCGATCCGGCGGTGAGCGCGCGCTCGATGAAGAACGGACCGAAGGTCTGCGTGGCGCGCTGGACCGTCCCGAGCTCCGGGTTGAGCCGGTAGACGAACGCGCTCGAGGACGTCGGCACCGGCATTGTCGCGAGATTCGCGAGGAGCGCCTTCGAGATCGTGTCGCTCGTCGCCTGCGCCGCGGCACGATCGCGCTCGATGCTGCCGGTCTGCACCGATTGATTCGTCACGAGAAACGTGAGGATGTCGCTCACAGACTGCGCCGATGCGTGCGGCGAGGATGCGAGGACGACGAGCAGGGCGGAAACAACTCTATGGATTCGCACTGTCTTTCTCTTCCTTCTTCTCGACGACAATCGTCATGGCGCGTACGACCCCGGTCGCGATCGTCACCCCTTCTACCGCTGCCGTACGTCCTTCCTTCAAATCGCCGCAATCGGATTTGCGGTAGTCGGTCGATCGATCGGCGACAACGGTGGTGTCGCTGATTGTGAACGTAACGTCGGGACAGCGCCCCGACACGTTGAAGATGGCGCCGGCGAGGAAGACGCGATCGCCCGGCGCTGGCGGCGGGACCGGCGACGGACCCGGTGTCGGCGAGGGCGATGGCGTCGGAGGCGGCCCGGACGTCGCCGCCGCCTGCGTGACGGTGTAACTCTGTCCGCCAGCGTTCACGCGCCCGACACGCTGTCCGCCGGAGTTCGACTCGACGGTCAGGGTCACGGTGCCGCTCGCGTTCCCGCTCTGACCTCTGACGTCGATCCACGAAACCGTGCTTGCCGCCGTCCATCCGCAGCCGTTCATCGTTGATACGTCGAACGATAGGCGTCCGCCCGACGACGAAATGGCGTCCTGGGTGCGGCTCAGGCTGAACTGACAGGGCGCGGCCGCCTGGCTTACCTGAACCGTTTGTGCGCCAACCGAGATCGTGCCGGACCGCGGCGCGGGCGCAGGATTCGCGGCGACGTTGTATGCGATCGTCGCTTCGCCTTGTCCACTGCGATTGCCGCTGATGGACATCCAGTTCGCATTCGTGGCAATCGTCCACGTACATTCGCGGGCGGCGGTAATAGCCACCGATCCGGATCCGCCGTTCGCGGTGAACGATGCCGGCGCCACGTTGACGCTGATTTGGCACTTACCATCCGCGCCCGTCGGCCCGAGGACCGATGTCGTGGTCGATGTGCAGCTTGAGAGCGC
>Ga0075424_100002545_pt1 | contig 16745 bp, 15 predicted proteins | sample SoiMethybrSBSTD3_FD_75301 | JGI IMG/M metagenome (GOLD analysis project Ga0075424, IMG submission 75301) | Bulk soil microbial communities from a Populus tree surrounding site in Tennessee, USA - Soil MetaG P. TD hybrid SBSTD3 | ecosystem: Environmental > Terrestrial > Soil > Tree plantation...
GCCCCTGCGCGAGGCGGTCGAGGGCGGCGTAGACACCCTTTTCTCGGTCTCAACGGACACGGAGGCGGAGATCTTTCACCTGAGCCACCGGCCTTTCATGCTGAACAGCCAGCCGCACCGCCTCCTGCTCTTCAAGCAGCTGACGCGGGAAATGGCGGCGCAGGAAGTCGTGATCTGGAAGAAGGTGATCCGCGTGATTGCGCACGAGCTCAACAACTCGCTCGCCCCGATCACTTCGCTCGCCCATTCCGGCCAGGTTCTCGCGGGCGGACAGGATTCCGAGCGGCTCTCACGCGTGTTCTCGACGATCGAGGAGCGCGCCTCGCACCTTGCGATGTTCATCGACGGCTACGCGCGCTTCGCGAAGCTGCCGAGGCCGCGGCCGGCCCCGGTGGAGTGGAAGCCGCTGCTCGCGGGACTCTTGGACAGCCTGTCGTTCCGCGTGCTGGAGCCGCTGCCGTCCCGGCCGGCATGGATCGACGCGCCCCAGATCGAGCAGGTGCTGATCAACCTCATCAAGAACGCGGTCGAGTCGGGATCACCGGAAGGCGAGGTCACGCTCGGCGTGCGCGAGCGCGATAACGGTGTCGCGATCGAGGTGCGGGACCGCGGCAGCGGGCTCCGGGACGAGGTGCTGCGCGACGCGCTCCTGCCGTTCTACTCGACGAAGCCGAAGGGCACGGGCCTCGGCCTCACGCTCTGCCGCGAGATCGTCGACGCGCACGGCGGGCGCCTCTCCATCGCCAATCGCGACGGCGGCGGCGCCCAGGTCACAGTCTGGCTGCCCGGCCCGCCCGAAACTCCGTAAAGGGGACGCGCCCCTTTTACCTTTCACGGATAATGCGGCGATGACGAACTTCTACGACTTCAAGGTGATGGGCATCAACGGCCAGGCCGACCTGCTCGCGGGGCTCAAGGGCAAGGTCGTGCTCGCGGTCAACGTCGCGAGCCAGTGCGGACTGACGCCGCAGTACACCGACCTCGAGTTCATGCACGGGGAGCTCGCCGACGAGGACTTTGCGGTCGTCGGATTTCCCTGCAACCAGTTCGGCGGCCAGGAGCCGGGCAGCGAGGAGGAGATCCGGACGTTCTGCTCCGCGAACTACGGCATCAGCTTCCCGATGAGCGCGAAGCTCGAGGTCAATGGCCCGGGACGCCACCCGCTCTATGCCTGGCTCACCGATCCCGCGAATGGGCACGCGGGCGACATCCAGTGGAATTTCGAGAAGTTCCTGATCGGTCGTGACGGCAAGCTGCTCAACCGCTACGCGCCGACCGTGAAGCCGCGCGACATGGGCATCATGAACGACATCGCGGCCGCGCTCTGAGCGCGGCCGCAGACTCGTCGCGTCGGGCCAGCGAACCGGCTTAAGCCGGCTTCTTGGCCATGGCGCCTTTGATGGCGCCGATGATCGCGAGCAGCACCGCGCCGCCCACGCCGCTGCCGGCGATGCTGGAGTCGATCGAGCCGGCGTCCATCGCGCCTTCACCCCCGCCGCCCATACCGAGCATGCCCAGGATCTGCCCGCCGATTCCGCCGCCGAGAATTCCGACGATGGAATTGCCGACCGTGCCGAGGCTCAGCTTCTTCATCGCGGCGCCCGCGACGTTGCTGCTAACGGCTCCGCTGACGAGTTGCACCCAGAGGCTGGTAACGTCCATTGATCCCTCCTGACGAACGTTAATGGCGCCTCTCTTTGGATCGGAGGCTCGGCGGCGCTATACGCCCAGCCCCGCGGGTGGCAATTCGACCCCGCGCCCCTTAACATGCCGAGCGCTCACGCCGCTCGAGAGTTTGACACGATGCATCGCGCCGCCCAGTCCCTGATCGCTGCCGGAATGCTCGCCCTTTCCCCGCTCGCCGCGCAGGCGGACGGCGACGCCGCGCACGGCGCAAAGCTCGTTTATACCTGCCTTGGCTGCCACGGCATCGAGAACTACAAGAATTCCTACCCGAAATATTCCGTGCCGAAGCTCGGCGGGCAGCATGCGTCGTACATCGTCGCGGCGCTCGGCGAGTACCGGGCGGGTGCGCGCTGGCACCCGACAATGCAAGGCTACGCGAACACGCTCTCGGAACAGGACCGCGCGGACGTCGCGGCTTACTTCGCGTCGCTCGTGCCGGCAAGCTCCGGCAGCGAGCCGGTCGGCGCGCCGCCCGCGAAAGCAGAGGCTTGCGCCGCCTGCCACGGCAAGAACGGCCGCGGCACGACCGACGACTACCCAAACCTCGGCGGCCAGCACGCCGACTATATCGCGCAGGCCCTGAACGACTACCGCCTCGGCAAGCGCAAGAACGCGATCATGCAGCCCTTCGCGCAGCAGCTCTCGCAGGACGAGATCCACGCGCTCGCGAAGTTCTTCTCCGCGCAGCAGGGACTCGCGACCCCGAAGCACGACTGAGGGCAGGATGCCCGCGAAAAGCCAGGTCGAAGTCACCCGCGAGCTCGGCGCGACGCGCGGGCGCTACGTCGGCAAGTTGGCAGGCCACGCCGGCGAGGCCGAGCTCACCTTCTTCCGCCAGCCGCCCGACATCTATGTCGCCGACCATACGCTTACCCCGACTGCGCTGCGGGGCAGGGGCATTGCCACGATGCTCGTCGAGCACATGGTGGCCGATGCCCGCCGGGAGGGGTTCCGCATCCGGCCTCTCTGCCCCTTCGTCGTCACGCTCTTCAATCACCACGCCGACTGGTCCGATGTCCGCGCCTGAAGCATCGCGCAAGTCGTGAGATCATGTCCGTAAGGGCGGAATGATGGACCACCGGGTCGGATACATCGTCGGCAGCCTCGCGAAGGCTTCGATCAACCGCAAGCTTGCCAAGGCGCTCGTGCGGCTCGCACCGCCGACGCTTGCTTTTCGGGAGATCGCGATCGGCGACCTGCCGCTCTACAGCTACGACTACGACAAGGACTTTCCGGCTCCCGCGCGCAGGTTCAAGGAAGACCTGGCGGCCGTGAACGCGGTCCTGCTCGTCACCCCGGAGTACAACCGCTCGATCCCAGGCGCGCTCAAGAACGCGATCGACTGGGCGAGCCGGCCACGCGGCCAGAATTCATTTGCGCACAAGCCCTCGGCCGTGATCGGCGCCTCGCCGGGCAGGATCGGCACGGCCGTGGCGCAGCAGCAGCTGCGCAGCGTCCTCAGCTTCTGCAACTCGCCGCAGATGAACTCGCCGGAGGCCTACATCCAGTTCACGAAGGACCTGATCGACGACGGGGGCAACGTCAGCGAGGAGTCGACGAGGGAATTTCTCGCGAAGTTCCTGAAGGAATTCCAGGCGTTCCTCGACATGGTCGTGCCGTGCGTGACCTCGCCTCGAAGCTGACCGACTTCCGCGCCGGCATCACGGCGATTGACGCGGACTACGTGCGGCCGAAGCTGGCGGCGTCTCACCTTGTCGTCGATGCAGGCCGCGCCGCCTTCGTGGATACCGGCACGACGCATTCAGTCCCGACCCTGCTCGCGACGCTCGAGGCGAAGGGCATTGACCGCGGCGACGTCGACTGGGTGCTCGCGACGCACGTGCACCTCGACCACGCGGGCGGTGCCGGCGCGCTGATGCAGGCGCTGCCGAACGCGCGCTGTGCCGTGCATCCGCGCGGCGCGCCGCACCTCGTGAAGCCGGGCAAGCTCGTCGCGGGCTCGATCGCCGTGTACGGCGAAGAGCAATTCAGGTCACTCTACGGCGACATCGTCCCGATCGACCGCGAGCGAATCTTCGAGCCGGACGACGGCGCGACGATCACGCTCGGTGGGCGGACGCTCGAGCTAATCCACACGCCGGGCCACGCGCTCCACCACTACTGCGTGGTCGACGACGCGCACGACCTCATCTTCGCCGGCGACACTTTCGGCATCTCCTACCGCGACTTCGACGTCGACGGCCGCGAGTTCATCTTCCCGACGACGACGCCGGTGCATTTCGACCCGGAAGCGCTATGCCGGTCCGTGGACCGCCTGATGTCGTACACGCCGTTGTCCATCTTCCTCACGCACTACGGAGAGGTCGTGGACCTCGAGCGCCTCGCGCGCGAGGTCAAGGAGCGCATCCTCGCGTACGCGGACCTCGGCCTGCGCTACCGTGACGCGCCGGACCGCGCGAACAAGCTTCGCCACGGGATGTTTGCGATGATGTCGTCCTGGCTCGACGCGCATGGCTTTCCGCAGGACGACGCGAAGCGGCACGCTCTCCTCGACGGCGACGTGGAGCTCAACTGCCAGGGCATCGAGGTCTGGCTGGACAGGAAGTGACATGAGCGAATTCAAGGCATTCCGGATCCATGAGCGCGAGGGCAAGATCGCCGCGGGCTTCGAGAAGATGCATACGGACGCGCTCACGGCGGGCGACGTCGTGATCCGAGTGCGGTACTCGAGCATCAACTTCAAGGACGCGCTCGCCGCGACCGGCGCCGGCAAGATCCTCCGCAAGTACCCGCTGAACGGCGGCATCGACCTCTCGGGCGAAGTCGCGAGCTCGACCGACGCGCGCTACAGGCAGGGGGAGCAGGTCCTCGTCACGGGCTGCGGACATTCCGAGACGCTCGACGGCGGCTACGCCGAGTACGCGCGCGCCGCGGGCGACTCCGTCATTCCGCTGCCGGATGGCCTCAGCCTCTTCGACGCGATGGCGCTCGGCACCGCGGGCTTTACGACGGGACTCGCCATCCACCGCATGGAGCAGAACGGGCAGAAGCCCGCGATGGGCCCGATCGTCGTCACCGGCGCCTCGGGCGGCGTCGGCTCGATCGCGGTCGACATCCTCACGGCGCGCGGCTTCGAGGTCGTCGCGGTGAGCGGCAAGCCCGAGGCCGACGCGCACCTGAAGGCTCTCGGCGCTTCGCGCATCCTGCGCCGTCAGGAGATCGATTTGGGCAAGCGCCCGCTCGAGTCGGCGCTGTGGGGCGGCGCGATCGACAACGTGGGCGGCGAGATCCTCACCTGGCTCACGCGCACGGTGGACAACTGGGGCAACATCGTCAGCATCGGCCTCGCCGCGAGCCACAAGCTCGAGACGACGGTGATGCCGTTCATCCTGCGCGGCGTGAGCCTGCTTGGCGTCAACTCGTCCTCGATGCCGCGCGACGTGCGCCTGCAGATCTGGAAGCGCCTCGCAACGGACCTGAAGCCGAGGCACCTCGACAAGCTCGTCACGCGGACCATTACCTTCGATGAGCTGCCGTCCGCTTTCGACGGCTACATCAAGAACCAGATCCAGGGACGCACGGTCGTGAAGATCGCCTGAGGTGGCGGCGGAAATCGAATCGCGGCTCGCGGCCGGGCTCTCGGAGCTGGGCCTCGCGCTCGCGCCCGCCCAGGTCGAGGCGCTCCTCACTCTCGTCACCGAGCTCGGGGACTGGAACACGCGCTTCAACCTGACGGCGATCAAGGACCCCGCTGAGGTGGTCGACAAGCACCTGCTCGACTCGCTCGCCATATTTCCGCACCTGAAAGGACTCACGGTCGCCGACGTCGGGTCCGGCGCGGGTTTCCCGGGGCTGCCGCTCGCAATCGTGGACCTCGACCGGCACTACAGCCTCATCGAATCGACAGGAAAGAAGGTCACATTCCTGCGCCATGCCTGCACGATGCTGCGCCTGCCGAATGTCGAGGTGATCCAGGGGCGTGCCGAGGCGCTGAAACCGAAGAAAGCTTTCGACACGGTCATCGCCCGGGCGCTCGGACCGCTGGCGGAGTTCGTCCGGGTGGCCGGCCACCTGGCCGGGCGGGACGGCCGGCTCCTCGCCATGAAAGGCAAGGTCCCGGAAGCGGAATTGAAGGGCGTTCCTACAGGCTGGAAGGTGCTCGCCGTGCGTCCGATCCGGGTCCCGGGCCTCGATGCCGAGCGTTGTCTCGTCGAACTTGCTAGGGTTTAGCCTGATGAAGCGCATCATCGCGATCGCGAACCAGAAAGGCGGCGTCGGAAAGACCACCACGGCCGTCAACCTCGCCGCCTCGGTCGCCGCCATGCAGCGGCGGGTCCTCCTGATCGACCTCGATCCCCAGGGCAACGCGACGATGGGCTGCGGCGTCGACAAGCGGACGCTTGAGCGCTCGACGACCGACGTCCTGCTCGGCGACTGCAACATCGTCGACGCGATCGTCACGATCGAGGGCGCTGGCTTCGACCTCCTGCCCGCGAACCAGGACCTCACCGCGGCGGAAGTCCGGCTGCTGACGCTGCTCGCAGGCCGCGAGCACCGCCTGGAAAAGGCGCTTTTGCCCGTGCGGGACCGCTATGACGTGATGGTTATAGACTGCCCGCCCGCGCTCAACATCCTGACCGTGAACGCATTGACGGCGGCGGATTCCGTGCTGGTGCCGATGCAGTGCGAGTACTACGCGCTCGAGGGGCTCTCGGGCCTCATGAGCACGATCGAGCAGATCCGCGACTCGGTGAATTCCAAGCTCGAGATGGAAGGAATCCTGCGGACGATGTTCGACCCGCGGAACAACCTCTCGAACGACGTCGCGGCGCAGCTCATCGAGCATTTCGGCGACCGCGTGTTCCGCACGATCATCCCGCGCAACGTCCGCCTGGCCGAGGCACCGTCGTTCGGCGTGCCGGCGATGCTGCACGACCGCGACTCGCGCGGCGCGCTCGCCTACCTTGCACTCGCGGGCGAGCTTCTCCGCCGGCTCGATCCCGAAGCATTCCCGGACGAGCCGACCCCGGAACCGGAGCCCGAGGAAGCGGTATCGGAGCCCGAGATCACCGCCGGCCCGGAACCCGACGCATCTGCCGCCGCGCCTGAGCTCGCCGCCGAAGCCGCGGCCGACGAGCCGCATTTCCCGCCGCCCGCGATCCCGTACCTTACGAATCATTAAAAGGGGCACGTCCCCTTTAAGAGCGTCCCGGTTGTGGGATGGTGTCCGTCCGGGCTGTCCCATGTCCGGGATGTCCGCGTCCGGTGGACACTGGCGGCGGTGGGCGCCCCCCTCTAACAAATAACTATAAACTTCACTAAATCATGTAGTTACGGACATTCAATCCAAGTTGGCACGCTCTTTGCTCTATCTAGATCAGGAAGCGGCGCAAGCCGCATCGACAGAGAGAGTAAGGAGAGAGCCATGAAGACGTTGTTCCATCGCAATACCGCCATCGCGACGTTCGCAGCGGTCGTGATCGTCGGACTCGCGGGCTTCACGCTGGATCGCGGACACGACGGTGCCCTGCCGAAGGGCGTCATCGAGGTCGGCGAACCCACGACGCTCGCCGTCGGCGACACCCTGATCGCCTCGCTGCCTGCCGTCGAAGTCATCGGCTCGCGCGAGATGAAGCTCGCCGACGCGGCGAAGCATGCCGAACCGCAGGGTTGAGCCGGCCGCGGCCGTGGGCCGTGAGGGCTCGCCGTCCGAAGCACAGATGACGCGCGCGTTCATCGCGGTCGCGATCGGCCTGATGCTGGCGCTCTGGATGCTGCGCCCGCAGTGCGTGAACCCGGGAGTCAACGCGATGCTGCCCGAGTTCCGCAAGCTCACCGGCATACCGTCGCTGGTGATCTGATGGACCGGCCGCGCATCCAGGAGATGTTCAGGCACAAGAAGCTCGCCGTCATGGCCGGCGGGCTTCTTCTGTTGTCCGGCGTCGCCTTCGGCATTGCCCGGCTCGAGCCGGGCGCGCCCGCGGTCGCGCGCGAGGAGCTCTACCTCGACGAAGTGAAGGAAGGCACGCTCGAGCGGAAGGTACGCGGCCCCGGCGTCCTGCAGCCGCGCGAGGCGCGCTGGCTCTCGACGCGCGTGGATGCGCGCGTCGACCGCGTGCTGGTCCGCGCCGGCGAGACCGTCGAGCCCGACGCGGTCATCGTCCAGCTCTCCAATCCTGAAGTCGAGCGCGCGGCCGACGCCGCGGCGCTCGAAGTCGCCGCCGCGCGCGCCGAGTATGCGGCCGCGCGGCTCGAGCTCGAGAGCCAGCGCCTCGACCGGCGCTCCTCCCTCGCCGAAGCGCGCGCCTCCGCGGAGTCCGCGCGCCTGCAGGCCGTCGCGGAGGAACGCGCGTTCGAGCAGCACGCGGTGTCCGAGCTCCAGTACTCCCGCTCTAAGATCCTCTCGGCCCAGCTCGGCGAGCGTGCGAAGATCGAGCAGCAGCGCCTCGCTGCGCTCGATTCCGCCGTCAGTGCGCAGCTCGAGGCGCGGCAGGCACGCCTGCGCCAGCTCGAGCGCGCGGCCGAGGAAAGCCGCCTCGCAGCCGATTCCCTCGCCGTCAAGGCGGGGATCGCGGGCGTCGTGCAGAGCGTGCCGGTGCAGGAAGGGCAGCAGCTCGCGCCAGGATCGAACGTCGCCCGCGTCGCGAAGCCGGGCACGCTCTACGCGGAGCTCCGGATTCCGGAGCTCGACGCGCGTGATCTCGCCGCGGGGCTGCCGGCCGTCGTCGACATGCGCGACCGCCTCGTGCGCGGGCGCGTCGTCCGCGTCGATCCCGCGGTCACGGCCGGCGCCGTCAAGGTCGAGGTCGAGTTCGACGAGCCGCTGCCGACGCAGGCGCGCGCCGACCTCTCGGTCGACGGCACCATCGCGATCGAGACTCTCAGGAACGTGCGCTACGTCGGCCGCCCGGTTGGCGCGCAATCCGACTCCACCACCACCGTTTTCCGCGCGAAGCCCGGCGATTCCGTCGCCGAGCGCGTGCCGGTGAAGTTCGGAAAGGCGTCCGTGAACCAGATCGTCGTGCTCGATGGCCTCGAGCCCGGCGACATCGTGGCGCTCGCCGACACCACGCAATGGTCCGGCAAAGACCGGCTCGTGATCGACTGAAAAACCCGCTCGACCCCACCAGGCAACGGAGCATGACGATGCAGGATCCAGCCATGATCAGCCTCAAGGCCGTCACCAAGGTCTTCTACACGGACGACCTCGAGACGCACGCACTCGACGGCATTCACCTCGACGTTGCCAAGGGCGAGTTTCTCTCGATCTCCGGCCCTTCGGGCTGCGGCAAGTCGACGCTGCTCGCGCTGCTGGGCCTGCTGGACTCGGCGACCGAGGGCAAGTACACGCTGGACGGCCAGGACGTCACCGCGCTCGGCCGTGCCGCGCGCGCTAAGGTCCGGAACGAGCGCATCGGCTTCATCTTCCAGGCCTTCAACCTGATCGGCGACCTGACGGTGCTGCAGAACGTCGAGCTGCCGCTCACCTACCGCGAGAGCATGAGCGGCGAGGAGCGCCGCAAGGCCGCGCTGCACGCGCTCGAGCGCGTCGGCATGTCGCACCGCGTGAACCACCACCCGGCTCAGCTCTCCGGCGGACAGCAGCAGCGCGTCGCCGTTGCCCGCGCGCTCGCGGGCAAGCCCGCGATCCTCCTCGCCGACGAGCCGACCGGCAACCTCGACTCGCGGAACGGCGAGGCGGTCATGAACCTGCTGCGCGAGCTGCACCGCGAAGGCGCGACCATCTGCATGGTCACGCACGACCCGCGCTATGCCGACTACGCGGACCGCAAGGTCCAGCTCTTCGATGGCCGCGTCGTCGACGAGAGCACGCTGATCGACCTCTCGCAGCGCCGCGCCGCGAAGGCCTGAGGAGCGACCGATGCGCGCATTCATCGAGGAACTGAAGGCCGCAATCGCAGGGCTCGGCCGCGCGCCGGGCTTTGCCGCGCTCGCCGCAGGAGTGCTGGGACTCGGCCTCGGCGCGGTGATCTTCATGTACGGCGTCGCCGACACGCTGATGCTGAAACCGACGCCCTACCCGAACGCGGACCGCCTCTATACGATCTCGACGATCGGCGGCCAGGCGCCCGACGACTTCGACCAGTCGATGCTGCCGCTGGACTACCTGAAGGTCCGCGAGGCGTCGACGCAGTTCGCCGCGATGGGCAGCATCTACGTCGGCACGACCTACCTGACCGGCGACGGCCAGGCGGAGCGCTACGACGGCGCCTTCGCAGACGGGCACATTTTCGAAGTGACCGGCGTCGCGCCCGAGCTCGGGCGCACCATCCTCCCGCGCGACACGATCGAAGGCGCGGCGCCGGTGGTTGTGCTCTCGCACAACCTCTGGAAAGAGCGCTTCGACTCCGACCCGACGGTCATCGGGCGCATCGTGCGCGTGAACGGCAAGTCGTCCGAGGTCATCGGCGTGATGCCGGAGGGCTACACCTTCCCGAGCCGCGCCGCGCTCTGGATCGCGAACCAGCAGGACGCGACGCGCGTCCCGCGCCTCGATGGCGTCGACGTGCAGGTCTTCGGCCTCCTGAAGGAAGGCGGCAGCGCGGACGTCGCGCAGCAAGAGCTCGGGCCGGTCGCGGCGGCGATCAAGTCCGAAGTCGGCAAGACGGTCTTCAACGGCCACTTCGAGGTGACGCCGGCCGCCGCCGCCTTCATCGGCGGCGACGGCGCGACGCTCATCTGGACGCTCGTCATCGCGGTCGGCTTCGTGCTGCTGATCGCCTGTGCGAACGTCTCCAACCTCCTGCTCGCGCGCTCGGCTTACCGCGTGCGCGAGACGACGGTGCGCTCGGCCCTCGGTGCCTCGCGTGGCCGCCTCGTGCTGCACATGCTGGCCGAGGGTTTCGTGATCAGCGCAGTCGCGACCGTCATCGGCCTCCTGCTCGCATCCGTCGCGCTCGACGGCATCCAGCTCGCGGTCTCGAAGCTGCTCGAGGACAGCCCTTCCTGGTGGACCTTCGAGATCGACTACCGGGTCGCGACCGTCGCCGTCGGCGCGGCGCTCCTCTCGACGGTCCTCGCGGGGCTGCCCGCGGCGATCCGCGCCTCGCGCCCCTCGCTCGACTCGCTGCTGCGCGACGGTGGGCGCATGGGCACCGGTCTCGCCATCGGCCGCATCGCCTGGGGCCTCGTCGTGGTGGAAGTCGCGCTCGCGTGCCTCCTGCTCGGCGTCGCCGCGCTCATGACGAAGAGCGTCCTGTATGCCACGTCGTCCGACCTCGGCGTCAGGACCGACGACATCATGACGGCCCGCGTCGGCCTCACGAACGGCACTTACATGGAGAAGGCGGACCAGGTCCGCTTCTGGGACAACCTCCTCGCGCGGATCGAGTCGGAGCCCGGCATCCAGGCCGCGGCCGTCACGGACTCGCTGCCCGGCCACGGCGCCGGCGACGGCCCGATGTCGGTCGAGGGTCGCAGCTACGGCGACGACTCGAAGAAGCCTTTCGTCAACGCCGTGTCGGTGAGCCCGTCGTTCTTCAAGACCTTCCGCATCCAGCCGGTGCAGGGGCGCCTGTTCGACAGCCGCGACAGCCTCGATTCCATGCCCGTCGGCGTGATCAACGAGTTCATGGCGAACAGCATGTTCCCGGGCGAGTCGCCGATCGGCAAGCGCGTGAAGTTCGACATCTCCAAGGACGAGGAGTGGCTCACGATCATCGGCGTCGTGCCGAACGTGATGATGGACGAGGACGGAGAGATGGACGAGGGTATCTACACCTCCGTCCTGCAGCACCCGCAGCGCTTCATGAGCATCGCCGTGCGCGGCGAGGGCGACCCGCGCAGCCTCATCGGCGGCGTGCGCACGGCGCTCCAGCAGTCCGACCCCGACCTCGCGCTCTACTGGATGCGCACCTTCGAGGAATCGCGCCTCGTCAAGACCGCGGGCTTCCGCATCATCGGCTCGATGTTCGCCGTGTTCGCGGTGGTCGCGCTCGTGCTCGCGGCCGCCGGGCTCTTCGGCGTGCTCGCCTTCCACGTGGGCCAGCGCACGCGCGAGATCGGCGTTCGCCGCGCGCTCGGCGCGGACGACGGGCGGATCCTGCGCATGGTCCTGCGCGCGAGCGGCGTGCAGATCCTGATCGGCGTCGCGATTGGAATGACGCTGCTGCCGCTCATGGGCCGCGGCCTCGGCGACGTCCTCGGCCAGGTGAGCCCGTACGACCCGGGGATCTACACGATGGTGGTCGCGCTCATGATCGCGGTCGCGATCGCCGCCACGCTGACGCCGACGCGGCGCGCGCTGAAGGTCGACCCGGCGGCGGCGTTGCGCTACGAGTGAGGCCCGGGCACGATCCGCCTGATGCAGCCGCGCATACTCGTTGCGGATGATCAGGCGGACATCCTTTCGGCGCTGAAGCTCCTGCTGAAGCGCGAGGGCTTCGAGGTCGCGACGGCCTCGTCCCCCGCCGGCGTCCTCGACATCACGGCGCGGGAGCACGTCGACGTCGCGCTCGTCGACCTCAATTACTCCCGCGACACGACCTCCGGCGAGGAGGGCGTCGCCCTCGTCGAGCAGCTGCACCGCGAGCACCCGGAGATCCCCGTCGTCGTCATGACCGCCTGGGCGACCGTCGAGGTCGCCGTCAAAGCGATGCGGAACGGCGCCAACGACTTCCTCGAGAAGCCCTGGAACAACCAGCGGCTCCTGTCGGTGCTCCGCAACCAGGTCCAGCTCGCGGAGGCGCGGAAGCAAGGGAGGCGCCTGGCGGACGAGAACGCGATCCTCCGCGGCTCCGATGGCACCGACCTCATCGCGAGCTCACGGCCCATGCAGGAAGTCGTGAAGCTCGCGCGCCAGGTGGCGCGCTCCGACGCGAGCGTGCTCATCACGGGCGAGCCGGGCACCGGGAAGAGCCTCCTCGCGAAGCTCATCCACGGCTGGTCCGCGCGCGCGGACAAGTCCTTCATCTCGGTGACCGCCGGCGGGCTTCCGGAGACCATCTTCGAAAGCGAGATGTTCGGTCATGTGAAGGGAGCGTTCACGGACGCCAAGGCCGATCGCACGGGCCGCTTCGAGCTGGCCGATGGCGGCACGCTCTTCCTCGACGAGATCGGCAACGTGCCGCCCGCGCAGCAGGCGCGGCTCCTGCGCGCGCTCGAGACCGGCGAATTCGAGCGCGTCGGGTCCTCGCGCACGCAGCGCGCGGACGTGCGCGTCGTCTCGGCGACGAACGCCGACCTGCCGTCGATGATCCGGGACGGGCGCTTCCGCGAGGACCTGCTTTTCCGCATCAACACGGTCGAGATCCGTATCCCGCCGCTCCGCGAACGGCGCGAGGAGATCCTCGAGCTAGCGAATGCCCAGCTCGAAAAGAAAGCGCAGCAGTACGGGCGGACGGTGAAAGGGTTCGATCCCACGGCGCTTCTCGCACTGCAGCAGTACGCCTGGCCGGGCAACGTGCGCGAGCTCAACAGCGTCGTGGAGCGCAGCCTCCTGCTCACGGCAGGCGAGGAGGTCGGCGTCGCGGACCTCCGGCTGTCGGCCGTGCGCGCCGGCCCGCCGTCACTCGAGGAGATGAGCCTCGAGGATGCCGAGCGGGCGCTGATCCGCTCCGCGATCAAACGTAACGGCGGAAGCGTGCAGGCGGCCGCCGAAGCGCTCGGATTGTCCCGGAGCGCGATGTACCGTCGCCTCGAGAAACTCGGCCTGAAAGCGGACGAGTTCTAGCTTTCCGCATATGACGATGTTGTGGGACGCGCGCGTAGGCGCGGTCCTACAGCGCCGGCCTTTTCGTCTGGCAATAATCCCCCGAGTTTTTGGCGCCCGGTGCATCGAGGGGGATTTCGTGCGGAATCCAGACCAAGTCCGGCAGTCGACGCGCGCCGGAAATACGCCGCAGGATCCTGCGGTCAATCGGCGCGACCTCCTGCGCGCGCTCCAGGCGATGCGCGACGGCGACTTCTCCGTGCGGCTCCCCGGCGACCAGGTCGGCATCGCGGGCAAGATCGCCGACACCTTCAACGAGATCGTCAGCTCGAATCAACTCCTCGCGCACGAGCTCGAGCGCAGCGGCCAGATCGTCGGGCGCGAAGGAAAGACGCGCCACCGCATGGCCATGGCCGGCCGCCGGGGCGCCTGGGCCGAGATGGAGCGCTCGTTCAACACGCTCGTGGACGACCTCCTGTGGCCGACTACGGAGGTAACGCGCACGATCACGGCCGTCGCAAAGGGCGATCTCTCCCAGACGATGCAGCTCGTCGCCGCGGGCCGCCCCCTGGAGGGCGAGTTCCTTCGCTCCGCCTCGATCGTCAACACGATGATCGAGCAGATGAGCGTATTCACTTCCGAAGTGACGCGCGTGGCGCGCGAGGTGGGCACCGAGGGCAAGCTCGGCGGCCAGGCGCAGGTCCGCGACGTGAGCGGCGTCTGGAAAGACCTCACCGACAACGTCAATTCGATGGCGAGCAACCTGACCGACCAGGTGCGCAACATCGCGGACGTCACCATCGCGGTCGCGAGAGGGGACCTCTCGCGCAAAATCACCGTGGACGTGCGCGGCGAGATCCTGCAGCTCAAGGAAGCCATCAACACGATGGTGGACCAGCTTCGCTCGTTCGCGTCCGAGGTGACGCGCGTCGCGCGCGAGGTGGGCACCGAGGGCAAGCTGGGCGGCCAGGCCATCGTGCCGGGCGTGGCCGGCACTTGGAAGGACCTGACCGACAACGTCAACGCGATGGCAAGCAACCTGACCGCCCAGGTGCGCAACATTGCCGAGGTGACGACCGCTGTCGCGCGCGGCGACCTGTCCAGAAAGATCACCGCCGATGTCCGCGGCGAGATCCTCCAGCTCAAGGAGACCATCAACACGATGGTGGACCAGCTGAACGGCTTCGCGGCGGAAGTGACCCGCGTTGCGCGCGAGGTGGGCACCGAGGGCAAGCTGGGCGGACAGGCCAACGTCCCCGGGGTCGCGGGCACCTGGAAGGACCTCACCGATAACGTCAACTCGATGGCGAGCAACCTGACCGACCAGGTGCGCAACATCGCCGAAGTGACGACCGCGGTCGCGCGCGGCGACCTTTCGCGCAAGATCACCGTGGACGTGAAGGGCGAGATCCTCGAGCTCAAGAACACCGTCAACACGATGGTGGACCAGCTGAACGGCTTCGCGGCGGAGGTGACGCGCGTCGCGCGCGAAGTCGGCACCGACGGCAAGCTCGGCGGCCAGGCGGACGTGCCGGGCGTCGCCGGCACCTGGAAGGACCTCACCGACAACGTCAACTCGATGGCCGGCAACCTCACCGCGCAGGTGCGCAACATCGCCGAGGTGACGACCGCCGTCGCGCGCGGCGACCTGTCCAGAAAGATCACCGCCGATGTCCGCGGCGAGATCCTGCAGCTCAAGGAGACCATCAACACGATGGTCGACCAGCTGAATGGCTTCGCGGCGGAGGTGACGCGCGTGGCGCGCGAGGTCGGTTCCGACGGCAAGCTCGGCGGCCAGGCGATCGTGCCGGGGGTCGCCGGCACCTGGAAGGACCTCACCGACAACGTCAACTCGATGGCCGGCAACCTCACCGGTCAGGTCCGCAACATCGCCGAGGTCGCGACAGCCATCGCGCGCGGCGACCTGTCGCGCAAGATCACCGTGGACGTGAAGGGCGAGATCCTCGCGCTCAAGAACACCGTCAACACGATGGTGGATCAGCTGCGTTCCTTCGCCTCCGAGGTGACGCGCGTGGCGCGCGAGGTTGGCACCGACGGCAAGCTCGGCGGGCAGGCGAACGTCTCCGGAGTCGCCGGCACCTGGAAGGACCTCACCGACAACGTGAATGTCATGGCCGCGAACCTCACCAACCAGGTCCGCGGCATCGTGAAGGTCGTGACGGCGGTCGCGAGCGGCGAGCTCGGCCAGCGCCTGACCGTAGAGTCGAAGGGCGAGGTTGCTGCGCTGGCCGACACCATCAACAGCATGACCGCGACGCTCGCGACCTTCGCCGAGCAGGTGACGTCTGTCGCGCGCGAGGTCGGCGTCGAGGGCCGCCTCGGTGGCCAGGCAAACGTGCCCGGCGCCGCGGGCACCTGGCGGGACCTCACGGCCAACGTGAACATGCTCGCGGCCAACCTGACGACGCAGGTGCGCGCAATCGCGGAGGTCGCGACCGCGGTGACGCAGGGCGACCTGACGCGCTCGATCCAGGTCGACGCTCGGGGCGAGGTCGCCGACCTCAAGGACAACATCAACGCGATGATCGGCAACCTGCGCGCCACGACGCTCGCCAACACGGAGCAGGACTGGCTGAAGACGAACCTCGCGAAGTTCAGCCGCATGATGCAGGGCCAGCGCGACCTGACGACGGTCGCCGGAATGCTGCTCTCCGAGCTTGCGCCGCTGGTCAACGCCCACCAGGGCGTCATGTTCCTCGTCTCGAAGGGCGACGGCGGCGAGCGCCTGAAGCGCCTCGCGGGCTACGCCGACATGCAGGAATCGGACGAGCCGCGCGAATTCCGCCGCGGCGAGGGGCTCGTCGGGCAATGCGCGCAGGAGGGCCAGCGGATCCTGCTCAAGGATATTCCGCCGGAGCTCGTCCGCGTTCACTCGGGCCTCATGGCCGCGCGGCCGAGCGACATCATCGTGCTGCCCGTGCTTTTCGAGGGCCAGGTCAAGGCGGTCATCGAGCTCGCCTCACTCAGGGAGTTCACCCCCTCGCAGCTCGCCTTCCTCGAGCAGCTCACCGGCAGCATCGGCGTCGTCCTCAACACGATCGAGGCGACGATGCGCACCGAGGGCCTCCTGATCCAGTCCCAGCAGCTCGCGCAGGAGCTGCAGACGCGCCAGAACGAGCTCGAGCAGACGAACGACGAGCTCGGGAACAAGGCACGGCTGCTCGCCGAGCAGAACGTGGAGGTCGAGCGCAAGAACAAGGAGATCGAATTTGCGCGGCGCGCGGTGGAGGAGAAGGCCGCAGAGCTCGCGCTCACCTCGCGCTACAAGTCCGAATTCCTCGCGAACATGTCGCACGAGCTGCGGACGCCCTTGAACAGCATCCTCATCCTCGGCGAACAGCTCGCCGAGAACGCCGAGGGCAACCTATCCGACCGCCAGGTGGAGTTCGCGCGGACGATCCACGGC
>Ga0075424_100002546_pt1 | contig 16742 bp, 11 predicted proteins | sample SoiMethybrSBSTD3_FD_75301 | JGI IMG/M metagenome (GOLD analysis project Ga0075424, IMG submission 75301) | Bulk soil microbial communities from a Populus tree surrounding site in Tennessee, USA - Soil MetaG P. TD hybrid SBSTD3 | ecosystem: Environmental > Terrestrial > Soil > Tree plantation...
TTGATGTCGCGATGGACCACACCCCGCTGGTGTGCGTAATCCAGCGCGTCCGCCACCTCCCGCGCGATCTGCAGTGCTTCCTCGAGCGGCAGCCGCGAGTCGCGCTGGAGCCGATCGCGCAACGACTTTCCCTCGACGTAGGGCGTGACGTAATACAGCAGGCCGGCCGCCTCTCCGGAGTCGTGCACCGCGAGGATGTTGGGGTGATTGAGCGCGGCCGCGATCTCGATCTCGCGCAAGAAACGCTCGGCCCCGATCGCGGTGCTGAAATCCGATCGCAGCACCTTGACGGCCACCTTACGGCGATGCTTCAGGTCCTCGGCGAGGAGGACCGTGGCCATCCCCCCCTGGCCCAGCGGGCGCTCCAGACGGTAGCGGTCGGCCAGCGCCTCGGCGAGGCGCTCGTGGTGCGAGATCCTCACTCCGCTCCCACCGCTTGCACCTCCAAGCCCATTTCCTCGAGGAAGCTCGACCCCCCCGCCTCCATCCCGAAGCGCCGCTCGACGCGCGTGAGCACCAACCGCTCTCTCGCCCGTGTCATTCCCACATACACGAGCCGCCGCGCCTCCTCGATCTCCGCCTGGCGATTCTCCTTGGTCTCACGTAGGCCGGGAATCTGGTGATCCTCCACGCCCACGATGTACACGCGCGAGAACTCCAGGCCCTTGGTCGAATGCAGCGTGAGCAGGTTGACGCGATCGGGGGCGACTTCGATGCCGTCCGACGTGGAGAGGGCCACGCGTTCGAGCAACCTGTCGATACTGTCCTCGAGAGTTGGGGGCGAAGGCTCGTCCATGAGAGCCCGCAAGCGAGCGACCGCCGCGGGATAGCGCTGGGCCGGATCGGGCTCGGCGCGGAGCCGCGTCATCAGCGCGCGCCCGCCGAGCCGCCGGATGACTTCGTCGACGGGCGGCGCCGGATCGCCACCGGTGCGCTCGCGCTCCATCTCGTAGAACGCCAGCGCATCGCTGTATCGGCCGAGCGTATAGAACTTGGTCAGGTTAGACAAAAGGGCCCGCTCCCCGCTCCCCGCTCCCTGTTGTGTGCGGGGCTCCAGCACGAGCGCTAATCCCAGATAGTCTAGGAGGTTGACCAGCACTGCCTTGCGCGCCCGTAGACCCCGCTGGCGCTCGAGCTCGCGATACACCCGGGCCAACGTGACCGCGTCGTCCAGCGCGTGATGCGCCCGGCCGGCATCGACGCCGAACCGCAGGGCCAGGTCCTCGAGCTTGGCGCTGTCACGCGACAGCGAGCGAACCAGGGGCAGCGTGTCGTAGAACACCAGGCTGTCCACGCCGTCTCGTCCGGCCGCCAGCCGGCGCAGCACCGGAATGTCGAAGTGCTGGCCGTTGTGCGCGATCAGCACGTCGTCGCCGATAAAGGCTCGAAACTCGGGCCAGATTTCGGCGAACGAGCGGGCTCCCCGCACCTGGGCATCGGTGTACCCGTGCACCTTGGTGGCCCCCGGCGTAATCGGGCGGTACGGCTGGACCAGGGTGTGAAACCGATCCACGATCTCGCCGCCCACCACCCGCACCGCACCGACCTCGACCACCTCGCACACGTCCACGTCCTTGTCCGTCGTTTCCAGGTCGAACGTGACGTAGCGCTCGAGCGCGGTGTCGAGGTCCTTCGCGTGCAGCAACTGCAGCGCCTTGAAGAGGGTGAGGGAGAGACCGAGGTCGCACCCATCCGCTGCTTGGATCGTCATTGACGGGGAGTGAGGACCGGCAGCCGGTGAGGGGACATGCCGCACGCCTGCGGCCGTCAACATTCCTCGCAAGGCGATCTCCAATCCCCCCTGCGGCTCGATCACGATGCTCTGCTCCCCCGCGATCGCGGCCGCGAGCCGCTCGGCGAGCCGCACGGCCTCGGGGATCGCGGCGGGATCGGAGAGCTCGTCATGCCGCTCCTCCAACGCGTTCTTGTACGGACCAACGCTCTGCGACAGGATCTCGTCGACCAGCGGTGCCAGCGCGCGGTGCGAGCGAGCCAGGGCTCGCAGGTTCTCCACCTGGAACACCAGCCGCCACAGCTTCTTGGTATCGGGGTCCTGCGCGGGGCGGCGCCGGGCGAGCGTGCGTACCGCGCTCAGAAAGTCCCCAGCGTCCCCCCTCTCCGCGTCTGCGGAGAGGGGGAAAGGGGGTGAGGCCAGCACTTCCTGCAGGAAGTGCGCGGAGAGCACGCAGCGCGCGAACGCCTCGAGCGCCACCGGGTCAGCGGGGTCGCGCACGATCCGCAGCGCGGCCACCACATACTTGATGACGTCGTCCTCCACCAGCGAGCGGCCACGCGCCAGGCGGCAAGGAATCCCCGCTCGCACCAGTCGGCCCTCGAGATACTCGCCGACCTTGTGCCGCCGATACAGCACCGCGTGGTCACCCCACCCGAGGCCAGCCGCCGTGCGGTCGGCGAGGAGGTCTTCCAGCAGCCACGCGGCCTCTTCTTCTTCATCGCGGAATGCGAACGCTCCTACCTCGTAGGGCGACTCCTGCTCCGCGCTGAGCTGCTTCTCGAACAGCTGGGGATTCTGCGCCAGCACGCGCCGCGCAGTCTCGAAGATCTGGCGCGAGCAGCGGCAGTTCTTGTCCAACACGATGGGCCGCTCGATCCCGTAGTCGCGGCTGAACCGGACCAGCACGTAGGGGTCCGCCCCCGTCCAGGTGAAGATCGACTGCTCGTCGTCGCCCACCGCGAAAAAGTTGCCGTGCGGCGCCGCCAGGCGTTTCAAGAGATCGTACTGGACGGCGTTCACGTCCTGGAACTCGTCCACCAGCAGATAGTCCCAGCGCGCGGCGATGGAGTCGGCGATGTCGCCGTGGCTGCGCAGCAGCTCCTCGGCCTTCGCGACCAGGTCGTCGAAGTCCAGCATGTTGCGGTGGGCGAGCCAGGTGGTGTATGCGCGATACAGCCGCGCGTCGTCGGTCGTCAGCTCGTAGTCCGACTTCTGGACGCGATGCCGGCTGAACCGGTTCAAGAGCGAGCCCCGCTGCTCGGTCGGCACGTGCAGCCGGGCCAGGATGACCTTCTGGTACTGCTCGTCCGCCACCCCGAACCCCTTTTTCAGGCCCGCCGCCTCGGCGTGCTCGCGCAGCAGGGACAGGCACAGCGCGTGGATCGTGCCGCGCGTGATGGCCTCGGCGCGCTCCCCCAAGGTGTGCGTGAGCCGCACGGCGATCTCTTCGGCCGCGCGGTTGGTGAACGTGACGGCGCAGATCCGCTCGGGCGCGATGCCCACGCTGTGGATGAGGTGGTTGATGCGGGCGATGAGGCAGAAGGTCTTCCCGGCGCCCGGCCCTGCGACCACCAGCACGGGGCCGAGCGGCGCTTCGATGGCGAGGCGCTGCTGGGGAAGAGGATCCAAGGCCATGCAGGGAATCTAGGCCAGGGAGGGCGAGTCCGAGCCAGGCCCGTACCCGCCCTCCCCCTCAGCGACCGTTCGTCGATTCTGCTTATGCGGCGTCGAGCGCGCCTTCGATTGCGTCCTCGACGACCGCGAGATCGGCGAGTAGCTGCGCACGGGCGCTCGGCGTCAGGCTTTCCACCCGGCGCACGCGTTCGAAGCAAGCGTCGAGCAAGGCGAGTGCGCCGCAGAGGTAACCGGTCGCCTGGTCGGCAACCGCCCAGATCCGCTCGAGTGCGCCGAGTGAGAGACCGGCCAGCTCGAGAACCAACCGTTCCGGGCTGCGGCGCTCGATACCGGCAGGTGGCGGCGCGGGCACGTCGCTCCGGACGCGGGCCACATGCAAGCGGCTCGGCTCAAACCGGCATGCCACCCAGAGACTCTTGTCGCCCACGGGCCCGACCCACGTTTCCAAGGCCGCGGCCACGTCGAATTCGCTCGCGTCCCGGGGCGGATTCGGGCGGCTGGCAACTTCCGCCACGACGAGCCCCCTCGCCACGCGCCACAATGTGACGACGCGCCCCCGGAGGGCGGCGCTGGTCTGGCGGAGGATGGCTTGACGTCGCTCGGTCAATCTGTGAGGTGCGGAGTCGCGCATATGGAGGCGCCTCCGTTAGGGTGTGAGGTGAAGACGCCACACTCCTGAGCCCAGGTAACGGGCGAGTTCTAGCCGTGTGCTGTTTGAAAGACTTACGCCGCGCGTGACACGCGTCCGGCCCGCTTGACGCCGCTCACGCGGCCGCATATAAAGGGGACCGAATGACCGCCGAAGACGTAGCCGCGCAACTGGCGCGCGAGCGGGCATTGAAGCAGGCCGAGAAGATGGAGACGATCGGCCGGCTGACGGGAGCCATTGCCCAACAGTTCAACGAGCTCCTCACCGCGATCCTGGCGCGCACCGCCGCGCTGGCGCAATCGCTCCCTGCCAACCGTGACATCGACGAGCTGAAACTCACGGCCCAGCGCGGCACCGAGCTGGCGCAGCGCCTGCTGGGCTTCAGTCGCCATCGGGTGCTCGACCTGCAGCCCCTGATCCTCACCGAGTTCGTGCGCGACGCGCTCGACATCCTGCGCCGCGGGTTGCCGACCAATGTCGAGGTACAGTTCGTGGCGGACGAGGAGGGCGGCGTCGTCGAAGCCGATCCCGCCGCGGTGAAGCAGATCTTGCTGCATCTCCTGACCAACGCGCGGGACGCCATGCCCCGGGGCGGCACGCTGCACGTCGAAGTGCGGCGCGCCCGCCTGGGCGCGGCGGATCGTCCGCTCCACGCCTGGGTGGAGCCGGGATCGTATGTCAGCGTCGCGCTGAGCGACACCGGCGTGGGAATGGACGCGCAGACCCTGGCCCGGGTATTCGAGCCGTTCTTCACCACCAAGCCCGTGGGCGTCGGCACCGGCCTCGGCATGTCGATGGCCTATGGTCTCGTGAAGCAGCACCGCGGGTACCTCCACATCTACAGCGAGGTCGGGCAGGGGACCACGGCCAAGGTGTACTTGCCAGCCCTGCGCGATCAGGGGGTGTCGGAGCTCGAGGCCGCCGTCGACCCCGCCCTGCCCGGCGGGACGGAAACGATCCTGCTGGTGGAGGACGATCAGACGATGCGGGTGGCGGCGCAGCAGCTGCTCTCAAAGGTCGGCTACCACGTCATCACCGCCACCGATGGCCAGCAGGGACTCGATGCCTTCCATGCCCACCGTGCGGCGCTGCGCCTCGTGATCACCGACGTCGTGATGCCGAAGCTCAGTGGGTTCGAGCTGTACGAGGTGATCCGAGGCGAATCGCGCGGGCTGAGCGTGTTGTTCATGAGCGGCTTTCCCGCGCCGAACTTCCGCAAGACGGTGGGGCAGGATCCGGCCGTCGCCTTCGTCACGAAGCCCTGGACCGCGAGCGAGCTGCTGGCGCAGGTCCGGGTGCTGATCGAGGCCCGTCACGCATAGCAGCCCGTCTAACTCTTACCCAGCATGGCCACCACTCGCTGAATCACCGCCGCGTCAGTGACATTCCACTCGTATTCGCTGCGCGGCGCCGCGCTTCCGATCTCGACCGTCGGCGCGCGAAACGTCATGCCGCTCTGGCGCGTCACCGCACCGGTGAGATGTACCTCGGTCACGCCGGTGGCGCGCACCAGTGCGGCCACGTTGTCCTCCGTGATCCCGCCCCCAGGGAGAATCGTGATGCGGCCCGCCGCCTGTCGCACGAGCCGTGCGATGGTCTGCGCGCCCTCGGGCGCGGTCGCGGCCTGGCCCGAAGTGAGCACGCGGTCCACGCCGAGCGCGATGAGCGTCTCGAGCGCGGCGGCGGGATCGCGGCAGACATCGAACGCGCGGTGAAACGTCACGCGCATCGGCCGCGCGGCGCCGATGAGCTCGCGTGTCCGGTCCGCATCGATGTCCCCGTCGGCTCGCAGGGCGCCCGTCACCACGCCCTGGGCGCCCGCTTGCTTGGCTCGACGGATGTCCTCGAGCATGACCGTGAATTCGGCTGTGGAGTAGAGAAAGTCACCGCCGCGGGGGCGGATGAGCACGTGGATGGGGATGTCGAGCCGCTCCCGGCATAGCGCCAGGGTGCCGGCGGAGGGCGTCGTGCCGCCTTCCACCAGGTTGGCGCACAGCTCGATCCCGTGCGCGCCACCGAGCGCGGCCGCGAGCGCGGAATCGATGGAGTCGACGCAGGCCTCGACCAGGATGGGCTCCGTCATTCGTACATCCGGGCGGTATCGGCCTTCGCGAGCTCCACGAGAAATCCTGCGATCTTCTCGCTCACCGCGTCCACGTACTTCCGTCCCTTCTCCGCGGTCGCGGCCGCGGGGTTCCCGACGCCGGTATCGTCGGTCACCTGGCGCCACCGGCGCGGGGCCCAGGCCCAGCCTTCCTTGAGGCCCGCGACCGTGAACCGGCGCGCGCGCCCGGGGCCGGCCTCCGACAGCGGCCGCACCAGCTCCGGCGCCACATGCAGCATCACGCTCGTCTCGAGCTCGCCCGCGTGGTCGCCCAGGTCGGCGAAAAATTGTTTCGGGTCCACGACCTGATACCAGCTGAGACTGCAGAGGAACAGCGACACCGCGGGTTGCAGCTCCCGGATCATCTGGCGGAAGTCGTTCCCGCCGTGACCGTTCAAAATGACCAGCTTGGGGATGCCCTGACCCGCCAGCGCGGTCGCGAGGTCGCGCAACACGAGGGCCTGGGTGCTGGGGTTCAGGTTGAGGCAAAGCGGAATGTCGAGCTGCCCCGTGTTCACGCCGTACGGCACGATCGGCAGCACGACGACCCGCGCGCCCCGCTCCCAGGCGTGCCCCGCCGCCAGGGCGGCGATGCGTTCCGTCTCGACGTTGTCGGTCGAGTATGGGAGGTGGAAGTTGTGCGCCTCGGTCGCGCCCCAGGGAAGCACCGCGACCTCGTAGCGCGTGTCGCGCACGGTCTTCCAGGTCAGCTCGTTGAGGAGATACGGCCGGGGGGTCTGGGGCGGCATCGGGCACCGTCAGGACGGGGACCCTCGATACTACCATGCGACCCGCGCGCGCGCACCGACATCTCCACCGCGTTCTGGTAGCGTAGGTTACGAGAACGCGGAACCACACGCGATCAGAGGGGGTTAGTTTTCGGTATGAAGCGAATGAGTGGCATCGTAGCCGCGCTCCTGGCAGTGAACATCGCCCGGGCGCAGGTTCCCGCGTTCGCGGCCGCGCCGCGCGTCACGCCCGCCAAGGGTGAACAAGTCGCCGTGCTCGCAGGCGGATGCTTCTGGGGCGTGGACGCCGTGTTCAAGCACGTGAAGGGCGTCTCGAGCGTGGTCTCCGGCTACTCGGGCGGGGGAGCGGCCACCGCACACTACCAGGTTGTGAGCACCGGAGCGACCGGGCACGCCGAGTCCGTGAAGATTACGTACGACCCGTCGCAGATTTCGTACAGCGAGCTCTTACGGGTGTTCTTTTCGGTGGCGCACGATCCCACGCAGTTGAACCGCCAGGGTCCGGACGTGGGGAGTCAGTATCGTTCCGCGATCTTCTTCGCGAACGAAGCGCAGCAGGAGACCGCGCAGGCCTACATCGCGCAGCTGAACAAGTCCGGTGTGTTCTCCGCTCCCATCGTCACCCAGGTGGTGCCGCTCGACCGGTTCTATGCCGCCGAGGACTACCACCAGAACTATCTCGCGCTCCACCCCTACCAGCCGTACATCGTCTTCAACGACATGCCGAAGCTGCGCCGGCTGCAACAGCAGTTTCCGGTCCTCTACAGGCCGTAGGCGCTGGTCGGCGTCCCCCGCGGGGTGACGCGCCACGGTGCCTCACTCCCGCACCCGCACCGCGTCCGCCACCACCACCGAGCCGCTCGCGCCGCGCCGCAGCAGCACCACGCGATTCCACCCGCGCGGGAACGTCCAGGTCCCGAGCGAGTGCCAGCTTCCCCCAGCGGTGCGCTGATCCGCGGCCACGATTGCGAGCGTGTCGCCGGCGGAGGTGATCACGGCGTACTCCGCCTGAGGTGAGCGGTTCGTCCCGTCGGTCCAGCGAGCGTCGACCTTGCGAGCGCCTGCCGCCGCGACGAGAAACGAGAACACCGCACCGTCGGTCGCGCCCGGCTGGGTGGGGGCCCACCGGTAGCCCCCGCCGTAATAGTCGGGCGTCGTGTCCGCGGCCAGCCACGCCGGCGGCACCACCGCCGCAGCGACGCCTGCATCGTTGAACTGTGACGAGTCGTCCACCACGATCTCGCCACACGACGCCTGCACCCGGTGGATATAGGCGATCCACGGCCAGTGGGGTCCCGGGTCCGTGCGGTTGGCCGGCTGCAGCTGCGCGTGACCGACGATGTGCTGCCAATCCCGCGGGATCCCGCGGTCGCGCGTCACATCGCATACCAGCGCCGCCGACGCGTCGAGCTGCGCCTGAGGAAACGCGCTCTGCGACGCGAAGCCCGCGTGCTCGATCCCCACCGTGAAATGGTTGCTCTGCGTGCCGTTCAGCCAGCAGTCGTGCCGACGGTTCAGCGTGCAGTCGTACAGCGCCGCGATGTGCCAGGCGCGGTTCTGCTCGAGCACCAGCTCCGAGACTTCGCTCCCGTCCTCGTTCACCACATAATGGGCGCTCACCTGGGACACCGGATTCAAGAGCCAGCTCCAGCAGCTCGCGTAGTTGCTTTCGCAGGTGTGGATGATCACGAGATGCATGGCGCCGGTCGAGTCGCCCGCCCGCTGGTCGAAGTTGGGTGACGCCCGCCACACTGCGGACGCGTAGTCGGGCGCGCCGCCGGGATTGGGCGGCGGGCACCCGGCCGCGGCGGCCGCCGGCTCCACCCCACCCTGCGCCTGCAGGATGGCGCGCGTGTAGGCTGCGCGACCCTCGGGCAGATCGATCCCGCTGAACCGCCCGACGGCGGCATCCCACTGTCCACCCGCCTCGGCCGTGTACACCCGGAGCAGTGCCGCGGCGGCGCGGATGTTCGCCGCGGGATCGTGGCGCGCCGCTTCGAGGGTGACCCCCGCGAGCCCCGCGCCCCGTTCGAGCGCGGCACCGCGCAGCGCCATCACACCGAATGCGGGCGCGACTCCGGGGAATTCTTCCGTCCCTTGCACCATCTGCCACCGCGTCTCCACCCAGCCGATCGCTTCGAGGAGCGACGGCGGCACAGCGAACTCGGCGCCGGCGGCGCGAAACAGGGAGTCGAACGGCGAGGGGCGCGGGCCAACGTGCACTCGATCGGAGACGAGCGGCGCCACGGGGCAGGGCTGCACGGGGGAATTCCGGCAGCCGACGGCGAGGAGCAAGAGGAGCGCGAGCTTTTTCATGACCCGCGCCTCACATCGATCACCAGCCGTGCTGGCCCGGTGAGCTCCGACACCCGATAGGGCCGTTTTCCCCCCGCGACGCCGAGCACCCACTCGACCTGTCCTTCGAAATCGCACACCAGCTTCATCTCCTTGACGGCCGAAAGGCCGAGCGCGCGGTCGCGCTCCACGGGAGCAGGATTGCCGTGCTCGTCGTGCGCGCTGGCGGGCTCGAATCGCACCACCAGGCGCTGTGCGCCCTCGAGTGAGACGGGATCTCCCGAGCCGCAACGGCGTACCGGCGCGGTCGCGTACTCCACGTGGTAGCCCGGCACGCTGTCGCCCGTGAACTCGAACACGAGGCGGTCATATCCGGGGGCGGGGGCGGGGGCGGCCTCGACGGCGCGGAGCATCGCGGTCGGGGCGCCGGGCCGGGTCGGTCGGGTCCGGTGAACCGGCGCCGTCGTGCCAGCGAACGTCGTGTCCTGCGGCACGGCCGCAACGGAAGCGCTCGCGCTGCTCGGGGCACCTCCCCGGGGGTCAGCGCGGCCACAGGCGGTGAGCGCGAGTACACCGATGATCACGGCCGATGAGTGTCGTATCATCGTCCCCTTATACCCAGCACGTACCGCTAATGCGGCGGCTGACCCGGGCGCAAGCCCGGGGATCACGCTATCTCGGCCCACGCGGGGTCAGGCGCCGGGGGGGCGGGGGGCGGGGGGCGGGGGGCGCATCCCGCACCCTTGATTCCCTATATTGCCTCCCCCGACTTCCCGAGCCGATGCGTGACCGTACTCAGCCCTCTACCCGACGACTCCTGGGCGGTCGACGAACGCTCTCTCAACGTGTTCGTCGCGGCGCTCAAGCAACCGCCGGCCGAGCGCGCCTGGTACGAGCTGCGGCGCGAGGCGGAGCGGATCGCGCTCGTCCCGGGGTTCGATCGGCTGATCACGCTGGACGCCAACGCCATCAAGGAGTTGCCGCACCAGATCGACGTGGCCCAACGCGTGCTGCGCGACATGGGCGGACGCGCCATCCTCGCCGACGAGGTGGGCCTGGGCAAGACGATCGAGGCGAGCATCATTTACAAAGAGCTCGCGATCCGCGGGCTCGCCCGCCGCGCGCTGATCCTCACGCCCGCCTCCCTGGTGGGCCAGTGGCAGGGGGAGCTGGAGGAGAAGTTCTTCGAGCGCTTCGAGACCCCGACCGACCCCGACGACTGGCAACGCGTCACCAAAGCGATCATCTCGCACGATCGCGCGCGCACGCGCCGGCACGCCGAGGAGATACTCCGGCACCGCTGGGATCTCGTCATCGTGGACGAGGCCCACAAAGTGAAGAGCCACCGCGGGGCGACTTACCAGTTCATCGAGAAGATCGAGCGCGATTTCATCCTGCTCTTGACCGCCACACCGCTCCAGAACGATTTGCGCGAGCTGTACAACCTCATCACCCTGCTCCGGCCCGGGCAGCTCGGCACCTGGCAGGAGTTCAAGAGCGAGCACCTGGTGTCCGGCGACCACCGCCAGCCGCGCGATCCCGAGGCCCTGCGCGCCCTGACGCACGAGGTGATGATCCGCACCCGGCGCTCCAGCGTGGTCGACGATCTGAATTTGCCGCCGCGCCGGCCGCGCCACCCCGAGGTCAAGCTGACGCGCGCCGAGGCGGACCTGTACCAGCGGACCACCGAGTTCCTGCGTCGGCTCTACCGGGAAGGGTTCATCAAGCCGGCCGAGCCGGAAGCGACGGAGGACGAGGCGCCGCGCCGGCGCCCGACCAAGAAGGGCATTCTGCAGCTCGCCGTCATCCACCTGCGCCAGCGGCTGTGCTCCTCGTCGCGGGCGCTCGCCGAATCGCTCGCGCACCTGGCCGAGAGCGAGCGCATCAATCCCGAGTATCGCGCCATCGCGAAGCAGCTCGCCAAGCGGGCCGAGGGCATCAAGACACACGCCAAGCTGGACGTGTTGACCAAACTGCTGAAAGAGACGCCGGATCGGCTGGTGATCTTCAGCGACCACCGCCCCACCATTCAGTTGATCGAAGAGCGGGTGAAGAAGCTCGGCCGCCAGCCGATCGTCTACTGGGGCGCGCACTCGACGGCCGATCGCGACAAGCGGATCCGCGCCTTCCACGAGGACGAGCGCAGCGTGCTGATCGCTACGCGCGCCGGCAGTGAAGGGCGCAACCTCCAGTTCTGCAACGTGCTCGTGAACTACGACCTGCCGTGGAATCCGATGGTGGTGGAGCAGCGCATCGGCCGCCTGCACCGCATCGGGCAGACGCGCGAGGTCCACATCGTGAACCTGGCGGCGGCCGGGACGATCGAGTCGTACATCCTCCAGCTGCTCGACCGGAAGATCAAGCTGTTCGAGCTGGTGGTGGGCGAGCTGGACCTGATCCTCGGCGAATTCGGCGGCGCGCAAACGTTCGAAGGGCGGCTGGCGGAAGAGTGGCTCGCCGCCGACAGCGAGGCAGACTTCGCGCGCCGCGTGGAGACGATGGGCGCCGAGATCGAGAAGAGCAGCGCGGCGGGTAAGGAGCAGGAGGAGCTGAACTCGCTCATCGCACCGGATGACAATGCCATGCGGCTGGAGCGCCGGTTCGCGACGCTGTCGGTCCCGGGGCGGCTGCGCCTCGGACTGGGCACGAGCCAGATCGTCAAAACGACGCGCTGGGAGGCGAAACGCCGCCGGCTCGGCGTGCACGTGACGGAATTGCTCGAGGCGCTCGAGTCGATCGAGCCGATCGGCGGCGTCACGACCGAGCAGCCGGCCGGCAGCCACCCCGAATACGGCGACCTGGTGCGGCTCACCGGCCTGACCAGCGGCGGGCGCGCGATCACCCTCGTGGCGCAGGCGGAGCGTCTGCCGCTCGCGCTCGTAGACATCGAGGCGGACCCCGCGTGAAACTTCGCTCCCCCCGAAAGCCCCGAGGCAAGCGTCGGCCGAAGAGCGCGAGTAAACTCGCGACCGTGAGGCAGTCCTTTAGGGCGGCTCGGCGTCTGCCCGTAAACGGGCCGAGCCGGGACGCGTCGCTCGCCGAGGCCGATCCCTTGGCCGACGCTCGTATACGGCCGCTGCTCGAGCGTTATTGCGGGCTCGCCGGCGTGAAGCAGGCCGCACTCGGCCCCGATCACACCCGGCTGAGTCTGCCGGAGGCCGAACGGCCGTTTTTCAGAGATCGGGAACGCTTGAGCGTGGCGTTCTCGCTCGATGCGCTCGAGCGCGACCCGAACGCCGAGATCGCCGTGCTCGGCAGTCCTTTCCTCTCCCAGTTGATCGAGGCGATTCGCGCGCGCGCGGCGCGCCTGTCGCTCGGTCTGATCGCGCCGCCCTCACCCCCTGCGACCGCGAGGGAGTCCTTGAGGGTCCCCCGCTCCCGAGGGGAGCGGGCGGACCAGAGTGAAGTCGGCCTGCCGATTCCGGTCCGGGACGGCACAGTCAAGCACAGCACGACGCGCGTGGCGGTGCATCCGGTGGGGCGGCTGGTGGCGCGCGTGGTGCTGCGTGCCGGAGCGGGGCTCGAGGAGGCGGTGGTCGAAAGCGACGTGTACGACCTGTCGGCCGGCGCCAAGGCGGCCGACGACGTGGCCGGCGCGTTTCGGGACCTGGAGGTGGGCCGGGGGAAGCCCGCGGACCCGTCGGAAGTCGGTACCGCGGCCCGCGTGCCGCCCCGGGAGCCCGGGGATCTGTTGCGGCTCCTCTTGAGTCATCTCCAGGAGAAGTCGGCGGAGCGGGTGGCCGCGCGCCGGGCGGCTGCGGAGCAGGCGCTTGCCGCCGAGCTGGGCCGGTTGGACCGCTACTTCGAGTCGATCCTCAAGGAGCAGTCTGACCCGGAGGCGATCGGCACCGTCACCGCGCTCGCCGAGCGTCGCCGCACCGAGGAGATCCGGCGCAGCCAGGTGAAGGCCGTGGTGCATCCGTTGCAGCTCATCGAGGCGACCGTGCTGGTGCAGCGCGCCGAATGGGAGCTCGAATCGGCGCATGGGCGTCATGCGAGCTTCAACGCGCAGCGGGCCCTGACCGGTGCGGCCGCCTGGATCGTGGCCTGCCCGCAGTGCGGTCGCCCGCCCGCGAGCCTGGTGATCTGCCGGCACGACCACTGCGGCTGCGAGGCGTGCTCGTTGCGCTGCTCGGTTTGCGCAGAGGACTTCTGCGCGGACCACGGCATCGCCCACTGTCGTGTGGACGAGCAGCCGGTGTGTGACGAGCACGTGCGCGTATGCCCCGCGTGCCGGCTGCAGTACTGTACGGCGCACGAGGGTGTCTGTGCCGAGGACGGGCATACGGCCTGCTCGGCATGCCTCGCGCCGTGCGGCAGCTGCGGCCGGGTCGTCTGCAATCGACACGCAGAGCAGAGCGGCGCGGATGCGCCCAAGGGAAGCCGGCGTCTCTGCTCGGTGTGCGTCAGGTACTGTGAGGGCGGCAGCAACGAGCCGGTCGGCGTGGACGAGGTCGCGCAATGCGCGAGCTGCGGCAAGTCGGTCTGCACGGGGCATCAGGCCGTGTGCGTGGTGGACGGGCAGGTGCACTGCTCACAGCATCTGCGCCGTACCGACACGTCGCGGCGCCTGGTGTGCAGACAACACCGGGCCGGCTGTGTCGAGGAGGCGCTGGCACTCTTCGCATCCGATGAGGTCGAGGAATGCCCCGTGTGCGGCAAGAACGCTTGCGCGCAGCATCGCGCGGCTTGCGCCTATTGTGGCCGGCGTGTGTGCACGGCCGACTGGCGGCAGCAATCACGGCGCTGCGCGACCTGCGCGCAGCTGGCGGCGATCGCCGACCCGCCGGAAGCGGTGATCACCGCGGCCCGAGCCGTGACGGGTGGTGGGGCGCCGAGGTCCCGCGCCTGGCGCATGGCGCGCGACCGCAGTCACCTGGTGGTGGAGCTCGATCTCGGGTTGCGGCGCAAGGCGGTGTTCACGCTGCGCCACGGGGATAGCGTGCCGGACAGCGTGGTGAAGCATTCGTTGCTGGGATCGAAGCGGCGGAGGTAACGGGCGGGCCGTTGCAACACTTTGAGCGCCGCATTGCCACGTCTCCGCGCGCGCTCCATGATTCTCACGCACCATGGCCGCGCAGACCGCGTCCCGGCACGCCCTCGACAGCTTCGCGCCTCAGAAACAGCGCCAGGGCCTAGCCCTCTGCCTTTCGGGCGGCGGGTTTCGCGCCGCCCTGTTCCACCTCGGTGCCCTGCGCCGCCTCAACGAGCTGGGGATCCTCTCGAGCATCGACACCATCTCGGCCGTCTCCGGCGGGAGCATCCTGGCGGCCCATCTCGCCGCGGCGCTCCAGCCGTGGCCGGCGCCGGGGGACACGGTCGCTGACTGGGAGGCCCGTGTCGTCGAGCCGTTCCGCCGCATCGCGGCGCGCAACGTTCGCACCCCCGCCATCCTGCGACGTCTCCTGCCCTGGAATTGGTTCAGCTCGAGTACGGGCGTCCGTACGCTCGCCAGGATCTACGAGCGGGTCGTCACCGGCTTGAGGCTCGTGGACCTGCCGGCGCGGCCGCGCTTCGTGTTCTGCAGCACCGACATGGAGTTCGGTGTGAACTGGGAATTCCGGCGGGACGAGCTGGGTGATTACCAGGTCGGGTACGCCGCGACGCCGCCAGATTGGCCGGTGGCCCGCGCCGTCGCCGCCTCGTCGGCGTTCCCGCCGGTGTTCAATCCCCTGCCGGTGGACCTCCCGCCCGGCGCGTTCCAGCGGGGCCAGCAGCGTATGACCGACCTGCGCCTCACCGACGGCGGAGTCTACGACAACCTCGGTCTTGAGCCCGTCTGGAAGTCGCACGTGACGCTGCTCGTCTCGGACGGAGGTGCCCCGTTCGACTTCGAGCCCGACCGCGGTCTGCTGCGCCGCCTGAAGCGCTACGCCGATATCATCGGCGGCCAGGTGGCCGCACTCCGGAAACGCTGGCTCGTCTCCAACTTCATCGCGGGCACACTGCGGGGGACGTATTGGGGCGTGGGGGCCGCCGTCGAGAGCTACGAGCAGCCGGGCTTTCCGGGATATCCCCAGAAGCTCGTGGATGACCGCATCGCCTCCGTTCGCACCGACCTCGACGCCTTTTCACCGGCCGAGATGGACGTGCTCGAGAACCACGGGTACACGCTCGCCGCCGTCGCGATCGCTCGGTACGCGCCGGAACTGGTGCGGATCGATCCGCCTCCGCCCAGTGCGCCGCCTCGCCCCGACTGGATGAACGAGGCGGCGGTAAAGCAAGGCCTCGCCCAGAGCGCGAGGCGCACCCTGCTGGGCCGGTGGTGATCGGGATGACCCGACTCCCCGTCGCCCTCGCCTGCGTCGCTCTGCTCGTGACATCCCCGCTCGCCGGCCAGAACGACTCGCTCACCGTGCGCGCAACGGTTCGCCCCTGTGCCAAGGTGCGGCAACGTCCCGACCCCGACGCCAGCTCGAAGGCCTGCCTCGCGCCCGGCACGCGAGTCGTGGGAATCGGAGTCGTTCCGTTCTGGCGCAAGGTCCGGCTCTCCGACGACCGCACCGGATGGATCGCCAAGCAGGCGCTGGCGGAACCCAGCGGACCCGCGGCGCTCGCCCAGCCCCTGCACGCGGCCGACTCCGCGCCGATGGCTCCGGCGGCCGCCGGCGATCGCTGGCTCGAGGTTCACGTCGTGGACGTGGGGCAGGGCGACGGCATCTGGATTCACACCGCCGATGACGGCATCCCCGGTAACGGCGTGTTCGAAGGACGGAACATCATCATCGACGGCGGCCCCGACGCCTCGGACGGTAAAAACGAGCTGCTCCACTACCTCCAGCGGCAAGCGCCCGACGGCGCGTTCATCGACGCCCTCATCGTCACGCATCCCCACGACGATCACTATCCGGGAGCGCAGGCGATCCTGCGCCACTATCAAGTCCGCGACTACTACGATCCCGGCTACCCGAGCTCGAGCTCGAAATACCTGAGCTTCCGCAACGTCGTGGCCGCCGAGAGTGCCGACGGCCGGGCAATCGTCCAGCACATCGGCCGCGCCCACTTCGGGCAACCAGACTGGGGGCGTGAGCTGCAGGTGCGGTTCCTCTATGCCTACGACTCGACCGCGAACCTCGGCTCGGGCAATACGAAGGTAAACAATGCTTCCATCGTGCTGCGCATCGCGTACGGCACCCAGAGCTTTCTGTTCATGGGCGATGCCGAAGGGAAGGAGCGGGCCGACGCGCCTGATACGGCGCGATACGTGGAGCGCTGGCTGCTCGACTCGGTGGGGCCGGGCCTCAAGTCCACCGTGCTGAAAATCGCCCACCACGGGAGCGAGACGTCGAGCACGCTACCGTTCATCCGGGCCGTGGACCCGCGCGTGGTCGTGGTGGCGTCGGGACGCCGCGCGTTCGGTCCCAGGTTCCTCCCCGATGCCTCGACGCTACGCCGCTACTGCGACCACGACCCTTTGATCCGGATCTATCGCACCGACGAGAACGATGCCGCCGAGCAGCGCACCGCCGCGAACGATGCCGACGGCGATCACATCGTGCTGCGCACCAACGGCACCGTGCTGCTGGTGGACGCTTACTCGGCGGGAACGCGCGTCACACCCACCGCTTGCGAGGC
>Ga0075424_100002550_pt1 | contig 16734 bp, 9 predicted proteins | sample SoiMethybrSBSTD3_FD_75301 | JGI IMG/M metagenome (GOLD analysis project Ga0075424, IMG submission 75301) | Bulk soil microbial communities from a Populus tree surrounding site in Tennessee, USA - Soil MetaG P. TD hybrid SBSTD3 | ecosystem: Environmental > Terrestrial > Soil > Tree plantation...
CGCTGCAGCGTTGGGCCGCCGGCGATTTGCGCAGCCTGAACGCGCAGATCGAGTTTCTGCTGCGGCGAGCGCTGAAGGAAGCGGGACGATTGAAGGAGGACGAGGATCCGGCGATCGTCTCGGCACGACGGAAGGAGAAGTCATGATGTCGCCGTCCGGCGCGACAGCGGATCTGCGTCTACCGCAGGAGCTGCTCGGATCGGTGCCGCGCGACGTGCGATTGACTGGCGGCGGCATCGCGGTCGCGTCGCTGGCGGTGGCCGCCGCGGTGGGCGCGCTGCTGGCTGGCATCGTCATTTCGGCGATCTATGTGCGGGCCAGCGCCGAGCGGCAGCTGCGCGTGCGCGATGGCGTCGAGGCCGAGGCCGTCGTGGTGCAGGTCGTAGAGAAGCGCGGTGACGGTCCGCACCGAGTCGTCACCTATCGGTACAACGTCGACGGCGGCAGCTACACCGGCCGCACTGCGCTACGAAACAGCGACCGCCGCGTGTTCGGGCCTGGAGCGCCGATCCGAATCGGATTCGTCCCCGCGCAGCCCGACCGCAGCTGGATGATCGGCTACGAGCCGAGCACCTTTCCGCTCTGGGTGATGCCGCTGACGATGTTCTCGCTCGTCGCGGTGGCGGCGGCGCTGGTCCGGAGCGTGCGCCGGCAGTGGATCCTCTTGTCCGAGGGCAGACCGGCCCGCGCGCGGGTCGCTGCACTGAAGAAGGTCAGCAGCGACAAGGGCAAGAGGTATCGGGTCACTTACGAATTCCAGACAATCAGCGGCGCGCGTCAACGCTCGAGATCGGACGTCAGCAAAACTCCTCCTGCGATCGGCGCGACGATTCCGGTGGTGTATCACCGAGACCAGCCGGAGTGGAGCGCGACCTATCCGATGCAGCTGGTGCGTCCCGTACTCCGCAAATGAACGTCTGCCGCTCGAACTGATCCAAGGCAGCGCGATCCGCACGCGTGGCACAGTCGATCTGGTATCTTCTGCGCATGCGAACCGCAATTGTCATCGCGATCGGAACCGTAGTGTGGGTGGTGTCGTCTGCGAAAGCGCCGCTTGCCGCGGCGGCATCGCCGTGCGTCACCGCCACTGCAACCTGTACCGAGTGGATCGCGCTCGGCCGTGGATCGGCGCGGTCGATGATTTACCGCTCCTTTCCGCTCGACATGCACAACGAGGGGATCCGCCGCGCAACGGTGATGGTCCACGGGGCCGGCCGGAACGCCGACCACTACTTCACGACGGTGACGTCGGCGGCGTTCATCGCGGGCGCGCTCGAGGACACGATCGTCGTCTCGCCGCGGCTCACTGCGTGCAACGACAAGCTGGAGCCGAACGAAGTCGGCTGGAGCTGTACGGGGGACAGCTGGCGCTCGGGCGGGATGGCGGTCACCCATCCGGATCTCTCCTCGTTCGACTTCATTGACCAGATCGTGACGAAGCTCGCGAACAAGCGCGTCTTTCCCAACCTTCGCGCCATCGTCGTGACCGGACACTCTGCGGGCGGTCAGCTGGTGGCGCGCTATCAGATGTCGAACCGCCTGCACGATTCGGTCGGCACGCCGATGTCGTACGTCGTCGCGAATCCGTCGAGTTATGCCTGGCCGAGCGCGACGCGTCCGCTGTCTGTTGACGATGCCGAGCCGGAGAACGCCAAGGGGGCGTGGGAGACGGACAAGCCACACGCGAAATTCTCGTACGGCGCTTTCCAGGGGAGCGGCGCGTGTCCGAACTACGACCGCTGGCCGGCGGGCCTCCAGAACAGAACCGCGGGTTACACCGTCAACACCAGCGATGAGCAGCTGAAGAAGCAGCTCGTATCGCGACCGACCACCTATCTGCTCGGCCAGGTCGACACGCTGCCGCTCGGCGGGTTCGATTCGTCGTGTCCGGCAATGGCGCAAGGAGCGACCCGGCGGGCGCGCGGCGAGGCGTTCGTGAAGTACGTGAACGAACAACTCGGTGCGAAGCACGGCATCCAGATCGTGCCCGAGTGCGGACACAACGATCGTTGCGTGTTCACGACCGACGCCGTGCTGCCGCTGATCTTTCCGAAGTAGGTCCGGCTACAGCCGGACACTACGGAAAGTCGGACAGGAGATCCCGTCGTACGTAGTGTCCGGCTTCAGCCGGACCTGCGGTTCAAGACAACGAGTCACCAATTCAGCCTGAACACCAGCATTCCGAGCCGTCCGCCCGGATCGAACGTGTTGCTGAGGTCGGTATACGCGGCGTTGGTTTGGAAGATGGTCGCTCCCGTTCCGGGTGTTCGCGATGCATCCGTGACGTTGAAGTTGATGTTGTCGAAAACGTTGAGGATGTCGGCCCGGAGCTCGAAGTTGACGCGTCCCTGAATCGGAAAGCGCTTGGTGACGCCGATATCGAACCGCGAGAAGAATGGCGCTCTGAGCAGCAGCGTTTGCGGCGCGCAGTCGCCGGCTTTGAGCTGGAGGCAGTCGGCGCTGTTGGCCGGCGCGAAATAGCGGCCTGTCGGGACGCCCAGATCGCTGTACCCGGTTGGCGACGACGCGCTCACGTTGAACGCGCGCCGCGTATTCAAGATCACATCGTCAGGCATCGTATAGACCGTTCGCAGACCGGATGCCGGATCGACGCGAACGTCCCACTTGTACAACTCCTGTGCCTCTTCTTTCGTCATGCCGACAAGGCGAACGTTACCGAAGTTCGACATGCGCGCTTGGATGCGTCCCACTCCGTTGAACTGCCAGCCGCCGATGACGCCGTTGAGAATTGGATGCGCGTTTGCGCCGAACCGTTCGCCCCGACCGACCGGGAGCTTCCAGTCCCATTGGGTCTTGAACGCGTGGCGCACCGACCCGTTCGTCGGGATCATCGTGCGTCCGTAGTGAAACCCGAGAAACGACGAACCGCCTTCGAGCGCGTACTGGTAGCTGCTGTTCACCTGCAGGCCCCCGGAGAGGCGCCGCCGGATCTCGAGCTGCAGAGCGTGATAGTCGCTGTACGCGCCGCTGTCGTACACGTTCACCTGATTGGCGTCAGGATTGACGACGAAGAAGTTGGCCGGCAGGCCGGCGGCCATCGCGTTGTTGCGCCGCGTGAGATCGCCGTCCAGATCGGCAGAAAGATTGGTCGGAGTGGTCGTCGAGGTCACACCGTTGGCGATGGCGGCGACGCTGTTGGGAACGGGATTCGTCCAGACGATCCGGCCGGCGAGCGTCGAATTCGTCCAGGTCGTGGTCCCGCCGGTGTACGCGGCGGGGTTGCTGGCGTCGCGCGAGCCATTGAGATAGGCGAGAAGGATCGGCAGCGGATTCGTGCCGGTGCCTGGACCGAAATACGCGAACGACCCGAGCCGGCTGGCAACACCCGACGTGTTGTTCGCCTTGAGGTTCGCCATCGCCAGCTTGAATTCGTCGAGGAATCCGTTCTCGATGACGTTGCGCTCGTTGTAATTGAGCTCGGACCACTGGTTGATGCCGCGCGTGCCGACGTAGCGGGCTTCGATGGCGGTGTTCCGCGAAATGGATCGCTGGAAGCCGACTGTCCACGTGCGCGCCGACGCGATTTCGATGTCGGGGTGAAGCGCCTCGATGTTGTCGGCGCGGTTCGGCTGGATCTTGACCGGATACGTCGGTGATTCGGGGAACGGCGCATTGTAGAGACGGTTCGTTTCCCGCATCAGGACCGGCCAGGGTTCCCCGGGCGCGACGAGACCGGTACTCTGGTTCCGCGTGAGACTCAGCGTGAGGCCCGGGTTGGCGCCGTATTGCGTTGTAAAGATGCCCAGTCCCTGACGCTCGTACGCGACGGAGTAGCCGCCTCGAATGACGGCCTGCTCGGGATCGCCCAGCAGCGCGCGCAACCAACCGTTCTGGACATCGGGCCGCCAGGCAACGCCGATGCTCGGCGCAACGTTGTTCCAGTCGGTGTTGTAGCCCAGCGTCCCTGTGGTCAGCTGGCTGAATTCAGGCGTCTTGCCGCCCTTCGCGCCGGGATGAAAGAAGTTGCAGGCGTTGTAGATGTCGCCCGTTCCCAGACCGGAGACGCCACACACGTCGGCGAGGGACGCGGTCGTCATCACGCCGTTGGTCGTCGCAAACGGCATCTGCACATCCCACCGGACGCCGGCATTGATCGTCAACGTCGGCGACGCCCGCCATGCGTCCTGAATGAATGCCGAGTACTCGTCCATCTTGCCCGCGCGACGCCGAGGCCCAAACGCGACGTACTTGCCGGTTACTTCGTCCACACCCGCCTGCCCGGTGACGGCGGTGACGCGTCCTGTCAGCAAGGCATAGACGGCGCGTGCATCCGTGAGCTGGCCAGCCGACGCCCCCTGGAAGTTGCCGGTGGTGAACAGGGCGTTCGCCGGATCCAATGTTTGGTTGAGGCCCAGGTTGATCGCGGGTACAACCTGTTTACCGTCCTGCCACGTGCGTCCGAGAAAGATACCGCCGCCCATCAGGAGACTATGGTTCCCCTTCAGCCACGTCAGGCTTTCGTCGATGTTGTAGCTGTATCCGGTGCGCGACGTGGGCGCATTCTCGACGTGCCAGTTCGTCAGCCCGGCCGTGCCCAGCACGTTGCTGTCGTCGAGGTCGATGGCAAACCCGTTGGTGTCGGCGAATGACTCGACGCCGTTGCTCGAATCCAGGCCGAAATACGAGGCGCCGCCGCGAGTGACGCCGCCTCGCAGCTCGCTGACCAGGTTGGCCGAGAGCGTTGAACGCAGCGCGAACGATCGTGTCGGACGGGTCGACGTGTACTTGCCGTAATTCGTTCCAGTCGGGAACCGATGGTCGTTGTTATTGAGCTGATCGGGATCGCGAACGACCCAGATTTGGTTGTAGGTGCCCGAGATCCGGTGTTTGTCGGTCAAGTTGTAATCGATCCGCAGCACCGGCTGCTTCTCGGTCTGCCGTCCAGGGCTCTGCCAGACGTAATCGTTCACCAGTGGGTCGCTCGTCTCGTTCAGCGTGCCGGTCGTCGAGATCGCCGAGTTCATGTAGCCGAGGATCTTGTTCACCGTGGGATCGATCGAGGCGAGCTGACCGTTGGCGGCCGCCAGCGCAAGCACATTCACTTCGCGAACCTGCTGAACGCCGTTCACCGTGACGTTGTACCTGAACCAGCCCTGCTGCGCGCGTGGATGGAGCACGGTCCGCGTGCGTGAGAAATTGTTCGGCAGCCGCAGCTCTTCGTAGTTGACGAAGAAGAACGCCTTGTTGCGGACGAGCGGCCCGCCCTGGCGGAAGCCGTATTGATTCAGCTTCACGTCGTTCTTCGGCAGGTTGTTCCGCTCGTTGAACCAGTAGTTCGAGTTCAATTCGGGGCCGCGGTAGTACTCATATGCGCTCCCGATGAACTGGTTCGATCCCGAACGAGTCACGAAGTTGATCCCGACCGCACCGTGCCCGCCGATGTCGGCGCCGCCCGCGGCCATCGTCACCGTGACCGCTTCGACGGCATCCTGACGCGGCGTGACGCTGGCGAAGAATCCGTCCGAGGTCTTGTTGTACTGATCGTTGTTGCCGACGCCATCGAGCGTGATGTTGATGAACGACTGCGGCAGGCCGTTCACGTTCGCGTCGCGGTTGATGCCCGCCGTGTTCACGCCGGTCAGGAACGTCACCGCATTCAAGGCGTTGCGCGTCGGCAGCGGCATCTTGTTGATCTGATCGACGTTCAAGTCGGCCGAGACGGTGGCGGTCTGCGTGTTGACGAGGCCCGACGTGGCCAGGACGACGACCGTTTCCTCGAGGCTACCGATTTCTAGCGTGGCCTTGACCGACACCGGCACGCCAGGCTGCAGCCTCACGTCGTCCACCAGCGCCGTCTTGAACCCTGCCAACGACACAGTCACCTTATAGACGCCCGGATCGAGAGATGGCACGGAGAAGGCGCCCGTCTCGTTCGTCACCGCGCCAAACGAAGTGCCCGTGGCCTTGTTCGTGACTGCTACCGTGGCGCCGGGAATCACACCGCCGCCCGAATCGACGGCGGTGCCCGACAGCGCGGCCGTCGCGGTGCCTTGCGCGGCGGCGAGGCTATCAGACAGAGCCGCAAGGGTGATGGCCAGAGCGAGTCGCAGAACGACGTTGTTCACTGTGCCTCCGATGTGGCGCGTAATCTACGCTCGCGTAAAGAAATCGTCAACGCGAAACAGATCTGTTCCCTGGTTGTTGGAAATGTTTAACCGAGCTGGTGAGGCCAGCCCGTATTGTCAATTGATAGGCCGGCTTGCGCTAAGACGACGCGAGCGCGCCGCCGGCGGCCTGGATCGCCCATAAGTCCGCGTAGACGCCGCCCTTCGCCAGCAGGACGTCGTGCGTCCCGTACTCGACGACTTCCGCGTCCTTGACCACGAAGATAACGTCGGCGTGGCGGATCGTGTTGAGGTGGTGCGCGATGACGATTGACGTCCGCCCCTTCATCAGGTGATCGAGCGCCTCTGTCACGAGCTTTTCCGAGGACGCGTCCAGCCCCGCCGTGGGCTCGTCGAGAATCAGGATCGGCGTATTGCGGACGATCGCCCGCGCGATGGCGATTCGCCGACGCTGGCCGCCCGAGAGCGTAACGCCGCGCTCGCCCACCATGGTCGCGTAGCTGAGCGGCATCTTGATGATGAATTCGTGGGCGTTGGCCAGCTCGGCGGCGCGCACCGTGTCTTCGATCTCCGCGTCCGGCTTGCCGTAGGCGATGTTTTCCCACACCGTGCCGCGGAACAGTAGTGTGTCCTGCAGCACGAAGCTGACCTGATCGCGGAGCGACTTGAGCGTGAACTCGCGAATGTCGGTTCCGTCGATCTTGATCCGCCCGGACTGGGGATCGTAGAAGCGCGGGATGAGTCCGGCAATCGTCGTCTTGCCGGTGCCCGAGGGGCCGACGATCGCCACGACCTGCCCCGGCTCGATGCGGACGCTGACGTCCTTGAGAATCGGGTGCTTGCCGTCGTAGCTGAACGACACGCGATCGAACTCGACCAGGCCCTTGAACTGAGGAGCCGGGCGCGCGCCCGGCATGTCCCGCACGCGGCTTTCGATGTCCAGCAGCTCCTGGATGCGCTCGAAACTGATGACGGCTTTGGAGACCGTGTTCGTCATCTTCGAGAGATCTTTCATCGGCTTATAGGTCTTGCCGAGATAGAAGATGAAGATGATCAGGTCGCCGGTGCTGAACCCGCCGGCAAGGACCAGCCGCGCGCCGAACCCGAGGACCAGACACGTGCCGATCGCAACGAGCAGGTCGACCATCGGAGAGAGCTTGGCTTTCATGCTGCGCGCGCGCAGTCCCGCCGCGACGTTCTGCCGGCTCTCCCAGTCGAACCGCCGATCCTCGTAGTCCTCGCGCGCGAACGCCTGCACGACCTGGATCGACGTCAGCACCTCCGCGACGCCCGACATCAGCTCGCCTTCCTTCTTCTTGACGAAGCGCGAGGCCTTCTTGATCCGCTTCGTATAGAAGTAGATGAAGACGAACATCACAGGCGCGACGGATAATCCGATCAGCGTGAATCGCCAGTTCATGTAGAACATGACAGCGAGCATGCCGGTGAGCGTCAGGAGGTTGGTGACGATGCCGAGGAGCGCCGACGTGATGAAGTCCTGGACGGCATCGATGTCGCTGGTGACGCGCGTCAGGAGATCGCCGGTGCGCGACTCGCCGTGCTCAGCGAGCGACAGCCGCTGAATGCGCTGGTACACCATCCGCCGCAGGTCGTGCGCGACCCATTGTGCGACGCTGGTCGTGAGGTATTTTTCGCAGTAAGAGCTGATCGCGCCGACCACTGCGATCAGCAGCACGGCTGCCAGCGCGAAGTTCAGGATCGCATACGTATTGCCCCCGAAGACGCTGAACACGAAGGCCGCCCACGCTCCCGGCAGCTTCTTGTGCTCCAGGAGGTTGTCGACGACGATCTTGATCGGCCACGGTTCGAGGATGTCGGCGAGCGTCTCGCCCAGGACCGCGAGAAAGGCCAGCGCCAGCGCCTTCCAATGCGAGCGTACGAGGTGGTTGACGAGCGGCATGCCCGCGAGCTGCAGCAGCGGCCTGGAGGACCCTTGTGACATGAAGTGGGAACGGCATTAGGATACACGCGGATCCCCGCGGCGGCGACAGCTGTTTGAGGAGGGCGTCATGCGTGTGTGGCTTACAGGCGTATTCATGGCCGTATTCGCGGGAGTGATCTGGCTGGATGGCCGCGGTCAGACCGGCGATCCGGTCGTCAGCGGTGCCCATCGCTTCCAGAAGGTCGCCGAGGGCGTCTTCTACGCCACGGCGTCGGGCACCATGAATGTGGGCTCGAACTCGCCGATCATCGTCACGGACGACGAAGCGCTGATCGTCGACTCGGAGATCACGCCGGCCGCCGCCCGCGCCCTGGCCGCCGACTTGAAGGCGGTGACCCCCAAACCGGTGCGCTATGTCGTCGACTCCCACTATCACTACGATCACGCGCACGGCAACCAGGTATTCGCGCGCGACGCGCAGGTGATCGGCCACGACAACACGCGCCGGCGGATGCTCGGCAACGTGCTTGAACAGTTCACGTATCTGCGGAGCGTGCAGCAGGTGCCGACCCAGGTCGCGGCGCTGAAAGAGCGGATCGCGAAAGAGGCCGACGCGCAGCAGAAAGCCGCGCTCGAGCGCCAGGTCGCCAACTCAGTGGCGTACCTGGAACAGGTGAAGGAAACGGTCGTCACGCCTCCGAACCTGACCTTCGACAAGACCATGACCCTGATTCGCGGCGGCCGCGAGATCCGCATCATCTACCTAGGTCGCGGCCATACGGACACCGACGTCGTCGTCTACCTTCCCAAGGAGCGGATCGTCTGCACCGGCGACCTGATGGAGTCGGTGCCGTCCTACATGGGCGACTCGTTTCCGGAAGACTGGATTGCCACGCTCGAGCGGTTGAAGGCGATCGATTTCGACACGACGATGCCGGGCCATGGCGTGGTCTTCACAGGGAAAGCGAAGATCGAGGCGTTCCAGAAGTATCTGCGCGATGCGATCACGCAGGTGACGGCGCTGAAGAAACAGGGACTGACTGCCGACGCGGCCGCGGCCAAGGTGGACCTGACGGCGCACGCGAACGAATTCGCGACGATCCGCGCTGCGGGATTAGACGTCGCCGCCGTGCGGAGGATCTATCAGCTCGCCGAGCACCCCGAGTAGCGTTGCAGTCACCTCCGCACCCGGCGTCGTTGGTCAGGCCTCTGCAACCACGGTAGCGCGACGCGTCCAGTCCGAGATGCAACAGGGCTCGGACGAAACTGTCAGCACGACTCCAAATCTGGTGTTCGCCGGCGGCCTCGCGCACGTTTCTGGTGATGGCGCGCGTGGCACAAATAGTGCTCCTCCCGGCTGAGTGAGCGCGAGCGCACACGCCACGCGCGTCCCTGCCATGGTGGTGGTCGTCTGCCTGCCTCTGACCGCGAGCAAAGCGGTGGTGTATTTCGCCCTCGCGCTCGAGAGAGTCGACCCTCGGGGCTCAGCGTTGATCGGGTTCGCCGGCGCGCTGACCTATCTCGCCGTCTTCCTGCCCGCTCTGGTGCTGTTCGAGCCATTCGCGATCATTGGGAGCATCTGGTATACACAGCGACGCTCGTTCAGCGAGCCGATCGCGCCGCTGTTTGTGTGTTGGCTCGCGGTCATCGTGCACACGATGGTCCTGATCTCGTACTTCCGGCTCGGACGGTGATGATCGGCCTCTTCAGCGTGCTCGTTTACTTCGTGATCGGCACTTCGGTCGCGGCGTTCCAACGGCACGGCAAGGAGTCCTGGGAAGCGACCGCGATTGCGACGGCCGGGGCCGTCTCCGGCGCGTACGTCGGTGCGAAGCTGGGTCTGTACGTTGCCTTTGGCGAACTACCGGGATTGATCTGCTCCGTAGCCGGAGCTGTCGTGTTTGTACGCATCTATCGTTCGCAGATCGTCAGCATGACGATGCGGACCCTCGGACCGGCGTCCGACAGCGAGCAACTGCCGCCGCCATCTGAATATGGTCCAGCCGTTTCGTCTAGAGCGGCCGAATCAGTGGGCCCGTCGCAATCGTTCTTCAGCGGCATCGCGGAGGCTTTCGGGTGGGGCACGCTTTGCGCGTTCCCGACCGCCGCGGCCGGGTTCGTCGGTCATCTCCTTGGCAGCTCTCTATATCCGCAGCCGTACGAACAGATTCCGTCCGACTTCCTCTTTGCGCCGCTCGGGATGGTCGTGGGTTTCGTTGCCGCAGGCGTGGCGCGGCTCGCCCGGCCAGGCTTGAAGGCGCCCGCGATGGTCTTGATCGTCGGGCTGGTGACTATCGGCTACGGCGGCGCACTCTTCCAGTACTCGCGAATCCACGCGCTCCCTGCGCACGTCGCGGCGTCGCTCGAGCCCACGACGGTCGGCGCGATCCCTTGCTCGCCGAACACGTGCTCTGCCACCGATCCACCGTCCCAATGGTACGTGACCGGTCGTCTGCGAATGAAAACGTCGCGTCTGGGCGCGACGATCGACAGAATCGAGATCACCTCGAATACGGACACACAGGATCCCGCGCCGCATCGTTATACAAAGGAGGGCGCGGCCGAGGCGGCAAGATGGCGCGGTCCCCTCGTCATGCTCACCGGGCGCCACATTCCTGGCCCGCGGAGTCTTGTGCCGGATACGGAGAGCACTTATACGATCACGTATCCGTATCACACGAAGGACGGCGTTTCCCGCCGCACGGTCTTGATCGGGGTGTACTTGACCGACGCCGCTGGGAACAGAACCTATGCGGGCGCGACCTGGAAGGTGCGGTGAACGACGGGCTGCTCAAACGGCCTGCGCTGCGAGCGCCGTCGTCAGTCCGCGATTGTCTCAACGCAGTGTCAATTTCGAGAGCCGTCCGCCCTGTCCGGCGGCCCACGCCACACTGCCGCCGGGAGCTACGCTGATGGTGTCAGAGCCCTCCGCTTCAAGATGCATCCAGCTCCGTCCTTCGTCTGACGACCAATCCGCTCCACTCGGACCCAGCGCGATGACGGCACCAGGCGTTCGGGGCAACCAGGCGACCACGGAGCGAAAGCCAGAGAGACCGCGATCGCGAACGAGCGACCAGGTGGCACCGCCGTCAGACGTCACGGCCGCGTTGTTCACCGCTTCCGACTCCTTGCGATAGTCGCCTCCCACGATGACGCCGTGCTGTGGGTCGCGAAACGCGATCGAGAAGATGCCCGTGGCCTGGCCGGTCGCGAGCGGCGTGGCTGCCGCCGTCCAGCTTCGTCCGCCGTCGGACGACCGCAGCACGCGCGCCGCGGTCGTGCCGATCCATCCGTGTTGGCTTCCGAACAGCGCGACGTTCGTGCCGCTCGCCGCGAACGCTCCCTCGCCGGGAAGAGCCGGCGGCAGACGCTCGGCCGGTACACGCTCCCAGGACCGGCCGCCGTTTCCCGTCGTCAGAATCACAAACCGTCCATCGACCGAATCGCTGAACGCGATGCCACGCTCGGCGTCCCAGAATGCCATCGCGTCGAGAAATACTTTCGGGTCGGTGTTTGCGAACTGGAGATCCCAGTGCGCGCCGCCGTCGATGGTCTTGTAAATCCGCGACGAGGCTCCGGCGCCGATGCTCAGCGCGTAGGCGACCTGTTCGCTCATTGCATCGACATCGCGGAAGTCAAGCGTTTCGGCGCCGGCCACCGTGCGCAGCTGCCAGTGGCTGCCGCCATCGGTGGTGCGGAGGACAGTGCCGGCCGCGCCGCTGGCCCACGCCACGGTTGGTGAGACCGCGCTCACACCGCGCAGGCGACCTGTGACACCGCTCGCCTGCGGCTGCCAGGCCACCACTGGTGATCGAACACCATCACCGTACACGCGGTAATCCTTGGGCGGGTCGACGCCGATCAGCCACTTCACGAAGTAGTCCCAGCGGCGCCGCATCATGTAGTTCGACGCCGCGCCGTAGCCATGATTCGCGTTCGGAATCATGAGGAGATCGAAGTCCTTGTTGGCCTTGATCAGTGCGTCGGCCACCAGCATCGTCTGATACGGCGGGACGTTCGTGTCCATCGTGCCGTGGGCGAGCAGCAGGTGGCCCTTGAGGTTCTTCGCGAAGTTCTGGTTCGCTTCGGCATCGTAGCTGTCGGTGCCGTCAGCGCTCTTGACGATGAGACCCTGATAGCGTTCGCCCCAGTCGTCCTCGTTCTCCCGCTGGTCGTGATTGCCCGACTCCGCGATGCCCACCTTGAAGAAATCGGGAAAGCGGAACATCGCGGTCGTCGTGGCGAACCCGCCGCCGGAGTGTCCCCAGATGCCGGCCCTCTCGATGTCGATCCACGGATACCGGCGCGCCAGCTCCTGCATGCCGGCGATCTGATCGGGAATCGTGTTGTCGCGGCCCATCGCGCCGTAGTACGCATCCTGGAACGATTTCGACCGGCCAGGCGTCCCCATCCCGTCGATCGTGACGACGATGAAGCCGAGCTCGGCCAGGGCCTGACGATCGCCGCGCGCCGCCGTAAAGGCGCGGCTGCCGGTGCTGCCGGTCTGCGGGCCCGGATACACGTTGTTGACGATCGGATATTTGCGCGACGGATCGAAGTTCGTGGGACGGAACAACAGGCCGTAGATGTCGGTCTTGCCGTCGTGAGCCGTCATCTTGATCGGTGTCGGCGGCTTCCACCCCGTGGCGAGCAGCTGCGAAATGTCAGCCTTCTCCAGCGAAAGCTCGACGGTGCCGGTCGCCGCGTCACGCAGCACCACCACCGGCGGCATGTCGGGTTTCGAGTAGGTGTCGATCAGGTGCCGACCCGAAGGCGACAGCTGCACCGCGTGCGTCCCATCGTCTGGCGTGAGCGACACGACGGGGCCGCCGTCGAGACTGGTTCGATAGAAGTGAAGAAAGTACGGATCCTGACCAGGCTCGCGGCCGTTCGCACCGAACCAGATGGTTCGCGTCGTCTCGTCGATGCGCGCGATCTGCATGACCGGGCCGTCGCCGGTCGTGATCGGGTGCTTCAGCCTGCCGGTTTGCAAATCGTAGAGATAGAGCTGTCCCCAATTGTTGCGCTCCGAGTGCCACACCACCTCGTTGGTTCGCCACAGCACGCGCCAACCGGACCGCGACTCGAACTGCGTTGCCACGGTTTCCTCGAACACGTCACGGACGGCGCCGGTCGCGGTGTCGGCCACGCGCACCACCGCGCGCTTGTGATCGCGGGACACCGACGCGAGGGCCAGTCGCGAGCCGTCGGGACTCCAGTTGTAATCGTTCATGCTGATGTCGTCGCCGAGCGTGGCGCGGTGGAAGTCCGGCGGCATCTGCAGCCGCGTGACGCGTCCCGAGTCCACGTCGATGACCACGCGGTGAACCATCGCCATCACGGGATCGCCGGGCAGCGGAAACTTCGACACGCGAAGCGTCGGGTGGCCAACGGTCGTGTTGACGAGATACATCTCGCCGACGTTGCGCTCGTCCTGTTGCTGAGTGGCGATCTTCTTCGAGTCCGGCGACCAGAGAAGGATCGCGCGATCGCTGCTGCTCCAGCCCGCATTGTCGGTGCCGTAACCGAAATGGGTCGCGCCGTCGGTGGTCAGCGCCTTCTCCTGACCAGTGGCGGTGTCGCGCAGCCAGAGGTTCCAGTCGCGGACGAACGCGCCTCGGGTGCCGTCCGGCGACATCGCGAGCGGCTTACCGTCGGACGATACGGTTGGACGCCCCTGGGCTGCCGAAGCGGCAGCATTTGCCGCGAAGGCGACGCCTCGACCTCCGCGTCCGCCGCCACGCCCTTGCGTCGCCGCGGCCGTATCGTGTGCGTTGGGCTCGGGGCAACCCGGGATCGCCGGCGCGCAGATGGTCCGCGTCCTTTTCGCGGGATCGACCAGGATTGTCTGCGTGGATCCGCCGGAGAACACCGTGCGGTACCAGAAACGGTCGTCCTTCGACCGGGCTCGGGACGACCCTGAGGCACTCGAAGGGTCGTCCGGGATCCAGTTCGCGGCGACGCTCCCGCCGACGACCAGACCGGCGACGGCCGGTGCGAGAAACGACTCGGCCCGCGCGTAGTCGGCAGCCGTCGGCCCGGGTGGCCTTTGCTGCCCACGTAGGGGCGCCACGGCAGTGGCGATGGCGGCGAGGATCAGAATGTATGATTTCGACATGTCGCGTCGATCCTTCCAGTCCGGTGCGGCTGTCGTGCTGAGCATTTCTCTGCGCGCGTCGCTCGTGCCGGCGCAGGATCTGCCGCGGGGGCAGATTGTAGACGAGGTCAGGTGTTCGGCCGATCCGACGCAGAGTTACGCGCTGTATCTCCCGTCCAATTATTCGCCGGATCGGGCTTGGAGCCTGCTCGTCGGCTTTCATCCGGCGGCGCGCGGCCGCGCCATCGTCGAAACCTATCAGGCGGCGGCGGAGAAGTATGGCTATATCGTCGCCGGCTCGAACAACTCGCGGAACGGACCGTGGCAGGTGTCTGCCACGAGCATTCAGGCGATGTCCGGAGATCTCGGGCAGCGCTTCAATATCGATCCCAAGCGGTTCTACCTGACCGGCCTGTCCGGCGGCGCGCGCGTGGCGATGGGCGTCGCGGCCGGGACCAAGGCGATTGCCGGTGTGATCGCGTCGAGCGCCGGCTATCCCGACAGTCAGCCGCGCAAGTCGCTGCCCTTTGCGGTATTCGGGACGGCCGGCACAGAAGACTTCAACTACATCGAGATGCGACTCCTGGATCGGGCGTTGACGACTCCCCATCGAGTCGTCGTGTTCGAGGGCGGGCATACGCTGCCGCCGGCGCCGGTCGCGATGGACGCGATCGAGTGGCTCGAGTTGCTGGCGATGAAAAGCGGCGCGAAACCGCGGGACGAACCGTTGATTGATCAGCTGCTGGCCAGGCGACAGCAGGCGATCGCCGCATCGAGCGGTCCCGCGGCGACGGTCCGCCTTCTCCAGGAGCTCGCGAGCGACTTTGGCGGGCTTCGCGACGTCGCCGGATTCGTCGCGCGCGCCGCGGAACTGTCCAAGCAGAAGGACGTCAAGAGCGCCTTGTCGCGCGAACGAGCGGAGGACGATGCGGAAGCGCGGCAGGTCGGCGACGTGTTCGCGCTGGAGGCCAGTCTCCGCGATGAAGGGCACCGGATGGAGAGCCTGGGCCGGCTGCGCGACGCGCTACAACGCCTCGCCCGTCAGGCCAACGCGGACACTGACTCCGCCGATCGACAGCGGGCGAGGCGGCTGTTGCGCACCATCACGTCCGGCATTTCCGAGCGCGGGTTGGATCCGGAGTACCGGAAGTTGCTCGAACAATATCGGCCGCCGGGATCGGGCCGCGGCGGTGCCTCAGACAAGTAGTAGCGCAGCCCTTCAGGGCTGCCCGGCGGCCCCCGGCAGGCCTAAAGGCCTGCGCTACAAGAGGCCGCCAGCACTTCACAATCCGCTCTTTCGCTCAGTAAGTCACCCTCACGCGATACTTCAGGACTGCAGTGCCATCGCTCGCGACGGGCACCTTGAATCCCGCGGCCCACGCGTCGGTCTTCGTCCACTGATGTGACGACCGCAACATCCGCCACGTCCCGCCGATCGGCTCGTTGACCTCGGCGGCGATCGCCGTCGCCTTGTGGTTGCGCAGCGTGATCTCGTACTCGATTTCGTAAACGCCCGAGGCGATCTTCTGGAAGTCCGTCTGCTTGCGCTCGCAGGCGACGTCGAACGCGTTGCCGATCTTGAGGTTCAATTCCTCGTCCTTCGGCGTGTGCGCGATCCGGTCCTCGCCGACGAACTGCGTCCCACCCTTGGAGTCGGCCTGATACACACGCACCACGCCCGCGGGCATCGGCATCCCCAGCCCGACGCGCTCCTCGTTCTTGAACTGGTAGTAAACCTGGACGGTGTCTTTCAGTGGTGAGCCGGGATGCTGCGCATTGCGGTAGTAAAACGCCTGGCCATCGACGACGTAGCGTTTGCGCACCGGAACGCCGGTGCCGTTGAGCATGCTCAGCTGCTTGGTCTCGCTGTTGTTGATCGTCGTCTTTCGGCCGAGCGTGTAGAGGTGGTAATCCGAGAACGATTCCTGCGCCATCGTCGCGGCGGCCGGGGACGCGTCGGCCATTCTGGCGTTCATCTCCATCGCACGCGAAAAGACCTGGCGGACGCGATTGAGATCGCCGGCCACCAGCTGCAGTTTCGTCTTCCTGAACGAGGTGCCGCTGCCGTTGACGAGCGTGACCCAGCCGTCCAGGTCGGCGGCCTTGTCGTCACGGGCGACTGTCAGCACGTAGTCCGCGCTCCACGACAGTTTGCCGGCAAGATAGGACGCTTCGAGGCGATGCCGTCCCGCGCCAGAGTTGTCCAGCGTCCAGATGAGCGTCGGGTGCGTGAAGAGATTCCCCGGCAGCTCGGGAAACTTGATGTGATCGGCGTTCAGGCCGGTCACGATTTCGTTGCCGATCTGCCAGACCGGCCCGTTGTTGTAGCTGAGGAGACGCGCTTTCACTTCTTCCTCGCGCGTCTGCCCGTTCTCCGCCCGCCGCCGCACCAGCGTGACGTCGCGGCCGACGTACTTGCGCAGCAGCTTCTCCGGTTCGAGCAGGTCGTACTCGTAGTTCTGTTCGAGGACGCTGACACGCGATGGTTCGGTCAGCGAGCGGAAATGAACAGTCGCGGGATTCACGGTGGCCGCGATGTCCATGAAGCGGAGATCGAAGCCGCCGCGTGGCAGCTGCAGCTCGCGCACGTCGCGCACCAACGCGATGTCGGAGTTGTAAACCGTGACGGCCAGGTCGACCTGATCGTC
>Ga0075424_100002551_pt1 | contig 16733 bp, 11 predicted proteins | sample SoiMethybrSBSTD3_FD_75301 | JGI IMG/M metagenome (GOLD analysis project Ga0075424, IMG submission 75301) | Bulk soil microbial communities from a Populus tree surrounding site in Tennessee, USA - Soil MetaG P. TD hybrid SBSTD3 | ecosystem: Environmental > Terrestrial > Soil > Tree plantation...
CGAATAGCCGATGAGGACCATCGTCTCACCCTCATCGACTTCGAGCGAAAAGCCATCGAGCACTACTTTGGGTCCAAAAGCTTTGTGGACATCGATGAGCTTGATCACGTCACAAATATGGATTGGCTATTTGTGATTGGAAGGGGCTGACCGTCGACTGCGAACCTAAAAGCGCACTACACCGCTGGTAGCTTCCAGCAGCTAGCTACTAGCTTCCCGCTGCAAGCGACGGGACGGATCGCGGTAAAACTGGGGAAAAGCGCGTTTAGTTCGCCCGTATGCGATGAGATCCGTCTGGTGGTAGGCAGCGGGTAGCTGGCAGCCTGCTGCCGGCAGCTACCAGCGGTGCCCTTATCAAAACAAAAAAGGGACGAGCGAAATCGCTCGTCCCTTTCATTTGCTGTTCTTAGAACGGTTACGCCGCGAACGAGCCGAGAGCCCGACCGACATCTCCTTCGCGCAGACGCTTGAGCGCCCGGTCGCGGAGCTGGCGAACACGCTCGCGCGTGACGCCAAGCAGCGAACCGATTTCCTCGAGCGTGTGCTCGCGTCCGCCCTCGAGACCGAAATACAGTCTGAGAACTTTCGCGTCGCGCGGAGGCAGCGTGGAGAGCGCCGTCTCGATCTCGTCGTTGAGGAAGCGATTCATCGCCTCTTCCTCGGTGTCGGGCATCTCGTCGGCGACGAAACGCTCGATCAGCGAGCGATCGCCTTCCGGATCCATCGGCGCATCGAGACGGACGTCGCCGGTGTTGAGCGCGGCGAGCGACTGAACGACATCAACCGAAAGACCGGTGAGGTGCGACAACTCTTCCGGAGTTGGCTCTCTCCGCATCTTCTGACGCAGAATCTCCGACGCCTTGATGATGCGCGAGAGATCAGCGGTGCGATTCAGCGGAACGCGCACGGTGCGGCCCTGACGCGCCAGCGACGACAGAATCGCCTGACGAATCCACCACACCGCGTACGAGATGAACTTGACGCCCTGATCCGGATCGAACTTACGAGCAGCAGTGAGCAGACCGACGTTGCCTTCACCGATCAGATCGATGAGCGGCATGCCGCGGTTTTGATATTTCTTCGCCACCGAGATGACGAAACGCAGATTGCGCTGGACGAGCTCCTGGAGTGCGTCGGGATCGCCGGCGCGAATCCGACGAGCAACCTCGATCTCCTCTGTACCTTTGAGCAGCGGATACGTGCTCACCTCGTACAGGTATTGATCGAGAATGTCTCTCTCGGGTTCGTTCGGAGCTATTCCGGCGACGGCCGTTTTGCGGCGACGCTTGACTTCAGCCATTTATGTCACACCTCAGGTACTACAGTGAAAGCCTTTCGAATGCGGTCCCACACGGGCCAGCAATGCGAGCGAGTGAATGTGTTTCGACAACCTGGAAACGCATCAGCAATCGCGTCTCGGAGTGATCGAAATTTTCAGGTTGTAAAAACGCTGCAAGATACTGGCCGTTGACGATTTTGCCAGAGTGAATTTCTTGACTTCGATACTACCCTTGGATATCCTTCGCGGTTCCTGTCGGGCCGCGTCTCCGCCCTCAGGAAATGCCGGGGGTGTAGCTCAGTTGGGAGAGCGCTTGAATGGCATTCAAGAGGTCAGGGGTTCGATTCCCCTCACCTCCATGACGGCAACGAAGACCGGCGGTCGTCACACGAACAGCCACTTCGGGTCAGCGTAGTCACAAGAACTTTTGTTTTCGCGGGAATAGCTCAGTTGGTAGAGCACAACCTTGCCAAGGTTGGGGTCGCGGGTTCGAGTCCCGTTTCCCGCTCTCCCCGCAGGTTTGCGGGCGGTTAGCTCAGTTGGTTAGAGCGCCACGTTGACATCGTGGAGGTCACAAGTTCGAGCCTTGTACCGCCCATCCTCGCGATGCCGGGAGTGGAAATACTCACTCTGGCTCGCACCTCGCAGCGTCCGCAGTTCGAAGTCCGCAGTAGATAGTGCGCCCGTAGCTCAATTGGATAGAGCATTTGACTACGGATCAAAAGGTTGGGAGTTCGAGTCTCTCCGGGCGCGTTTAATCTCAGTGATTGCTGTCCGTCGTCGCACCAAGTGAATTGGCCGTCGGATTCTGGGCACCCCGCCGTGCCTTCGCAGAGCTAGTGCTGAAGCTTTCTTTTCGAGCAAAACAAAACGAGGGCGTCTATCGACGCCCTCGTTTCAGTACTGATTGATCGGGTAGCTAGAGCCGAGTATCGGTATCGGTGGTGCGGGTCGTCGTCTCCGTGCCGGACGCGGCACGCGGACTCACTACGCGCTCGTTGGTCGGACCGACGTTGCGAGTGGTCGACGTGCTCGAGTAACTGTCGCGTACGACCGTGCGGTCGCGCCGCCCGAAGATCGCCCATAGCAAAAGAATCGCGACTACCGCAATCAGAACGATTCCCCAGCCACTTAGCCAGAAAGTCGTCGTCGTCGGCTGCGTCGTCGAAATGTCCGTCGCCGTAGTCGTTGTCCGAGAGCTCGTTCCAATCGTGGCATCCGTCCCGGTCGGTGCCGCCTGGGTGCCGGTCGCCGGCGTGTTAGCCGACCCCGTAGTTGGCTGCTGCGCCGACTGATCTGCCGTAGGCGTAGTAGCCGCGCCGCCGGTCGTCGTCGGAGTCGTGTTTTGACCGTACCCCGCCGCGGCGTAGAGGGCCAGCGTGACCCCCGCCAATCCGGCCATCAAGCGCAAGCGTGCGTTATTCATGGTCACCTCTCAAGGAGAAATGAAGAATCCCGCCATTCAAAAGCAGGACTTAGGCCAACGGCGCGCGACGCACTTCGCGCGCCGCTGCTCTAAAGGCCCCGCGGTCACATTGCCTCGTTAAAACCCCCAGCGAGCACGCCTACTGACTCTGGCTCTTTACCTGGTTGCGGTAGGCTTCGCTCGCGTAGATCGCGATCTCTACGCGACGATTTCTTTGCCGCCCGTCCTCAGTGTCATTCGATGCTATGGGCTCTGTCTCACCCCTACCCTGCGTCTGCAGTCGACTCGCCGGCACGCCAAGGGACTGAAGATACGAGCTCGCGGCCAGCGCCCGACGCTGCGACAAATCCTGATTGTACGCATCGGTGCCAACGCTGTCGGTGTGTCCGACGATCAGAATGTCGGAGTTGGGATACTTGTCGAGACTCGATGCGAGCTGCCGAAGATTATCCCTTCCTGCCGGCAGGATGTCGGTTGAGTTGAACGGGAACAGAATTCCCGAGGGGAACGTGACGGCGATTCCTTCTCCGACGCGAGTAATCGTCGCACCAGGAATACTCTGCTCGAGCTCCTTCGCCTGCTGATCCATCTGGTGCCCGATCACGGCGCCAGCGGCACCACCGACAATCGCGCCGATGATCGCACCACGAACCGTGGAACCAGTCTGGTTGCCGATCACTCCACCGACTGCCGCGCCGGTCGTCGCGCCAATCACGGCGCCTTTTTGCTTCTGACTCATGCCCGCGCACGCGCTTAAAACGAATGCACCACCAACAACCACCGCGCTGACTGCGCGACTTGTATTTGCTATTCTCATAACGCTCCTCGTGAATGCGTACGCCGAAACGCGTACAAGTTAGGTGCCACCTTTCAGAAACCTTTCAAAAGCCCTGCCCCATGCGCGCGGTGAACTTCCAGGGGCCATGCGTGTCGATGACGCGCGTCACGCCGAGGCCCGCCGCACCATTGAAGAACGTGAACAAGAACTCTGCCGACGCTCGAAAACCATTAGTCGGCTGCGAAACAGGAACTGGGAGTCCGCTAATTGGATCTATGTTCGTGCCGAGCTCGAGCAGGGCGCGCTGTGCGGCGGGTCCCGAGATCTCCGCCCATCCGCCATGTATTCCGGCGGCGAGACCAGGCGCCAATCCGGGTACGATCAATTGGCTGGGCAGTCGAATCGGAGCCCGCAGGAACGGAAAAGTGTAGCCGAGTACAGCGCGCGCGAGCGCGGCGTTGTCGCCCGCGAACTGCTTGTAGCGATAAGCGGTGAGTCCCTCGTCTCCACCCAGCTCGAACAACACCTGCGGCGCGGGTTTGCCGAGCAATGTTCCGGCGTCGCCGCGCGCGTAGAGTTGAAATGGTCCGACCTCGCGGCGCGCTGCCAGACGCCCTTCGAGGCGCTGCCAGTAAACGGTCCCGTCGGCTCGCTCATAATAGACGCGCGCACCAACTCCGCGATCGACGAACATTCCGCTGACTTCCGGATTCAGGTCGAGCGAGGCGACGGTCCTGAAATACTTTCCTTCACGAATGCCGCGATTCGGCCGAAATCCTTCTCCTTTCGCGACGTAAATGCCCTGCGAGATGTGCTGCTGCACCGCGCGATCCTCGCCGGGTCCAATCTGAAGCGAGAACATCGACCGTTGCTTCAGACCAAGCGCTTTGGTGACCGAAGCGCTCGCCCCCCACCGGTCCAGATAATCGAAATTGTCAGTGCTGCCGAGCAGCGCTGAAAGCGTCGCCCCAAACGAGAACGGAGTCTTGAAATCGTTGGTGTTCGCCAGCGTTCGCTCGAACCTCAGCCCGCTGGTGGTTCCTCCTGACCGACGTTCAAGACCAAGATTGCCGCGCGCCGTTTGCTCCGACCAAGCCCAGCCTGCCGATCCATAGACAGAGACCTGGCGGATGGAATCCCCGAGCTCGCGCTGGATAGCGAGACCCGTGAACGCTCCTTCGATGCGATTGAAACGGAAAACTTCGCCGAGAGTGCGCGGCCAGAAACGGGTACGATTCGCTTCGGTGGTAGTGCTCCACTCTGCCGGCGCGAGATCACTCAGCTCACCGTAATAGACATCGCTGCTCGCAGCACCGATCGGGCGTCGCCAATCTCGGAAGCGCTGCTGCGATGAGTTCGATGCAAACGTGAGATTGTGATGCACCCCAAGTGGTGCTTCAGGACCTGCCCATGACGAATCGTTCGCGCGGTAATCGTCGAATCGCGAAACGATGCGCAGGAGTGTGCGGAAATCACCCAGTAACGCGATGCGCGCCTGGATTTCGGTTCGCTGAAAGGCGGGCAACCAATACTGCCCATCGACTTCCTGGTTCACCAATTCGACAAACGAAGCGCCACTGACTCCCGGAACCCGACTGCCGGCTTTGATGGTGACTTTGCCGTTTCGAACCTCGACCAAACGACCGCGCATGCGGACGATCTGCTTCCAGTCCGCGTCGAGATACATGTCGCCCATGAAAAGAATCGCGTCGCCGGGGGGATTGGGCCGCGGCGTCACTCGGATGTGAGCGATCGGAATCCGTCGCGCCGACGAGTATAAAGTCACCGCCGTGTCGCCGCCTTCAAACAGATAGTACTGGTTTCGATCGTAAGCGAGCGGGTGGACCGCCAGATTTTGACGCACCGTGCTCCGATCAGGGTCTGTCGCCGACACGACGCCGAGGCGCAGCTGGTTTCCGTAGAGTGTCGGCACAGTCCACCCGCCGAAGAAACTCATCAGCGAGAACGTTGGGCCGATCGACTGGCTCCGGTATCCGACGACGCGCTGGTCGTAACGATCCGGCGCGCGCCACCTGACATCGCTGGCGATTTGTTCGATCTGGGTGCTGCGTTCACGCCCGCCCGAGTCGAGAACTACGACAGACATCTCGGTCTCGATGTGCGCGCGGTAGGCGCGCAATCGGTCCGGAATCTGGGAGTTGACGCGCGCGGCGTCGCGGAGAAGGGCGCCAAGGGGGGACGAATCTGTCGCGGCCGCGGACGGCACCTGGGTCAGACACAACACCGGTAACGAACCCATTAGTGCAATCGCGATCGCGAAGTTCCTGGAGAACGTGGACATGTCGGAATCACTCCTGCAATCTTCCGCCCAACAGATTCCGGCCCGCATATTGGCGGCCCAACACTTTGTTAACCCAACGCGAAAGAAGATCGACTCTACCACCGTCCATGCAAAACAACCCGCGCTTCGTCCTCGCTATTGCTCTGGTTGCTGCGGCGTGCAGTCAGGCGCCGCAAGCGAACACCGCTCCAAATCCGCAACGCGCTGTTGGTCAGGGAGACACTACAGTAAGGCCCGGCGGAGATTCCGCCCGTGCCGGAGCAGCCCAGCCGCGTCCCTACAATCGAGTCATTACGCGCGACGCGCGCACTCGGCGCGGGATGTTCGCCGTGCATCGCGTCAACGACAAACTCTATTTCGAGATCCCGGCAAAGGAGCTGGGAAAAGACATGCTGCTGGTTGGACGGTTCACCAGAGCTGCGGCAGCTAATCCGCGGTTGCCCGGAGGCCAATTCGGTTCCTACGGCGGTGATCAGTTTGCCGAACGAACGTTGCGGTGGGACCGGATCGGAAATCGCGTCGTGCTGCGCTCGCCATCGTTTGCAATCGTCGCCGATACGACCACGCCGGTCTACCGTGCAGTGCAGGCCGCGAGCTACCCGCCGGTCATCGCGGTATTCAACGTCGAGACCTACGGACCTGATAGCGCTGCCGTCATCGACGTCACGCGACTCTACACGACGAATGTTCAGGAGTTCGCTGCGATCAGAGGAAACCTGGACGAGCGGCGGAGCTTCATCGAAAACGCGCTCGCATTCCCGGACAACGTCGAGATCGAAGCGACACAGACGGGAACCCCGACTCCGACGCCGAATCAAGGTGGTGGTGGCGGCGGTCAGGGCGCAGCGCCGCCACAGGCACAAAGCGTTCTCGCACATTGGAGTCTGGTGCGATTGCCCGAGCGGCCAATGATGCCGCGCCGTTGGGATGAGCGGGTCGGATACTTCTCCATCTCGCAGGTGGATTTTGGAACGCCAGAGCAACGCTCCGCCGATCGATCCTATATCACTCGCTACAGACTGGAGAAGAAAGATCCGAACGCGGCGCTTTCCGAGCCGGTGAAGCCGATCGTTTACTACGTCGACCCGGCGACGCCGGAGCAGTGGAAGCCGTGGGTGAGGAAGGCAATTCTCGACTGGCAGCCGGCGTTCGAGGCAGCAGGATTCAAGAACGCAATCATCCCAATGGATCCGCCAGCCAACGATCCGGACTGGTCGCCCGAAGATGTGCGACACACCGTGATTCGGTGGCTGCCGTCGACAGTGGAAAACGCGCAAGGTCCGCATGTCAGCGATCCGAGAACGGGCGAGATCCTGAACGGCTCCGTGCGCATGTTCCACAACGTGCTGAATCTGCAGCGCGACTGGTATTTCACGCAGGCTTCTCCGCTCGATCCGCGCGCACGCACGCTTCCTTTCCCGGATTCTCTGATGGGAAGGTTGCTGGAGTTCGTCGTCGCACACGAAATCGGCCACACCCTGGGGCTGCGTCACGATCAAATCGGCAGCTCGACGTATCCCGCGGACAGCGTCCGCAGCGCGAGCTGGGTACATCGCATGGGTCATTCGCCGTCGATCATGGACTACTCACGCTTCAATTACGTCGCACAGCCGGAAGACAACATCGCGCTCGCCGACATCGTTCCCGGCGTGGGCCCGTATGACAAGTTCGCGATCATGTGGGGATACACACCAATTCCCGGCGCGCGATCACCGGATGCGGAGCGTCCAACGCTCGACCAATGGGCGCGGGTCCAGGACACGATTCCGTGGTACCGCTTCTCGGAGAACAACGAGGGCGGGTACGGAACTCTGAACGAAGCCGTTGGCGATGCCGATCCTGTCAAATCAACGACGCTCGGCTTCCGGAATTTGCGCCGCGTCGTGACGTACATCTCTGCCGCGGCAACGCGGCCAGGCGAAGACAACGACGATCTCCGCGAGCTGTATGATCGCACCGTCGGACAGTGGGCGACTGAAGCGAATCACGTCGCCACGGTGATCGGCGGCGAAGCGGTGCAATACAAATCAGGCAGCCAGACCGGTGCTGTTTATACGCCGCTGTCGAGGGCACGGCAGCAGGACGCGATGCGTTTCATCAATGAGAACGTGTTCCAGACACCCACTTATCTCATTCAGCCAGCGATTGCTCGCCGAATTGAAGCGGCGGGCATGATCACGCGCATCACCAATGCCCAGGCGCGCGTGCTGACCAGCATGCTCAACGACGGCAAGCTCAATCGCCTGATCGAGAATGAAGCGCTCGCGCAAAACAGGAACGAGGCGTATTCGCTTGCTCAGATGCTCGATGATCTCAAGCACGGCATCTGGACGGAGCTGTATGCATCCAACGTGTCGATAGATCCGTACCGCCGTACGCTGCAGAATCAGTTTCTTACACAGGTCGACGCGAAGATCAATCCGCCCCCAGCTCCAACCACGCCGCAACCTAACTTCCCGGGCTTCACTCCGCCGGCGCCGCTATTGGAAGATGCGCGAAACGAGCTGAGGGGTGAGCTTGTATCGTTGCGCGCAGACATCCGCCAGGCGATTGCACGTGCGAGCGACCGCGAAACGCGGCTGCATCTCCAGGGCGCGGACCACGCGATCGGTGATATTCTGGAGCCAAAGAAGTAAGAGCTATCACGAGTCAGGCTAAAAAAAAAACGGGGACAGCGTTATGCTGTCCCCGTTGTTCTTGCTTCGCCTGCGAATTACACGCAGACGATCACACCGGTTGCGTTGGAGCAGGTCTTAGCAGACTGCGAATGGGTCGCGGTCGCGCTCCACGACTGCGGTGGGCCGGCGGCTGCCGTCGCTACGACGGTAACGTTCTGCGACGGGCTGAAGCCCTGAAGAGGAGCCGCCATCGTGGCGGTTCCAGAGAAGTAAGCACCGTTGTTGTCGGCAGCGTACTGCTCTTCGTAAGTCGCGAGATTGCGTAGATCAGATTTCATAGCTGCGACGTACGCCTTGTCCTTCGTATTTGCGAACTTCGGAATCGCGATCGCAGCCAAAATACCAATGATCACGACGACAATCAGAAGCTCGATCAGCGTGAAACCCTTTTTATTGCGAATCATATTATCCTCAGAAATCGTTCGAGTGGGTCGTCGCCGATTACGGCGCCGAGAGAGTGAAGACAACGGGCAGGCTGTACACACCAGGCGCGTTACTCGGCAGAGTAAAGCCCGCGGCCCACACGGTCTTGAAGAAAACCTGCGCCGCAGCACCGTTCGTCGCGCTGGCTCCCGAGAGGAAGAGCGCGTCACTGTTGCTGATGCCGACATAGGTTCCTGCTACTGCGTTGGACCAGGTCAGATCGCTGATCGGCTTGGTACCGCCGTTCGATCCGACATACGTCCAGTTTGAAGCGGCGGTGGTCTTGATGTTCAGAGTCCAGCTGCGGTTCGCCTTGATGGTGAAGGTGGGGCCTGCATCGGCGAGGTTGGCACCAACGTCGACCTGGTCAGCGGTCGGCGAACTCAGGGTGGTGGTCGCCGCGCTCATGCCCAGTTTGACAAGGGCGTTCACCGTAGCAGAAACGGTGTTGGTGGAGTTGCAGCTGCCAGCGTTGCCACTGCATTGTGCATTTGCCTGGTTGACGCCGATGGCAGTTCCCAACACCATCGCGGCCAGAAAACGGGTCGCGTTCATCTAAAAGCACTCCAAAAGTTGACTGTAAGTCGACAGCAATAAGGGGTTGGATTTTGCTGCTGTCTCTTCTGCGCATAAGACGAGGGCCCGACTCTTCTTGCAACGCAAAAATGCACCGCATTTTCGCCAGAGTGTACACAAACTAAGTCATTGACCCACAAAGGCTTAGTTCGATCACAAATATGCGTTTACCCACGCATCTTTTGCGAAATGCGGTATGCGTTGCAGCATGCGAAATGGCAAACGGATGCGCACTGCCATCCTAGACCCGGTCGTGTTATAGTGTGTCGTTCGCCCTCAATCCGAGGGCTCAATTCTCATTTCGGGGCGTAGCGTAGCCCGGTAGCGCGCCTGCTTCGGGAGCAGGAGGTCGCTGGTTCAAATCCAGTCGCCCCGACTCGCCATACCGAGAAGTCCCATCGCCAGCGCGTGGCGGTGGGATTTTTATTCCGCAAAGGAGCGCCGGTCGCCAAATGTCCCGCCGCGCGCTTCAACAGCTTGTGCTTGATTGCACACGCTTACCCGCAGTTGCGCGCGATTCGTTTGGCTTGGGGAGAGTGCGGAAAGAGAGACACGGCCTGGCGCGCATAGTCGCGGGCGAAGGAGCACCGGCCTCGCCGAGAGTAAAGCTCCGCAACGCGATAATTGATTCGGTAACTGCCGGGATCCCACATCGCACCCTGTACCCAGCCGGAAGTCATCCCTCCCCTACCAACGGCGGTCATCGCCATCAACTGCGTAACGCTGCGCGCCACTGAGACGAGCGATGCGATGAGGAGAGCCGCCGCGGCAACGCCAAGTGCACGCGATGAGACCTCGACGCTCTTGATGCCCTGTCGCAATCCACTGCTCGCACCAAGAATGCTCCACACCAGCAACGCGGGCGCGCCGAGCAAAAGCACCACATCAAAGGCGCTGACAATCAGTGTCGCTACTATGGTCCCGGCAAGTACACACTGGGTGAGAATAGCATCGCAATTTTCCAGTTCCGACCATCGCCGCAGTGAGCTGAAAAACAGAATGATGAATGCGGACAGCAGCGCGGCGGTCGGGATGAAACCGCGTTCTGATACGAACGCTACCCAGTCGCTGCTCGGCCAAGGATTCGCGGTCATTCCATCGTCGGCGAGCGAGCGATCACCATCCGGCGCGAAGCGGACGTATTCAACCGGCCAGTTTCCCGGTCCGACTCCGAATACCGGATTCGACGCCGCCATGTGCAGTGAGTTCCTGTACTGCGCGACTCGGCCGCGGCCGCTTCCACTCTTGTAATCGATCATTCCACGAGCTGAATCGAGGTACGGCGACTCGCTGTTCCAGTTCAGCGAGTTCGGAAGAACAATCGATATCATTCCGCCAATCACAGCTGCGAGGGTCAGTCTCGCGAAGCGCCCGCCGACTTTCTGGCCGCCCCAATACTTTCGCGACGCGATGAGTGGGACGATCAGCACCGCTGCCGACGCAGCTACGGCCAGCCACGCACCACGCGAGCGGGAAAGAACAAGCGCCCCGCCAACGAGCGCGCAGCCCAGAGAGCCAAGGAGCGCGCCGAAAGGCCTGCGTGCAGTGACCGTGCACCAGGCGAGCGTCGGCAGGCCGATGGCTGCAATGTGCGCAACGAAGTTGCGGTTGCCGAAGGTGCCGCCCGGCGCGCGATTGGTGCTGAAGTATTCGGTGTCGAGTCCGTACGCCTGGGCGAGTGAGAAAGCGGCAGCACACACCGTGGCAATCGCGCAGGCTACCAGAATCGATCGATAGGACGTGGCGGCGATCGAGCGCGCACCCCAGAAAATGACCGCGCCCGAGATAGTGATCGCGACCGAGCGCTGCGCGACCCAGTGATTGGTGGCGAAGATCGCCGAAGCAACGCTCCAAAGCAGAAAGAGCGCGATCAGGCCATCGACCAGATCAAAGCGCAGTGACCTGCGCTTGACTACGAGCACCGTCGCGACGACGAGCGCGGCTGCGTTGAGCACCAGCTCTTTTGGAACGAAGTAACGATCGAGCTCGAACAGCTTGTATGGCAGAGCGACTACAACGGCGGCTACCACGGCGATCTGAATCGTGATTCGAATTATGCGATCCATGGCAGAAATATGACCTGCCGCTCGCGCAGAAAAAGAAGCCCCGCTCGCCTGGAGCGGGGCTCGCAGCGACGCCGCGTCGTCAGCCACGCCTGAACAAAGTGCCGAGTACTCCGCCCGAGACACCACGCGCTCGATTCACGAGGCGCAGCTGCTCGATCTCACCTTTGTCGAGCCAGACACCCCCACAATCGGGACATTCGTCGATCTTCACCATCTCGGCGTGCGTTTCTTTCAAATCGGCGCCGCAGCGCGGGCATTTGTTATGATGCGCTTTGCGCTCAGCCAGCCTCCGCTCAGCGTCAAGCTTAACGCGCATCTCGTGAATCATCTCGAGATTGCGTTTCCCGAAATACTCGTCTTCGTTCCTGCTCGGCTTTTCATCAGTCGGCATGCATGCCTCAACTTTCCTTACACCGAAATATAGGGGCGAAGGAGAAGTAGTTTGCGAAGGAGCCGTCAGGAAATCTCCGTACGATCAGGGTGTAACCTTGGCGAAATAAATCTCGAGGTTCGTCGGCAGGCTACCGAACGTTTTGCCCGGACCTGTCCACGTCATGCCGGCGGTCGATGAAAGCGAGACTATGCCGTTGTAGTCCCCGATGAAGGGTCTGATCCCATCTCCATCAGGGACGCCGTACGCCGAGGGATCGAACCCCGATTTGGTTACGCGCACCGAACTCCAGCTGGTTCCGAAATCACTCGACGTTGCGTAGGTGAGATCGACGAGCGCGTTTCGAGTGTAGCTGCGATCGTAAAACGCGACGTCGAGTCGGCCGTTTGGTGCGGCGCTCAGCTCCGCGGCAAACCGATCACCTCGAGGATCATCGGCGATTACGCTTCGCGGGCTCCAGTTCGTCAAGTCGCTGTCCGGCGCGGAGGTGATGAAAACTTGTGCGCGCTTGTTGACGTCGATGTCGGCATAGGCGACGTACAGGCGATTGTTCGCAACGTTGTACGCCGGAGCCGGATATGACCCGGGTCCGCGAAATTGGCCGCCGTCGATGCTGAAGCAGTACGGCGGGAAGAGACAAACTGGATTGCTGAAAACAGCGAACTGGAACGGAGTGCTCCAGGTCTGCCCATGGTCCGTGGACTTACTGACATACATGGCGCTGCCCTTTCCACCCTGAATGGCGTTGTCGAAGACGACGTAAGCGACGCTACCAGTAGCATTAGTAACGATGCGAGCATCCTGATCGCTGCGGATGTTACCGCTCGAGACTTTCACCGGGCGACCGAAGTTACGTCCGCCATCGATAGAGCTCGCGATCCAGATTGGTGAATTTCCACCGAATCCGTGGAACTGCGCCCACGTTACGTAGATCGTCCCGTCGTTGCCAACCCACATCGCCTCGTGATCCGGGAATTGACCATTGGATCCCTTGGAGATTCCTTGTCCATTGAATGCGCTGACAAGAGCGAGAGCCTGACTAGGATCTGTGTGACCACCCTTCAACCAGGTCTTGCCACCGTCGGTGGACCGGCTGAGATAAAGCATCGTACTCGTTCCGTCGTAACTGAAGCAGGCGAAATAAGCGGTTCCTTGCGTGTCGAACGCGACAGCGGGGTCGCCGCCGAATTCGCCATCGCCCGTCCCCGGCACAGTTGGATCATTGGTGAAGCGCGTGATTCCCGGGATGAATCCCGTGGGCAATGTCTTCGTCCACGTCTTGCCCCCGTCGAACGAAGCATTCACTCCGCAGCCATCGTTGTAATTCCAATCGTTGTTGCCGGTGAGAATGTTCTGCGGATTGTTCGGATTCACAGCGAGAGGGGTCTCGTTCTGTGAGGTCGTGTCGTTGGTGACGTTGACAACGTTGGTGACTGTTGGCTTACTCGAGCTTGACTGAGCGTATCGAACCCCGTCGGGCGCATTGAGCGCGTCGGACGGATTCACGCGATCGGAGCAGGCGGTGGCAACGCATAACGTCGCGGCGGCAAGAATTCTGACACGCATAGGACGGAGGACCAAAGGGTGAAGAAAAGAAACGGGGAGAAACAAAATTTCACCCCGTTTCAGTTTTTGCAACTTTCCTCGTTCGCTATGCGTTACCGCGCAAACCAGTAGCTCGCCTTGACGAGGAAGACGTTGCTTGGCCGTCCGAAGATCGCCATGGTCTCGCGGCGAGTCTGGAAATCGCCTTCGAATGGCAGGAAGTCGCTGCGCTCCTGCTGCCACACGAAATAGAGCGCCGAACCCGGGCGGTACTCCCAGCGCACAACGGCATTACCGCGCAGAGAGTGGGTGCGGAAGTCGGGATTGTTCACGCTGAACGACGGCGCGGCGCCTGCGCCGTCAGGATCGACAGTGTATGCCGCGATGTTGCCGGTTGACGGGTCTGCCACTGGTGTCACCGTGCTGCCGTTGTCCCGGCCGTACACGAAGTAGTTCTGCGTTGCTGGCTGCGCCAGCTCCTTGAAGCCCTTGAACTTGCCTGCCGACGCGAATGGCTGCGCGTACATCTGGAACGACAACATTGGGGTTAGCGTCCACTCCACACGGGTCGTCGCCGACAAAGTTGTCTGGAACAAGTCGGCAAAGACATAGCGGCGGCCGAACGTGCCAGTTGCCGCTGCGTCGCCGGTGCTGGTCACGAACTGGATGGTGTTGTGGAAGCGGTTGAGATCCGGCGTCACAGTGACTCGTACATTGGAGCTGGGTCTGATGGTGACGCCGACCCCGATATCCTTGCTGTAACCGTGCTTTTCGTCACCGTAGTATTGCCCGGTGAAGGTGTACGACAGCATTGGTCGGGTGTCGGTGTCCAGCTCATACCACGCGCCCCACTGGGTAGGCTGACGGCCGAGCGGGCCGCCGCGAGTCAACCGGTCATCGATCGCACTGGGATCGTACTCTCCACCCGTGTAGAGGGACCACAGGTTGTTGAAGTTGAGTGTGACCTGATTGAAGAAGCTTGTCCAAAGTTTGTCGCCGCCGTGATTCCAGGCGTGGTTGGTTCCCGCGAAGAGATTGTAGCCGCGCAGCCACTTCCCAGGTTTTTGATTGTTGTATGACCCGCCCATGCCGACGTTGCGATAGTCGACGCGACCCATGAAGCCAAGGTCGTTTACTTCGTAACCGGGGCTGATGTCTTTGAGCGTGAGCGAGTAAGACCAGTCGCCGGAGAGATTGTAGCCCAACTTCGCGGAATGACCGCTCAGGGAATTTCGTGTCGGGTCGACTTCGAGATAATCCGCATCGGGCCGCTGATAGTATCGCGCGCTGGACAGTTGCGCGTTGTTGATAACGGCGCGAGAACCCTGGATCAATGACTCGGAAAACGCACCGGTAATTGTCTGGCGTCCCCACCGGTTCTCGAAATCGAGACTGCCGACATCAGCGCTCGAGCGCAGCAAGTTCTTGAACACCGCAGCGCGGAGATCTCGATTGACGGCCGTACCGCCGAGGCTGAGCACGGTCTTTCCACCTCGATAATCCCGACGAACACGGCCGACGAAGTAATTGGAGAGCGGCTCGACGGGTGTCGTGAGCTCGGCGTTGGACGCATCGATCACACGCGCGCTCTCCTCCGCAGTCAGCGCGTTCAACAAGCCAATCGTCCACGGTCCCATTTTTCCCGTGAGCTTGCCGGCGCCGAGGATAGTAGTTGCATCGGGTGCGTCGACAAATTGACCGCTGACGAAGCGCTGCGGCGATCTGCCTATTCTTCGCGAGTAGAAAATCTGCTGGCTGCCGTAAGACGGCCCGCCCTGAATCGAGCCGATGTTGAAGATGTTGGCGCCCTCGACGAAGAACGGGCGCTTCTCGGGGAAGAACGTCTCGAACGCAGAAAGGTTCACGACTGCCGGATCGACTTCGACCTGGCCGAAGTCCGGGTTCACCGTCGCGGTCAGCGTTAGTCCGTTTGGTAACCCGTACTTGAGATCCGCGCCCGCCGATGGCTGGGCGTCATTCAGTTTGTAGAACGGATTTGCCGGGTCACCGGGAGCGCGTGTCAGTTTGGCGCTCACGTACGGCATCACTTCAAAGCGCCGCGGCGTCGGAATATCAACGATACCGGCGAGGTCTCCCTCGAGCGATACGAATCCGGGATCTGTCGTTTTCCACGGCGACCAGCTATCGCGCTCGTTCCGGCGCGCTACGTCGCGCATGACCTGGAAGCCCCAAACGCGCTCGACGCCGTTTGCCGCTTTACCGAAGCGCAATTGCGAGAAGGGAATTCGATACTCGGCGACCCATCCAGCCGAATCGACGCGCGTCGCGACCTGCCAGACTGCGTCCCAATTCAGATCTTCTCCTGCCCTGTCGTCGAACTCCAGCACGTCCTTCTGGACGCCGAGCGGATTGACTGAGAATCGAAATGCAGTGCGGCGATCGCGATACGAATCGACCATCACGTGCAGCCAATCAGAATAAATTCCGGACGCATCGCGCCGGGCAAGCTGCGCCGCGATCGAATCGGGGCGGGAGTCGAACATCCGAACACCGACATAAAGGGCGTCATCATCGTAGAGAACGCGCACCTCGGTGCGATCGGTCGGCTGCGCGCCGACCTTCGGGTAGCTCTGCGTGAAATCGGATGACGGGACTGCCGTCTGCCACGCCGGCTCATCGAGGTTGCCATCGATGTTGATGGCGCCGGTGGCGCGACTCGCTCGCATGTTGTGGGCGGCCAGGGTCACGCCGGACGTTCTACCGGAGTTGGGCGATTGCGATGCGGTCGGTTGTGCGGGATAAGTTGGACTTTGGGCGCGACCGAGTGTGGCGATCGTCAGGCAAAGGCCGACGACGCCGGGAGCTACGCGGAAAAGATTCATCTGCGAACGGGTTGCGAACCGGAGTTCGTTTCAGGACGGGCGAATCACGGTAATACTTGAGACAGCATTTCCGCCAGAATGGTTGGCGGCCGTCGATTTTACCGGGCGGGCTTTTTCTGTTTGCCCGGGGTCGGCTTGTCGCCCGCGAGAACCGGCGCGTCGGAGGACTGTTTCGCGCGAATCTGTTCTTCGAGTGCCTTCTGCTCTTGGTCGAGCGTGGCTCCCGCTTCCAGCTGCCTCTGTAAGGCATCTGCGTTCGCCTTGCCGCTGGCGCCGCAGGTGGTAGCGCGGGGGTTGTCGAAGTTTTTCAGGACATCCTTGATCCGCCATGTCTCCGACGGCGACGCTCGAACCGTAATCGCCGACACTCCGGGAGCAGTGTAGTAAATCCGGCCTCGGCCCCTTACGTATGGACTAATGATGTCT
>Ga0075424_100002552_pt1 | contig 16730 bp, 20 predicted proteins | sample SoiMethybrSBSTD3_FD_75301 | JGI IMG/M metagenome (GOLD analysis project Ga0075424, IMG submission 75301) | Bulk soil microbial communities from a Populus tree surrounding site in Tennessee, USA - Soil MetaG P. TD hybrid SBSTD3 | ecosystem: Environmental > Terrestrial > Soil > Tree plantation...
ACCGTCTCGCCGCCCTCGAGCTCGAGGATCTTGTAGGCGTTGTCGAAGCGGAGGCTGAGGGCGGGCGTGGCGAGGGCGAGCCGAGCCCCGAACTTGTTGGCCTGGAGCAGCGCCCGCTCGGCGAGCTCGGCCCCCGTGATCCCCGTGGGGAAACCGAGGTAGTTCTCGATCCGCATGCTCCGTCCTGCCTGGCCACCCGGCGCCACGCCATCGAGGGCCACGGTGTGGAGACCCTCGGAGGCGCCGTACACGGCGGCGGCCAGCCCCGCAGGCCCCGCCCCGACCACGACCAGGTCGTAGACGGTGTGCTCGAGGGGCTGGCGGAGGCCGATGGCGTCGGCCACCTCGCGGTTCGACGGGTTGCGCAGGAAGAGCTTGTGGGCGAACGTCACCACCGGCGTGTCCGCGGGCGAGAAGCCGAAGTGCGAGAGGAGCTGGCCTACCCGGGGATCGCTCTCGAGATCGAGCCAGGTGAAGAACAGGCGATTCTTCGCGAGGAAATCACGGAGGCGGAAGGTGTCGTGCGAGTAGCGCGAGCCGATCAGGCGCAGGCCCGTCACCTGTCCCGACTCGCGCAGGATCTGCCGGCGCGCGATGAAGGCCCGAAGGATGAGGTCGCCCAGATCCGGGCATCGGTTCACGATGTGACGCACCTCGCCCGTGGCGACCTCGTAGAGCTCGCAGTCCGTCCGCGCCACCGCGCTCACGACGGAAGCCCGTCCGGTGAGGTGCGCGATGTCGCCCGTGAACTCCCCCGCGTGGTGAATGGTGATGGTATGCGGCGTCTCGCCCGTCTCGTCGAGGATCTCCACCTCGCCCGTCTTGATCAGGAAGAGCTTGAAGTCGCGGTCGCCCGCCTCGAAGAGCCGCTGCCCCTTCCCGTAGGGCTTGAGGACGGCGCCCGTGCACTGCGCGATGCGGGCGAGCTGGCTCTCGTCGAGGGTGGGGAAGGCAACGGCGTGGAGATCGAGCGCGCTCATGACACGGGACAGGATACCAGAAGGGTCGAGGGACCCCGGCAAGCGGGCCCTCGCGCGGCGGCCACGTTGCGGATAGAATCGGCCCGGCAGCGTGCACACCACCAACGACACGGAGGCTCGATCACATGGGAACTCGTTCTCTCAACGCCGCGACGGGCGTGGGCGGCCTGCTCGTCTCTTTCGCCCTGATGGTCGGCTGCGCCACCACCGCGGATTCCGGGCAGATCGTCTTCACCAAGGCGGGAGCGAGCGCGGCCGATCGGCAGAAGGACGAGAACGAGTGCCTGCGAAGCTCGGTGGGGGTGGACGACCAGACGCGCATCCTCGTGCCCTTCCAGGTCGACCGCGCCGCGTACCAGAAGTGCATGGAGGTGCGCGGCTACACCGCGACCCCTACCAAGTAGACGCATCCCACCCTGCCTGGAGAGAGGCCACATGCTCAAGCCCGGAGACGCCGCTCCCGATTTCGCCGGCCACGATCATCTCGGCCGGCCCGTGAAGCTCGCCGACTTCAAGGGCAAGTCCCTCGTGCTGTGGTTCTTCCCCAAGGCCGACACCCCGGGCTGAACCGCGGAAGGTTGCGGGTTCCGCGACCTCAAGCCCGATTACGACCGGAAGAAGGCGGCGATCGTGGGCGTGTCCTTCGACAGTCCCGCCGAGAACAAGCGGTTCGCCGAGAAGTTCCAGTTCAACTTCCCCCTGATCTGCGACACCGACCGCGTCATCGGCACCGCCTACGGCGCCAACGTGGATCCCGCCAAGGGCGCCCAGCGCGTGGGCGTGGTCATCGATCCCCAGGGCAAGATCAAGGAGTGGCACGCGCGCGTCGATGCCCGCGCCTGGCCCGCCGAGGTGGTGCATACTCTGTAGCCTCTACTCATCCCCGACGGGAGGTCCGCATGCGCTTCACGTGGTTCAACCTGATGCCGTGGCCCTATCTGCCCGACGACTTCCGCGAGAAGAACCGCTCGGTGTGGGTGGACATCCCCAATACGCTGTACGACCCGCGGCGGGGACACTTCGTCTACCACGAGTACATGAACCAGCTCGAGTACGCCGACACCCTGGGCTTCGACGGCATCGGCTGCAACGAGCATCATCAGAACGGCTACGGGCTCATGCCCTCGCCCAACCTGATCGCGGCGGGCCTGGCCCGGCGCACCTCACGCTCCGCCATCTGCGTGATCGGCAACTCCATCGCCTGCTACAATCCGCCCATCCGCGTGGCCGAGGAGTTCGCCATGCTCGACGTGATCTCGGGGGGCCGGCTGGTGGCGGGCTTTCCCGTGGGCACGCCCATGGACACCAACTTCTGCTACGGACAGATCCCCGCCCTCACGCGCGACAAGTACCGCGAGGCACACGAGCTGATCATGAAGGCGTGGGCGGAGGACGAGCCCTTCGCCTTCGACGGGAAATACAACCAGCTCCGCTGGGTCAATTGCTGGCCCAAGCCCATCCAGAAGCCGCATCCGCCCATCTACATTCCCGGGGGCGGCTCCATCGAGACGTGGGACTTCTGTCTCGACTTCGACTACAACTACTCCTACCTTTCCTTCTTCGGCTACCTCCGCGGCAAGTCGCTCCTCGACGGCTACTGGGAGCGCGTGGCCAAGCGGGGCAAGGACGAGTCGCCCTATCGCGCGGCCTTCGCCCAGATCATCTGCGTGGCGGAGACCGATCGCGAGGCGGAAGAGCTCTACGCGGAGCACTGTCTCTACTTCTTCAACCGCTGCCTCCATGTGTATCCGCCCTTCGCCGATCCGCCGGGCTACCGCACGGTGAACACCATCAAGTACGGCGCCCTCGCCCAGCTCACCGCGGAGAGGAGCAAGATCCTCCAGAACCTCACCTGGAAGCAACTCGTGGACGAGCGCTTCGTCATCGCGGGCAGCCCGGAGACGGTGCGCCAGCAGCTCGAGGAGTGCATCAAGGGGCTCCACGTGGGCCACATCTTCTGCCTCTTCCACAACGGCAACATGCCGGACTGGAAGACACGCTACTCGAGCAAGCTCTTCGCGGAGAAGGTCATGCCGCATCTGCGCGACCTCTGGCCGGAGTGGAAGCACGATCAGCGCTGGTGGATCACTCCCATGGACGAGCGCCTGCACCCGGAGGAGATGACGCCGGGGGCGGAGAAGGCGGCGGTGGAGCGCCCGCGATGAAGACGCGCACGATCGAGACCCCGCGCGGCGCGCGCTGCCGCGTGCTGGAGGGCGGGAGCGGGCACCCCCTCGTGTTCTTCCACAGCGCGGGCGGACTCCTCGTGGACAATCCGTTTCTCGACGAGCTCGCCGGACGCTATCACGTCTTCGCGCCGGAGCTCCCCGGCTACGGCGAGTCCACCGGGGAGGATCTGCTCGAGGACATGCTCGACTTCACACTGCACGGCTGGGACGTCGTCGACACCCTCGGCCTCCCCCGCCCCCATCTCGTGGGCCACTCCATGGGCGGCATGATGGTCGCGGAAATGGCGGCCATCGCGCCGCACGACGTGGACAAGCTCGTGCTGGTGAGCGCGGCGGGACTCTGGATGGACGAGCATCCCATTCCCGACCTGTTCTCCCTCCTGCCCGAGCACTTTGCGGAGCTGCTCTTCCACGACCCCCTGGCGGGCCAGGCCCTCCTCACGGGCGGAGTGGACTTCTCGGACATGGAGGCGCTCAAGAGCTTCTACATCGGCCAGCAGCGCCGGCTCGCCATGGCGGGGAAGATCCTCTTTCCCATTCCCAACCGACGCGTGTCCAAGCGTCTCTACCGGCTCACCGCAGAGACGCTCGTGCTGTGGGGCCGGAGCGACAGGCTGATCGTCCCCGCCTACGGCGAGCGGTGGGCTCAGCTCATCCCGCGCGCGACGCTCACCCTCGTCGCAGAAGCTGGCCACATGCTGCCCTACGAGCAGCCGAAGGCATTCGTGGACGCGGTGTCGGCCTTCCTCGGCTGAGGTCCTCGCTCACTCGACGGTGAGCCGCAGGCTCACGGGCACGCTGAGGGAGCGGCTGATGCGACAGCTCTCCGCCGCCTCGCGAAGGGTGGCGAGCTGCGCGTCGTCGAAGGCGCCGTCGAGGACCAGCTCCGCGTCGATGGCCACGATGCGACCCTGAGCTTCCGTGGCGCCGAGCCGGGCCTGGAGGCGCCGGAGCGGCCACTGCCGGCGTTCGGCGACCCGCCGAACGTTGGAGAGCTTTCAGGCGCCGATGGCGCCCAGCAGCATCTCCGCGGGTGACGGCCCCTCGTCGCCGCCTCCCGCCTCCGCCGGCGCGTCGAACACGACCTGGTGCGGCCCCGTGGCCATGTCCGACCGCATGCCCTTCACCCATTGCACGGTCACCGCTCTCGCCATGTGGTCCTCCTCCTCGTGATGCCGCGCTCTAGCCCGGCCAATTCACGAACGTGTGAGCGCGAGACGGGTCGGGGCCTGTCGTCGGGGGCGGGGGAGCTCTCCAGCTACGTCACCCACTCGCCTGAATCGCCGCCCTTCGGGCGGCGCACAGGACGAGGGGGTCCCACTCCGCCGGAGAGCTCCCCCGCCCCCGACGCCACCCGCCCCGATCGCACGCTCGGCATTCGTGAATAGGCCAGGCTAGTGCTGGCGCGTGGGGACCCACGCGGTGGTGCGGCCGCCCACCGTGATGTGGCGGATCCGCTCGCCCGTCCGGGTCACCGCGCGCGGGTTCTTGCCCCAGCGGCGATGGAAGAGCCATCCCCGCGGGTAGCGGTCGCTGTCGTTGGCGAGGCGGACCGCCGTGTCCATCACGTGGTGGAGGGCGCCGCGCATCCGCGCGATCTCCGCGTCACTGAGCGAGCTGGCCCGACGCCGCGGATCGAGCCGCGCCTGATACAGGACCTCGTCGGCGATCCAGTTGCCCACGCCCGCCGCGAAGCCCTGGTCGAGGAGCAGCGCCTTGAGGGGCGCTCCGCGATGCCGCACGAGCTCGCGAAAGCGGGCAGGGGCGGGCAGAGCGCGATGCGCGTCGAAGCCCAGCAGGCTGATGGGCGGCTCGTGGGCGGGATCGTGGCGGAGACGGATGCGGCCGAGCCGCCGTGCATCGGCGAGCACGAGCTCGCCGCCGTCGTCGAACACGAGATGGAGCTTGGTGAAGCGCGGCGGCCACGCGTGATCCGACCGCTTCCGGCTCGACTTGAGCTTGACGAGCGGCCCGCCCGGCGCGGTGTGGAAGCCACCCGTCATGCCGAAGTGGAGACACGGCCACGGCCGGCGGTCGAGCTCGAACCAGAGGTGCTTGCCGTGGCGGCGCACGCCCCGCACTCGGCGGCCCACGAGAGCGCGGCGGAAGCGCGCGGGCGCCACGCCTTCGAAGACGATGGGATCGTCGACGCAGCGGGCCTCCACGATGCGGCGGCCCTGGGCGACCTTCATGGCGATGCGGCGGCCGCACTCGACCTCGGGGAGCTCGGGCATCGCGCCGAGCATACCTCAGGGAGTCTGCGTATACTTTGGCCCGGTCGATCAGGCGACCCACGGTCCGCGTGAAGGGATTGTCCCACCTGCAAGCTCTCTGGACGTGCGCTGGCGGTCATGGCTCCTTCAGCGCCCGGCATGCGGACGACGGGCCAACATGAAGGAGGCCGTGTCCATGCCCAGCCGACCGATCCCACCCCGGCCGTCGCTCGAGTTCGACCGCAAGCAGGCCCGCGCGCTCCTGGAGGCCGTCCGCCGCGGTGATGCCGACGCCGCCGAGCGCTTCCGCGCGCATCACCCGCGCTTCCGTGATGGCGCCGTCGCCCCGGCCGCGCTCCACGACGCCCAGCTCGTGATCGCCCGCGAGTACGGGGTGACGAGCTGGCCGCGCTGGAAGCAGGTCGTGGAGATGCGGCAGCTCGAGGCCCGCGAGCGCGCGGCGCTGCTCGTGCGCGCCGCGTGCGCGGGCGACATGCGCCAGGCCTCCACGCTCCTCGCCGCCGACCCGACCCTGGAGCGCTTCGATCTCTACACGGCCTGCGTCTCGGGCGCCGATGCGGAGGTGGCGCGCCGCCTCGATCGCGATCCCGCCCTCGCCCGCGGCCGGGGCGGTCCTCTCGACCGCGAGCCCATCCTCTACGCTTGCTTCTCGCGCTTCCTGCGCAGCGACGCGCGACGGGCCGCGGGCATCGTGCGCGTGGTGCGGTGCCTCCTCGACCACGGCGCCGAGGTCAACGCCCACTTCGTCCACCACGAGGGGAGTGAGACGTGGGTGCAGACGAGCCTCTATGGGGCGGGGGGCATCGCCAACAACGCCGAGCTGACAGGGATGCTCCTGGAGGCGGGCGCGGACGTGAACGAGCTCCACGGCGAGCCCGGGGACGGCGCCGAATCGTGCGGGCTCGAAGCGCTCTATCACGCCTCCGAGTTCGCCGACGTGACCTGCCTCCGCCTCCTTCTGGAGGCGCGCCCGCCGCTTCATCCCAAGCGCGTCTCGTACGGCCTGGCGCGCATGCTCGACTTCGAGAACCCGGCCGGGGTCGAGCTCTATCTCCGCCACGGCGCCGATCCCAACCTCCGCATCCCCTGGATGCACGACCGGACGCATCTCCATCGCGCGGTGGTGTACGGGCGCAGCCTCCCCATCGTGCGGCTCCTCGTGGAGGCGGGCGGCGACCCCAACGCCAGGGACGACCTCGGCTTCACGCCCTTCCGGTCCGCCGTCCGCAACGGTCGCGAGGATGTGGCGCGACTGCTCCTGGGCGCGGGAGGGGACGAGGCGAGCCTCGCCGCGGACGATCGGACGCGGAACGGTCTCGACGCCGACGTGCTGTGCTACGCGGCGGGGCGAAACGACGTGACGGAGGTCCGCCGACTCCTCGGCGCCGGCGCCGATCCGAACGTGCTGGGCGGGCTCGACGAGACGCCGCCGCTTCACTGGGCGGTCTGGCGAGGGAGCGCGGAGGCGGCGCGGCTTCTCGTGGAGCGCGGCGCGGACATCCACCAGGTCAACCGCTACGGCGGCGATGCACTCGACACGGCCATCCACGGCTCGCTGAACTGTCACGACGTCTTCGGCGGCATCGGCATGAAGCTGCCCGAGGAGATCGACCACGGCGACTACCCCGCCGTCGTGGAACTGCTCATCGCGGCGGGGGCGCGGCTCCCCCGTCAGGTGAGGGGGAGCGAGGCGGTGCAGGACGCGCTGCGGCGGGCCGGCGTGCCCGACGCGGAGTGAGGCCATGAGCAAGACGCGACTCTTCAACGCCATCAAATCCTTCGACGTGGACGCGGTCTCCGGGCTCCTCGACGCGCATCCGGAGCTGGCGGGGGTGAGGGACGAGCGGCGCCGCAACGCGCTCCACTTCCTCAGCGGCCTTCCCGCGAGCGATAAGACCTCGGCCCGCTCCCTCGCGCTGGCCCGGCTCCTCCTCGACCGAGGATTCGACGTCAACGCGCCGGCCTTCGTCGAGGGGGGCGGCGCCTTCAAGGCCACCCCGCTCTGGTATGCGCTCTCCCGGGGCCGCAACCTCCCCCTGGCGAAGCTCCTCCTGAAGCGCGGCTCCACGCCGGAGTATTGCCTCTGGACGGCGGGCTTTCACGACGACGTGGAGGCCATCGACTTGCTCGTGAAGGCCGGCGCCCGCCTCGATCCCGTCGCGGAGGACGAGACGCCCTTTCTCGGCGCGATCAAGTGGAGCCGCTTCAAGGCCGCGGAGCGGCTCCTCCACCACGGCGCGAACGTGAACTTCCAGAACTCGAAGGGGACGACGGCGCTCCACGCGCTGGTGAAGAAGCGAAGCGATCGGCGCCACCTGGAACTGCTCCTCCGCCACGGCGCCGACCCGACGCTCCGCGACGCCACGGGGGTGAGCCCGCTCGACATGGTCGCCTGTTGGCGCGACAAGACGCTGTTCCAGTTGTTCTCGACACGAACGTGATGGCTACGAAGGAGGGACGCCGGTGATCAAGAGCATCTCGCTGCTCACGCGCAAGACCAGCCTGACCCACGAGCAGTTCATGCGCCACTGGGTCGACGTCCACGCCCCGCTCGCCCGCGCCGTGCCGGGGCTTCGGCGCTACGTACAGTCGCACATCCGCGAGGAGCCGACGCGCCCCGACATCCCCACCACGGCGATCGAGGTCGACGGCATCGCGGAGCTCTGGTACGACGACCGCGCGGCCATGGCCAGCGCGCACGCCTCCCCCGAGGCCAAGGCCCTCTTCGCCGACGGCGTGCTGTTCGTCGGGCGCATCAAGTCCTTCGTGGTGGAGGAGCAGGTGATCATTCCTTGACACCTTCGTATCCACGGTCCCTAATGCGGCCCTCTGCAGCCAACCGGGCATGAGCGAGGGAGGGGACATGCGTTTCGACGGCAAGGTGGCACTGGTATCGGGAGCGGGCTCGGGCATCGGCCGCGCCACCGCCATGGGATTCGCGGCGCGCGGGGCGCAGGTGGCGGTGGCCGACCTGGACCGCGCGAAAGCGGAGGCGGTGACGGCGGAGATCACCGGGTCGGGAGGCAAGGCCGTGGCCATCGAGGCCGACGCGGGGACGCCGGCGGGCATCGAGGCCATGGTGGGCGGCACCGTAGAGGCCTTCGGCGGCCTCGACATCCTCCACAACAACGCCTTCGGCCAGCCTCCACTGCCCCAAGGGCAGAGCCGCCTCGCCTTCACGGGCGAGCTGGACGAGCAGGTGTGGGCGCACGTCATCAACATCGGGCTCACCAGCGTGTTCCGCGCCACCAAGCTGGCCATCCCCGAGCTGCTCAAGCGCGGAGGCGGGGCCATCGTGAACACCGCCTCCATCTCCGGGCTCTTCGCCGACTATGCCATCGGCGCCTACAACGCGGCCAAAGCGGGCGTGATCAACCTCACCCGGGTGACCGCTATCGAGTACGCGGGGCGGAACATCCGCGTGAACTGTATCTGCCCCGGCGCCATCGACACGCCACTCCTCCGGCCCTCGCTGTCCATCGCGGGCTTTGCCGACGGCACCCTCGGGCAGATACCCATGCGCAGACTCGGCCGCCCGGAGGAGATGGCCAACGTGATCATGTTCCTCGCCTCCGACCTCGCCTCGTACGTGACGGGCGCCGCCTTCGTCGCGGACGGCGGTCTCACCGTGCAGACCGGGATGCCGTCGCGCATCCCCTTGCCCTGACCAGCCCCCGGGGGACTGACGCCACCCGGGGGGTTCAGGTGTAGTATCGGCCCGTGGCGCGTCCCGACCCAACGGGGGGACGGTCCAAACGCGCGCGACGTTTCGTGGGCGACCTGATGAGAGGAGGACGGCGATGACCTCGCTCGACATCAACGGCAAACGCTACAACGTCGACCTACCCGACGACACCCCGCTCTTGTGGACGCTGCGCGATCAGCTCGGGATGACGGGCACCAAGTTCGGCTGCGGCATGGCCCTCTGCGGCGCCTGCACCGTGCACGTCAACGGCCAGCCCGTGCGCTCCTGCTCCACGCCCATCTCTGCGGTGGCCAACACCAAGATCGTGACCATCGAGGGCATCGAGACGGACAGGGTGGGGCGCTCGCTGCAGGCGGTCTGGGTGGAGATGGGCGTGCCTCAGTGCGGCTACTGTCAGGCGGGACAGCTCATGTCCGCCGTCGCGCTCCTCAAGCGCAACGGCAAGCCCACCGACGCGCAGATCGACGAGGCCATGTCCGGCAACATCTGCCGGTGCGGCACCTACACGCGGATCCGCTCCGCCATCAAGCAGGCGTCGGCGCAGCAGGGAGCGACGAAGTGAGCCCGCGGCTGCCGCTCCCCGGTCTCGCTGGTGACGTGTCGCTCGACCGACCCCTCGTGATCGCCAACGTCAGCCGCCGGCGCTTCCTCCAGGGCGTGACCGCGGTGGGCGGCTTCGTGCTCGCCGCCGGCTTCCCGTCGCTCGCCCGCGCCGCCGACCCCCCGAAGTATGGCGCGGACGGCATGCCCCACGGCTGGGTGGACGATCCGCTCGTCTTCGTGGCCATCGGCGAGGACGGCACCGTGTCCATCGTGTGCCACCGCTCCGAGATGGGGCAGGGCGTGCGCACGGGCATGCCCATGATCGTGGCCGATGAGCTGGAGGCGGACTGGAAGCGTGTGCGCGTGGTGCAGGCCACGGGCGACGAGAAGCGCTACGGCAACCAGGACACCGACGGCTCGCGCAGCACGCGGCACTTCTTCGAGCCCATGCGCCGCTGCGGAGCCGCCGCGCGCGCCATGCTGGAGGCGGCCGCTGCCGCGCAGTGGGGTGTGCCCGTGAGCCAAGTGGAGGCGAAGAACCACGAGGTGGTGCACAAGGCGAGCGGCCGACGCCTCGGCTACGGGGCGCTGGCCAAGGCCGCCGCGGCCCAGCCCGTGCCCTCGCGCGACTCCGTGAAGCTCAAGGACCCCTCGCAGTTCCGCTACATCGGCAAGGGCCAGCTCAAGCTCGTGGACGGCCGCGACATCGTCACGGGCAAGGCGAAGTACGGCATGGACACGCGCCTCGACGGCCAGCTCTACGCGGTGGTGGCGCACCCGCCGGTGTTCGGCGGCAAGGTCAAGAGCGTGGACTCGGCAGAGGCCCTCAAGGTGCCCGGCGTGGTCAAGGTGGTGGAGATCGAGCCCACCGCGGGCCCCCCCGAGTTCAATCCGCTGGGCGGCGTCGCCGTCATCGCCACCAACACCTGGGCGGCCATCCAGGGCCGCAAGGCGCTCAAGCTCACGTGGGACGACGGCCCCAACGCGAGCTACGACTCCGCGGCCTACAAGACCACCCTCGAGGAGGCCGCGCGCAAGCCCGGCAAGGTCGTGCGCAACGATGGTGACTTCGACGCGGCAGCGGCCAGCGCGGCCAAGCGCATCTCCGCCGAGTACTACATCCCGCATCTCGCGCACGCGCCCATGGAGCCGCCCGCGGCCACCGTGCGGATCACCAACGGCAAGTGCGAGGTCTGGGCGTGCGTGCAGTCGCCGCAGGCCACGCGGGATCGCGTGGCCAAGCGGCTCGGCATGTCCCCGGACGACGTCACGGTGAACGTCACGCTGCTCGGCGGCGGCTTCGGACGCAAGTCCAAGCCCGACTTCGCGGTGGAGGCGGCGCTCCTCTCCAAGGCCATGGACGGCAAGCCGGTGAAGGTGACGTGGACGCGCGAGGACGACCTGCAGCACACCTATTTCCACACCGTTTCCGTGGAGCATCTGGAGGCAGGCGTCGACGCGCAGGGCAAGCCGGTGGCGTGGCTGCATCGCAGCGTCGCCCCGACCATCTTCTCGACCTTCATGCCGGACCCGAAGCAGGAGCACGCTCTCGAGCTCGGCATGGGCGTGATCAACGTGCCCTTCGCCATCCCCAACGTGCGCATCGAGAATCCGGAGGCGATCGCGCACACGCGCATCGGCTGGTTCCGTTCCGTGTCGAACATCCCGCACGCCTTCGCCGTGCAGTCCTTCGTGGCGGAGCTGGCCGCGGCGGCGGGGCGCGACCAGAAGGACTTCCTCCTCGAAGTGATCGGGCCGCCGCGGGTGGTCAGCCCCGAGGCTCTCAAGGACACCTGGAATCACGGCGAGTCGCCCGAGCGGTATCCCGTGGACACGGGCCGCCTCCGCCGGGTGGTGGAGACGGCGGCCAAGGAAGCCGGCTGGGGGCGCAAGCTGCCCAAGGGCCGCGGCCTCGGCATCGCCGCGCACTACAGCTTCGTGAGCTACGTCGCCTCGGTGGTGGAGGTCGCCGTCGACAAGGACGGCGCGATCACCATCCCGCGCGTGGACATCGCGGTGGACTGCGGCGCCACCGTGAATCCCGACCGCGTGCGGGCGCAGATGCAGGGCGCCTGTGTCATGGGAGTGAGCGTGGCCACCCTCGGTGAGATGAGCTTCAAGGACGGCCGCGCCGTGCAGGACAACTTCCACACCTACGAGATCACGCGCATGGCCGCCGCGCCCAAGGAGATCCGGGTGCACATCATTCCGGGGGATTACGGCAAGCCGATGGGCGGCGTGGGTGAGCCGGGCGTGCCGCCGGTGCCACCCGCTCTCTGCAACGCCATCTTCGCGGCCACGGGCAAGCGCATCCGCAACCTGCCCATCCGCGATCAGCTCAAGGCCTGAGCGAAGCGGTACAAGGGGGCGGCGTGGGCCCGGGCTCACGCCGCCCCTCTTCTCCCTCGCCCCCACAGGGGAGAGGGCAGGGTGAGGGGGTCCCTAGACGGTGACCCGGATGCCTTTCCGGTAGAGCGCCCACATCGCCGCGAGCCACAGCAGCACGTTCCCGAGCGCCCACGCGAGCGAGGCGGCCGCCGGCTGGAGCCACGGCGCAAAGAGATGATCGTACAGCACGGCCTGGAGCGTGCGCGATTGGCCGGCATCAGGCACGTGCACCCGCGCGAGCGCGATGGCCAGGAGCGTGGAGAGGAAGAAGACGGCGAGGGCGTTGACGCCCAGGATGACGAACGGCGTCGTCCACCACGTGGAGCCCTTGTCCTCGATCAGCCAGAAGCAGGCGGCCAGCACGAGCAGGGCTGCTCCCGCCGTGAACACCGCGTAGGAGCTGGTCCAGAGCGCCTTGTTGATGGGAAAGAGCCGACTCCAGGCAAGGCCGATCACGACGCCGGCGCCGCCGCTCCACGCGAGGCCCTTCACTGCCGCCCTCATCGAGGGCGCCGCCTGCACGAACCGGCCTGTGAGGACACCGAAGAGCGTGGTGGCGACGGCGGGCAACGTGCTGAGGATGCCCTCGGGATCGTAGACGCGCCCGAGACGCCAGATGTGCGGACCCAGCAGCGCCCGGTCCATCCACGCGGCGAGGTTGCCTTCCTTGCCGAGGTCGCCGGCGCCGAAGCCCGGCACGGGGACGAGGGTCAGAAGCGCCCAGTAGCCGAACAGCGTGGCGGCGGCCACCGTCGCCTGCGTGCGCCACTCCGTGAACGCGAAGAGGAGCGCGGCGACCAGATAGCAGACGGCGATGCGCTGCAGCACCCCGGGAATGCGGATGGTGGCGAGGTCGGGATTCGACACCGCGTGGAGGACGAGCCCGAGCGCGAAGATGATCGCCGAGCGCCGCAGGAGGCGCGGGACGAGACGTCCGGGTCGCGGATCTGCCTCGAGTCGGCGGCCGAGGGCGAGGGGAATGGCCACGCCGACGATGAAGAGGAAGAACGGGAAGATGAGATCGGTCGGCGTCCAGCCGTGCCAGTCGGCATGACGGAGCGGCGCGTAGATGGCGCCCCAGGTCCCGGGATTGTTGACGAGGACCATGCCGGCCACGGTGAGCCCGCGGAAGACGTCGATGGAGAGGATGCGCCGGTCCGCCACGCTCTCAGTGTAGCGCCGGGAGCCTTTTGACCCGCCATTCGCCATCTGGCAGGATCGCCGCCCAGGAGGGACGCCATGCCGAAGAAAGAGATCGTTCGAGTCGAGAAGATGGCCGCGACCAATCCCAACCTCTCGCTGGCCACGCGGTTCGGCAACCTCGTCTTCGTGGCGGGCCAGACGGGCCGGCATCCCGTCACCGGCGAGGTCGGCAAGGATATCCGGGAGCAGACGCGCAACGTCCTCGAGCGGATCAAGATAATCCTGGCCGCCGCGGGCACGTCACTCGACAACGTGCTCACGGTGACCACGCATCTTACCAAACGCGAGGATCTGGCCCCGTACAACGAGGAGTACGGCCGCTACTTCCCCGACAACAAACCCGCCCGCACCACCGTGGAAGTGATGCTGAACTCGCCGGATCTCCTCGTGGAGATCACCGTTACCGCCTGCATCCCCGATTGAGATGGGGAGGTCCCCGCCTGCGCACCGAACCGCCGGCGGGTTGCCTGGCCAAGCGAGCACTTGGTGCCGTTCTCCTGCAAGGGCCGGGGGTCTGGAACTGGGCTGGCATCGGCTCTTCGGGGGGCCAGCGTCTGAGAATGGCAGCTTACGTCATGGGGACGGGGACCACGAGGGGGGCAACCGCTGCCGGAGGGGGCTAGTGTTGTCTACGCTCTGACGCTTGGCTAACGGCGTAGCACTTTCCGGCCCACAACGAAACTCAGGGAGGGAAGGTACATGTTGACGAAAACAATCCTAGCAACCACGGTCGCCATCGGCGACCTGCTTGCTGCCACCTCTCCCGTAAATGCTGCCGGCTACACCTTCGCCCAATTCGACGTGCCCGGCGCAACCCAAACGACGCCGTTTGGCATCAACGATGTGGGACAGATCGTTTTGGTTCTTCATTGACAGCACGGGAGTCCACGGCTTCCTCGACATCGGTGGCAGCTTCACCATCATCGACGTGCCCGGCGCGGCTTTTGGTACGGCGGCCTCTGGCATCAACAATCCGGGACAAATCGTTGGGATTTTTAGTGGGGATCCTATGTTAGACCAGCGCGGATTTCTTTATAGCGGCGGGAGCTTCACCCTACTCGATGTGCCCGGCGCAACCCAGACGGCGCCCACTGGCATCAACGATGCCGGACGGATCGTCGGCGCCTTCATCGACATCACGGGAGAACACGGCTTCCTGGCTACGCCCGTCTCGGCGGTGCCCGAAGCGTCCACCATAGCCCTCCTTGGCGTCGGGGCAATCGGACTGGGCTTATTTCGTCGGCGATCGACAGCGCGCTTCCCGACGACGGCCGCGCCTCGGAGAACATTAAAAGTCCCGGTGAACTGTCCGACGACTGTGCCAAGGCAAGGCCGACGCCTCAACCAGCCCCGTCCGAGACCGCCTGTTATGTTGTCTGTGCTCTATGCTCGCTCCTCCCCCTGGAAGGAGTGGTCAAATTGTCGACCGACCCGATGGCCGCTCGCCCCGCATTGCGCCTGCCTTTCTCGTAGAACCGCTGCGAAGCCGACAGAGTGATAGACTGTCGTGCGTTCTTCGCTGGCACGGGGGGTAGTGCTCCTCGTCGCACCGCTTGCAGCCGAACTGAACATTGCGTCAACCTCGAGGAAGTCGATCATGCCGGCGACGGCTTCTTCGTGGCCTTCGGGGCAGCCCGCCCGGCGATCGAGTGCGGCGTGGCCATTCAGCGCACGCTCCTCGATCACCGCCGGAGACAGGGCTTCGCCCCACAGGTGCGCATAGGGATTCATGCCGCGCCGGCGCAGAAGCACGACGGCGCGTATCGCGGGAAGGGGGTGCATGCCGCGGCCCGCGAGATTTTGGCGAGCTGCGACACGATCGAGTCCGCACCGCCGGGTATTACGCTCTCAACCCCGCGCACGGTGACGCTCAAGGGGCTCTGGGAGCCGCTCGAGGTCGTCACCCTCGGCTGGCGGTGACGCTCGTGGCGCGTACAGGCGCCGGGCATTGAGCTGGAAGTCTTCGCAAGCGCGGGGCCCTAAAGAGGGGGTCGCTGCTTGCCCAAGCGGCATGAGGCTGACCATGGGGATAGTTGTTCAAAAACAACATCAGGCCCACGATCACGTGTCCGCGATTGTTGTCCGGCCGAGCACACCAAGCCAGGCGATGCGTCACATACATCCCCTTTTGCGTTTGCCGCGCACGATCGGCAATCGGGCAGTCCAGCGGTTGCTGCAGGCTGATGGTGAAGAACGCCAAGCGGGCGTGATCAGCGCAACATCGGTGCGCCGGGTTCACCTTCTGCTTGGCCAACCGCTCTTTGATGGCAAACCCCGAGGAGGGGACAAGAAACCTGAAACGAAGAGGCCCGAGAAGAAGACCGAGCCGGAAAAGCCGCTGGACCGTGGACCTTGCGACGTCAAGTGCGGGACCTCTGGAGGACCCTTTGGCAACACCGAGTGTGAACTCGACCTCAAGTCGGGGCTTCTGACCGGGAAGGTGACGAAGGAGGTCTTCGACAAGAATCCGTGCACGCAGCCTTGCGTGGAGGTGCATGAAGGTGTGCACGCGAAGAAGATCGCGCCCATATGCGCCGCCGCGAAGAAATGCCTGGACGCGGCAGGCAGTGATTACGGAAAGCAGAGCAAGTGCCTCGATAAATTCGAAGCTGACATGAATGCCCTGACATTCAGTACCGAATGCGCCGCCTACACAGCAGAGGAAGCGTGCCTTCATCAGAGGGCGAAGAAAGTTGAATGCAAGAGCGCTGAGGGGAAGAAGCGATGGAACGAGCAGATGAAAATGGTGACGTGCTATAAGGAGTGCTTCTGCAAGAAGTGAAGGATTCGCCCAAGCCGGTTGTGGGTCGTCTCCTGACTCACGCGTTGGCTCTCACCTCCTCCTCGTGTTCCTCTTCCTCGAGGTCGGCCACTGGTTTGGGCTTGCGCCCGAGCAGGCCGGCCTTCTTCTTCTCCCGCAACCGGTAGCTGTCCCCCTTGATGTATCCTCCTCATGTCCCAGGGATGGGAGTCCACGGACGGGGCGGGCGCCGCCGAGGGCATTGAAGTTGGCTATCCTCAAGAACGGCTGGCTCGATGGGGTGACCTACGGCGCTCCGGCGCGTGCCGCCTGGCTTGGCGTGACGAGTTACCTGGATGCGAACGCCAACCTACGTGGGGTGTGCGTAGGGACGGGTGGCGCCAGATCCCAGAACGTGCTCACGAGCGATCCGGCTGAGCAGCTAAAGTACTATTTCGATCGCCCTCGACAGGTCGGCGACTTTCATGGTCAAGCTCCCATTGTCTGGTGCGCTTCCCCTCTTCTCCGGTAAACTCATTTCCGCGCGAGGTGACCATGCGAACCCTCATGCAGCGACCCCCCACAGACGCGGCTGTGAGGCACGCCCGCTCCGGCCCGGCACCGTTGGGCAGCGGCTCAGCTCTTTTGCGATTGCAGCGCGCCGTCGGCAACCGAGCATTGCAAAGGGCGCTGCTCGGCGAAGACGACGAGCTCGTTCAGACTTCTCGGCGAGCACATAGGGAAGGC
>Ga0075424_100002554_pt1 | contig 16725 bp, 11 predicted proteins | sample SoiMethybrSBSTD3_FD_75301 | JGI IMG/M metagenome (GOLD analysis project Ga0075424, IMG submission 75301) | Bulk soil microbial communities from a Populus tree surrounding site in Tennessee, USA - Soil MetaG P. TD hybrid SBSTD3 | ecosystem: Environmental > Terrestrial > Soil > Tree plantation...
GTCTACGACGCCACGCTCAATCCCCTCTATCGCGACATGCTCGCCCATTACGGTGCGGTCGCCCTACCCTGCCGGATCCAAGATCCAGATCGAAAAGGCAAGATGGAGTCAGCCGTGGGCCACACCAAGAAAACTCCTCTGAAAGGACAACGCTTCGAGAGTCTGGAACAGGCGCAAGCCTATCTGGATCGCTGGGAAGTAACATGGGCGGATACGCGCATTCACGGAACCACGAAACGGCAAGTGGCGACCATGTTCGCGGAAGAAAAACGAACCCTGCTCCTGCTGCCGGTGGAACCGTTCCGCTATTACCACTACGGCGAACGGGTGGTGCATCTGGATGGCTGTGTCGAAGTCGAAGCCGCCTATTACGGACCTGCTTCACCAAAAAATCCCTCTGTACACCGAATTCGCCAACTCCTGCTTTGAACGCACTCTCAAACGAATCGTAAAAGCCAAGCAAGTTCGTGTCCTGGGCTACAACGTATTTTCCCGCATGCTCTTATAACCACTCTCCTTTGTGCTCAGCGTAGAAAGCCATTTCAGTAGCAAGCCGCGATTTCTCGTCAATCGGCATAACGCCCTCTCAATCGGCTTCGAAAGAGTACCTCATGCTTCAGAGAGGCGGGAGTTATAATTCCCACACCTCATGTCCTTCGCCACGGACACCTCACTCGGGCCCTACAAGATCATTGCGCTTATCGGCTCCGGCGGCATGGGGGAAGTCTATCGCGCGCGCGACACTCGCCTGCTGCGCGATGTGGCGCTGAAGGTCCTGCCGGCTTCGTTCACCAATGATCCTGACCGCTTGCGGCGCTTCGAGCAGGAGGCGCGGGCGGTCGCGGCGCTGAACCATCCCAATATTGTTTCGGTGTACGACGTCGGCGCGGCCGAGGGCGTGCACTACATCGTCTCCGAGTTGCTCGAAGGCGAGACGCTGCGCCAGCGGATTACGCCCACGGGAATGCCGGCGCGGCGAGCGATTGAGCTTGCCGTGCAGCTGGCGAACGGACTCGCGGCGGCGCACGAGCAGGGCATTGTGCATCGCGACCTGAAGCCGGAGAACATTTTCATCACGCGCGCTGGAAGGCTGAAGATTCTCGACTTCGGCCTGGCCAAGCTGCGACGCGAGCGGGCGATTGATGAAACCGTGGGATCGCAAACTGCCGCGCAGACGGAAGTTGGCCAGGTGCTCGGGACCGCGGGCTACATGTCTCCGGAGCAAGTGAAAGGCGAGCCTGCCGATCATCGGTCCGACATTTTCAGCTTCGGCAGCATTCTTTACGAAATGCTGAATGGCCAGCGGGCGTTCAAGCGCAACACCAGCGCCGAGACGATGACTGCGATCCTGAACGAGGAGCCGCCGGAGTTTGCGCTGAAGACTGGCGCCATCGCTCCCGCGCTCGAGCGCATCGTCCGGCACTGCATGGAGAAGCAGCCGGGCCAGCGATTCCAGTCTGCACATGATGTCGCGTTCGATCTCGAGTCGGTTTCAAGCATCTCGGGAACAACTGCGGCCCCTGCAGCAACAAAGCAAAACAAATGGTTGCGCCCTGCGGTGGCAGCACTCGTTTTGCTTGTCGCTGGTCTGGCTCTGGGCGCATGGCTCAAGCCGAGCACGCCCGACGTTCATCCCAAGCTCCATCGCATCACCTTCCGTCGAGGAACGATCTGGAACGCGCGCTTCACCCCCGACGGCAACCTCATCTATGGCGCCGCCTGGGATGGCCGACCAATCGAGCTTTACGCGGCGCAGAATGGAAGCACGGAATCGCGGCCACTGGGAGCGCCTTCAACTGGTGTGTACGCCGTCTCCAGTTCCGGAGAATTGTTGGTCGCGAGCAATTTTCAACCTGAAGGCTTTGAGTCGTCGGGCATGTTAGGGCGCGCGCCGGTGGGCGGTGGTGCGCCTCGCTCAATCGCCGACGGTATCGAGTACGCCGATTGGGCCCCTGATGGCTCCGGCATGGCCGTTGTGCGCCGCGTTGACGGCAAAGACCGCCTCGAATTCCCAATGGGGAAGGTCCTGTACGAAACGGCGGGCTGGGTCAGCCATCCGCGAATATCACGTGATGGAAAAACCATCGCTTTTATTGACCATCCTTTCGAGCGCGACGATGCCGGGTCCGTCGCAACGGTTGATCTCTCCGGAAGCAAGAAAACACTCAGCGAGCAGTTTGTCAGTGCGCAAGGGCTGGCATGGTCGGTGGGAGGAAATGAGGTTTGGTACACAGCCACGACTTCCGGGTCGAGCCGGGAATTGCGCGCGGTCTCACTCGCCGGGAAAGAACGGCTAGTTTACCTCGGGACTGGCACGTTGACGTTACACGACATCTCGAAAGACGGCCGAGTGCTTTTCACGCGAGATGACCTGCGCGCAGGAATGATCGCCTTGGCGCCAGGGGACAAGAAAGAGCATGACCTGAGTTGGCATGACTGGACCGTCCCGCGCGACCTAAGCAACGACGGAAAGCTAATCGCGTTTGACGAAACCGGGGAAGCAGGCGGTGAGACGGGAGCGCTGTATGTGCGCGGCAGCGATGGGTCACCGGCTGTGCGCTTGGGAGAAGGGCGATCCCCAACACTTTCTCCTGACGGCAAATGGGTAGTCGCTCGGGCTCCGGGCGCGCGCCATGAGCTCTTACAGTTGCCGACCGGAGCCGGGGAGTCGCGGACGATCTCAACCGGCGACGTTCTAGCGCAGTACGCTTACTTCTTTCCCGATGGGCGACATGTGCTCGAAGTAGGCAACACCGAAGGGCACGGATTGAGGCTTTGGATCCAGGACAGCCAGGGTGGTTCTCCGCAGCCGATCAGCCCGGAGGGCGCGATGGTCAGACGGCGGCAAGATATCTCTCCGGATGGGAAGCTCATTGTCGCGCGGGATCCCGAGGGCAAAATTTCGGTCTATCCCGTCGCGGGAGGCAAGGCGATTCAGGTTCCGAAGGTTGAATCGGGCGAGGAGCCAGTCCAATGGACGCCGGACGGCAAGGGAGTAATCGTCGGGCGTCGCGAAGTTCCCGCGCGGACGTTCATCATCAATCTGGCCTCCGGCGAGCGCAAGCTGATGCAATCGTTTATGCCCGCCGACCCGACAGGCCTGTTCGGCAATGCCAGCCCCAATTTTTCGACTGATTTGAAAAGCTACGTCTATTCCTACCAGCGGATTACTTCGGACCTATACGTTGTGGATGGGTTGAAGTAGGCCGGGCCGAAAAGCCTTTAACCGCAAAGAGCGCAAAGGGCGCAAAGAAACACAAGAAAGTGAAATTCTTCCTTGCGCGCTTCGCGAATCCTTCGCGAACTTTGCGGTTAAGAGCTTTTGAAGTTCCCCGTGGCAACCAGCTTCCCGCGCTCATCCTTTTGCACGTACGCCCACGGAATCCGCGGATCGTGGGTGAACATGGTCAGCCAGTTCTCGGGAACGGCGCGGGCGTAGTAGCGCTTGCGGCTCTCGATGGTTTCGAGGGGATACAGATCGAACGACATGCCCCAGTTCACTTCGACATGAGCGCTTGTGGGGATCAGATCGGAGATGTAGCAGGCAGTCTTGTCTCCGCTCTGGATGATTACAGCCTGCATGTCGCGCGTGTGGCCGGGAAAGACCTCGACCCAAATCCCGGGGACGATCTGCTGATTGCCTTTCAGCAACTTCATCTGCCCGCTTTCAATCAGCGGGTCGTAATTCTCGTGCAGATAGCTGACCGAGTCCCGCTGCCCCTCGTGCGCGTGCTTCCACTCGCCTTCCTGGACATAGTAGGTGGCCTTGGGAAATGTGGGTGCGATGTTGCCGTTGCAACGGACGGTATTCCATCCCGCGTGGTCGAAGTGAAGGTGTGAGTTGATGACGATGTCAATGTCGTCAGGCGAGAGTCCGGCAGCGTTCAATTGATCGAGAAGCTCGGCCGGCTGGCTGTAGATTTCAACCATCTTCTGAGTGAGCTTATTTCCGATTCCGGTCTCGATGAGGATGGTCTTCTCGCCAGTACGCACAAGTACGGAGTTCAAGCCGACAGGGACAAGGTTTCTTTCATCCGAGGTGACCCTTCTTGACCACAGGACTCTCGGCACGATCCCGAACAGCGCGCCGCCATCAAGGTGGTAGATGCCGTCGGAAAGGGCGGTCAGTTCGAAGTCGCCGATCGAGCAGCTGTTGGCTACTCGCTCCTGGCCATTGGCTGCGGACTGTGGCTTATCGTGCAATTGCTGCTTTCGACCTCAAAAAGATTTTAACCGCAGAGAGCGCCGAGGTCGCAGAGTTCACGTTTATTGCCGTTCAGGAACGTGGGTTTGTTTTCTCTGCGGTCTCGGCGTTGTCTCTGCGAACGCTGCGGTTAAAGGCTTTGCCAAGAGCCAACAGCCAAGAGCCGAAGGTCGCACTACCGCGTGCTAAAATGAACCCATATCTCTGATGTCCCCTGAAATTGAGCATTTAATCTCGCTGCAACGTACCGACCGCGAAATCCAGCGCCTGAAGGCTGAAATCGCGGAACTCCCCAAACGCGTTGCCGTAATCGAGCAAAGATTACTCGGAACAAAAGCGGCGCTTGAAAAGGCGAAAGCGGCCGTCAAAGCCGACGACGCTGCGCGCAAGAAGTACGAGACCGCCATCACCGACCTTCGCGGGAAGATCTCGAAATATCGCGATCAGTCGCTCGAAGTCAAGACCAACGAACAGTACAAGGCGTTGATGCACGAGATCCAGTTCGCCGAGCAGGAAATTGGTACGAACGAGGACAAGATTCTCGAGCTGATGGTCAACGCCGAAGCGCGCGAAAAGGAAGTAAAGGCCGCCGAAGCCGAACTGAAAGAGGAAACCGCTGAGATCGAGAAGGAAAAACTCGTTGCCCGCGAGCGCACTGCGCAACACGAAAAAGAGTTAGCCGAATGGACGGGAAAACGAGACGCCGCCCGCGCCGCCGTTGACCCTGACTTGCTGCGCCACTACGAGCGGGTTTCGAAGTTCCGTGGATCGGGTATTGCGGAGGTGCTCGACCACAAGTGTATGGGCTGTTCAGTGGTGCTGCGTCCTCAGACCTATAACGAGATCCGCAGCGGCAAGCTGATCTATTGCGACTCCTGCCAGCGCATCCTTTACTTCGATCCTTCAAAAGAAGCTCCAACTGAAGCAATAGCAGAGAAGGCGCATCGCAGGCGGCATCATCCGAAAATTGACGCCAGTCACGCCTGGTACTATCGCCCTGACTATGGCGACAATGGCGAAGTGTTCCTCGCCTTCTCGAACTCTGACGGAAATGCCAGCCGCCGTGTCTACGATTTTGCTACTGGCCGCAGGTTAGGCGACATACTCATTCGGGACGGCGCATATCGGCAGGCGTTTCCTGAAGACCTCAACGACGCCATTCGCCTGAATGGCACCTGGACCGACGCCGAGCAGGAAGACTGGGGCGACGAACTACCGACCCACGTCCTCGACGTGTTGCAGCGTGATTTGGATTTGGCGCGCGCGGAGATGACAGCGCATCACGCCAAGGAAACGGCTCAACCGAGCACCGTGGCGAGCTAGAGCTACTGCCCGCCGTTTTGCCCCTGTAACACCACTCCGCCTTCGATCTTCGGAATGCCGAAGTGTCCTGCCAGGTGCAGCAGGTCGAGCGGGCTGATCGACCCTGATACCTCCACGAAATCAATCTGGCTTTCTCCCGCGTGAAGAATCGCGATCTTACGGACGGCATTGTTCTCAAAGTGCAACCAAAGGTCGGTCTCGCCGGGATAGCCGTTCTTTGAATGGTTGTTTACCAGCCGCTTCCATCCGGCCGCGTGGTACTCCTGCACCACTGCATTGAGCGCCTCGGGATCGTAGGTCGCAGCGCCGTGGAAACGAAACTCGTGCACCGAAACGCCGTCTACTCCGGAAAGCCCCCGCCGCAGGTCCTGGTCGTCCTGGTCGAGCTTGGACGCCAGCACCAGCATGGAGTGGTCGAGCGAAAACTCCGTCCGCGAGGTTGCATTCTGGCCGAGGCTATGCAGGGCCTGGGGAATCCAATCCTGAGGCGTTTGGCTGAAGGCGACAGAGGCTGAAATCAAAAGGGCGGAAAGAAATAGAACTCTGGAAGGTTTCACGAGCGACCTCGGCATAAACAGGATGGCGGTCCGATGCCCTGAGCGCACCGGAACATCACAATTGAACCCAAGGAATAAGGAAGAGTTTCGGTGGAATTCCCGAATGCCGTTGCGGGACGAAGATTTGTGGATAACTTTGGCTGCTACGTAGTTCAGGTGTGGCTGACCACAAATTTGCATTTCCTTGACCCTGTCGAGATACGAAACCACGACCCACAAGTTAGTCTGATCCCGGACATCAAGTGGGCTTAGGCTGCAAATGGGCTGAACCGCTCGAAAATCCCAGAGCTTTCAAAATATTTTCCCCGGCTCAATCGTCTATAGATACGAAGGCAGTGATTTTGAAGCTCTTGCGGACCGGCCGCGAGTGCTAAGGAGTCGGTTAAGTTAGGGTTGTTATTCGCTTTTTATTCGCTATAATGAGGCTACTTGGCCACTCACAAACCACAGCTGAGGAGGAATTTATGCTGACTGTTGCTACTAAGACCGTGGCCGACACCCTAGTCCTGCATTGCCACGGCAGACTCGTGCGCGGCGAGGACTCGGCGCTGTTGTGCGCCGCAGTGCAATACCATGGGCAAGATGTTGTCCTGGATCTGGGCGGCGTGACCGCGATAGACGCCGCCGGAATCGGCGCACTGTTATCTCTGCAAGCAGCAGGGATCTATCTCAAGCTGATGAATCCGACCGGGGCGGTTCGAGAGGTGCTAAAGCTGACGGGAATGGATGCAGTGTTTGAGGTCCATGAAGGAGTCCAACTCAACGAGTCCATGGCGCCGGACGTCGTGGGCCTAAGGCCTATACTCGCTTGATCCCTCTCGTGGGCCAAAGGTCTCCGGTTGACGCAACCTGCTTTCGCCAAGTCGGAAGCCGGCAGTGTAGCATGAAAGGCAAGCATAACTGGCCGATGCAGCAAGAGTGACTTCATCCGAACCACCATTTTGTGAGTGGAGGCTGGCGTCGAGGAGGGAGTGGCTTCAACTCATGGTACCGCGCGCCGCTTCGCCGGCGTCGTCTACCAAAAGTGTGTGCTCGATACCGTAGCTTTGGCATGCTTGTTTCCAGCTTTCAGGCGATAGAGTGCCGTCTGAGAGCTTGGTAACGACTTCGAAGGGATTGAGTTGTTCGTTCCCTTTAGTGAGATACAACTCACCAGGGTCGGCGTGCACCTGCCAGCCTACCCTCACCAAAGCGAGCGCAAGCGCCGCGCCCAAGAGAGAGCGTGCGCGCTGAATGCGCTGTTCAGGGTTGAGGAGCATGCCTTTCGGATCCCGAATCCGCTGCGCAACCCATCCCCGAGCGCTTCGAACAGTGCTTCGACGGTGACTTTGTTAATGAGAGCTGCGTTTTCCCCTACGAATTCCATCCAACTCGGAATGATCAAGAGCTTGCCCTGCTCTTTCCAAGAGACGGATTTCAGCTCTTGAGGCACGTCTTGAAATACAGCGTAAAGAAAAACCGCCTCTGTAATCGTAATGTCATGCAACAGGGAGGAGGCTGTTCGTGTGTCTTCAGATCCACCATCGGAAGGCAGGTTTGCTATTGTCGCAATGCGATCGCGAAGTGGAGGGTGACTGTCGTAAGCCTCCGCTTTGCCTTCTTGTAGCTCACTCTCTATCCCGCGATCAACCGCTTTCGCAACATTTGGTGCTTTCAAAAACACAGCAAACCCATCCCCAATCGGCGGCAGGAATCCCGCGCTGAACATCGGAGCCAGTTCCTGGCTGCAGAATGCGTTCCAGGCCAGCCCGGCTCCGTGCACAAGCCGTAGCCCAGAAGCGAAGGACTTTGTGCCACCAATGATGCAGGCCAGCTCGTCAGCTTGAAACTCCTGACGCCTCGAAACAGAATTGATGGCACGCAAAAAAAGAGCCAGTACCACTCAGAATTCCGAACACGATTGCATAAAGGATTTGCATTGCGGCGACTCGCATAGCCTTGCCGACCGTGGCCATATTCTCAAACGTCCGAACCATAGCAAGCTGCGTCCTCCGAAGCCATGGACCGAGCTTGGTATCGCCGCCGTAATAGTGCGCAACCTCGTGGGCCAAGATCGCACGAAACTCTGAAACATTCAGGACACCGAGCAGCGGCAGGCCGATCGCATCACCCGCCGGGCCCCGACTCCCAGAAAGCCTCCTCGGTCTGCAACCCCGGCGTTGACTTCGGGAATGAGATAGACCTCACCAGGCACAGGTTCGCGCAACGCAGAGGCGATGTTTTCAATTTCCGCAAAAAGCAACGGATGCATCCGGGCATCGAGGCGCAGGCCTGGAGCTGTGAACTTGTCGGGACGTGGCAAGATCGACCAAAGCATCGAGCCAGCTATGATTACGCCACCAACGAGGAAGGCCAGACTTTGAAATCCACGACTGTTCGTGAAGAGCAGCCAGGGTAAATACACGCATAGGGTTGCTAAAAGAAATATCAAGATATAAGACGCGACCATCAAGAGCATTGCCAACGCTGCAAACAAGACGAGCGACCTGCGCGGCGGTATAAAAACAGCGTCGGGCAGCATTGGCGAGCAATAATATCAGCGGCGTTCGGTTACGCCTATTGTATCAACCCGCCGTTCGGTTCCTCTTCCGGCGGAATTACGACAGCAGCCGCAACACGGTCCCCCGGCTCCATATGTAGCAGGCGGACGCCCTGCGCGCTGCGCCCGGATTCACGGATGGTGCTTGAATCCATGCGGATGATTTTGCCGTATTGGCTGATCAGCATGACTTCGGATTTCTCTGTCACCTGCGCGATACCGGTGACTTTGCCGTTGCGCTCGGTGGTCTTCACGTTGATCACGCCTAACCCACCACGTCCTTGCAGACGATATTCGTCTGCTGGCGTGCGTTTGCCGTAGCCGTTCTCGGTGATGGAGAGAATGAGCGAGCCTTTGATCGGAATGGTTGCGTCGGTCGCCGTTGCTTCGGGGACACCGGCTTCGGCCTTAGCCTTTTCGAGTTCAGCCTCAGCCTTCTTGATGTCCTTCGGAGTGGTAGCCATGCCGACGATGTAGTCCTTCTCGTCGAGCTTCATGCCGCGTACGCCATACGCCGGACGGCCCATGTCGCGCACGTCAGATTCGTCGAAGCGGATTGCCTGGCCATCGTGCGAGGCGAGGAAAATGATCTGGTTGCCGTCGGTAAGCGTGGTGCCGACGAGCTCGTCGCCTTTGTCAATGCCGATGGCGATGATGCCGCGCGACATCACATTGCAGAAGTCTTTCAGTGGCGTCTTTTTCACGGTGCCGTTGCGGGTGGCAAAGAAAATATACCTGCCCTCTTCTTCGAGATTGCGGACCGCGAGCATGGTGCGCACGGTCTCCCCGGGCTGTAGCCCAACAAGATTCGTTACGTGCTTGCCCTTACCGGCGGCGCCGACGTCAGGAATTTCATAGACCTTCAGCCAATAGACGCGTCCGGTGTTGGTGAAAATCAGAATGTAGGCGTGGGTTGACGCAATGAACAGATGCTCGACGAAATCCTCGTCGCGCGTTTTCATGCCGGTGCGGCCCTGGCCTCCACGTCGCTGTTGGCGGTAGGTCGAAATTGGCGTGCGCTTCAGATATCCGCCGTGGCTGACCGTGACCGCAACTTGTTCGTCTGCGATCAGGTCTTCGAGATGAATCTCCGCGGCCTCATCTTCAATGACGGTGCGACGTTCGTCGCCATAGAGCTTTTTGATCTCCTCCAGCTCAGTGACGATGACTTTGCGCAGCTTTTTCTCCGAGCCAAGTATCGATTCGTACTCAGCAATATTCTCGCGCGTGGTGCCCAGCTCTTTGTTGATTTCGTCGATAGAGAGCCGCGTCAAGCGGTGCAGTTGCAGTTCGAGGATTGCGTCGGCTTGAATTGTGGTAAACGGCTTCTCGGGATCGAGCTTAGGCGGTCTTCCTGTAGTGTTGATCTCAATCTTTTTGCCGCCGAAGTATGTGACCAAGTTCTCGCGGGCATCGGCGCGATTGGCACTGCCGCGGATAATTGCGATCACGTTGTCCAGATGATCTAGAGCCGTGAGGTAGCCCTCTAAGATGTGCTCGCGGTCTTTGGCCTTCTGCAGCAGGTATGCGGTGCGGCGTCGAACGACATCCACACGGTGATCAATAAAAATCTGAATGGCCTGAATCAGGCCCAGCTCTTTGGGTTGCCCGTGGATCACCGCGAGCAGGATCATGCTGAAGTTTTCCTGCATCTGCGTGTGCTTGAAGAGCTGGTTGAGGATGATCTGGGGCTCCGCGCCGCGCTTCAGCTCAACGACGATGCGCATTCCGTCGCGATCGCTCTCATCACGAATGTCGGAGATGTCTTCGATGGTCTTGTTGTTGACCAGCTCAGCCATGCGCTCGATCAGATAACGTTTGTTCACCTGATAAGGAATTTCGGTGACGATGACCGCCTGGCGATCTTTGCTGATGTTCTCGATTGCCGCCTTCGCGCGCATAGTGAAGCGGCCACGGCCGGTCTTGTAAGCCTCAAGAATTCCGGACTTGCCGTGAATGATTCCTGCCGTCGGGAAGTCTGGTCCCTTAACAATCTTCAGAATTTCGGGAAGCGGAGCCGCAGGGTTGTTGACCAGCGTGATCGCTGCCTCCACGATTTCTGTCAGATTATGCGGCGGAATTTTGGTCGCCATCCCGACGGCGATTCCGTCTGAGCCATTGATCAGCAGATTCGGAATCCGCGCGGGCAGAACGTCCGGTTCCATCTCGCTGCCGTCGTAGTTCTCGCGGAAATCTACGGTGTCTTTGTCCAGGTCTTCGAGCAGAGCTGTTGCGACCCGCGACAGGCGAGCTTCGGTATAACGCTCAGCCGCCGGCGGGTCGCCATCCACCGAACCAAAATTTCCCTGACCATCCACCAGCGGATAGCGCAGCGCGAACGGCTGCGCCATGCGGACCAAGGCGTCATAGAGAGCGAGATTTCCATGCGGATGGTATTTGCCCATCGCGTCGCCGACGATGCGGGCACACTTGCGGGTGGCGCGGTTCGGCTGTAGACCCATCTGCTGCATGGTGTAGAGCAGCCGGCGATGAACTGGCTTCAACCCGTCGCGAGCATCCGGCAGCGCGCGTCCAATGATCACGGAGAGCGAGTAGTCGAGATACGACCGCCGCATCTCCTCTTCAATGTTGACCGGCTGAATGTTCGCGGCGCCCGGACCGCCATCGCCCGGCGGAGGAGTTAAAGGAAGTTGGGGATTCTGATCGTCTGCCATAAGAAGAAGCTCTTAGCTGCTAGCTTTCAGCCCTTAGCTGAACACGGGAAAAGTCGCCTAGATTTTGAGATCTGGAATGACCGTAAGTTGCTGCAAAATATGATGTTATGACTAAGTTTAGAACTCTTTGATTATACCACGTAGGATCTCAGTTTGTGCGCTGATGAACCACCGATAGCACAACGATATGAGTGTGGGTTTTGACGAACCTCTGATGCGCGGACGCGGTGGGCAGGCGAAAGCCAGAGCGAGTCCCGAGGGCGGTCGAATCACCAATTGAACGTGGCCCGGCGAACGCTTTGGGCACGCTACTCGATCAGAAATTCTGCTTGCCTCTGCCCCGGTTGTGGTACAGAATTTTCCTGCTTCCCCGCACTGGAGGCTCCTTTGCGTCGCAACTTAAACGTTCTGCATACGCTCGCAGTAGTGTCTCTATTGGCAGCAGCTCGGGCCCAGAGCGCGCCTGCTCCCGCACCGAACGCCGATCCCGTGTACCAACAGCTACGCAACGTCAGTTTGGGCGGCGAAGCGGTAAGCGTCAAAGACTTTGAGCTGAAACGCGACGCGGCCACCTTCCACCTGCATTCGGGCACAGTGTGCTTCGTTGCCCCCGTGCAGGGCAAGGTCACTGGAGCGGTGTTTGTCGGGAATGGCAACCTGATCATTGAGCCTCCCAGCCTGGAAGAGGCGAAAAGCCTGAAACTGCTCACCAAGGAAAACCAATTCAGCGAACAATTCGAACACCTGACGCTTCGCTTCACCGATTCCAGTTACGAGGAGATAAAGAAAGCAGGCAGTCCCACGACCGGTGGTTGCGAGGCTGGATTACTGCAGGACAGCCAGCATACTACTCGCAAGAAGCTCCACACCAACATAAGCTCTCGCATCCTTGAGGACATCCTGAGCGGAAAACCGGGCGGGCTGTTTGTCGCGTTTGTTCAGGGCAAGCGGTATGACAGCAAACTCTTGTTCATGATCGACCCCAATGGCGCCTGGCACGCAGCTCCCGATGAAGTCGAAGTCATGACCTATGGCGAGAACAAATTCGGAACGTGGGCAGCGTTTCAGGCCGACACAGATAACATTCGTGAATTGGGACACAGCAAAATCCACATTGAGCACCAGCAACTGGACACCACGATCGAAAAGAATGCGCACATGACGGGGAGGGCGATCACCAGCTTCGTAGCCGTCAGCGACGGCGTCCGCGCAGTTCCCTTCGACTTATTTTCAACCTTGAGAGTGCAGAGCGTAGTTGACCAGAACGGTCAGCCGTTGACGTTTGTTCAGGAAGACAAAGACGATGACCCGGATTTTTACGTCATCCTTCCCAAGGCGCTTTCCCGGGGAGAGAAGTACTCCATCACCACAAGTTACAGCGGAAAGGATGCGATCAAGAACGAAGGCAATGGCAATTACTACCCCATCGCCCGTGAAGACTGGTACCCGTCCAACGCCGGCGCAGGGCTCGCCGACTATTCCTCTTTCGATATGACGTTTCGAATTCCCAAGGGACTGAAAATGGCCGCTTCCGGAAGCATGGTCAGCGAAAGTACCGATTCCGGATCAAGCGTCAGTGTGTGGAAGAGCGATGTTCCGGAACCCGTGGCAGGCTTCCAGTTCGGCCGTATGAAGGAAGAAGACGCAAAGATGACCGACTTCCTCATCGCGGCTTATGCCAATGAGGAACCGCCTGATTGGGCCGAGCAGCTCTCTAAGACCAACATTATGGGCACGATGAGCACACTCACGATGATGAAACAGCCTCTGGCCCAGGCACAGTTTGCCATTCCTCTCTACACCAGTTATTTCGGCCCCCTCCCTTTCAAGCGGCTCAATGTCGCCCAGCAGACCGCCTGCAATTATGGGCAATCCTGGCCGGGACTTGTGTGGCTGCCAATATGTTCTTTCTATGACGTCACGGTCCGTCACTATCTTGGCCTCGACTGGTCTGACAACATCTACTGGGACGTCGTGACCCCTCACGAAGTGGCCCATCAGTGGTGGGGCCAACTGGTCGGCTTCAGCTCGTATCGCGACCAATGGATGAGTGAGGGCTTCGCGGATTTTTCCGCGTCGCTTTTTTTGCAGAGCGCCTATGGCGACAAAGGAAATAAGAAATTTGTGGAGTTCTGGGACCACGAACGGAAATCCATTGTGGAGCGCAACCGGTTTGGATTTCGTCCGATTGATGTTGGGCCGGTCACCATGGGCTATCGGCTCGATAACAGCAAGGTGGGCAACATAGGAGTTGATCTAATTTACCCCAAGGGCGCGTACATCCTGCACATGCTGCGCATGATGATGTACAGCAATCAAACCGGCGATCAGAACTTCAAGGCAACCATGCAGGATTTCGTCAAGACCTACAGCGGTCGCGCAGCCTCCACCGAAAACTTCAAGGCACTCGTAGAAAAGCACATGACCCCCGAGATGCAGCGTGTTGGAGCAGGCAAGATGGACTGGTTCTTCGATGAATACGTCTACGGAACGGCTCTGCCGAGTTACAAAGTGGACTCAAGTTTTGAGAAGAACGGCGACGGGGACGTGGTCCTGTCGATGAAAGTTATACAATCCGGTGTTGACGACAAGTTCCGCATGCTGGTGCCTGTCTATCTCGAACTCGCCAATGGGCACGTTGCCAATCTGGGACGTATGACCCTTGTCGGGAACTCGTCCCAGGACGCGAAAGTTCCGCTGAAGGGAATCAAGGATACGCCGCGGCGCGCTATGGTGAACTACTACGACGATGTGCTGGCTTCGCCTAACTAGGCATCCGGTACGCGCGGAGCCTTATGGCCGAATCACAACTTCATCCGGCCCGGATGGCAAATCGAACTTCACGCCACGTTGCTGATTTTGTTTGAGTGTCGCGGGGAGATCCAGATCGGCCAACTGGATTGTGCGAGTCCAGCTTCCGCTGGAATAGTAGTCGGATTTCGTGTACATCATGCGGCCGATGATGGAATAGCTGCTGACTTCTTCAGAGTGGCCATCGCGATAGATCAGGACGGCTGGCGGAATTTCCTTTGCCGGCGCTGTAGAGACTGACAAGTTCAGCGCCTGCTGCGACGCTTCGCCAAAATTACCGACTTTCACCCACTGATTGCCGCGCAGTTCCAGCAACACCGGATCTGGTAGCGGCTCAGGCTTCTCCTGGATCACCTGAACCGGTTGTGGGACAGGTTCCGGCCGGGAGTCGGCTTCGTAAGGGCCGTAGTCATCTGAATAGTAGTAAGGAGCGCCGTAGAGGCCGTAGCCATACGGATATCCGTATCGCCGATACGGACGATGAAAGCCGCGCTCGCCCCGAACTACGCCCGGCCCAAAATGGTGCCCGCTCATCCCAATCGCTATTGATCCGCCAGCGGGCCGGCCCATTGAGACTCGACCTTGCCCGATAGCTGCCGCGCACAAGCCAACAATTAGTCCGAGTGTTGCTACCTTCACCATTTAGTTCGCCTTCGCGACGGGAACTCTGAAGTCCACCCCGCGCTGGTCATTTTCCTTCTGAGTGGCCGGAACGTCAAGCTCTGCCAGCGCGATTTTTATGGACCGGCCATTACTCAGCTCATACAGATTGTCTCCGACAATCGCATAATTGAGCACCTGGGATTGATGGCCGTCCTTGAAAACCAGCACGGTAGGCGGCTGTGCCTCGACCGGTTCGTCTGACCGTGGTTGCTTCGCCGGCGGCTCTTCTGCCAGTGGCTTTTCTCTTACCGAACCAGGCTCCGAGCTGCGTCGATAATCTTCTTCCTCACGCTCGCGAGGCTTGTAGTACTCTTCGCCCGGTCCGCGCCGGTCAAAGATCGTCGGTCCTCCGCGGTAATCCTCTTCCTCCATGGAATCATCTATGCCCGGTTCCATCACGTACATTGGGTACGCGTAAGGCACCGCAACGATGTCACCGAAAAACGGGCGTGAGCGACCAAAGTTACGCTGATGGCGGAATCCGAAGCCACGGTTTCCCCGAAACGGTTGGTTTAGATGAAATCCAGGATTTCCAAATCCGAGTGAAGTAACGCTGGCAGGTACGCCGTGAAATCCCGGTTGTCCGCCGAAATTGAATGACGTAACGCTGGGCGGAACTCCATGAAACGGCGAGCCAAAGTTGTTCTTTCCAGTCGTGATCTGAGCCTCGGCGAGAAGGCCACTCAGGACCACTGTGACAGCGGCGAGCAAGGTGAGTTTCCCGGTGCGCATATTCGCCCCCAATACTGTATTAGAACGACCCATCGACAGGGAGGTTGCGAGATTTTCCGCAATTTTACAACTAGTTTGCTCAGCGACGGATGCTCCACAGGCTGAACAGGTTCCATAGGGCATTTGCCGCAACCATGCCGGGAAGAACGGCCCAAACCCAGCTCCGCAACTTGGATTCGAGCAGGTCAGCGGAGATCCCCGCAACGAAGACAAAGAAGAAGATTACGGCAATAAGGCTATGAATCGAGTCTGAGGGATGTGGCGATCCGATACGCAGGAAGGCAAATAGCAGCGCAACGATCAAGGGCGCCGTGTTGCCAAAGTACCGGAAGCGGCTCCACAGAGCGTACGCCAAGACTGAGGCGGGAACGAGCACAACCATGACCGGCCCGCTGGCAAGGACCTCTTTGCCGAGTTGAAGGTAGGCGCCAGCCATAGTCAGAGCTCGTCCGCTCAAGTCAAGCCACCTGGCTTCGAGCAATCCGTGCCAGAACAAACCAGGATGAAGGAAGTAGGAACCGAAGAGCAAACCGAGAGCGATCACGCAAGCCGAAACCAAAATAACGCCGGCCGCAGACTTCCTGTTCGGAGCAAGGTACAGCATGAACGGCAACAGCAACGGAACCACAATTGCGAGCTGGAACTGTGATCCGATGGCCAGCGCCAGCGACACCGCAAGCAGCATTATCCGGCGCCAGTTCCACAACACCACCTCCCGCGGGGCGTACAGAGTGTGTGAAACCGCAATTGCGGTGAACACAGCGCCGAACAATCCCCAGGCTGCGCCGATTTCCGGCGGCGCATACCACAAGGTGCTCGCGCGAAGGGTCGTCGGCGAAAAGCAGTACAGTGCCAGCGCGATGAACCCTCCCGCATTGCCGTAAAGCCTTCGCGAGACGTACCAGAGGGATCCGCCAAGCAGCACGCCAAACCCTACATATGGCGCGCGGGCCAGCCAGACATAAGACCAATGTTCAGGCGAGATCGGGAACAGCGCGACGGGAGCGGCGGCAATCAGATACCACAATGGCGAGTGGTCCGGGTCGAACTTATTCCCGAGCGCCTGAACCTCGATTCCCACCGTAGTTGCGCCGGCGATTCCTCGCCCGTGCCATTGCTCATAGCCTTCTTCAACCGCAAATAGGTGCAGCTCTCTAGTACCGGGGGAAATCGGGCGTTCGTGCGTTATCAGCCACGTGCACTCGACCACGAAGATCAACA
>Ga0075424_100002557_pt1 | contig 16717 bp, 11 predicted proteins | sample SoiMethybrSBSTD3_FD_75301 | JGI IMG/M metagenome (GOLD analysis project Ga0075424, IMG submission 75301) | Bulk soil microbial communities from a Populus tree surrounding site in Tennessee, USA - Soil MetaG P. TD hybrid SBSTD3 | ecosystem: Environmental > Terrestrial > Soil > Tree plantation...
TGGTTGCGCCATCCAGCGTATAAAACCGGATCCACAGGTTATTCGCATGAGCGTGCTGCACCAGCGACTTGAGACGAATGTCTTTCTCCGGCGTCCACTCTCCAGCCTTCGGCTGACCTTCCGGTTCCACGACGTGCCAGCTGTTATTCCACCAGCGGTGATAGTTGTCGGCAGAATTTGGTTCCAGTTGTTCCGGTGCCGCGGCCGGATCCTTGGTGTTCGTTTGCACTGCGCCAAATACGAGTAGACGCGCGCCCACCGCGACCTGATCGTAGAAAACAGTTCTCTGTTCGTCCGACTCGCCGGTAAGAACCAAAAGCGGTTTGATATCCAGCGTTTCCATCCTCTCCAGGTTGGCACTGCGTGGCGCGCTGGTAAGCCAGGCTTTATATTGGGTAAGCAGCTGCCAGATCGCCGCAAGATGAGCCGGCTCCTCTGACTTCAAATCCAGATTCAGCGTGATCAGAGGCCAGTCGCCGCGATTGCCCTCGCGCAGCGCCTTCTCCACAATCGGCCGCACACGCTCGAAGAAATACTCCCGCATTCCCGGCTCGCCGCCTGTTGCCGGGGCACCGTGGCCGACAAGCGAACTCATTTCGCCGGTTTGCGGATTTTTCGCCCAGAGCAAATCCTGCTCAATGGCAAGCGGCGTCCCTGCGGAAAGCGCGCGGTCCATCCGATCGCTCCACCATTCGAAATAGGGATAACAGTTGTGCGCGTCCAGAAGCACACGTGCTCCCGGACGCCATTGTTCTACGGCCGGCCTGGGACCGGCGGTGGCCGTCACAGCAACAGCCACCGCCAGCAGCGCGATTTCCGGAATCCGATTCTTGCGCATTATTCCTCCATGCGACTCGCGAGCCGATTTTCGTTCGAACTCGCGAGTCAGCATATTCGTGCCGGTTGGATTTCCCGGCAAGCGCAATTTGTCGGAACCCTCAGAACGACAACCGCAGGGCAAACTGCATGACGCGCGGGTCGCCCGACAGTGAGGTAATTTTTCCAGCGGAGCCGCTGCTGAAATTGTTGCTGGGCTGGCCAAAGAGCACCGCGTTTGCGAGGTTGAATACTTCCCAGCGGAACTGCAATCCGACGGATTCGTGAATGGGAAAGTCACGCATCAGTGCGAAGTCGAAGACGTTGGTGTGCGGCCCGCGCAGCGTGTTGCGGCCGACATTGCCCAGGAATCCTGGACTTTGCAGTTGATAGGCATCCGTTAACCCGGAAGCCAACGCAGTGCACGAACTGTTTCCAGCGACGAAGAACCAGCAGTCCACATTGCCGACGATGTGCGGATCTCCGATCTGGATCGGAGTCGCCGCTACCGCTCCGAACGCGTCCAGGGAGTTCGCGATGCTGCCACCGGAGCTGACCGTAAACGGACGGCCGCTCGCGAACGTGTACACGCCCGAAGTCTTGAACCCTCCGATGATGTAGGAAAGCATTCCCTCATGCACGAATTTGCGATTACGCCCAAACGGCAGTTCGTACACGTAGCTGGCTACGACGCGATGCGGCGTGTCGAAATCGCTCCGTCCGAACCATGAGCTGTAATCTCTTCCGTTCGGTGCGCTGCCCGAATTGCTTTCGAGCTCCTGCGGAGTGTTATCAATGCTGCGCGAATAGGTGTACGCAAAGCGGAGGCTGTAGCCGTTCTTGAAACGCCGCTCCAGACTTGCTTCCAATCCGTTGTACTTGCCCATGCCCGCCGGCAACTGATATTCGATGTACCCGAAGGTAGGAAATGGCCGAGTCGTTCCGACTTGGCCGGTCGAATCGAAAAGGGGCTGATTCAAATCGGCAAGGACGTTCAAGTGGGCCGAGTGTGTTCCAACGTAATCCAGGGCGCCGATAAAACCTTGCCCAAGATCTCGTTGCACGCCAAGGCTCCACTGCTGCACGTACGGAGTCGGCGTGTTCGGATCGACGGCTCGCACGCGCACGCGGCTCAACAGTCCGGGCTGGTTGGGATCGAGTGAATTCGCCGGAAATCCATGCTGCAACAGGAAGAGAGGTGCGGACGCCGTCGAGGGCGCGGACTGCACGTTGTTCACAATGAACGGCGCGTTCAACGCCAGCTGATCCTCGCTGCCGAACCGTTCGAACAGCATGTAGTAAATTCCGTAGCCTGCGCGAACCACCGTGCGGGGTGTGACCGCGTACGATACTCCAATACGCGGCGCAAAGTTGTGTTTGTTGACCTGAACGAGCGAACGGTCTTCGATCGATCCATCTGACGCAAAGAGCAATCCTCCAGCGCCGCCGTTCGCGGTCGGATCGAAGTTCGCGATCCGGTTTTTTCCTTCCATCGCCGGGGTGGAAAAGTCGTAGCGCAAACCAAGATTGACACTAAGATTCGACCGCACCTTGATGTCATCCTGCACGAAACCCGACAACATCCACAGCCGCTGGTCCACGAACGCAACGTTCGTCAGCTGCGATCCCTTCACATACCCGAGCAGGAAGTCCGCGTAAGACAAGCCGCTGTTACCGGTGCACTGGTTGGTTGTCGTGTCGCGTTGGCAGGTGAAGATTTTGTCGAAGGTCAACGAACCACGGGTCCCCGGTTCGTCCTGATAAATGTTCCGCATCGGCGCGCGTAGGTCCACGCCGAATTTCAGTGAGTGCCTCCCAGCCGTCTTGGAGAGAGTGTCCACCCACTGGTATTGCTGCGGAACCTGCTGCTTCGGCAGGAAGTCCGGCGATCCAATGAAGGTAAAGTTGGTCAGCGTGATTTGCGAAATGCCTCCGGCAACTGTGGGATTCTCCGGCACGCCCGGCACAAACTCATCCACCTGGTTTTTGCCAAACGGATCCTGCGCCGCGAACGAATAGTTCCGGCTGAATCCGACGCGGAACTCGTTCACCAGCGTCGGGCTGAAGACGTGCGTCCACCCAATCACTGCGCTCTGCCCTTTCAGCACCTGTCGGCCCCAGGCCGATGTGGAAGTCCCATCGCCGATCCCGCCGTAGAAGCCAGGAATGAACCGGTTGCGGTTCGAATAGCTGTAGCGCACAAAAACCGTGTCCTTTTGCGAAGGCACCCAGTCCACGCGCCCGTTATAGCTGTCGCCGTCGTCGGTCAGCAGAGCGTTTCGCACGTAGTTGTTGAATTCGCCGGGCAGGTTCGGTTCAGGGAAAAGCGCCATGATTTTGGTCGCAAAGGGATCAATGTCACCTGCGGGAATCTGGTTGTTCGGAAATGGCGCAGCCGTCGTGGGATCGTAAATCGTCGGGTATGGTGACTTGTAGCCATTCGCCGCGGCCGCCGCTGCGCTGAAATCGCCGATACGTTCGTTGTCGCGCGGCACCGTCGAAATGCGCGACACACCGCGGCTAATGCGCGTCCCTTCGTAGTTGAAGAAGGCGAACCACTTGTCGTGCACGATCGGCGCACCAATACTCCCTCCAAACTGGTTCTGGTTGTTTTTCGGTTTGGTCAATCCGCTGCGGTTCGAAAAGAAATCATTCGCATCGAAAAAGTTGTTCCGCAAATATTCGTACAACACGCCGTGAATCTGATTCGTTCCACCCTTCGTCGTCACGACCACGGCGGCGCCGGGGCTGCGGCCATACTCTGCCGAATACGGATTCGTAATCACCTTGAATTCCTGAATCGTGTCCACGGAAGGCCGGGAAGCCTGCGTACTCAACTCCTGGACGTTTTCGGAAAACGTATTGTTGTCAATTCCGTCCAGAATAAAATCGTTCTGCAGTGAATGCACCCCATGAACGTTGAATGCTCCCGTCCGTCCTGCGCTGGTGGCTCCGCTCTGGTCTGTGTATCGATTGGACTGCACGCCGGGCACCAGCCGTAGCAGATCGTCCCAATTCCTCAAGTAGAGGGGCGTGTCCGAAACGGTGTTGTTGTTGATGACCGCACCTAGCGACGCATCCTGCGTAGAAAGGTCCTGTGTCGCGCTCTCCACCGTTATCGTCTGCGTGGTCTGCCCGACCTGCAGCTCAAAATCCTGGCGCCCTTTCTGCGCCGTTTCGAGCGTCATCTCAATAGTCGCCGCGTTGAAGCCGTTCAGTTCCACCGTAATCACGTACTGCCCGATGGGCATACTCAGGAACGAATATGACCCGGAAGCGTCCGTCGTCAGTTCCTGGCTCCAGTTGGTCAGTTTGTTTTTTGCCGTTACCTTCGCGCTTCCGACTGCGGCATGACTGGGATCGGTGACAATTCCCGTGAGGCTTGCATCAGTTCCCTGACCATTGATTTTCGATGATAAGAGTAAAGCGAACACAAATACTGCAAGGAGTTTCACTACGCGGATCACTTTGGCCCCCAGCTTGAATGGATATGTCAAATGAGCTGCCGGGCCGTCACTTCATCCGGCCACTTCGCAGCTACGGACAGTTTGCTGGGTTATCCCCGTCGGCCTCGTAAGAGTAACATCAATCTTCGGTGACAATCGTGTTGCGAAGTTTCTGCGGAATTTTCCCGCTCTTTGTGGAGTTGAGAGCAGTTCCGTATCGCGCTTGTTCGCGGCAGAGATTTCCGTTTAACTTGGAAACCGCGGCCCGATCCGATTCGAAAGGTCTGTCATGCTCGATCTCAAAGGCAATCGCATCACCTATTTCGGCCACAGCGCCTTTTCGCTTACCACTGCGTCCGGACAAGTCGCGCTCATTGATCCGTGGATCATATCCAATCCGCGCTGCCCCGACTCCCTAAAGAAACTTTCACGGGTGGACGCCATTTTCCTGACCCACGGGCACGGCGACCACTTCGGCGATCTGCTCGCCATCGCAAAACAGTTTCGCCCCAAGCTGGTCGCGATTTATGAAACGTGCTGTTGGCTTGGCGAACAGGGCTTCGAAAAAGAAATTCTTCCAATGAGTAAAGGGGGCACGCAACAGGTCGGAGACTTCAGCGTCACCATGACGCATGCCATGCATTCAAACACGATTGAACACAACGGCCAGCGTATCTACGGCGGCGAACCTGCCGGCTTTGTCGTCCGATTGCCGGGCGGCGCCTGCATTTATCACGCGGGCGACACCGCGCTCTTTGCAGACATGAAGTTCATCGGCGAACTCTATCAGCCGCAGCTCGCGATGCTACCCATAGGTGATCTCTTCACCATGGGCCCGCGCGAAGCCGCCTACGCCATCCGTTTCCTCAACGTGAAGCACGTCATTCCCATGCACTACGCCACATTTCCCGTACTCACCGGCACGCCCGAAAAATTGCGCGAAGAAGTTCGCGACATCGCCGGTCTGACCATTCACGCGCTGAAACCTGGCGAAGTTCTGTAACTTCTCCCGCGCGGCCAAGCCACCGTAGCGATCGCCGCAAGCTATAACGGTTTGGACATCTGGGGTCTCTAAGCGAATGGGTGACTGCAATCCGTCAGCTATCCTTGGGTAAATCCGTTTGACGGTGTTATCCCCATGAACTCGCCGAATTTCGCTATTCCCCAGGGTGCTTGGGCGCACGGCAACCTGCTGATCGCCTCGCGCGATGCCGCGCTGCCGCCATATTGCGTCAAATGTGGCCGTCCGGCAGACGCAAGCCTTCTTCGCAGACGCTTCAGTTGGCATCCTTCCTGGGTATACATCTTCGTTCTCATTGCACTGCTGGTCTATGCGATCCTGGCGACCGTGCTCAGCAAGCGCACAACTTTGCGGCTTCCGCTCTGCTCCACTCATCTTGAAAAATATAAGATGTTGAAGATCGCAGCGATCGTTTTGCTATTGGGGTCTATTCCCGAAATGATTCTTGCGGGGTCGCTTCTGCCGGAAAATTACATGGGCTGGGGAATTGCCGCCGGCTTGATGGCACTAATTGCGGGATTGGTGTGTTGGATCCTATTCAACGGCGTCTTGCGCATCAACCGTATCGATGAACACTACGGATACTTTTCGAAAGCCAGCGATGGATTCCTAGCCCACCTTCCTCCTCCGCCGCCGGGCATGATGCTTCCTTCTTGAAACAGTACGGACTAGCGCAAGAAATTCCGCACAAAGAACGCCAAGTTCGCTGGGCGTTCCGCCAACCGCCTCATGAAATAAGGAAACCAGTCGCGGCCATAAGGAATGTAAATCCGCAAACGATATCCGTCTCGCACCAGCCGCCGCTGCAAGTCGGTCCTCACTCCGTAGAGCATCTGAAACTCGAAATCGTCCTTCGAAACGTTGTTTTCGGCTGCGATGCGAATCGTCGTGGCAATCATTCGCGGATCATGCGTCGCAATGCCATGGTAAAACCCGCTGGGAAGGAGCAAGCGCGCCAGCTTCACATAGTTGGCGTCCACATCTTCTTTCTTCGGATACGCTACCTGCGGCGGTTCCTTGTACGCACCTTTACAGAGGCGGATGCGGCAGCCGATGGCCAGCAGGTCCTGAATGTCCTGCTCGCTGCGATAGAGGTACGCTTGAATTACCGTTCCAATCGCCGGGCTGCGCAGGCGGACTCTCTTCACCACGTCTATCGTGCGTTCCGTGTACGCCGACCCTTCCATGTCCACACGCAGGAAATTGTCGTAGGAAGCCGCCCGTTCCACGATCGAAAGCACTTGCCCTTCGCAAAACTCGAGACTTAGGTCCAATCCCAGCTGTGTCAACTTGCAGGAAACGTTCGCATTCAATTTTTCTGCGGCGACGCGATCGAAGACTTCCAGGTACGCATCGCGTGCGCGTTGTGCATCCGCTGCGGTCGCTACGTTTTCTCCCAGATAGTCCAGGCTAACCAGCATTCCCTGGTCGTTGCACACGCGCGCAGCGGAAATCGCTTCATCCAGCTCTTCGCCGGCGACAAAACGATGCGACATCCTTCGGGTTGTCCGGTTGGAAGTGACCCAGCGCGCGAAACTTTTGCTTTCGGATAACTTCAGCAGCGTCGAACGGAGCATTGGACACTCTTATTATGCCCGTGCTGCCCCGCTGAAACGAACCTCGCTTACGAATCTTTGTGCTCTTCGAGGAACTTTTCTGCGTCCAGCGCCGCCATGCAGCCAGACCCTGCCGCCGTCACCGCCTGCCGGTAGCGGTGATCCTGCACATCGCCCGCGATAAACACTCCCGGCACGTTCGAAATGCTGCCGTGTTTGGCAAGTAGATAGCCGCTTTCATCCATCTCTAGCTTGCCTTTGAACACGGTGCTGTTCGGATCGTGGCCGATCGCAATAAACACTCCATCCAGTTCGATGTCCTTCGTCTCGCTGGTGTCCACATTGCGCAGCTTCACGCCAGTCACCAGTCCTTGCGGAGAAAGAATTTCTTCCACGACATACGGCGTGAGGAATTCCACTTTCGGGTTGGCCTTCGCGCGATCAATCATAATTTTCGACGCGCGAAATTCGCTCCGGCGGTGAATCAAGTAGACCCTGTTCGCATACCGCGAAAGAAAATTCGCTTCTTCCATAGCGGAGTCGCCCCCGCCGACTACCGCGATTGGCTTCCCGCGGAAGAAGTAGCCGTCACACGTCGCACACGTGGAAACGCCACGTCCGATCAGTTCTTTCTCGCCCTGCAAACCCAACAAACGCGCCGACGCTCCCGCCGCAACAATCAGAGTTTTCGTCTGGTGCTTTTCTCCGTTCACCGTGACGGTGAACGGCCTCTGGCTCAAATCCACTTCCGTCACCGCGCCGGACTTGAATTCTGTTCCGAAACGCTCCGCCTGCCGCTTCATGTTTTCGATCAGTTCCGGCCCCATAATCCCGTCGGGGAAGCCCGGAAAATTCTCCACGTGCGTTGTCAGGGAAAGCTGCCCGCCCGGCTCGTGGCCTTCCAGTACCAGCGGCTTCAGGTTCGCGCGCGCCGCATAGATCGCCGCCGTCAGCCCCGCGCAACCGCTTCCGATAATGACCACATTCCGCATGCGCAAAATTCTCCCGACATTAGATTCCGATGGCGGCCCGAAGTTACAAAAGCAGGAAAGGCATTGTATCATCAGCCAACTCGCCCCAGCCCGGCGCAGCGAAGCGGCCATTTTGGAGCGCGCCTTGATTTCGGCGTTCCTGGATGTCACCGACCGCAGCATCGTATCGTCAAAGAAATAGGCGTCCGCACCTTGTTCGCAAATTATCTTCAGGAGACCTTTGTCCCATGGACCCGCGCTATCCGATTGGCAAATTCCAGCAGCCGCTCGAAGCAACACCGGCCCTGCGTCACCAGGCCATTGAAATCATCGCCGAGACACCAGCAAGACTACGTTCGGCGGTAGAAGGGTTGTCGCCAGTTCAGCTGGACACGCCATATCGCGACGGTGGATGGACGGTTCGCCAGGTGGTTCATCACGTGCCGGACAGCCACATCAACGCGTACATCCGGTTACGGCTTGCATTGACCGAAGAGCAGCCAACCATCAAGCCTTACGACGAAAACCAGTGGGCTCAGTTGCATGATGCCAAGACAGGTCCAATTGAAATGTCCCTCGTCTTGCTTGACGCCGTGCATGACCGCTGGGTGCGATTGCTGCGAGCTCTGAGCGATGACCAGTTCGGCCGCGTGTTCATCCACCCGGAACACGGACCGCGCACGGTAGATTGGCTGCTGTTTCTCTACGCATGGCACGGCCGCCATCACACCGCGCACATCACCGAGCTTCGCAAACAGCGTTCCTGGTAAACGTAGTGCCTAGTGCGCAGAGCGCAGATCACTCACATCCCTGGGACGGCCGGCATTTACTAACCTTGTCAGGCCGTCCTTCTGACCCTTCAAATAGGCATCGAAAAACGCCACGCTGTACGCGTCAATCGTCGAGACGTAAGTCCGGTTCAAGTCCGTCCAGGCAAAGTGCCCGGCGCCGTCCAGTTCCACGTAGAACTTTGGCGCTTTCGATTGATCGTAAGCGCCTTCCGTTTTTTTGACGGTAGGCGTAATACCAAAATCCCGCGACCCGCCCTGGTACATCACGGGAATTTCGATATGTTCCAATCGCTTCTTGGCGATGAACGGCGAGCAATATGGCGAAAGCGCGAGAACGGCTTTGACCCGCGGATCTCTCCAGGAAGCCCAGCCGCCAGCCAGACCCAGCACGGTGTATCCGCCGAGGGAGTGACCGGCGATGGCAACGCGGTTGCCATCCACCGGAATGCCTTCAAATTTTCCGCCGCCGAGAACCGCGTTGAGTACAGCCTCCATGTCATCGCGGCGATCGCGATAAGTCTGGTCATTCCACTTGGAGGCGTCGCGGAACGGCAGCGCGGGTCTTTGTCCACCATTACCGAAGTGGTGGCCGCTGGCGCAGGCTGCATCTTTGTGATTTGGCGCGCAAACGAGATAGCCTGCCCGCGCTAGCGCTTGCATCAGGAATTTCGTCTGCGTGTTGCAGCCGGTGAAGCCGTGCGAGAAAAGGATCAGCGGATAGCCCGATGCCGGAGCAGCACCGGCAGGTTTCCAGACAGCGACATCGCGGCCCGCTACCGTAACGTGCGCCGCCTGCTGCGCGCTGCACGCGAAGGCCGCGAATGGCAGTAGGACCGCGGCCAGTCCTGCTCGTTTGATTATGCGGTGCGGCACTGCTTATCCTGTCGCGACCGGCCGAATGAACGATCGGCTTACCCGGCTTCAGGCGCTGGCGGCGAGTTCGAACAAATACTCGACATGTGAGAACGCCGCGCCGTCAATTCCTTGCACCGCAGGATTCTTGGATTCAATCATGTAGTATTCGTCCGGCGCGTGCGCACCGTTGCCGTGTCCAAGACCGAAGTGGCCGGCGGGCATTTTTAGCGGCTCGCCGGTAAATACATAGCCTGGCCACGAGCCGGCCAGACGCGGCAGCACGACTGGATCAATGCCGTGCCGTTTGTAAACCGTTTCCTCGGCGCGAACGATTTTCGCGTCGGCGGGAGTACTGGTGGGATCATATCCGCCGGTCATGTTCACTTCGATATCGCCGAATCCTTTCTTCGCCAAGTGCGCCTTGAAAAGTTCCAGCGACTCCTTCGCCGTCATGTCCGGCACCAGCCGCAAATCCAATTTGGCCACTGCGCGCCCCGGAAGGATAGTCTTCCCGCCGGGTCCCGTGTAGCCGCCTACAAGTCCTTCGATGTTGATCGTCGGTTTGGAAACCAATAGTTGCAGTGCCTGTTCCCAACTCACGTCGCGAACCCAGTGCTGCACGCCCATTCCTTTTTTCGTCGTCTCTTCATTCAGGCGCTTTGCTGCAATTTCGATCATCCTTTTCTGTTCGGCGCTGAGCGGTTTCGCTTTTGCGGCGTAATCTTCGATCGCTGGCTCGTTTCCATCAGGTGTCACGAGCGACGCGAGCGCCTCCACCAGATGCCACGCCGGACTGTCCAGCCGCGCTTTGTTGCTCGAATGCACATCTTTACGGGGGCCGCGTCCCCATTTTTCTCCGCTTGAAATCATTTCGAGCTCGATCACACCCTTCGCGCCGAGGAACGTCGTCACTGAACCATCCAGATCCTGCGACGCGCTGGGCATGGTGATTCCGATACATTTCCGCAGTGCTTGCAAAACTTCCGATTGCCCAACCACTTGCGGAAAATGCGGCGAACCGATTTCCTCTTCGCCCTCGGCAACAAAAACGAAATTCACCGGCAGTTTTTTCCCAGCTCCGCGAATCGCATGCAGCGCCGCGAAAAACGTCGCTTCCGGCCCCTTCTGGTTGACCGCGCCGCGCCCCATCACGACTTTTCCGAACGGCTTATCCACCAGCCGCGCTTCAAACGGCGGCGAACTCCACTCTGCGGGATCAGCCTGCTTCACGTCGTACATGAAGTAGAGACCCAGCGTCTTGGGTGCACCGGCATCGAGAGTGGCAAAAACACCGGGCTGTCCATCCGTCGGCATTTTCCTTACCTGTTGGAAACCTGCGTCGCGCAACAACTCCATCATCATTTCGCAGCCGTCATTCATCCCGCGATTTTCCGCTGCGATCGAGGGCTGCTTGATCCAGTTTTGCAAGCGGCGCACCGACTCTTCGTGGCGCCTTTCGATCTCCGCGCGAATCGCGCTGGTATCTTCCGGAGTGAGACGGGCGATGCTTCTCCCGAAGGTTCCCGCGGCGCTCATCCAACTCGGTGTCGCCGCCGTAGCCAACGCTGCGGCTCCTGCTCCTTGCAAAAATTCTCTGCGTGCTGCATCCGTCGGATTTTTGCCGTTGCTCATTGGGCCTCCCTGAATTCTCTACTTTTTCGTGTCAATTTCCTTGCGCAGTGCTTTGCCTTTGCGGAACCACGGGCGTTCCACGCGCTGCATGTAGCCGGGGAGAGTCCTTTTCTTCGCCATCAGTTTGTCCAGCCACTCCTTCGCTTCGTCCTTCTTCCCTTGCGCATTCAGGAACCACGCATGGTTGCACAGTGTTTCGGGCGTAGTGGAGAACTGAATCGCAGGCGCAAACCACTGCTCCGCGCGGGTCAAATCACCGCTTCGCGCGTAAGCATCGGCGAGCAATCCCGATGCGCGATAATAGTCAAACTTCACGTCGGCACAAGCCACGCGTTCAAGATCCGGAATGGCTGCGGCATAATCGTTCAAACCGAGCGAACTTTTTCCCCGTCCATAAAAAACGTGCAGAGTGTCGTTGCAAGAGCCGCTGGCCTTGCGGGTGCCGTATGCATCGATCGCCTTGGTAAAGGCGGCGCGCGCTTTTTGGTATTTCTTCTCTTCCAGATTCAGATCGCCCAGTTCCTCGTAGTTCCCTGCCGACGGGTTATCAATAATCTGCGTTTCCAGGGCCTGAATGCGCGAGCGGCGGCCGAATCCCTGGAACACGCCCGGAAGCAGCCGCATGTCCGGAAGCGCTTCGACCAACAGATAGGCACTGGCGCCGATGGGCCCGCCGATCAGGATGATCCACAGCCAATAACTTTCCGGCCGGCGCTTCACAAAGTGCACGACCGCCAGAATCTGCAGGATGATTCCCCAAGGATAAAAGAGATAACCCAAGTGATTGGCTCCGTCGTGTCAGGGCTGCAATTGTTTCGCTTCAGGCAGCCACACCCGTCCCGAGTCTGATGATTGCACTTCACTAGCGGCCCAGGTGTCAATAGCTGGCGCGTTTTGCGGTGCGCCGGTGCTATCATCCTTTCGCTTTTCCAGGAGGATGGGCCCATGCGTTTTAGATCTCTCGCGTTCATCATTTTTTGCTCGGTACTCGGCTTGGGGTTGCCATGTCGCGCCGAGGATTCGCCGGCACCACTGCGAGTGGCGATTGCGGGGCTCGTGCACGGACACGCAGGCGGTTTTTTTTCGCACGCGCTACAACGCAAGGACATTCAGATCGTTGGCATCGCGGAGCCAGATCGTACGCTTTTCGATCAATATGCAGCGAAATTTAAACTGGACCCGTCTCTCTATCACGCCGACCTGGAAGAACTCCTGCGTACGGTGCATGCGCAAGCGGTGCTTGGATATACCTCCACGTTCGACCATCGCAAAGTCGTAGAAACGTGCGCGAAGTACAAAGTTCCGGTGATGATGGAAAAGCCGCTTGCGACTACGCATGAGGACGCAAAAGCAATAGCGGCCGCAGCGCAGAAAGCAAAAATCACCGTTCTGGTGAATTACGAAACTTCCTGGTATCCGAGCAATCGCGCGGCGTATGAGCTTGTGCATTCGGGCGCCATCGGCGAACTGCGAAAAGTAGTCGTTCACGACGGGCATCAAGGACCGAAGGAGATTGGCGTTGGACCGGAGTTTCTGGGTTGGCTGACCGATCCCAAACTGAACGGCGGCGGAGCGCTGTTTGATTTCGGGTGCTATGGCGCGGACCTGATGACGTATTTGATGGACGGAGCGCGGCCACTGATGGTGACAGCGGTGACGCAAACCATCAAGCCGGATGTCTATCCGCACGTCGATGATGAAGCCACCATCGTCCTGACGTACCCGAAGGCGCAGGCGATTCTGCAGGCGTCGTGGAACTGGCCGTACAGCCGGAAGGACATGGAAGTCTATGGGCGGACGGGTTCTGTGGTGACGATTGCCAATAATGACATTGCGGTGCGGCTGCCTCGCGAAAAGCAGGCGACGACGAAAACGGCTCCTCCGATTCCCCAACCTTACAACGATTCGCTGACCTATCTCCGCGCGGTACTGTTGGATGGGGCGAAAGTGGATACGTACTCCTCGCTTGAGACGAACGTGATCGTGACGGAGATTATGGACGCGGCACGCCGCTCGGCAGCTTCCGGACGGACGATTCAGCTCGATCACTGAAGCCATTTTAGGGCTGAGATTTGGTGACAAGCATGAGGGTAGGCGGTCACCCCGGGGTACTTTATAAGGTGTGGAATTAGCTAGCACCAACACCCGGAGGAGTCAGTTGTTCTGTAAGCGTAGGGAATAAAAGGACTTAGATGAGATTCAAGACCGATAGAAATGCCAATGGAATAACCGGCGGAGTCAAACGAAGAGCTCGCTGCTGATGATCGCGCGGGATATTAGCGAACCATACAACAACAGTCAAGGAATTCCCTCCTGGAGCGGTCTCGGTGTGTTCCTAACTGCAACAACACTCCGACCCGCGGCCTAAGAATTGTGTCCGATTGGTTAAAATGTATCGTATTGGAACGGTAGTACCGTTTTCCCATTGGCCCCGTCCCTTAAATTTCTCACACTAAGTAAAAGCGCGACCCGCTCTGCCGGCTGTTTCTGACTGGAGCACCCTCTCTGACCAGTCGGTTTCGGCCCGGCTCCGAAAAACGAGACTAAAGCTTTGGCGCGATCGATTCGCGCGGAAGGAAAGACTGTGCTACGCAAGATTTGGGTTCTGTCATTTGCCCTTCTACTGGCCGCTTGCAGCGGCGTGAAAAACCAGTCGAACGGGGGCGGCGGCGGTGGCGGCTCGGCTACGCTCACTGGCCTTACGGTGACGCCGCTCTCGGCGACGCTGATTGTAAGCAAGACGCAATCACTAAAAGCGACCGGGAGCTTTTCGGACGGGACATCCAAAGATTTGACGGCCTCGGTGACCTGGAGTTCGGCGGACACGAATACGGCCTCAGTGAGCGCTGCAGGCGTAGTCACGGGCACGGCGACAGGTATTACAAGCGTTACAGCTCACTCCGGGAATTTCTCTTCTTCCACCCAAATTACAGTGACCAGCGCGAACGTGTGCGCGACGCCGGTTTCGATCGCAGTGGCGCCGGCAAATCCAACCGTACCCGTCAACACCACGCAACAACTGGTAGCCACAGGAACGAACACCGATGCGAGCACCTGCGACATTACGGATCTGGTCACTTGGTCGTCGTCAACGATTGCCAATGCCACGGTGAGCGCGAGCGGCTTGGTCAAGGGAGTCGCGGCCGGCTCCGCGACGATTACGGCTACGCTCGGCTCGATTACGGGATCGACATCAGTGACGGTCACGGCACCGAGTATCAGCTCGATTTCCGTAACGCCGGACGACATGACGCTGGCAATCGGAGTGGGACAACAGTACACCGCTTCGGCAATTTACAGCGACGGGTCAATTCAAGACTTAGCCACCGGCGTCACATGGACGTCTTCAAATACGAGCGTTGCAACGATTGACAGCAATGGATTGGCGACGACGCTTGCCGCCGGCACCACCACCATTACCGCGACTGTAGGAACGTTCACGGACTCTTCGGTAATTACCGTAGTCCCGGCGCACCTACAAACGATCACGCTAACGCCGACGAACGTGACCATGGCGGCGGGAACACAACAACAGTTCACGGCAGTCGGCAACTTTGACGATGGCAGCACGCAGGTACTGGTATCAGCTCTGTGGTCGTCCAGTTCGACAAGCGTTTTAACAATCGATCAGAACGGGCTGGCGCTTGCGGTCGGTCCGGGCAGTTCGACGGTCAGCGTGACGTCGGGCACCGTGTCGGCCAGCACCTCGGTCACGGTAAGCACCGCCACGCTGGTTTCGTTGACGATCGCGCCGGCGAATTCATCGATGCCGGATGACGCCACCAAGACGTTCAGCGCGACAGGCACTTTCAGTGACAACTCCACGCAGGACATGACTCTGGCGGTTCTTTGGAGTTCTTCCGCTCCGGGCGTCGCAACCATCACGAACCAGGGACTCGCGACGAGCCTTTCCATCGGAACGACGACGATCACGGCAATGCTGGGGTCGGTGAGCAATTCGACGCAGCTTACGGTTTCCAATGTGACGCTGGTTTCGATCGCGATTTCGCCGTCGAATGGACGGGTGCAGAAAGGCACTTCGCTGAAGTTCACGGCTGTGGGGACGTATAGTGACGGCAGCACCGCCACATTGACAAACGTGACGTGGCGCTCTTCGAAGAACAATCTGGCGAACATGCGCGGCAGCGGTATCCTGCACGCGAAGAAGGCCGGAACACTAACAGTTACGGCAGCGGCTTTCGGCGTGACGGGATCGACTGCGGTGACGATCGGAACGGGGACACTGCTGTCGGTGGATATCACTCCCGCGAATCCGACCGTTGCCCACGGCGGAACGCAGCAGTTCGTTGCGCTCGGGACATTCAGCGACGGCTCGACGCAGGACGTCAGCATCAACTCGCACTGGAGCTCGACCATTCCAAGCGTGGCGACGATTGCCAACGCGCCGGTGAATGCGGGCCTGGCGACGACGTTCGGCACCGGCGTCACAACGATTGGGGTCAATCACTCCGGAATCACCGCTTCGACCAATCTGACGGCGAACTAAGCCGCGATTGTTAGTTCCTATCACGCGGGCAGCCCGTAAGTTTTGGGTTGCCCGCGTTCTTTTTTTAACTGAACTTTCTCTGAGATGCGCGTGTTACGACAGGATGCTTGCTAGAATCACCGGCATGACCTGTTCACGCACGCTGTTGCTGCTGATGCTTTTGGCTTCGGTTTTCATTGCGTCTGCGGAAGCGCAGACGTGGAATGTCGTTGCGTCTGGAATCGAAACAAATTTGCGCGGCGTAAGCGTGGTGGGCGATGGCCATGAAAGAGCGGTCGTCTGGGCCTCAGGTTCGAACGGCGTGGTGATCGTTTCGAAAGATGAAGGCCAGCACTGGAAGCGATTGACGGTTCAGGGGGGAGAGACTCTGGATTTCCGCGGCATCGTAGCATTCAGCGAGTCCACGGCATATTTAATGTCGAGCGGCGAGGGCGAGAAATCGCGCATCTACAAGACGACGGACGGGGGAGCGAGCTGGAAGCTGCAATATTCCGATGATCGGAAGGACTTTTTTCTGGATGCGCTCCAGTGTTTGTCGGAGACGGATTGCTATGCGCTCGGTGACCCAATGGATCGGAAGTTCGTGCTGCCGCGTACGAAGGACGGAGAGCATTGGGAACAAATGCCGACCGCCGCGATGCCCACGGCGCTGCCGCAGGAAGGCGCATTCGCCGCAAGTAATAGCTGCCTGCGGGTGGATTCGAAGAAGCGAATCTATTTCGTGACGGGCGGACCGGCGGCGCGGATGTTTCATTCAGGCGATATGGGAGCGACGTGGCAGGTGAGCGAGTTACCGCTGGCCAAAGGCAATCCCTCCAGCGGAGCGTTTTCGATCGCAGTGAGCAGGGAAAATATTGTGGTGGCCGGAGGAGACTATCGGAATGCCGAGCAGTCCACCGAAAGCGCGGCTTATTCGATGGACGGCGGAGCAACGTGGCAGCGGGCAGCCCTACTCCCCGGCGGATATCGCTCGGCTGTAGCGTCGGCGGAGGGAACCAGATTCATCGTGGCGGGCCCAAATGGCAGTGACGTCAGCAATGACCATGGCGAGCATTGGAAACGTATAGACTCGGGAAACTGGAATGCTGTAGCGATGAACAAGTTCGGCACATGGGCAGTTGG
>Ga0075424_100002558_pt1 | contig 16714 bp, 19 predicted proteins | sample SoiMethybrSBSTD3_FD_75301 | JGI IMG/M metagenome (GOLD analysis project Ga0075424, IMG submission 75301) | Bulk soil microbial communities from a Populus tree surrounding site in Tennessee, USA - Soil MetaG P. TD hybrid SBSTD3 | ecosystem: Environmental > Terrestrial > Soil > Tree plantation...
CGCCGTTGCTCGGTGACGTCGAACATGAAGCAGCGGCTGTGAACGAATCGACCACGTTCCCACAGGCTGCTGGAGTCGATGAGGACTTTCTTGACCGATCCGTTCTTGCAGCGTATCCGAGCGGGAAAGCGCTTGAGCGAATCGCCCTGGAACAGCCGCGCGAGCGCATCGTCAACGACGTCCCGGTCGACGTGAAAGCGCGAGACGTGGCGGCCGACGTACTCATCGCGCGTGTAACCGAGGAGATCGAGCAGCGCCTGATTGGCCCGCACAATCACGCCATCCGGTCCGAGCCAGAAGAGCGGTACGCTGGCGCTGTCGAAAAAGTCTGCGAGCTCCCGCTCGCTCCGCTCGAGCGCGACTTCAGCTTTTCGCCGCTCTGTGATGTCGCGAAACGCAAGGACGAAACCGATGATGCGTCCTTCCTCGTCGCGAAGCGGTGCCGTCGTGTTGTCGATCGGGCGCTCGGTCCCGTCCCCGGCGATGAGGATGGAACGATGAGGCAGTTCCACGGCGGCATCTTCGCGTAGTACCTGCGTCGTTGGATTCTCGATGACCTCGCCGGTGTGCGGGTGGACCACCTGGAAAACGTCGCTGAGCAACTGTCCGCGCGCGTCACGCTCGGTCCAGCCAAGCAACGTCTGCGCGACGGGATTCATCGACGTAATCCTGCCGCTCAAGTCGGTCGTGATAACCCCATCGCCAATGCTGCTGAGCATTGTCTGGAGCAGTTCCTCGCGGCCGCGGACTCGCCGTCGCGCCGTCCGCATGGCGTTGCCGAGCGCGATGATGAGCGCGGAGGTCGCAAAGTAGGCGAGCGCCCCGACGAAGGACATTGCGTCCGCGAAGCCGAACGCCCCACGCGGCTCGATGAAGAGGTAATCGCTGGCGAGATACCCGGAAATCGCAGCCAAGGTTGCAGGTCCATGCCCCCCGAGCCAGACTGAGGCCGCTATCGCGCCGTAAATCGTCACAAGTGGATAGGCATCGCCCAGCCAGGGGTCGATGAACCACCGTATCGCAACGGCAATTGCGGTGAAGGTGATAGCCAGCAGCGAGCCGAACCGGACCGAAAGACTCGCGAAGCTCGTGCGCAGGCCGGGCCGCGAACTCATGCCCGTTCGTCCAGGAGCGACTTCAGGGCCTCAGGATCGACAGGCTTCAGGAGATGGAGATCGAATCCGGCCTGACGGCTTCGGTCTCGATCGGCCGAGGATCCGTATCCAGTCAGAGCGACGAGGAAGACGCGATCACCGTCTGATTCAGCTCGGAATCGACGTGCGACCTCGTAGCCGTCCATTCCCGGCAGGCCGATGTCCACGAGGGCGATGTCCGGCCGGGCCGTCTTCAGAATTTCGAGACCGAGCACGCCATTCTCGGCGACGAAGACTTCGTGCCCACTGAGTTCGAGCAGTATCCGGTACATCTCGCAGGCGTCCTGGTTATCTTCCACGATCAACACGCGCTGTCTGCTCATTTCGGAGCGCATAAGCGAAGAACGTACCGGCGCGCTGCAGGCGAGGCCGGCGTTTAAAACGGTAGAGGTTGAAATGGAGTGACCAATCCCTCCGCCACACTTGGCGAGACTCGTGCATAGCGCAGGCGGGAACTTCTGCACTCTTTCATTTCATACGACACGGTTCTGAGGGTATGAGCAATCTCGATCGCTTCAGGATTCTTCTCGTCGAAGACTTCGACGACGCTCGCGAGCTGTACTCGACGTGCCTGCGATCATCGGGCTACGAAGTGATCGAGGCCGCGACGGGAATCGAGGCCGTCGCGCTCGCGCGCTCGGCGTCTCCCGATCTCATTCTCATGGATCTGCTCTTACCGGGTATGGATGGCTGGCAAGCCACCGCCGAACTGAAACGCGATCCTCGTGTCAGACACGTGCCCATTGTTGCCCTCACGGCTCACGCGCTCAGCGACGAGCGCGAGCGTATCGCCCGCCTGGGATGCGATGCGTTTCTCGCGAAGCCGTGCCTTCCACCTGACTTGATCCGCACCGTCGACCGCATCCTGGGCCGGCCAACGGCGCCACCGGAAGCGACCTGACGTGCCCATTCACTCCGATCTCACGCGACCACAGTCGGCGGGACTGGTCGAAGTGCTCGACCGCGTCCTGGACAAGGGACTGTTCGTTGGCGGCGACATCAAGATCTCGCTTGCCGAAGTCGAGCTCCTCACGATTCGAATCCGGCTGATTGTCTGCTCACTCGATAAGGCCCGTGAAATGGGGCTCGACTGGTGGACTCACGACCGGCATCTGTCGCCAGGCCGCACGACGCGGGGAAACGACGAGGCGCTCGAGGCGCGCGTGCAGGTGCTCGAGCGGCAGCTGCTGCAGGGCAACGGGACACGGTCACTGCGAAGCACCCGCGAACGTCGTCAAGCCAGCAGCCGCGCCACCAAGTGAGTTGTTGAAGGGAGAGCAGAGACATGCCCGTCGAACGTGCCTCCAGTGGAACCAGCCTCGTCGACGTCCTCGACCGCGTGCTCGACAAGGGGATCGTCATCGACGCGTGGGTGCGCGTCTCGCTGGTCGGCATCGATCTGATCACGGTCGAGGCGCGGGTCGTGGTGGCGTCCATCGATACCTATCTCAAATATGCGGAGGTGGTTTCGCAGGTCCCGCCGGCATCGAGATCGCTGTTCGTGTCGCCGGCCATGGAGGTCACGACGGCGAAGACGGTCGTCCGTGTCCCAACTGATGTCACGCGTCGTCGGGCGCGGGCCCGAGAAAGAGTCTCGCGCGAATGATGTCGCGATATATCCCATGCGAATCACTGCGGACGCCAAGCTGGGGCTGACGGAGTTCCTCCTCGGCACCGAGGATGTCGCCGCATGCGCACAGTACGGTCTCGACTGGTTGGCAACGCATGCCGGGGTGACTCGCGCCTTGTGCGCGGCATCGGTCGGCACCGATCCGCACCTGTGGGGCGTTGCCGGAATCGGCATTTCATCCGCGCGAACGGGCGCGTTCCAGATCGACCTGGTGAGGGGCCGCAATCGCCTCTCGCGCGTGGCGCGAGACGGCCGGCCGGTCTGGTTTGGTCCCGGTCGGCCCCGTCCCGACACCCCATTGGGCGGCCTCCCGTTTCACGCGATCCCGATGCGACCTGGCCGGAGGCGGCCGGCTCTCGGTCTCTTGCTCGTCGAGGGAAACAACGAACGCCCCGACGGCGCGCTTACCTGGTTCGTGCGCGTCTTCGGTGCCAAGCTGGGGCGGTTGCGATCGCGCCATGCCTTCAGTGATCGAGGGCTCGATCGCGAACGCCGATTGCTCTTCTCGGTGATCAATGCCGTCAGCGACCCGATCCTGTTGACGAATGCGCAGGGCAAGCTGCTCATGGGCAACACGCGGGCAGAGCAGTTGCTGGCGTGGTCCGAAGACACCAGCGAAGGGCGCCGCCACGCGCTCGAGCTGAACAACCTCCACTTCTCGTCGGCGCTGGCCGGCGCTTCGGTCGGCGGCTTTGGTCCGCGGGAGGTCATCCTCGTCGATCCCGAGGACGGCTCCGACCTGTTATTCGAGCTCCTCACCACACCGCTGGAGGCGGAGCGAGGACAGAGTGCCTTTGTGTCCGTCCTGCGCAACGTGACCGACTTGGGGCGCGCGACGAGGGAAATCGAGGACAACTACAAGCGGCTGCGTGCGGCAGAGGCACAAGCCCGCGCCGAACGGCGGCGAATCGAGCAGGTCATCCACTCGGTCGTCGATCCAATCATCGTCAGCAACGCCGCCGGAAAGATCCTGATGACGAATCGCCCGGCGGAGCTGCTCTTCACGGCTGGCGACCACGACGGGGAGGCGCTGCGTCGAGCACATGCCAATGTTGCGCGATTCTCGTCGTTCGTCGGGCTGTTGATGAGCGGAACCGCTGACCTCGTGCGAGAACGTATAACGCTGACCGACCCGCAGACCGATCGACCGATTCCGATGGAAGCCGTGGCCGGCAGAGTCCTTGCCGGTCGGTCCGAGCTTGCCGCTGTCGTCACCGTCCTGCACGACTTGACTGAGGCAGTTGAGCGGGAGCGACTGTTTGCGGAGTTGAAGCTCGCCTCCAGTCAGCTCGAGATGCGCGTCAGCGCCGCGACCACTGAGCTGGCAACCCAGAATGAGCTGTTGCGGCGTCAGGCGCTGGCGCTGGAACACGCGTCCGCGGCCAAGTCGAGGTTCCTGGCGAGCGTCTCACACGAGTTTCGCACGCCGCTCAACGCCATCCTCGGCTACACGTGGATGCTGCTGCAGAACATGGCCGGGACGTTGAGCCCTGAGCATCGGCGTATGGTGAGCAAGATCGATTCGAACAGCCGGAACCTTGCCGCCCTCATCAACAACGTGCTCGACATCTCCCGCATCGAAGCCGATCAGATCGTCGTCGAGTTGACGACGTTTGCCGTCGAGCCGCTCGTGAGGGAGGTGCTCGACGAGCTCGAGACCGTGATCAACGCATCGGCGGTACCAGTGCTCTCGCAGGTATCCGATCAACTGCCAGCGATCAGGAGCGATCGGCAGAAAGTCAAACAGGTTCTGGTGAACCTGCTGTCGAACGCACTGAAGTTCACGGCCACGGGCACGATTCGCATCGAAGCGACGGTCGCGGAAGAGCGCGGATCGTGGCGCATCGCCGTGCACGATACAGGCATCGGTATTGCGGCCGCCGACCGCGAACGAGTGTTCGAGGCGTTCGAGCAGGCGGGGCCCGCGGGCACGGTGTCGGCCGGCACGGGCCTGGGTCTCGCCATCTGCCGGCGCCTGGCCAGACTTCTCGGCGGCGACGTCAATGTCGACAGCTCACCGGGTGTGGGCTCGACCTTCGTCCTCACGCTGCCGCTCGAGCCTCAGAGGTTGATTCCGCCTGACGTCACGGAGCGTACGACGGCGCGCGCGCTCGCGGGGGTTGGCGTCGTGAATGAGGGAGCGCAATCGTGAGAGTGAAGCCGAGAGAGACGCAGAACCGCTCGCACCAGAGCGTCGCCAGACGAGCCGCGATCACTCGATCGTTGAAGACGAACACTGCCAGCAAGCCCCTGCGGCGCCCGGCGGCGCCGACCATCGACGCCGCCTGCGATCAGGCGCGACGCCGGGCGATGGGGAAGTACGTCTACTGCATCATTCGCGCGACCGAGCCGATGGCGTACGGCCCGATCGGCCTGGGGGCCGATCCCCCCGAGGTCTACACGATTGCGCGCGGTGACCTCGCGGCCGTCGTTTCTGACGCCCCGCTCGAGGTGCTCGACCCGACGCGCGACAACGTACTCGCTCATCAACGCGTCAACGAGACCGTCATGAAGCAGCAGACAGTGTTGCCAATGTCGTTCGGGACGGTGTTCAAGACGCACGACGATGTCGTCGAACTGCTCCGGTCGGCCTCGGACGCGTTCTCCGACGTGCTGAACAAGATGGAAGCCAAGCTCGAGTTCGGTCTGAAAGTCGTCTGGGATCGCGATGCGATCATTCGCGAGATCGAGCAGGAGGACGACGACATCCGCCGCGTGAAAGCCGAGCTGCAGGCACACAAGGGCTCGACGTATTTCGCGCGCATGCAATACGGGCGGCTGGTCGATGCCGCTCTCCAGACGAAGTCGGAACAGTATGTCGCCGACACGTTCGCCGCGCTGCGGGGCGCGTCGGTCGCAGCGCGCTCGAACAAGCTGATTGGCGAGCGCATGATTCTCAATGCCGCGTTTCTCGTCAATCGCCGTGATGCGCGCGAGTTCGACCGCTGCGTCAAGGCGTTGGGCGCGCGCTACGACAAGCTGACCTACAAGTACACAGGGCCATGGCCGCCGTACAACTTCGTCAACATTCGACTGAAGCTGGAGCGCGCCTGAGATGTTCATCCTCGATTCGCTCTTCGTTGGCGGGCTGCGGTTTGTGATCGAGAAGATCGCCGACGTCGCGGAGCGTGAGATGCACGATCCGGAACAGTGGCGAGCGATGCTGCTCGAGTCGCAGCTCGCGTACGAGAACGGAGAGATCACGGAAGCAGAGCTCGCAGTACGCGAGCGCGAGATCCTCGCGCGGCTGCGTGAATTGCACCCCGATAGCAGTGGCGTCGTGCTGTCCACTGAGGATCTGGAAGGCATCGACGTCGAAGCGGACGTCGGCGACTCTCCCGACTGAGGACTGATGAGCGAACTGATCTACGCACATTGCGCTTTACGTGCGCGGTCGCGCCCCGCGGTCACGCCCCGATGGCCGCGGATGCCCCGAGGCAGTGTGCCGCGCGCCCTGGATCTGGGTCACGGGCTGTGGGTCATCGTGTCAACGGTTCCCGCTAGTGAGTACCAGCGCGGCCTGGCCGAACGGCTCACGGATGTCGAATGGGTGGCAGAATGCGGCGTCGCGCATCATGACGTCATCGCGCGCGCAACGCAGGGGCGCGCGGTCGCCCCATTTCGCCTGCTCACGCTGTTCCGGTCGGACGAACGGGTGATTGCCGAAGTCACACGACTGCGATCGCGAATCGAACGCGCGCTCGATCGCATAGACGATCGGCGCGAGTGGGTGGTCCGCGTGGCTGCTGTGTCGTGGGCCGCGACGCCGGCGCGCGCGCGAACGGCCAGGAGCGGGACATCGTACTTGATGGCGCGGGCGGCGCAGCCGTCGGGTCGCGGGGCCGCGACGCCGGACGCTCGCCGTGTCGCACGCAAGCTGGTAGCGGAGTTGAAAGAGTACGCCGATCAGATCGTCCAGCGACCGTCAGAGGCGGCCCACGTTCTCTATGACGGAGCGCTCCTTGTGAGTCGAGCGCGCGAGCACGATCTCGGGAACGCGATTCGACAGTGGGCACCACGCCTCGCACCTGTCGGGTGTCGGGTCTCGTTGACAGGCCCGTGGCCGCCCTACAGTTTCGTGAGTCTCGATGACGCGCGTTCGTGAGGCTGGAACGCGCGCTCCAGTGCCTCGGACGATCGGAGCTGACCCGCGTCGTCTGCGGCGCAAGACGAGCCCGGTACCAGTCCAGTCGTGCAGCGGCGGGTCTTCAGACCCGCCGAAAGGACAGTCGCTGCTCGACGTCGTCGACAATCTGATCGACAAGGGATTGGCTCTCGACACCGAGCTTGTGCTTGGCCTCGCCGACATCGATCTGATCTACCTGCGCGCCGGCGCGCTGCTCGCAGCAGCCGATCGAGTGTTTCCCACAGGACAACGAAACCGACGGAGTGCGAATGCGCCGAGTGGAACGCGCTCACTCAATCACTCGATGCCGCCTGCGGCGCGACCGGTGCGAGTGAGCGCCGTGCCGATCCAATCGAATGTGGGATCCGCCGTGCCCGGTCCAGTTGCGACTGCTCCCCATGATGCCAGCCGCTCAGTGATCCGGCTCGTGCTGACACTCGTCGAGTTCGTCCGCCAACTGCTCGAACGCCAGGCTGTGCGGCGCGTGCGCGAGCGGACGCTGACATCGGAAGAGATCGAGCGTCTCGGCACCGCCCTCATGACGCTCGAGGCGACGGTTCAGGAGCTGGCCGAACGTCATGGGCTCGATGCGGCTGATTTGAACCTGGATCTGGGACCACTGGGCACGCTTCGCTAACGCGTTCTCCGTCGGCCGGGCCTTGCTCTTACCCCTCTCAATTGGTGACGCCTTCAATCACGCCGAGCACGTTGAAGTCCACTGGCTTGGTGAGGTGTCTCTCATACCCCGCCTCACGGCTGCGGCGCAGGTCCTGCTCGGTGCCGAACCCGCTGATCGCAATCCCGCGGATCGGGCGATTGGACTGCAGCCGACGCATCAGGTCGAGGCCGTTTCCATCGAAAAAGCCCTCGAGCCCTCCCGCGGATGCTCCCCCCTTACGATCGTGATCTCGTCGCTCCTGCGGCTCGACGCGTGCGTCGATCGAGGCCGCGCGAACCGCTGGACGACCGGGCGCTCATGGCCCGGCGCCTTCGCCCGCGCAGGGCGCATCTGCAGCACCCGCTTCGCGGTGTTCACCGCGAGGCGTTTCGCTCGAGACTTGCCCTTCGTCTTCTTGGCCATACACCGACAATGCTACTGTTGTCGTGACCGTCCTTGGCCTGTCGGCAAATTGACCGTCTCGATACCCGGCGTGGCACTCTTTCCCAGCTGAATCTACCAGGACATCCCAAATCGGCTCGCTCGATTGCCGTGAACGGCATTGTCGATATCTCGTCCGGGTTTGAAATTAAAGTTGCAACAGCGAGCTCGGCCGGCCGTGGCAAAGTGACCGCCTTTCTCGGCACTTCTTACAAGCGCCCTCGTCCGCCGCTGTCATCGGCGCCCCGGCGTGGACGGGAATTACGCGCTGGAGTGGTCCGACCGGTGCCAGTCGCGGCTCACGAAGCCGAGGTTTTTCGGCGCCGAGCGTCGCGTTTTGATGAGTGCCGCCACGAGAGAGAGGACCACGGCACTCGAAAGGATCTAGAGCGCGGCTGCGGCCGCAGCTGCTATCCGTCCTGCGAGGCGGGTCTGGGGACCCGCCTCTACGTGCGTTCCGATCTATCGCCTACTTCCTCGTCGGACTCGGTTTCGTATTCGGTTGGTTTGCTTTCACCTCGAGCGAGTTCACGACGTCCTTCACGCCAGGCTGGCTGCGCGCGAGATCGCCGACATGATCGCGTTCGGCGGCGCTCTTCACCGATCCGGTGATCGTCACGACACCGTTATTCGCGTCGAAGTTGATATGGTCATCCTTGAGGGCAGCTTCCTTGTCGACGAGTTCGCCGAGACGCGTCTCAATCGCGCCATCGAAATCGTTGGCGGTCTTGTCGTCCTTGTTGGCGACCGTCACTTCGTTGGCGACGTGCGCGCCGGTCCCGACTGCCTTCTGCACGACATCTTCCGCCTTCTGACGATCATTCTCGGTATCGACCGTGCCCTTCAAATGAACCGTCTTCGCGTCGCGGTCGTAGTCGGCATTGACTTTCTTATCGAGTGCCGCGCTCGACAACGCGTTGTCGGCGGTCTTCTCGTAGTCGGGGGTTTTTGGCCCGCACGCTACGGTGGCGATCAGCGCCGCCGCGGCGACGGAGCCCAATACTAGTTTCATGGTCATCCTCCTCAGTCCCATCCCATACTGAGGCAAGCTTCGGACCATGACGCTGATCACGTCCGAACCGCCGGGAGTCGAGAGAAATTGGCCTCTGCGTTCTCATCAGCTCCGCTGCATTTGTTGAGCTGATGCTTGTAAGCCTTACCACCATCACGCTCGGCTGTAACCACTTTGCTCTTCGATCAACAGCCACTTCCATTAAGTGGTACGCAAACTGCTCCTTCCCATAGCGTCTCGCGTTTGCGCGGGACGAATAAGGAGACACGTGATGAACACCGAGATCTTGCAGGGCAAGTGGCATCAGTTGAAGGGCAGCGTGAAGGCGCAGTGGGGCAAGCTCACTGATGACGAGCTCGATATGGTGGATGGCAACGCGGAGAAACTCGTTGGCCTCGTCCAGGAGCGATATGGCTACGCGCGCCAGCGCGCCGAGCAGGAAGTAGATTCGTTTTTCTCGCGTCAGAAGATGTAGCGTGCGATCGCTAACGGCCACTCGACTCGCCGTCGACGGCCTTTGGAATCGCAGCGGGGGCTTCGTCTTCGCGGACCGATTGGGCGGCCTGCGGAGACGATTTCCCCGGCGAGACAGTGGCGGCCAGCACTTCGTCGAGCGGCCGCCGCGCACGCGCGTCCTCGAGCGCATGCGCATCCGTGAGATCGAGTCGAAGTGGCGTGAGAGAGATCCACCCTTGTTCCATGGCCCACCGATCAGTGCCTTCCTCGGCTCCTTCAATCGGCGTCACGGTGAACCAGAACAGCCTGCGACCCGCGGGATCCTGTGCCGGCACGATCTTGCCGTCGTAGCGGCGCACCGAGGCTCGCGTCCAGATGATGCCTCGCGGATGGCGCGGGAAGTTCACGTTCACAAGTGGAAGGTTCACTTCGCCCAGCACCGTTCGCAGCACCTGCCGGAGCCACGGCTTGAGCGGCTCGAAGTCGGCGGCTGATTCTGCTCCGGCGGGAACACTCAACGCGACACCGCGCAGTCCGAGTAGTGCTGCCTGTTTGGCGGCTGCCACTGTTCCCGAATGCCAGATCGAGTTGCCGAGATTGAAACCCAGATTGAGGCCTGACAGAACGATGTCGACCTTCTCCCAGTGATACGCGCCGAGCGACACACAATCGGCAGGAGTGCCGTTCACGCGATACGCCGTGAGCTCGGCGAGCCGCGTCGGTTTGTAACTGAGTGGACGCGACGCGGTGATGGAGTGACCGGCCGATGAGCGTTCAACATCGGGCGCCACGACGCGCACGCTGCCGAACTCAGATGCGATTTCGGCGAGCACCGCGATGCCCGGACTGTAGATGCCATCGTCGTTGGACACGAGGATGCGCATGACGGAATCAGTGGTGCAAGCAGACGGCCAGAAGCGGTCCAACTCTTGAATCGTCGCTCGTCAGGATGCGAGTATCGCTATTTCATAATCAGAAAGCAGGAGACAGCACGTCGCTGTCGTGGATTCGCGAGCTCATCGAAACCTCCGGTCATGAGCTTGTACGCGTGTTCGACAGGGAAGCGGCGTTCGGGGAGCTGGTCGACCAGCGCACGGAGCTCGTCGCGGCTGCGGGAGGCGACGGCACGGTCGCGGCGGCCGCGCGTCTGTTGGCCGGACACAAGATCCCGCTCGCAATTCTGCCGCTCGGCACGGCCAACAACATCGCAAAGGCACTGCTTGGCGAAGCGACCAGCGAGCAACTGGTGTCGTGCTGGAATACGGCGCATCGGCGGCGCATCGATCTCGGCGTGGCTCATCATCATCGCGGCGAACATCGCTTCGTGGAAGCGGTCGGCGTCGGCCTCGTCCCTGCCAGCATCGTCTCGACACGATTTGAGCCGCTGGGGGGCGCAGACGTCACCTCCAGCATTTCGAGCGCGCTCGAACGCTACCTCGACGTGCTGTCGCGTCTCGAGCCGCGACGCTGGACCCTGCGGCTCGATGGAGAGGAGATAACAGCCGACTTCATCGCCGTCGAAGTGCTGAACACCCGCTCGGTCGGACCCAACCTGGTGCTGTCCCAGGACGCCGATCCCTACGACGGGTACTTCTCTGTCGTGACTGCAGCCGAAGAGCAGCGCGACGAGCTGCGTCGATACCTGCAGGATCGGATCGACGGGCGCGACAACATCAACCTCGCGCTTCCTGTACGGCGGGCGCAACACGTCGACATCATCGGACGGGGAGACACGCACATCGACGATGAAGTCGTGCGTTCCGCGATTCCGGGAACGGTGTCAATTCGTATCGAGGCCGCAGCAGTCGAAGTGCTGGTCTGCTGATCCTATTGTGTGGCCTTTCGAATGTCTTCGGCGGAGGGCGGCGGCTGGTGCCGATGACGACGTGCGGCCAGCCATCTGCGCATGGCGGCGGGTCCGATCCTGCGCTTCTGTCCTTCTACCTTCTCGCCTGGATTCTTGCCGATGGGTGCGGCGTGCTCGATCTTCGCGTTCAGCACCGCGCCAAGCAGCAGCACGAAGCCTGAGAGGTAGAACCAGAGCAGCAACACCATCGCCCCGCCGAGCGCGCCATACGTCTCGGTGTAATGCGTGATGTTGATGACGTAGTAGCGAAAGCCCAGCGAGGCACCCAGCCAGAAGAAGGTCGCGAGCAGCGTCCCCGGCACGAGCCAGGACCACTGCTGGTCGACGTCTGGCGCATGGTAGTACACCAATGCGATGCCACTGGCAGCGAGGGTGAACGCAATCGGCCATTCCATGATCCGCCACGTCCACTCGAGCACCGATCCGAGACCAACCGCGTGGGCAAGCGGCTCGGCGAGTTGCGGCCCGACGATCACCAGGGCGAACGAGACGAGCACAAAGAGCGCGACGCCGATCGTCAACGCAATCGCGAGGAGGCGGACCTTCCACCAGGAGCGCCCCTCCTGCACGTCGTATGCGTGATTGAGCGTATCGATGATGGCCGTCATCGCGCTGGAGCTGCTCCAGAGCGCCGTCAAAATGCCGAGGGTCAGGAGCCCACCTTGCCTGTCACCTGAAATCTTTCTGATTTGATCGGTGACGATCGTCAGGAACTCTGGCGGCGCGAACTGGCCGAGCGTCATCACGATCTCGTCGATCAAACTCGCGATCGGGAAGTAACTGGCAACCGCGATCAGGAAAAGAAGGGCAGGAAACAACGAAAAGAAAAAGTAGTAAGCGAGCTGCGCTGCCATGCCGAGGCAGTTGAATTTGAAGAAGGCGTCGACGAACGTTCGCCGGAGGATCTCAGCCCAGGTAAGAGTGACTCGAAGACGTCCTAACAACAGGGCCATAGGAAGGCCTTTGCAAACCATGGGCAGGGTCGAGGCGGAGCATATAGGCTCCGCCCCGGGTGCGGTTCAGGAGGTGGGCATCGACAAAAGCCGAGAGGACCGCTTCTAACTCGGCTGCTTCCAGTCCCCACAGCCTGCTGGCTTGTTCCGCAGTGATACAGAGATGCGGCGTCTGCTGGAACTGCTGGCGAATGAGTTGGACCCAATCTCGAACTCGGCGGGCGCCGTCGGATTGAGTCGCGGTGGCGATTGACACTGTTGCCTCGCAGGCTGTGCAGCGGCTACCTTCCCAGAGCGTATCCGCTGCGCGGCGAGTCCTTGCAAGAGCTCGTCCAGCTGGCCGCATTCGAATATCAACGGCGTTTGTCAGGCAGCCCACAGGACTCGCGGCTTTGGGCTTGTCAGGCTTTCAAACGGCTGAGTCGGTCCTTCCCAAAAAGAGAAAGACGCGGAAACGGCTAGGGACGTGAGTGGCGCTCTTCCGCGCGATGCCCGGAGAGGATGTTGAACATCCCGTAGTTGCCTTCGTGGCAGCCGACCTCGAACAACGGTCCGGCGGTGCGGGCCATCGACACTTCAACGGTCCATGGCCGGAGGAACACTGACGGGTCCTCAACCGTGGCACGGTAGGTCAGCGTGTTCGCATCGGCGATCGTGAATCGTTCGACGACGCGCAGCCGCTCGTCACTCAGGCCGTTGAGGTATCCCACGCCGAACCGGCTCTGATGGTTGAACTTGAGGTTCGTCGTTTCGACGACAAGGGTCGTCCCCTCCCATCGTCCGCGCGAATCACCCGTCCACTGTTGAATGCCAGATGCGAGATGCGCTCGTCCATCGAGCGGGATGATCCGCGCGTCGTGGTTCATCTCGACGAGGATGGTCACAAACCCGGGGCTTTGGATGATCCGGTAATTGTTGTTGTACGGCTCGGGCAGCATCGGCACCGTCGCGCCGAAGAGAATGCAGCGCTCGGTCAGCCATCGGTCCTCGGGACCGTCAGCCGGGCTGACTGCCTCGCGTTTCTGCCGCGCCTCCACCTTCTTCTGGGCGTCGGGCGTCAGCGCGGGAATGCGTCCGTCAGGAGGATCGACGACGAGAGACGTTCGGCGGCTACGGACGATACTCGTCCCCCGCTCGAAGAAGACGTCGTTGTAGGCGCCGACCTGTCCGGGCGGCAGTGGCCGATCGGCGTTGGTCTGTTCGATTCGTGAGCGCTGGAACTGCGCGGCTTCTTCCGGCGTCAGGAATTCCTTGGATGCAAGTTCGGGCGGACGCTGAAGCGGCGTCAGCGTCGCATTCGTCCAGATCCCTTCGAGGTCCGGGTCACCCCAGGGTGTGCGTCGAACCTGGTTCTGTGCACCGACCTGGCTGACGGCCTGAATGGCAAGGATGACGACCACGGCAGAGGCGATGCGAATCTTCATGGCCAGCTCCTAATCGGGTATCTTTGCACAGGTCGCCGATGAGCTACGCCACGACGGTTGCCACTCCACGCGTCACGTTCCGGCATCAACCCCCTTCGCTGCCCATGCAGTGGCTCGTGGCACTTGGCATGAACGGGGTGATGCGTCCCTTGATGCGGGGCCTTGAAACGATCGGACGCGCCGACCGCTTCCTCTCATCGATGGCCGCTCAGGGACGCAAACGGCAGGAACAGAATCCGTTCGTACGTTATACGCCCGGGCCGCACGACGTGGTGGTGATGACCTTCCCCAAGAGCGGCACGAACTGGATGATGCAGATCGCCCATCAGCTCATTCATCACGGCAAGGGCGAGTACGATCACATCCACGATCTCATCCCCTGGCCGGACATCGAGACGATGCCCGGCTTCATGCGCCGCTACGCCGTTCCTCTCGCGCAGGCCACCGCTTGGGAGTCGTCGCCGGAGCGGAAGCGCGTCATCAAGACGCATTTCAACTGGGACCTGATTCCGTATTCACCTGACGCTCGCTATATCGCCGTCATTCGCGATCCGAAGGACGTCTTCGTCTCCAGCTACTTCTTCCTGAGAGACGGCCTCTATGGTGGCGCGATGCCGAAGGTGGATACCTGGTACCGCGGGTATCTGTCGAAGAACTTCATGATGGGCGGGTCGTGGGGCATCAACGCCGCGGGATACTGGGCCGCTCGTCAACGCCCGAATGTGCTGGTGCTCTCGTTCAAGTCGATGAAGAAGGACCTGCGCGCGACGGTGAAGACGGTTGCCGCGTTCCTCGGTATCGCTGCATCGGAGGCGCTCATCGACGAGGTGTATCGACTCTCGACCTTCGACTACATGAAGAGCATCGATCACAAGTTCAACATGGGAAAATTGATCCCGTGGCGTGAGCCTGGCGCAATGATTCGGAAAGGAAGACAGAGTGGCTCGGCCGAGTTGCTCACGCCGGCACAACAGCGCGAAATCGACGCGCACTTCCAGGCGGAGCTCCGGGAGCTTGGCTCCCACTTTCCGTACGCGGAGTTCTGCGAACTCGCGCCCTGAGACCCATGGAACTCAAGCGCTACTTGTTCACGCTTCCCGAGCGACTGGTCAGATCCGTGGTGGGCCTTGGCGCCGGCGTGGCTCGCGAAGTCGGTGATCTCGCGCTGCCGCAATCGGTACGACAGTCGCGGCTGTATCAGAATCTCGTCGACACGACGCTGCGCTTCCTGATCGAGCAGGTCGGCGAAGTTGAAGGCGTCTACGAATCCAGCGAGAAGCTCGCCGACAATTTCCTCGCGCGCCGCACCGTCGGCAACGCCATCGAGGCGCTGGGCATCGTCGCTTTTCGAGCCTCGCCCGTCTGGGTGCTGGCCGCGCTCGCGGACGTGTGCGGCCTGGGCAGGCATCTGATTCCAGAGATTGCGGCAGCGTTGAAGGAGCAGCGCCTTCTCGATCCGGATGCTGATTTCTCCACCGTGGATCAGCTCCTCGACGGCCTCGAGCGCACGTCGGGACGAGTTGCCGAAACGATCAACACCCCGCCGCTCGACGTGCCCGCGCTGCGCGAGGAATGGCGCGCCATCCGTGAAGAAGCGCGCGGCCTGGCCCCGGAACGTCTGCCAACTGGCGAGAGCCTGATCGGCCTGTGGACGGAGCTGAAATCCGAGTCGGCGCGGCAGAACGCTTCGATCTTCGACACGTCGTCCATGCTTGCCTTGTCCGCCGTGCGCGCGCTGCCACAGGGTGCATGGTGGTTGGGAGCGTCCGCCGTCGTGGGTGCGGCACGAACCGGGCAGGTGCTGGCCGCTTCACTGCTCGAACAATATCGGGCAACGCTGCGCGAGGTTCGGGAAGTAGGATATGCGGCGTACGCGACCCGACAACTGAGACCGTACGTTCGCGCTGCCGCGTCGCAGTTTCGGCCGGAGAAGCCGACGCTGACCGAGCGCCTCCTGGATCGTCATACGAGGAAGTCGACATGAACCGACAGTTGCGTTTCGCTCTCGGCTGCGCGGTATTGCTTTCGATGTCGTTGGTGCGGGCGCAGGGACCGCCGGCAGCCGAGAACGCCGCCTCTCTCGACCTGGTCACGCCGGGAGAACTGGTGATTGAGCCGCCCACGCTCATCAACCTGGGCTTCGAGTGGTTCATCCAGGGCGACACGAACCGCACCGCGTCCGTCGAGGTCTCGTATCGCAAGGCGGGGACGACGGCATGGAAGCCGGCACTGCCGCTGTTGCGTCTTCAGGGTGAGCGTATCTACGCCGAGTCGCGCGTCGATGTGATTGCCCCGAACATGTTTGCCGGCAGCATCCTCGATCTGGAGCCGGACACCGCGTACGAAGCGCGCTTCGTGATGTCTGACTCGGACGGCGTTCGCGGTCCATCGGAACGGATCGTGACGGTGCGTACGCGCGCCGAGCCGCAGCCGTATTCCGGCGGCCGCGTCTTCCATGTGTATCCGCATGGTTTCAAGGGACAGAAAGTCGAGCCGTCGTTCGAGGGACTGATGTGCGCCTACAACTACTGGTGCGCAGGTACGGACTGGGCGACGTCAGGCCGGCCGCGCGTCCGGCCCGGAGACACGATCCTCGTGCACGCCGGCACGTATCGCTATAACCGATACGAATACACCAACAACGCCAGCGTCAATCGAACCGTCCCACTCGATGGCACCTACTACCTCACTGCCGATGGCACGGCCGACATGCCGATTGCGATCAAGGCAGCGGGGGATGGCGAGGTCGTGTTCGATGGCGATGGAAATTTCGCGCTCTTCGACGTGAAGGCGGCGGACTACACCTACTTCGAGGGGATCACGTTCAGGAACGCAGAGGTGGCGATCGCTGCCGGAACGCAGTTCATTGCGGGCGCGAAGGGGCTGACGGTCAAGAAGAGCCGCTTCGAGAATGTCGGCGCCGGCATCTTCACGAACTTCGCGGGCTCGAGCCAGTTCTACATTGCTGACAACACCTTCATCGGCAGGAACGA
>Ga0075424_100002560_pt1 | contig 16705 bp, 10 predicted proteins | sample SoiMethybrSBSTD3_FD_75301 | JGI IMG/M metagenome (GOLD analysis project Ga0075424, IMG submission 75301) | Bulk soil microbial communities from a Populus tree surrounding site in Tennessee, USA - Soil MetaG P. TD hybrid SBSTD3 | ecosystem: Environmental > Terrestrial > Soil > Tree plantation...
TCGTAGGCGCCCGGACCCGCGGCGCCTGCGATTGGTAAGGCCGTCAGACCGCGAACGGTCAGGGAACCACCCGCTGCGGTCCCAGCGTGTACTTCGTCATCCAGTCGTACTCGCGCTGCATCTTGTCGAGCTGATGGTAGTACTCGGCGAGGCCGTGTCCTTCGCGCGGATAGAACACCAGCTCCACGGTCTTGCCGCGATCCTTGAGGGCCCGGAAGTACTCCATCGACTGACCCACCGGCACGCGCTGATCGTTGCCACCGTGCTGAATGAGGAGTGGCGTCGTCACGTTGTCGACGAACGTGATCGCCGAGCGCGCGCGATAGAAGTCCAGCGTCTTCTGCGTCGGGACGCCGCTGAAGAACGTGCCGATGTAGCCCGGAATGTCCGTCGTCCCGTACATACTCTGCAGGTCCGACAGGCCCGCGCCCATGCGCGCCGACTTGAACCGGGTCGTCTGGCTCACGACCCACGCCGTCATGTAGCCGCCGTAGCTCCAGCCCTCGAACGCCATCTTCGTCGAATCGGCGATACCGCGTTTGACCACGTCATCGACGCCGGTCATGATGTCGCGGTAGTCGCCGCCGCCCCAATCCATGATGTTCGCTTTCGTGAACTTCTCGCCGTAGTTCGTCGACCCGCGCGGGTTGGGGTAGAGGACGGCCCAGCCCTGTCCCGCCCACACCTGTCCGGGCGATCCCCAGTTCGCCTTGAAAGCGGCGCTGGTGGCGCCGGTCGGGCCGCCATGCGCCTCGACGAGCAGCGGGTACTTTCGCCCCGCCTGGTACCCGACGGGTTTGAGCAGGATGCCTTCCACCGGCGTCCCGTCCGTGCTCTTCCACGTGATCACTTCCGTCTCGCCTAACGCGATGCCGGCGAGCTGCGGGTTGAGGTCGGTGAGCTTCTTGGGCGACGCGAAGGTCAGGTCGCTCACGTACACCTCCGCCGGCGCGTCCGGCGAGCCTAACGTGTAGGCCGCGAGCCGCCCATCCTTCGACAGCGACGGCTGGCCGATCAGCAGCTTGCCGGCGACGCGATTCAGCTTGCCCGCCGCGACGTCGTACGCGTACACCGCTGACCACGCGCGCTCGCCCGTCGTGAACAGCACGCGCGACCCATCCGGCGTCCAGCGCGGATTGCCGGCCGAAACATCCACTTTGGGGTCGGAGGTGTCCTTCACCTTGCCCGCGGCGACGTCATAGAGCACGAGGTGATCGTTGCCGATCTCGCGGTCCATGATGCTGTCGGCGCGAGCGGTGTGGCTCTGCGGCAGCACGTTGAACGCGATCGTCTTGCCGTCCGGCGACCACGCCGGCGGCGATGCCGCATCCGACTTCGCCGTGATCTTTTTCATCGACTTGTCGGCGATGGTCACGATGTAGATGTCCGAGCGCGTCTCGCGGAGCATCGTCGTCGGCTGGGCCTGGAACGCGAGCCGCGTTCCATCCGGCGACCAGCTCGGCGCACCGCTCACCGTGACGTTGCCGTGTGCGACCTCGGTGGCGCGCTTCGTCGCGACATCGATCACCCACGCGTGGGAGAGGCGGAAGTTGTCCTCGAACACCTGTGGATCGTCTTTCCGCGCGGTCTTCGCCTCGTCGGTCTTGGGGAGCGTGTCCACCGCCAGGAATGCAATGCGCGAGCCGTCCTTCGACCACTCGAAGCCCGTCACGTTCTCCTTGGACGTCGTCAGCTGATACGCTTCGCCGCCGTCCATCGGCAGGACCCAGATCTGCGTCTTCGTATCGGTGCCGGGCCCGCGAGAGGAGAGGAAGGCGAGTGATCGTCCGTCGGGCGCCCACTGCGGTGCGTTCTCTCCCTTCTCGCCAAAGGTCATCTGGCGGGGCGTGCCGCCAGCGGCGGGAACCATCCAGATGTGCGACCGCATCTCGTGCTTGTCGCCCTTGGCGGTGTCTGGCTTGGTGGAATCCGCGGACGGCTTTGCGCTGGGATGCTCCCAGCCGCTCACCGCGTACGCGATCCTGGAGCCGTCGGGCGATAGTGCAACGCCGCCGACGTTCTTCAGCTCCATGATGTCATTGAACGTCATGGGGCGCTTGTTCTGCGCACCCGCGGTGGCTGTCGCGGTCAGCAGTGCCGCGACACACGAGATTCTGCGCGGCCAGGGGGAAATCATGTGGGGCTCCATGGGAGGGACGCGCGAATTTTGCAATCGCGCACCCGCCTCCGCCATTGGCGAAATGATCCCTTATCGGCGGGCTCAACGTGGTCCGATGTTCTGATGCCCATCGCGCCACTCCCGATGCGCGTTCCCTTCACCTGCACTGCTGGACCACATTGTCACGTGCATATCGACCGCCTGGATCACCTCGTTCTTACCGTCCGCGATGTCGAGGCAACATGCGCATTCTACTCACGCGTGATGCACATGCAGCCAGTCACGTTCGCCGGCGGGCGACGTGCACTCGCGTTCGGGAGCCAGAAGCTCAACCTTCACCCGGCGGACGCCCCGATCTCGCCGCATGCCTCGCGTCCGACCCCGGGCTCGGCCGACTTGTGTTTCATCACGACCACCCCAATCGCCGAGGTCGTGGCGCACTTACAGCGACTTGGCGTTGCGATTGAAGAGGGGCCGGTGCGCCGAACAGGGGCAACGGGACCAATCATGTCGCTCTATTTTCGTGACCCCGACGACAATCTGATCGAAGTCGCCGAGTATGAGCGCGAAACCGGCAGCTGAGCCTTCAGGCATCGCGTCCTTCGCGGTAAACGCTTTTAGTTCGGCGCCTCGATCTTGGCGAACAAGGCGGTGAGGCGCGGGTCCTTTCGCAGTCCGTCGTACGGTGCTGCCCGCCCCCAGTTCAAGATCCACGGGTCGTGCTGCGCGACAGCTCGTCGGAACAGTGCCACGCTCGCCTCACGATCGCCGAGCGCATCGAGCGCCGCCGCTACCATACCTCCGGCAGAGATCAGCGTATCGCGCGGAAGCTTAGAGAGTGTCGAGCGCGCGAGGGCGGGACGACCAGCCCGCGCGTAGGCATATGCCAGGACGCCCAGCTTCTCACTGGACCGCACGTTCAGCCCATCGATCGCGCGTTCGAGGATCGCGACCGCCTCATTCGCTCTGTTCAGCTCGATGAGGCTCCGGCACCGCGTCAGGAGGGCCACGCCGAAGGTCGAGTCGAAGGCGAGGACGACTCGCGCGACCGAATCCGCAGCCGCATACTGGCGCACGTAGTACAGTAGGCGTCCCTCGTCGCTCAGAATAATGAGTGATGCCGGCTCGAGTGTACGTGCGCGCTGGCCTTCGCGAATCGCCTCGGCATCGCGGCCGACGTGAGCCAAAACGATGGAATTCCAGAAGTGCGCGGTTGCGAAGCTCGAATCGAGGCGCACTGCCGTGGCGAAAGACCGTTCCGCTGCCGCATTCTCGAAGCGCGTGGCGCTGGCGTATCCCAGCACCACGTGCGGCTCGGGAAGCGTGCTGTCGATCGCCAACGCGCGACGCGCCGCATCGACTGCCCTGGACAGCATCGAGTCCGTCTGTACATCGTCGTACACCGGGAGCACGACATAGGCCATCCCGATCCCCGCGTAGGCGCGAGCGTAGTTCGGATCGCGGCGCACCGCCTCATCGAATAGATCGATGGCCTGGTGCAGCGTCCGCGCCGTGCGCCGGTTCCAGAGATACAGGCCTCGCAAATAGAGCGCGTGCGCTTCGGGATCGTCCGTCTCCTTCCGCGCGAGCGTTACGCCAGGGCCGCTGAGCGTGCCCCGCAACTGGCCGGCGACGCTTCGTGCGATCTCGTCCTGCACGGCGAAGACATCCTTGATGTCACGATCGTACTTCTCGCTCCACACGACCGAACCATCGGACGCCGAGGTCAGGCTTACCGTGATGCGGAGTCGATCACCACCGCGCTGCACCGTTCCTTGCAGCACGCTCCCCACGCCGAGTTGTTTGGCGATGGACTGCGCATCGAGACCGCGGGCGACCAGGGTCCGGGCGGTCCCTCGGCCGATCACGCGGAGCCCTGCCTTGCCAAGCGCGTTCGTCATCTCCTCAGCGAGCCCCTCGCCGAAATAGTCGTTGGCCTTGTCTCCGCTGAGGTTCGCGAGAGGCAGCACGGCGATCGATCGATCGGCATGGGAGGCGAGCGCGCTGCGCCCACGCCACCAGGCCGAGGCCAGGATCAGCACAACGATGACCGATGCGGCGCTCGCCAGCACGATGCGGCGACGACGCCTCGACGCTCGGGACGCAACGGCCGGAATCGGCGGGCCGCCGCCTGGCACGGCAATCGTGTCGAGCGTCTGCAGGACCTCGTTCGCGGTCGCCGGACGGTCGCCAGGTTGTTTCGCGAGACAGCGTGCGACGAGCGCGGCGAGCGGTAGTGGCGTCTCCGGTCGGATCTCGCGAACCCCCTGCGGCAGTTCAGTCAGCTGCGCCGCGAGCACACGCTGCAACGGCCGCCCGCTAAACGGAGGATGCCCGGTGAGCAGCTCATAGGCCAGACAGCCTAACGCGTAGAGGTCCGCTCGGCTGTCGATGTTCGGATCGCCGGCTACCTGCTCGGGGGCCATGTAGGCGGGCGTACCGATAGCCGAGCCGGTTTGTGTGAGCGTGGCGTCTCCGTCCGCGGTACGCGACGCGGAGATCGCCTTGGCGATGCCGAAGTCGGTGACGACCGCGGCGCCATGCGACAGGAGCACGTTGTCGGGCTTGATGTCGCGGTGCACCACGCCACGCTCGTGCGCGTAGCTGAGCGCGCGTGCCACGTCGCGGAGAATACTCACCACCTCGGCGATCGGCAGCTGCCCGCGCGTCTTGATGAGCGTGCGCAGCGACTCGCCGACGACATAGGGCATGGTGTAGTACGGGACACCATGCATGTCGCCGGCGGAGAGCACAGGCACGATGTTGGCCTGTTGGAGCGACGCAGCAAGCTCGATCTCACGCTCGAAGCGCTCGCCGCTAATCCCGGCCGCCATCTCGGGCGAGAGCACCTTCACGACTACGCTGCGCCGGAGCCGCGTCTCCTGCGCCACGAACACGCGCGCCATGCCCCCGCCGCCGAGCTCGCGCTCCAACGCGTAGCTCGACCCCAACGTCTGCTGAAGCTGATCGCGCAAGTCCATGATGTGGCCCCGCCCGACACTTCTCGCGAATCTACTTCGCCCCGCGCGGCGACGCCTTCGTGCCTGCGACCGGCAGTCGCACGCGGAATACCGTGTGTCCCGGCTGCGAGCTGAAGTCGAGATCGCCCTCGTTGAGGTGCGTGAATCGGCGCGCGATGTCGAGTCCGAGGCCTGTGCCAAGACCGACCGGCTTGGTGGTGTAGAACGGATCGAAGATCCGGGCGCGGTGCTCCTCGGGAATACCAGGGCCGTCATCCATCACTCTCACGACGACGAAGTCGCCACGCCTCGTCGCGATCACCGACACGTTCCCCCCGGCCTGCACGGCGTCGATCGCATTGTCGATCAGTTTTTCCCAGACCTGATTGAGCTCGCTGCCGAAGCCGTTGACAGTAGGCAGGTCCTCCGCCGTTTCGATCCCTACCCGCACCGACTTCGAGCGCGACTTGTTCTCCAGCATCGCAACCGTGTCGGCGAGGCCGCGGGCGATGTCGACCTCCTCGCGCACGCGTTCGCGGTCCATGAACGTGAACCCTTTGACCGCGTTGACCAGCGCGTGGATGCGTCCGGTTGCCGCCATGATCTGCGCTGCCCCCTCACGAACCCCGGCGAGGCTCGCGGCCCAGCCGATGGCCACGCCCAGCGTCTCCCTCGGCAGGACGTCGGCGAGGTGGTCGAGCGAGGCCAGGCTCACATTGGCGGTCGCGAGTGTGGACGCCGCCATCGGATCGACGCCATGCGCAAGCAGCCACTCCGAGAATTCGTCCTCGCGGTCCGCCATCTCGAGCGGGCTCTTTGGTTGTGCAACGTCCGTACACATCCGGCGAACCGCATCGACGCACTCGATCTGTTCGTCGGTCAGATGCGCGCGTGCCAGCGCTCGTGACGCGATCTCCAGATCGGCGACCGACGCGCCGAGCGATCGCGCGTGACTCGCCGCCCCCGATGCGGGATTGTTCAACTCGTGCGCGAGGCCGGCCGCCAGACGGCCAAGCGACTGCATACGGTCGTCGTGCATCTCCGCGGTGCGGAAGTCGCGTGACCGATCAAGCAATTGGTGCACGAGTGCCGACGTGAGCTCCGGACATTCCCGCACGAGGTCTGCGAAGTGCGAGCGGCTCAGCGCGCACAGCGTCGTATCTTCCTCGACCGCGAGTCTGGCCGGGGCTTTCCGCATGCGCGAAAACGGCATCGCGCCAATCACGGTGCCGGGGCCCGACTCGTGAAAGTTGCGCCGGGCGCCGCTTCTCTCGACCTGCACGGCGAGTTGCCCGGCGAGGACGATCCACATGTCATCGATCACCGCCCCGGTGTCCCGCAGGATGGTGTCGGGGGCGAGGCGGACCACGTCTGCGCGCGCACACATCCACTCGAGCTCCGCCCGCGGCACGGGCGCGAAGAGCGGGAACGACGCGATCGTATCGAGGTGGTCCTGCGTAAGCATTATGGAGCTTCGCGACTCGACTTTGGGAAGCGCAAGCCCTCGGGCGATGGGGTGGTGCAACTTCGCCATCGGGTTCAGAATCAACCGTGATGCCGGGATCAAGGGGTCAGAGCCCTTGATCGCCTCCCCTTGATCGCCTCCTTCCGAAGCCAATCAGCATGCCCCGCCGCCACGCACTCCTCGCCATCACTCTCCTTGCCGCGTCCGGAACCGCGAGCGCCCAGGACATCATCGGCGTGCGTGACGCCCGCGCGCTGCGCGCCGACAGCGTCTTCCAGCGCTTCGACCGCACCGACTCGCCCGGCTGCTCGCTCGGCGTCTACCAGGACGGCAAGATCCTCTACGCGCGCGGCTACGGGATGGCGAGTCTCGAGCACGGCGTGGCACTCTCGCCGCGATCGGTCCTCGACGTCGGGTCGATCTCGAAGCAGTTCACCGCGATGAGCATCCTCATGCTCCAGAAGGAGGGCAAGCTCTCGCTCGACGACCCGATCCGGAAATACATCCCCGAGATGCCGCCGTATGCGGACAAGATCACGCTCCGCCGCGCGCTCAGTCAGACGAGCGGCCTCCGCGACCTCTACACCATGATGGGGCAGACGGGCCGCACGTTCGCCGGCGACACGATCGACGCCCTGCGCGTCATCACGCACTCGGCCGAGCCGAACTACGAGCCCGGCGCGCGATACCTCTACACCAACTCCGGGTGGATCCTCGCCGCACAGATCGTCTACCGCCTAACGGGCAAGACGCTCGCCCAATTCGCCGAGGAGCGTATCTTCGGGCCGTTAGGCATGCACGACACCCGTTATCTCGCCGATGTCGCGACGATCATCCCGAATGGCGCGGAGGGTTACGCACCACGACCGGGCGGTGGCTTCCGTGTCGCGAGCTCGACCTACGACGGCGCGATCATGGGAGCGGGTGCCGTGCACACGTCGGTCGAGGACTTCGGCGTGTGGCTGAACAACTACGACTTGGGCCTAGTCGGCGGGCGCGACATCATCGAGACGATGACGACGCCGACGCGTCTAAACGACGGCTCGCCGGCGACCTCGGGACCGAACCTGGCGTACGCGGTCGGGCTCACCGTCGGCACGCTGCGCGGGCTGCGCGTCGTTGCACACGGCGGAAGCTGGGCCGGATACCGCGGGCACTTCCTCCGATTCCCCGACCAGAACGTTGCCGTCGCGACGTTCTGCAACCTGACGACATCCGGCCCGGATTCGCTCGCGCGCAAGGTGGCGGGGATCTACCTCGGCGATAGGATGCAGCCGGACAGCGATGCGGCATGGATCGCGGCTTTGGACGGCGCGCTGCCGGCCAATCTGCCAGCCTCCGGTTTCCGCGCGCTTGCCGGGGTGTGGCGCAACGTCGAGCGCGGCGAGGTGCGGCGCACCCGACTGGTCAGTGATACGCTGTTCTTGGTCGGTGCCGAGCGCACGCGGATGGTGCCGCTTGGCGAAGGCCGCTTCCGTGCCAGCCCCGGTACGGAGGTGCGTTTCGACAACCCGGAGGCCCCATCGCGCATGGTCGTCCGTACGACGGCGGAACCGGTCACGTACACGCGCGCCGACAGCGTCGCGCTCACGCCGGCGCAGCTCGCCGAGTACGCGGGCGATTACCGGAGTGACGAGGTGGAGACGACGCACACCTGGAAGGTGGAGAAGGGGCAGCTGGTCGTGTACGCGAACGACCGGCGACTGGGCGTGCTCGAGCCCTCATACAAGGATGGGTTCACTCGCGGCACGACCGTGGTCGACGTGCAGCGCGACGCGAAGGGACGCATCACCGGGTATGTGGTGGAGGCAGGGCGCGTTAGGCATCTACGGTTCACGCGGGTGCGTTCAACAGCCCCGTAGACCTGACGGTCGAACTGGCGCCCCACGAACTTCTACCTAACGCCTCGGAAGAGCAGGCCCCGAGGCCGCTACAATAGAGCCCGACCTCCAGGCGCCAGGACGCGAGTAGTCACTGGTCGTCTCTGGACTGTCCCTGGAGTTCCTTCAGGTACTGACAGGAGGTCTCAATGACGACAACGGCGGCGAGGAATCCGTAGAACATCCACCACCGGTAGGAGCCGAACCACATGGCAGCGCCAATGAGGGCGAAGAGATCAGCAAGAAGGACGATCTTTCTCACGAGGGCCTCGGTTCGATCGGTCGCCAGCCCGTCACGTATTGGCGCGGGACGATCGCACATCGCTCGCCCAGGCGCCAGAGTGCGGTAGCTCCACACGTCACTCCGCCGGGGCGCCCTCCAACTACCGGGTCTCAGCCCGCCTGAATCGCGTTTCGGTGATCGGAGGCCATTGACACCGGAATCGGGTCTGACATAGACTGTCTATGTCAGACCCCGACTTCCAGGCGCGTTCCATGAGCGACCCCATCCCGCCCGGCACGTTGGACATGCTGATCCTCCAGACGCTCGCCCGTCTCGAGGAGCTGCACGGTTTCGAGATCGCCGACGCCATTCAGCGCACCTCGGCGGGTGTGCTGCAGGTCGAAGAAGGGTCGCTCTATCCGGCCCTGCAGCGAATGCTCATGAAGGGCTGGCTCTCGGCGGAGTGGGGGAAAACGCGCGACAACCGGCGCGCCCGGTATTACCGCCTAACGGCTGCCGGACGCAGACAGCTGACACGGGAGAGGGAGTCGTACCGGCGCGTCACGTTCGCCATCGCCCAGATCCTTCAGCTCGCACCCGAATGACGACCGTTCGCGGCTGCCTCCGTCGACTTTGGTACTTCGTCCGGCGCGATCACTACCTGTCGGAGCTCGAGGAAGAAATGCGTCTGCATGCCGAGCTCCGCGCGGAGGCAATGCGCGGCGCAGGAATGAGCGCCGACGAGGCGAGGACCGCAGCGCGAAAGCGGTTCGGGAACGCTACCGTCATCGCCGAAACCAGCCGCGATACGTGGGGACTCATAACGCTCGATCAGCTCGTTCAGGACATTCGATTCGCCGCACGGCGATTGCGCGCGCGACCCGGGTTCAGCGCTCCCGTGATGGCGGTGCTCGCGCTCGGAATCGGCGCGACGACCGCTGTCTTCAGCGCCGTCGACGCCGCGATGCTGCGATCGCTTCCGTTCCCGCGCGAGCACGAGCTCGTGTCTCTGCCGATGGTCGCCGTACCATTCGAGCCCGAGCTTGGAGAGCGAAGCCTCGGACGTCAGCTCGACATCTCCGATGTGGCCGTGATGCCCGGTGTCTTCTCGAGTCCAGCATCGTACGCGTCGGGTGGGCTCAACCTGTCGGATCCGGATCGTCCACTGCGCGTGAAAGCCGGCGTCGTCACGGCGTCGTTCTTCGCAACGTTAGGCGTCACACCGTTGCGCGGCCGCACCTTCACCGCCGAGGAGGGCAAGCCGCGCGGTCCCTTGGCAACCATTCTCTCGTATGGACTGTGGCAACGCCACTTCGGTGGCGCGCCGATGCTCGGGAAGCCGATTACGCTGCACGGACGGCCGTACACCGTCGTCGGCATCATGCGACCGGGGTTCGTTTTCCCCGACGAGAGCGATCTGTGGGTTGCGTTGCCCGTACCAACGACATTCGAAACGTTCGAGCCGTTCCGCGGGTATTTGCCGTCACACGTCATTGCGAGAATCCGGCCGGGCGTATCAACCGAATCGGCAGCCGCGCAGGTGCTCGCGCGGTGGCAGCAGGTCGCCGAGCCAGCGCGGGGTGAGAGGCACGACGACCTGAATGGCGTCATCCGCGAGGTACGGCGCGTGGGCGCCGCCGTGCCACTCCATCGCGAGCTGCTCGGCGATCGACGGCGAGCGTTGCTGGTCCTGCTCGGAACCACGGCGCTCTTGATGATCATCGCGTGTGCCAACGTCGCGAATCTGCTGCTCTCCGACGGTGCCGTTAGGCGCCGCGAGATCACTCTGCGAGAAGTCCTCGGTGCCACGCGGCCGCGTATCATGCGCCAGCTCCTGGCCGAGAGCCTGCTGCTGGCGGTCTCCAGCGCGTGCCTCGGTCTCCTGCTCGCGCCAGTCGCGTTGCGAGTGGTCCGGGCGATGATGCCACAGAGCCTGGCGGCCATTGCGCCCGTGCAGCTCGACCTGCGCGTGCTCGTCTTCGCCGCCGCGTTGGCGATAACGACGAGCATCCTGTTCGGCCTCTGGCCAGCGATCGGCGCAACCCGCGGCGGCGACGCGACTATCATGATCAAGTCCGGTGGAGGGCACGGTGCATCCGCCGGGCTGGGAAGGGCTCGCCGCGGGCTTGTGGTCGTCGAGGTCGCGCTCACGGTAATGCTGCTCATCGCGGCAGGACTCATGCTGCGGAGCTTTCAGCGTCTCATGGCTGAGAAGACCGGCATGAATCCGGACCAGGTCGCGACGCTCGAGACGAGTTTCCCGAGCAGCACTCCGGGCGTCGAGCAGCGTCGGATCATCGACGGGGTCGTCGATCGACTATCCCGACAGCCGGGAGTCATTGCGGCTGGCGCGGTGAACGATCTCCCATTGCGTGGCGGAGGAGGGATCTCGGTGGCGATCAACGTCCCGGGCGCGCGGCCGCTCGACCACGGCGAGCCCCGTTTCGCCCGATTCCTGTTCGCGAGCGGTGGCTACTTCGACGCGTTAGGCATCGCGAAGATCCGTGGCCGAACGTTCTCGCCGCGTGACGCAACCGGACCCCAGGTGGCTGTCATCAGTGCGGCGATGGCCGAGCAATTCTGGCCAGGCGTGGATCCGCTGGGGCGGTATTTCACGTTTCGGCCCGACACAACGCCCATCACGGTCATCGGCGTGGTCGCCGACGTGCGGGAATCAGCGCTGGACACGCCGCCCTGGCCACAGATGTACCGACCGATCGACCTCGGCTCGCAAAACGTGGCGATCGTCGTTCGGGGTACGCTGCCGGCGCGCGCGCTCACGGCAACCCTCACGGATGCAATGCACGCCGTCGCACCAGGGCAGCCGGTGTACAACGTTCGGATGATGGAGCAGGTGGTCGGTGCATCGGTGTTGCCGCGCCGAACCAACACGGCGCTGATCGCCCTGTTCGCCGGGCTTGCGCTGGTTCTGTCGGCACTCGGCGTGTACGCGGTGGTGGCGTACGCGGTGGCCTACCGCACTCGTGAGCTGGGCATCCGCGCGGCGCTCGGCGCCACCGGCCGCGATCTCTTGACGCTCGTCTCGCGCGAGATGATCGGTGTGATTGCATTCGGCATCGTGGCCGGCCTCGCCGGCGCTTGGGCGCTGAGCCGAGTGCTGTCGTCGCTGCTCTATGACGTGAACCCGCGCGATCCGGCGACCTTCATCGTCGTGCCGTTGTTGCTCCTGCTGCCCGCGGTCATCGCGACGCTGGTCCCCGCGTTCCGGGCCGCGCGTGTGGATCCGACGCAGGTGATGCGAGCGGATTGAGCGGCGCGAGGAAGTGGCGTCGCCGCAACGCGGCTGAACCGGCGTATCCCAGGGTAAGATCTCGCAAGCGCGCTCGCGTCGCCGACGCCATCATAGGGAATGACCCCTATCCAAACCACTGATCAGCTAAGCTCGGCCGCAGCGTTCGTTGCGCATGAGGTGGAGCGCTTCCCGGCGGAGGTGAGGGCACTCCCCGTGGCGCCAGACGTGACGCCGGCGGAGATCCGCGCTTACCTGACCGAACGATTCTCATTCGCCGACCCCAAGCCAGTCGACGCGATCCTCGCCGACGTCGCGGCCATGATGCGCCGCTGGACCCTTCACGCTACGCACCCGCGGTACTTCGGGCTCTTCAATCCCGACGTCCACGAGGCCGGTGTGTGGGGCGACGCACTCGCCGCGCTGTACAATCCCCAGGTGGGCGGGTGGTGGCACGCCCCAGCGGCGTGCGAGATCGAGCGTTACACGCTCCACTTCTTCGCACGCGCGATGAGGTGGGACGTGGACGCGATGACCGCGCACTTCACCAGTGGCGGGAGCGAAGCGAACCACACGGCTGTGCTGGCGGCAATCGCGTTGCACCACGGCGACTCGCTCCGCGACGGGCTCACGAAATCCGGTGCCCGGCCTGCGCTGTACGTCTCGCGCGAGAGCCATCACTCCTTTCACAAGATCGCGCGGATGTCCGGTCTCGGAGACGACGCCGTGCGCGTCGTGGACGTCGACTCCCGATGGCGTATCGATCTGGCCGCGCTCTCCGCGCAGATCGCGGCCGATCGCGCGGCAGGCTGGCAGCCGATGATGCTCGTGGGGACGGCCGGCACCACCGCCGGCGGCGCGATCGACCCGCTGCCCGAGCTCGCCGCGCTGGCGCGACGCGAAGGGCTGTGGTTCCACGTCGACGCCGCGTGGGGTGGGAGCGCGCTCGTGTCACCGTCGTTAGGTGTCCACCTCCGCGGCATCGAGCTGGCCGATTCGGTGACCTGGGACGCGCACAAGTGGCTCTCGGTTCCGCTGGGAGCCGGGATGTTCTTCTGCAAGCATCGCGAGCCGCTGCGGCAGATGTTCGACGTCGATACGGGCTACGTGCCAGCGGGTGTGGAGGGTGAGGATGACCTCTACCGCGTGAGCATTCAGTGGTCCCGTCGCCACATTGGGCTCAAGGTGTTCTGCACGATTGCCGCGTTAGGCGCCGACGGACTGTGCCGCATGATCGAGCACCAGGCGGCGATGGGCGACGTGCTGCGGGCGAAGCTCGCGGAGCGAGGGTGGATCGTGGTCAACGACTCGGTCCTGCCGCTCGTGTGCTTTACGCACCCGCGCATCGACGACGGATCATGGTCGGCTGGCGACTTGGCTCGGCGCGTGTGTAGTGCGGGCCGCGTCTGGATCTCGGAGGTGCGGCTCACCGGCAAGGCGCCGGCGCTCCGTGCGTGCATCACGAGTTACCGGTCAAGCGAAGCCGATGTCGATGCCCTCGCGGAGGAGCTGCAGCGCGCGATCACGCCGGCGGCTATTGCGGCTCCAGCTCGAAGCTCACGCTCACCGACGCCGTGATGCCGATCAGCCCGAGCGCGATCGTGTCGCCGAGCAGCTCCCCGCTCGTGCCAGCGGCTTGCACGGACACCTGATTCGCTCCGGGACCGCCATAACGCATTCCGCCCCAACTGTTGTCGTAGGAGTGCCACGGGCCGCCCACCGCATACTCGTTTATCGAGATGACCTTCCCGACGCGCGCGTTGAGCTCATGTGCGAGCGCCTCGGCCTTCTCGCGCGCTGCCTGGATCGCGCGAGCTCGCGCTTCATCGCGGTGCTTGCGCAGATCATCGGTCAGGAACTGAACGTTGAGGACGTGGGTAGCGCCCGACTGCAGCGCGCCACCCAGTACGCGCTCGAACTTCGTGACGTCGCGCAGCGTGACGGCGACCGTCTTCCGAACCGTGTAGCGTCGCAGCACGGTGATCGTGTCGTCTCGCGTGAAGTAATCAGGCTCGACGTGGATGTAATCCGTCTGGATATCCTTTGGATCGACGCCGAGTCCTTGCAGTGACTTCACGACCGCCTCGACCCGTCTGTCATTCTCGGCCTTCGCGGCAGGGAGCGATCGTCGCAGCGTCTCGACGCCGAGGACGAGGTTCACGATCGATGGTGTGACGCGCACCTCGGCCTGTCCCGAGACGGCGATGGAGCGCGTGGGCGGCGCGGGCATCTGCGCCCATGTGGGGGATGACAGCAGCAGGCCGGACGCGAGGCTGGCGATGCTCGTGCGCATGGTGGTGCCCTCGAAGTAGGTAGCGTGGACTATCCCGTACGCTCTCCTACCCGCTCAGCCGACAGCCGGGTCCGGACCGTGTTCCGGTTGATGCTTCGCGGCGTGCGGGTATTATCGAGGCATGGCAACCTCGCTGCGCTACGCGCTCAGGTCATTGAAGCGCACGCCGGTGTTCACCGTTGCGGCGATCCTCACACTCGGCCTCGGAATCGGCTCGGTCGCGGCGATGTTCGCCATCGTGTACGGCGTCCTGCTCGCCCCTCTGCCGTACGGACAGCCGGATCGTCTGGTCAGCGTCAGTCTGCAAACCCCCGAGCTTCGTCGTATACAGCAACCGCCAGGCATCTACTTCACCTACAAGCGACTCGCGCGGAGTCTGAGCGACGTCAGCTTCTATCGAACCGGGAACGCCAACATCTGGACGGATGGGGATGGCGACGCGCCCGAGCGGGTCACTGCGACGTGGGTGACCGCCTCCACGATTGGGATGCTTCAGGTCGCGCCGCTCCTCGGCCGCTCGTTCACGGCCGACGAGGATCGGCCGAACAGCCCGACCGTCGTCATCCTGAGCGAGTCCGTGTGGCGAACGCGGTTCCACTCGGCTCGTGACGTCATCGGCAAGACGTTGTACGTCAACGCCGTTGCGCGGCAGATCGTCGGCGTCATGCCGGATCGGTTCATCTTCCCGGCAGCCGACACCAGACTGTGGATTCCCGCGCGAATCGATCCGGGCAGCGCGACCGTCGGGGACTTCACCTACTCGGGCGTCGCGCGCCTCGCGCCTAACGCGACGCCGGACGAGGCGCAACGTGAGCTGGCCCGCCTACTCCCGAGTGTGGCCGAATCGTTCCCGAGGCTGGGGTCAGGGACATCGACGGCGTCGTGGCTCGATGAAGAGCGACCAGGGCCGATCGTCACGCCGTTGCGCGACGAGGTCACGAGCGGCATCGCCCGGACGCTGTGGATGCTGGCCGCGGCCGCCGGCCTGGTGTTGTTCGTCGCGTGGGCGAACGTGGCCAACCTGATGTTGATCCGTGCCGACGGCCGTCAACTCGAGCTCGCCATCCGTGAGGCTCTTGGTGCGAGTCGGCTGCGCATCATGACGTCGTTCCTCGACGAATCGGTCGTGCTCGGTGCGGTAGCCGGAGCGCTCGCGCTTCTCGCGGCGTGGGGAGCGGTCCAGGTGTTGGTGGCGTTCGGACCAGCCGACGTGCCTCGCCTCGGCGAGCTCGGCGTGGGCCTAACGACGGCAGCGTTCGTCGTGGCGGTCACGCTCGTGGGAGCGGTGGTGTGCGCTGCGGTGCCGGTAGTCCGCGTTCGGCGCGCGGCCCTCTCGATCAACCTTCGCGACGGAGGACGGGGCGAGACGGCAGGGAAAACTCGGCAGCGTCTTCGCGCGCTGATCGCGGCCCTGCAGATCGCGGTGGCGCTCGTCGTCTCGGTGGGATCGGCGCTGCTGCTGCGCACATTCCAGCGGTTGTACCAGGAGCGTCCGGGGTTCGACGCCACCGACGTGGTGACGATCTGGACGCAGGTGCCGTTCGCCCGCTACGGCGATTCGGCAGCCGTGGGCTTTTACGCGCGGTTGACCGAGTCGGTTGGGGCGCTCCCCGGCGTTCGCTCCGTTGGCGTGACGGACCGGCTGCCGTTAGGCCTCGTCGACGCGCGTCAGCTGTCGTTTCGGACCGAAGGCGGAGACCGCGAGGTATACCTGCCAGCGCAGGCGGTCGACGATGGATACTTCGCGACGATGCGGATCCCGGTCATCGCGGGGCGAGTCTTTCAACGTATTGGGCGTCAGCTCGACGGGGACGTCATCATCAGCCAGCGCGCCGCGGCGGCCATCTGGAACGATCCCAGCGGCAGCACCGTGCTCGGAAAGCGGCTCGTGTTGGAGCCATCAGGTCCCGCGTACACAATTGTCGGCGTCGTCGGTGACGTGCGTGACCATGACCTGGCGATGGCGCCCTCCGCGATGGTCTACGTGCCCCAGGCGGTGCCGGTCGATACGCGAGTCGAGCCGAACGCCCGGCGGACGATGGCGCTCGTGATCCGGACGGCGGGCCAGCCGGCGGCCGTGGTACCGGCCGTTAGGCGTATCGTACGCGACCTGGACCCCACCGTGCCGACCTTCAATGTGGACATGATGAGTGATGTCGTTCGTGCGTCGACGGCGCGTCTCGAGCTGACGCTCATAGTCATGGCTGCGGCGGCGGCGATCACGCTGGTGCTCGGGACGATCGGGCTCTACGGGGTGATGGCGTACATGGTAGCGCTCCGGACCCGCGAGTTCGGCGTGCGCGTGGCGTTAGGCGCCGATCCGCGGCAGATCGCGCGGGCCGTTGCGATGCGCGGGCTCAAGCTGATCACGATCGGCGTGGTTGCTGGTTTCGTGCTCTATGCGGTAGCGGCTCCGTTCCTGCGAGCGTTTCTTTATGGCGTCACGACGAGCGATCCGGTGACGCTGGTTGGGGTGACGCTCGCGCTCGTGGCTACGGCGTCGCTCGCGAGCTGG
>Ga0075424_100002561_pt1 | contig 16705 bp, 14 predicted proteins | sample SoiMethybrSBSTD3_FD_75301 | JGI IMG/M metagenome (GOLD analysis project Ga0075424, IMG submission 75301) | Bulk soil microbial communities from a Populus tree surrounding site in Tennessee, USA - Soil MetaG P. TD hybrid SBSTD3 | ecosystem: Environmental > Terrestrial > Soil > Tree plantation...
CCACACGCTGCGAATATTTGGGCAGCGCGATCGCCTCATCGGGTCCCACAATTGCCGTGGACGGCTTCAAAAAGACGAGCGGATCCTTGGGCACTTCATTTCCAAGCTCCGCCGCGTGCGCTGCATAATTGCGACCGATGCAGACAATCTTTCGTGGCTCGACTGGCGCAGCCAGCCTCACTTCGCTCGTAGCGACGGACTCTCCCGTTTCACTCCAAGTGCCCCACGGAGCCGCGCCAATTTCTCGCACTCGCTGGTCATCGAGAATTCCATAGCGGCGCTCCGAAGCGCCCGATGCGGCGGAAACAAATCGGCAAAATTTCATGGTAAGAGAGTGTATCAGCGTTCAGGGCAGCGGCTGCGTCAGGTCCGCAAGCGCGGCGTCGGACGTTCCGCTTTCGTTTCCCGCACCATCAACCGCAGTGACCGAATACCAATAGCGGTGTCCCGTCGCAACCGACGAATCGCGATAAGCCGGAGACGCCAGCAATTCTGTGTGCAACAACGCACCGCGTTCGCCCTCCTTCTCGGAGCGATAGATGCGGTAGCCCGCGAGGTCCGCGTCCGCATTGATGGACCAGGACAGGTCAACAAGTCTCGCATCATCCGCGCCCGGTATGACCGCCGCGACCACGTTTTGTGGGATGGCAGGCGGGAATGTGTCCTGCGGCGTTACGATCGCCAGCGCCGAATCGTCAGACTCAATCGGGTTGCCATCGGCGACCGTAACGCTCCGCACCAGATACACGTAAGTCTTGCCGAACTCAAAAAGGCTATCGCTGTAGGAATTACTCTGCGCCGGCGCAAGAAGAAGAGGGGGATTCTTCCACTTGGCTTGTGGCAGATCGTCATTGGCAGGGGCGGATGTCCCCGCTTCAAGTTCGCCGCGGTAGACGTGATACACGGTTACACCGCCACCGCCCGTCGCCGAGGCAAGTTCCGGAATCTGCCAGCTAAGCTCGATGGCATTTTGCGTGACGTTCGCTGCCACTGCGGTAATTCTGTCTGCGACACTGTATAGCTTTACGGTGATGGTATTCGAATCAGCGGAATCCTTCTTTTTCGAGGCGCGCGTTCGCACTCGATATACCAACTGCAGACCCGGATGAGCGCGTAACTCTTCTGGCGCGACGGGATCGGTAAACTGGATTTTTCCCTGCGCAGCGTAGTTTTGCGATAGCTCGCCCGGAATTGTGTAGACCAAGCGAAACGACTTGTTGTCCGGTTTGCCGTCCGGCTTCAGCGCGCCTCGAAAGATCTCGGTTGCGGGAGGCTCGGCCAGGCGCTCCCCGCTCGTCGTGCGTCCAGGCAGAGTGAAAACCAGTTGCGAGCCGTTGCCTTGCTGATGCGCGGTCAAATCTGTGATGGCGGCAGGAATTGGCGGCGAAGGGGGCTGCGGCTCACCCGGAGCGCCGCAACCGGTCGCAATACAGGCAAACAGGAAAACCCAAATGGAAAAGACCGCGTCCCGGGAATATCCAAAAAGGCGCGACCCTTTTGTCTTTTCCATTTTCACTTTACTGTCATTTATAGAATGTAGCGGCTCAAATCCTGGTTCTTCACGATATCGGCAAGCTGTTTGTTCACGTAGGCGGCGTCCACTTTCACCGTCTTTTTCTTCAAATCCGGCGCTTCGAACGAAAGTTCGTCCAGCACCTTCTCCAGAATGGTATGCAGTCGCCGCGCGCCGATGTTTTCGGTCTGTTCGTTGACCTGAGTAGCGAATTTCGCCACGGTCTCTACGGCATCATCGGTGAAAGTCAGTTTCAACCCCTCGGTCTCCAGCAGAGCGACGTATTGCTTGATCAGCGCGTTCTTCGGCTCGGTGAGAATCCGCACGAAGTCTTCTTCCTTCAACGATTGCAGCTCCACGCGGATCGGCAACCGCCCCTGCAGTTCGGGGATCAAATCGGAAGGCTTGGTCACGTGAAACGCGCCGGCGGCCACAAACAAAATGTGATCGGTCCGGATCATCCCGTAGCGCGTATTCACGGTAGTGCCTTCAATGATCGGCAGAATGTCGCGCTGCACGCCCTCGCGGCTTACATCCGGCCCGTGCCCCGACTCGCGCCCCGCGACTTTGTCGATTTCGTCGATGAAAATGATTCCCATCTGCTCGGCTCGCTCCACGGCGATGCGCGTCACCTGGTCCATGTCCACCAGTTTGCTTTCTTCTTCCTGGATCAGGTATTCGAACGCATCGGCCACGCTCATCTTGCGCTTCTTCTTTTGCTGGCCGAACATGCCGCTCAGCATTTCCTTGAAGTTGACGTCCATCTCCTCCACGCCCTGGTTGGAGATGACTTCAAACGAAGGCATCATGCGTTCGCGCACTTCGAGGTCCACCATACGCTGGTCGAGCTTGCCTTCGCGGAGCTGCGCGCGCAGCTTTTCACGCGTGCGTTGATTCTGCTCGCGCTGCGAAGCGGCATCGCTGTCCGTGGTTCCCGGCGTGGGAGGAGGCGGAAGGGGTAGCAGCAGATCCAGCACACGCTCTTCCGCGGCTTGCTCGGCCCGCTCAGCAACCTCGTCCAGCTTTTCCTCGCGCACCATGTCGATGGACATTTCCACCAAGTCGCGCACCATGGATTCCACATCGCGTCCCACGTAGCCGACTTCGGTGTATTTCGACGCTTCGACCTTTACGAACGGGCAGCCCGCCAGCCGCGCCAGACGCCGTGCGATCTCGGTTTTGCCAACGCCGGTCGGCCCAATCATCAGAATATTCTTGGGCAGGATGTCGTCCGCCAGTTCGGGCTGCAGTTTCTGCCGCCGCACGCGATTGCGCAGCGCCACGGCGATCGCGCGCTTCGCCGCCGCCTGCCCGACAATATATTTGTCCAGCTCCGCGACGATCTCTCGCGGCGTCAAGTCGTCTAACGCGGGCAGAAATTCTTGACCCTCAGGCCGCGCCCCGTTCGCTCCGCCTTGCACCAAAATCAGTTCCTTTTCTGACTTGCTTGCCATAATTCTATTTTCAGTGATCCGTTCTTAGTTTTTGTTGTTGGCTGACTACCCTAGCTCTTCCACCGTAAAGTTCGCATTGGTATAGATGCAGATTTCGCTTGCGATGCGCATCGCTTCTAACGCCAGATCCTTGGCGCTCAACTTCGAGTGTTTCATCAAGGCCCGTGTCGCCGCAAGCGCGTACGATCCGCCGGAACCAATCGCCACAATGCCGTCGTCCGGCTCGATGACGTCGCCGTTGCCGGACAAGATGAACGTGCCCTTGGTATCCGCCACGATCAGTAAAGCTTCCAGGTGTCGCAGCGCGCGGTCTTTGCGCCAATCTTTCGCCAACTCTACTGCCGCTTTTTGCAGGTTGCCGGAAAACTCCTGTAGCTTTCCCTCGAACCGCTCGAAGAGAGAAATCGCATCCGCCGTCGAGCCTGCGAAGCCCGCAATTACCTTGTCCTGATAGAGCCGCCTCGTCTTGCGCGCCGTGTGCTTCATTACGTGATCGCCCATGGTCACTTGCCCGTCGGCGATCAAAACCACTTTCCCGTCTTTGCGCACGCACAAAACCGTCGTTCCATGAAGAGCGCCGCCCGTATGTGCGCTATTTTGGCTCATTGGCATTCCCCCATTATACGCCGCGCCGCGAGGCTCGCAAAAATGGGTAAACTCACCCGGCTGCCAGCGCGCTTGCATTCCGGTGCGCAATTGCCTCGATCGAGATCATTGGATTCACGCCCGACGCGCTTGGAAACGATGAACCGTCCATTACGAAAAGATTCTTCACTTCCCATGATTCCCCTTGCGGATTGGTCGCTGACGAATCCGCAGAATCGCCCATGCGGGCTGTTCCCATGATGTGAAACGAAAACAGCGCCAGTTGCGCATTGCCCCACCCTGCTTTATCCATGTCGCGCACAAACGTTTCGATGGACCCGCGCCGGCCCGGCTCATAAGAACACAGCTTCGCGTGCGGCGAGTAGATGCGCCGGGCTCCCGCCGCCTCCAGGATGTCCGCGGCGCCGCGAAATCCCCGCTGCATGTGGCGGCGGTCGTAATCCGAAAGCGAATAGCTCGTCACCGGATGACCTTCGCGGTCCACCCTCACCCGCCCTTCGCCACGATCGCGCAGCAGAACACCGATCGCAGCTGTTCTCTGCAAGTCTTCCATTAGGGCGCGGTAATGCTCCGGCTCTCGCCATGGCATCACGGCCATAGCGATCACGGGCTGCAGTGCTGTGGTTTCGTACTTCACGCCGTAGTTCGCCGTCAGAAAACGATGCTGGTCAGAGTAAATAGCCTGCATCGTCCCTTCCCACGGCAGGATCTCTTCGTCAAGAATTCCGCACACGTTCGAAACGGGATGCAAATGCAAGTGCCGGCCAATATGCCGGTTTTCCAAGCTTGATCGCAGCAGCAGCGCCGGGGTATGAATCGCTCCGCACGCCACAACCACGTGCTTGCATTTCACAACGACGCGGTAGCCCTTTTTTGTTCGCGCTTCGACGCCGGCGGCAACCCCGCGCTCCAGGCGCACTCGTTCCGCTCGCGTCTCAACAACGAATTTCGTCCCGTGCGTTTGGGCATCCGCAAGCCACGTCTTTGTAGTGGATTGTTTCGCGCCGATCGAGCAGCCATAGCCGCAATAGCCGCAAATCCGTCCCTGCTCGCAGCCAATCACGTTGCGTGGCATCGCATCCATGTGCCATCCGAGCCGTCGCAGTCCGCGCTCCATTACCCGCTCGCGGTGTGACAAGCGGTTGTGCGCCCGGTTCACATGCAGCCGCTCGCACACCGCATCCAGGCTGCGCGTGTACTCGTGGCTGCGAATCCACTCCACCCCCGCATGTGCCCACTCCTCACGAATGTCGTCCGGCGTTCGAAACGAAGTCGTGTAATTCACAACCGTGCCGCCGCCCAGGCATTCTCCCGCCAGCATGCCCACGCTGTGATCTCGCGTCGAAGCAAAGCCACACTCCGCGTACAGCCGTTCGAAGCCTTTCAGCTCTGCGCCGTCAAAATCCGCGTCGTCGAAGTACCCGCCGGCCTCCAGCACGATCACTTCTTTGCCCGCTTTCGCGAGCACCGCTGCTGCGACTCCACCGCCCGCACCGGATCCAATCACGCACACATCGCACTTCAGTGTTGTTTCCTTATCCGGGGTGTTCACGTTCAGGTTGCGAGGAGTCTCGGGGCGCTGAACTCCAATTGGTCCGGGATAGCCAATCTTCTGCCACACCATGTTTAGAGCCCCGGGCGCTCCCGGCAGCATTACGTAGAGAAATCCCACGGCCTTGCGCAGCGCTTGAAACGCCGCGCGCCGCAGAGCAATCGAGCTGTCCGCCCAGGACAGCAGCATCCGGCACTTGTCTTCTTCCGGAAGTTCAGAGAAGCGCGCAAAACTGCCCACTTCAAAGAACGAATGGAGGCGGGAATCCCAAAAGTCCAATAGGTTCAGAAATTCCCAGCGGTCAATCACACGTGGATTGAAGTCCAGCGCCAAGGCGAGCGCATCCGGCACGCCATGCTCCACCGCTGAGGGCCAACTTGGCCCAGCTGGCAGAAACGCGTCGCAAATCGCGCACAGCGCCCTGTATTGTCGCTCCGTCAATTCCATACAAACCCTACGGCCGCAGAGTGTAACAGCTTCCCGTCTTGTTCTTCGACAGGTTCCCCGCATGGACAGTTTTCTCGAAGCTGCAAAGACACTGAATTCTGCGCAGCAAAACGCGCTTGTTGTAAACTCCTTCCCGCCTTGCCGGGCTTCCATTCGACCTTTGTCCAACGGTGCCAAATGAAGCGAACCCTTTTTCTCCTCGCCTGCGGTCTGATTGCAGTTTCAATTCGAGCGCAAGACACAAAACCGCAGACGCCTAGGCCGGTGCCTCCGCCTCCAATCGTTTCTCCCGAAGTTCATTCCGACAATCGCGTCGTATTTCGCCTTCGCGCGCCAAACGCCAAGGAAGTCGCGGTCTCTATCGAAGGCGCAGCGCAGCCGCTTCCCATGCAGAAAGATGATCAGGGCGTCTGGAGCGTTACTTCCGATCCGCTCGCTCCCGATTTCTACGGCTATTCATTCCAGGTGGACGGCGTCACGAATTTCGATCCTTCCAACCACGCCATCAAGCCCAATTTTCTCTACCGCGCCAGCGAAGTTCACATCTCCGGCCCGGCATCTCTAACCTGGGAAACCAACGACATTCCTCACGGCGAGCTCCACCATCACTTCTACAAGTCCAGCGTAGTCGGCGACCATCGCGACTACTATGTCTACACGCCTCCCGGTTACGAAGCGCGCGGCAAGCAAACCTATCCCGTTCTGTATCTGCTTCACGGCTACAGCGACGACGCCAGCGGCTGGTCCGCGGTCGGTCGCGCCAACCTCATACTCGACAATCTCATCGCCGCCGGCAAAGCCAAGCCGATGATTATCGTCATGCCGCTCGGCTACGGCGAGCCCAAAATCCTCGAACCCAACTCAAGCGCCTTCCGCGACCGTTCCATCACCGACCGCAACTTCGATAAATTCCGCGAAGCCCTCCTCAGCGAGGTCATCCCACGCGTGGAATCCGAATACAGGGTCAACACGGGCCGCACCACCCGCGCCATTGCGGGTCTTTCCATGGGCGGCTCCGAATCCTTGCTTACCGGCCTCAACACGCTCGACAAATTTGCCTGGATAGGCGCTTTCAGTTCCGGCGGTTTCACGCCCGAATTCGACAATGAATTTCCCAATCTTGACGCCAAATCCAATTCGCAAATCAAACTGCTGTGGATTGCCTGCGGTACCGAAGATCGCCTCATCGAGATCAACCGCAACTTCCGCAAATGGCTCGCCTCCAAGAACATTACACATGCGGACATCGAGACGCCTGGCATGCACACCTGGATGGTCTGGCGCCGCAACCTCAGCGACTTTGCCCAACTCCTCTTCCGCTAGCGTTGACTAGAATTTGTCATTCCGAGCCAAGCGAGGAATCTGCTTTTCCTTGCTGGCTGCCGCACCGCTCTTTCTTTTTGGGGGTCTTTGCTTTCTGTCGTTAAGACGGGCCACCGGAAACGATTCTCTTGCCCAACCGACTTCCTAACCGTTAGTATCCGAACCGCCCAATCGCCAACGAGGTGCTTTGTGTATCATCTTTTGAAAATATCGCTCGCTCTCACCGCCGTACTCTTCGCCGCGCAAATCGCTGCCGCACAAGAATGGTCGCAACCCTGGGCTCGTGAACGCATCGCCAAATCTCCGCGCCACTCCGAATGGGTCAGCATCAAACATGGCAGCCGCAGCGTTGAAACGCTTATTGTCTATCCCGAAACGAAAGATAAGCGTCCCGTCGTCCTCGTCATCCACGAAATTTTTGGCCTAAGCGATTGGGCTCAAGAGCTGGCCGACGAAGTCGCCGCCGCAGGCTACATTGCCGTTGCTCCCGACCTTCTTTCCGGCATGGCAGCAAACGGCGGACGCACCAAGGACTTCGGAATCGACGGTGTCCGCGAAGCGATCGGCAAGCTTCCTCCCGATCAAGTCACGGCCGACCTCAATGCTGCCGCTGACTACGGCCTCAAGCTCCCCGCCGCCAATGGAAAACTCTTCGTCGCTGGCTTCTGCTGGGGCGGCGGGCAGGCCTTTCGCTTTGCCAGCAATCGCGGGGATCTTTCCGCCTCTTTTGTTTTCTACGGCCCGCCGCCTGCGAAAGACTCCATGGCCCGTATCAAAGCTCCGGTCTACGGCTTTTACGGCGGCAACGACGCCCGCATCAACGCCACCATCCCCGAAACCTCTGAAGCGATGAAGGCCGCGGGGAAAACCTACGAACCCGTCACCTACGACGGCGCAGGCCACGGCTTCATGCGCGCAGGCGAAACTCCGGACGACACTAACCCGGCCAACAAAACCGCCCGCGAACAAGCCTGGGCCCGCTGGAAATTGCTCATGTCCAAGTGACGCAAAACGCCACCGGGCTTATGATGCAAGCCTGAGCAACTCGAGACTAACGGGTCCGACTAAGCGCGGACCGAACGGACACTTTCTTGTTCTTCTGGATTGAGGCGTTTCTCGTGCTGCTCGGTTTGTTGGCCGCATTCTTCGTCTCAGCCAAAAATTGGCCGTGGGTTACTAGCGTCGAGTCAGTGTTCCGCCGCGTCGCCGAACGGCGCGTCCTTGCCGTTTTTCTCGTCGGCGTCCTGGCCCTCGCGGCACGCATCGCAATCCTTCCCGTCAAGCCTGTTGCGTACCCTAGCATCAACGATGAGTTCAGCTTCCTGCTCGCTGCGGACACATTCGCGCACGGTCGCCTCGCCAGTCCTGCCCATCCCATGTGGGTCCACTTTGAAAATCTGCATGAACTTCAACAACCCACCTACGCTTCCATGTATCCGCCCGCGCAGGGTGTTTTTCTTGCGATTGGCCAGCGAATCTTTGGCCATCCATTCGCCGGAGTCTGTCTGGTCGTTGCTCTCTTCTGTGCTGCCACCTGCTGGATGCTACAAGGTTGGACCTCACCAAACCTCGCTCTCCTCGGCGGATTGCTCGCCATCATCCGCTTCGGCATGTTCAGCTATTGGGCCAACAGCTACTGGGGGGGCGCGACGGCCGCGCTCGGCGGAGCATTGGTCGTCGGCGCAGTGCCGCGCATCCAGAAGACACAAAATCGTTCAGCCGCCATCACGATGGGCGTCGGCATGGCCCTCCTCGCTAACAGCCGTCCTTATGAGGGTTTGGTCTTGTGTATTCCGGTCGCGATCTGGCTGCTCGGTTGGATCTTCCGGCAAAGAGGAAAAGCACTACGCCGAGCGCTCAGTCGCGTTGCAATTCCTTTAGGCGTGGTTCTTGTGATTGCAGCGCTTTCCACGAGCTACTACTTCTGGCGGGTCACCGGAAATCCGTTCCTCCTGCCGCAGATGCTCGAACGCAGGACCTACGCCGTCGCTCCCTATTTTCTATGGCAACAGCCCAGACCTGAACCCGCCTACAACCACCCTTTCCTTCATGACTTTTACATCGGCACCGAACTGGCCTTCTATGAAAGCAACCGCACTTTCACTTCGATCGCCGCGCTGACGATCGTTAAAGTCTCCGAAGTTTGGCTCTTATATCTGGGCCCTGTACTCACAGTGCCCTTACTCGTTGCGGGGCTCGCCGGTCCCAGCAAACTGGCTTGGAGAAACATTGACCGCGACATGCGCTTTTTGTTCATCGTGATCGGATGCTTCTTGTTTGGACTCTCTTTCGAGACTTTCTTTTTTCCGCATTACGCCGCACCGATTGCACCCGTGCTTTGGCTGTTGGCGCTGCGTGCGCTGGGCCACGTGCGCGCCATTGTATGGCGAGCCAAACCGGTCGGACTCTTCCTCTCGCGCAGCGTTCCGGTCGTGTGTCTGGTTCTCCTCGCGCTGCGTTGCGCCGCCGCGCCTCTACACTTGGCTATCACTTCCGATTGGCCGCCGACGTGGTACAACTCCCAACCAATCCTTACGAACCGGCCCAAGGTTATGGCCGAACTGAATCGACTCCTCGGCAAACATCTGGTCCTCGTACAATACGGCAAGACTTCGCCTTCGCGCCTTCAGTGGGTTTACAACGAAGCGGACGTAGACGCCGCGCACGTTGTTTGGGCCTGGGACATGGGCCCCGTGCGCAATCGCGAACTTCTCGATTATTTTAAGGACCGCCAGGTCTGGTCCCTCGACCCCGACCGCGAAGGCGCCGAACTCTCACCCAGCCAGCCCAAGCAATAACCGGCAGAGCGATCTCAGAGCTTAACTTCTCTTTAGCCGCCCACGCGCATGGGAAGCCTGAGGAGTCCACCGAACAGAGAAATTTCAGATTGATTGCGCAGCCCAACAGACGCAGCAAGGCTCTATGGAGTTATGAGTTGGCTATCTCGCTCTCCTCCCAAGCTCATTCATCAGCAAAGCGATACGGATGGCGAAATGCCGCAGGGTGTCATCTAAGCTCGATTTTTCGTCTTCTTTATTCGCTCACGAAAATAATCCTTCCAATCATTCGGCACCGCTTCCACTCTCATCACGCGTCGGACCAGCTCCATCTCTTCTGCTCCATAGTGTTTCGCCACGTAGAGCTTCACGATTGCCAGCACCGGCACGGCATTTGCGTCGCGCCCCATCGGCACGATTTCATCACCCGCACAAACTTCTCCTTCGCGAACCAGCTGTAGGTAAAACCCCATCCGCCCGCTCGCCAGAAAACGCTTTACCATATCGTCCGCGTCGAATCGAATCCCCAGCTTGTAACAAGGCAGCCGCGGCTGCGTCACCACAACTTCTGCCGTTCCCATGCGAAACCGGTCGCCGAGATTAACGTCGCTTTCCCGTAGTCCCTCTGTCGTAAAATTCTCGCCGAACATTCCCATCGGCAGTTCGCGTCCCAGTTCTTTCTTCCAATACGCATAGTGCTCCACCGGATAGCAGTACACCGCCTTGTACTCCCCTCCGTGCACCGTCAGATCTGCCTGCCCGTCTCCATCCAGGTTTAACTTCCGCAAGGCCACTCGCCCCGCCACTGGCTCCTTGAAGATTCCTGTCGTTACCGTCCTGCCGTGCCACGTTACCTCTCGCGGCATCCCGACATTCAGCGACACAATTTTCATCGCCTTCGCTCCTCAGCGTAAGTCCTCAAACGCCATAAGATCCTCTCGCTGGCAAAAGGTTTCAGCCAACTCTGCCTCTGTTAACATGCTGCTTCTTCGACCCACAGGAGCAATCCGCGATGCGAACTTTCGGTGGAGCACTCATCCTTGCCGTAATTCTCGGCCCAATTGCCGTCGCTTGCGCAAATGCACAGCAACCGCAGACGGATAGCAGCACCATCGCTCCCGACGGCACGGCGTACGTAACCCGCGTCGTGCCCGTTCCACCTACCGTCAGTCTCAAAGCTCAAGAAGTCCTCGCCCGCGTCGTTTCGGATGCCGCTGTGCCGCAAACCCTCGAAGAGCGCCGCGCTGGCACCGACAAGTGGCAGACCGCAACTGGCGAGGCCTTCAAGAAAATCTATCCCGTAAACATCGCGTCAGACACCATCGCCGGCGTTCCCGTGCGTGTCATCTTGCCGGTTACCGTCCCACCGGAAAATCGCGACCACGTCCTCATCAATCTGCACGGCGGCGGTTTCAACTCGGACTCCGGCTCTTTCACTGAAACCATTCCCGTCGCCTACTTGGCGCAAACCAAGGTCATCGCCGTTCTCTATCGCCTCGCGCCGGAGCATCCCTTTCCGGCGGGCCTCGATGACGCTGTCGCGGTTTACAAAGAACTTCTGAAGACGTACAAGCCCAAAAACATCGGCGTCTATGGCACCTCCGCCGGTGCCATCCTCACCGCAGAAGTGACATGCAAACTCAAACAGCTCAAGCTTCCGCTTCCCGCCGCGACCGGCATCTTCTCCGGCCTTGGCGATTTCAGCCAGAGCGGAGACTCTATCGCTCTCTTTGCGCTCAACGGGTTCGCCGGACATCTTGACCCGCCGGATCCCCACTGGCGCAACACCGAATACCTCACTCCGTCCATCGATCCAAAAGATCCCGTGCTCTCTCCCGTCTATGCGGACCAGCGCGGCTTTCCACCAACCCTCTTCATTACAAGCGGCCGCGACCTTCTCCTCAGCGGCACCACCATCCTTCATCGTGGCTATCTCCGCGCTGGTGTCGACGCACATCTCGTCGTCTTCGAAGCCCTCCCGCACGCCTTCTGGAACAATCCCGACCTCCCCGAATCCAAGGAGGCCCATCAGCTCATGGCCAATTTCTTGGCGAAACACCTGGGCAAATAAAACTACGCCTTCCTCCGCCGCGGCAAAAACGGGGGGAGGGGTTAACCGGCAAGATAGAGGCGTCCAAACTCTCGGTATTTGCGGCGGACAGAGGTCAGCAGGTGCGCAGCCAGGCTCCGAACTGGTTGAAATTAACGGTGCGAAAGGAATTTCTTCTCGACGGAAAATCGAATACTAACCACAGACAATGAACTGATCGTCACTCCCGCGCTTGCGCTGCCTTCTTCTTGTCCGAACGGCTACCCACGTCGCGGAAGCGTTCTTCGAGCCCTGCCTTGGTAAAAAAATTCGCGGGGAGATTCGGGTTATAGCGGCAGGTGTCGTAAAACGCTTGGAACACTCTGCGCCCGTTGTGCTCGCGCCACACTTGCAGCGGCGCCACCACTCCATCAAACGCGTGGTAGTTCGCGTACGAGGTCACGTCTTCATCCGGCTGGCTGTTCGCTTCATTCGGCGTCAGTACGACAAACCGAACCATCAGGTGCGTGTCTCTCGCCACCGCGATCCGATAGACGCGCTGCTTGTTGTCGGTCACCTCCACCCAGTCGATCGGCTTCAAATCAATCAAGTCCAACCCGGCCCAGCGGAAGTTCATTCCTTCTTCCCTTAGCCGGTAACGAAAAATGTAGTTCGGATTGTTCGGCAGCTGCGCGCGGAAATTATCCACTTGCGCCGCGGGCTCAGGGCCCACGCCGTCGTGGTCCAGCGTCCAACCCTCGTATCCGGCGTAAAGGTCGATCACGTTCCCCTTTTTCCCAATGTCATTGCGATTTTTGTCGGGGAATTCCCAGTAGGTCTTGAACGGAAGGTAGGCAGTCAGATCCGCATTGTGACCGAACTGCGACATGCGTCCGGAGCACTCTGACTGCTTTGCGTTCAGATACGCCGGTCCGCCGAACGCCTCGATCATTTGCGCCAGAATCTGCTTGGCCTTCGCCGCGCTCGCATCCGGCATCATCGTATCCGGATTTTGCGCCACTGCGCGTGGACTCACCGACAAGAATGCGATCAACGCCGCGCACGCAAATCGCGCCGCAACTTTGCACACGTTCTGGGACGGCTTTATCCGCAAAGCACCGAGCCTCCGTTTACATTGATGATTTCACCGGTCATGAAGTTGGCCAGGTCCGACGCCAAAAAGAGGATTGGCCCGGCAATCTCTTCCGCCATGGCCGGCCGCCCCAGCGGAATTACACTCGCCGCCATCTTCTGCCCGGCCTTGGTGTCCAACACCGGGTTCGACATGTCCGTTGCCACCCAGCCCGGCGCCACGCAGTTCACCAGAATCCCGTGCCGCGCCAACTCCGTCGAAAGACCCTTGGTGAAGCTGATCACTCCGCCCTTGGTCGCGCCGTAGTGGGTATGGAACGATTCGCCGCGCTGGCCCGCCGTCGAACTGATCGGAATGATCTTCCCGGACTTTTGCTTGATCATCTGCGGCACAGTGAAATGAATGATGGAATAAACGCTTGTCAGGTTGATGCGCACCATATCGTCCCACTGCTTTTCCGTCATCTTTTCGATCGGCAGATCGTCCACGTTCCACACGCCGGCGTTAGCTACAAGAATGTCAATGCGTCCCAGCCGCGCAATCGTTTGTTCCACCAGCTTCTTGTTATCGGCGTGTTTGCTGACGTCGGCCTTAAATGCCTCCACGCGCGTGCCATGCTTGCGCGCCTCAGCTTCGATCTGCGCCGCGGCATCTTTCGCCTTGTTGTAGTTGAACACCACGTCCGCGCCAGCCTGCGCGAACAGCTTCACCGCCGCCGCGCCGATTCCGCGCGAACCTCCGGTGATCAAAGCAGCCTTTCCTGCCAAAGAAATCATGATTCCCCCAAATGAATTTAAGAAACCCTTGTAAAACGGAACCCGTCATTCCGAATGAATTCCAGCGGAATCTCTTTTTCGGTCGCGAGTCCAGTCATCGCTTTGCCGTCGTTTCTACCTTTACCCTTCGCGCGGCGCCGACAAAATCAGCAAACAGTTTTTGCGCAAACGCATCGTCCGGCATGCGCTCCGGATGCCACTGAACACCAATCACCCAATCCTCTCTCGATTGCAGTTCCACACCTTCCACGATTCCGTCCACACCGCGCGCCGTCACGCGCAACTTTTCTCCCGGCCGGTCAATGGACTGGTGGTGGCTGCTGTTAATCCGCACATGGTCCGCGCCAGCCAGCTTTTCCAGCTGACTGTCCGCCACCAGCATCGCGTTGTGCTCCAAGTCGCCTTTGATCGCATTCGCCGCGAGATCGGTTTTCCCGTGCGCCTCGGTTCCGGGTTTCTCCGACGGAATGTCCTGCACTAGCGTCCCGCCCCGGTGCACATTCAGAATCTGGCAGCCATAGCAAATCGCCAACACCGGTTTGTGCGCGGCAAGCGCATGCTCCAGCAGTACGCTGTCGGTGCGATCCCGATCCGCGTCCAGGTTCACTGTTTTCGCGTGCCGTGCTTCGCCGTAGCGGGCAGGATCGACATCCGCCGGACTGCCCGGCAGAACGAACCCATCCAGCTCAGCCGCCTGCTTCTTGAGCTCCACGTCGTTCGAACCAAGCGAGATGTGTATAGGTTCGCCGCCCGCGCGTCGCACGGCATCGAAGTAATAGTTCAGCTTTTCCACTCTGCGTTGGCGTTCTTCTTCGCGCGTGCGCCACGGAATACCGACGCGGGGCTTTTGCTGGATTTCAGGGGACATTGATAGAGCAAAATCGTAGCATTGGCCCAGCGAAAGCGGCAACCATCACCACCGGCAATACTAAGTGACTTGTTTCTAATCACTTAGCAACACTGAAGCGTAAGGCAAGAGACAAAGTTTCTTCGCGCTGAAAAAACGCTGGAAGCTGCTTTAGACGCAAGGAAAGTTGCTCGACAGAATCCGCCCGCACCGTCACGTGGCCGACTTTCCGCCCGGGACGCGACGATTTGCCGTAAAGGTGCAGGTGCGCGTCAGCTACGGCTAGCAACTCCGCGGCCTCTGGCACTTCGCCAATTAAATTCAGCATGGCGGAATAACCCAGAGTCCTCGTTTCGCCTAGCGGCAGTCCGGCGACTGCGCGCAAATGGTTTTCAAACTGGCTGGCAACCGCTCCTTCAATGGACCAGTGGCCGGAATTGTGAACCCGCGGGGCTATCTCATTGGCCAGCAAATGGCCGCCGCACTCGAACAGCTCGACAGCCAGGACGCCAACATAATCGAGCGCCTCAAGTATTTTCCGCGCCGCGTTTTCCGCTTCACGCTGTAACGCCTGAGAAAGCTTCGGAGCCGGCGCCAGCGATAAGCGAAGGATTCCACCACGATGGTGATTTTCCACCAGTGGATAAAATGCGGTTTCGCCCGCTCGGCCGCGTACCGCAAGAATCGAAAGTTCGCGGCTGAAGCCGACGAACTTTTCCAGAATTAACTGCGCAGCCGGAAAATCCTTGTCCAGCGCAGCAACATCTTCTTGCGTCCGCAAAACCCACTGGCCTTTGCCGTCGTATCCTAGCCGCCGCGTCTTCAGCACGCAAGGCAGCCCTAGCTTTCGAACCGCGGCATCCAGCTCTGCGGCCGAGTTGACCAGGACAAATTCAGTAGTAGGGATGCCAAGTTTTTGAAAGAGCGTCTTCTCGTTCAGTCGATCCTGTGCCGCTTCGAGCGCTTGCGGCGGCGGATACACAGGAACCTTCTGCGCCAGGTGACGTGCCGCTTCCACCGGCACGTTTTCAAACTCATAGGTGACGAGCGCCAGGCCGTGCGCAAACTTATCGAGTGCTTCGTAGTCGGTGTATTCCGCCGTTACGCGCGGCGCAATGCGACCTACGGGAGCCTGCGGCGACGGGTCCAGGAAACGAAAGTGAAAATCCAGCGGGTAGCCCGCCAACGCCAGCATATAGCCCAGCTGCCCGCCGCCAAGAATCCCGACGGTCACTTGCGCTTTCCTTTTTTGCCGAAAGCCTTGGCAGCAGCCGCGAACTTCGCTGGGTCGGGGACCGCAAGCACTTTCTTCGTTTGGTTCGCACGAAATTTACGCAACGCTTCGCGAATCGCAGGATATTTATTGCCGAGCGAAGCTGCCGCAAGCAACGCCGCATTGATCGCGCCCGCCTTGCCGATCGCCAGCGCGCCGACCGGGATTCCTCCAGGCATTTGTGCGATGGACAACAGCGAATCCAGACCCTTCAGCGCCTTCGATTCCACCGGAACGCCAAACACCGGAAGAACTGTTTTGGATGCAGTCATTCCGGGCAGATGAGCCGCGCCGCCCGCTCCAGCGATGATGACCTCAATGCCGTGGGATTCAGCTTCGGAAGCATAGCGAAAGAGCAAGTCCGGTGTCCGATGCGCCGAAACCACACGCGTTTCATACGCCACGCCCAGGTCCCTCAGGGTGTCCGCGGCGTGCTCCATGGTTTCCCAATCCGACGTGGAACCCATGATGATGCCAACCAAGGTCTTGCGTTGCGATTTTGCGGATTTGCCCGCCATAAGGCTGACAAGTTTATCGCGCCCGGCAGCCAATTGAAAAACGTGGAAACGTACCGGACAGCCGCCCCGACCAGTCTCTCAGCGCCCGCTGGCCTGTTCGCCGCGTAAGACCAGACAAGTGGAATTGGACTTGGCGATGAGCTTGCCGTTTTCGTCAGTGACTTCGCACTCGACGTATCCGATCGTGCGCCCGCGCTGCACTACACGCCCCTCCGCGCGGAGCTTCGCTTCGCGCACCGGTCGCAGGTAATTGATCTTTAGCTCCACGGTCGTGAACGTCTCACCCGGCGCCAGCGTGCTGGCGAACGCCACTCCCATCGCTGTGTCGGCAATGTCGCACAGAATGCCTCCGTGCAGCGTGCCCATCGGATTGAAATGCTGCGCGCCCGACCGCAATGTCACCACGGTCCTTCCGTTCCCAGCTTCCGGCACCTCAAAACCAATCAGGTCGCCAACCGGCGCTCGATGCTTCATCATCCGTTCAAAAAGAGTGGTCT
>Ga0075424_100002562_pt1 | contig 16704 bp, 15 predicted proteins | sample SoiMethybrSBSTD3_FD_75301 | JGI IMG/M metagenome (GOLD analysis project Ga0075424, IMG submission 75301) | Bulk soil microbial communities from a Populus tree surrounding site in Tennessee, USA - Soil MetaG P. TD hybrid SBSTD3 | ecosystem: Environmental > Terrestrial > Soil > Tree plantation...
TGGTCCTGACCGGCTGGTCGCCGGTCGGAGGTGCCACCGAGGCTCACCAGATGCTGGAGGTCTGGGATGGGCCGGACGACGTCGAGGTCGTGCTCGAGCCGAGCGCCACCGTCACGGCCGAGAACATGTCCCGGTCGCTCCCCCATCTGCTCGCCCGGAACGTGCGCGAGACGACCATCGTGTGCGGCGTCCTGCACCTCCCCCGCGTCCGGTACCACTTCGGCGGCGTCTACCCTCGCCACGGGATCCGCTGCTCGTACTCGCTGACGGCGCAGTTGCCGACGCCGCCGGCCCTCGCCTGGGAGGCAGCGGCCGTGCTGGTCATGCGGCGCCAGCGACAGGCGGCGCTGGCCGAGCTGACCGCGCTCCTCACGCCCGCGGCGCCCACCGGCGCGGATGAGCCGGTGCCGCCGTTCATGCGATCGGGGCCATAGCCGGATGCGGAGCTCCGGCATACTCGACCGAGCCATGCTTCGACCGACCGGACAGACAGCGTGCTGAGGGCGATCCTCGTCCGCTGGGCCGTCGTCGCGGCGGCGTTCGCCATCACGGCCTGGCTGATCGACGGCATGACGATCTCAGGCGGCGTCTTCGAGTACCTGTGGCTGGCGCTGCTCTTCGGCATCGTGAACGCGTTCCTCGGCACCATCATCCGCATCCTCACGCTTCCGCTCACGATCCTGACGCTGGGCCTTTTCTCGATCGTCGTGAACGCGTTCGTGCTCGTGATCACCGACAGCCTCTCGAGCTCGCTGGACATCGACTCGTTCTTCTGGACCGCGATCCTGGCGGCGCTCGTGCTCTCGATCGTCTCGACGCTCCTCGACCTCGTCGTGAAGCCCGGCGACTAGGCCGGCGGCCGGCTGAGCTGCGTGTTCTTCTCGCTGAGCAGCTGGCAGCTTGGGCTCCTCGTCTTCACCGTCATCGTCGGCGCGTCCGCAGCGGGCGTGCTCGTCGGCCGCTACCTGCGGCGGCGCGAGGAGACGTACCACGAACCGATCGGCGTCCTCCAGGCGACGCTGCTCGGCATCGTGGGTCTCATTCTCGCGTTCGGGTTGTCGCTCGCCGTCGGCCGCTACCAGGACCGTCGTGCCGACGTCGTCGCCGACGCGAACACGATCGGGACGGCGTACCTGCGGGCCCAGACGCTCCCGGAGCCACAGCGCAGTCGCTCGCTCGCCCTCCTGCGAAGGTACAACGACCTCGCGATCCAGATCACCTACGAGATCCCCGGCAGCACGGCGATACGTGCGATTACCGCGCGGCAAGACGTTCTCCAGCGCAGCCTGTGGCGCCTCGCCGGAGAGAGCCTCAGCGCCCGTCCGAATGCGAGCGCGCCGCGGCTGTATGCGGACAGCCTGAACGAGATGATCGACCAGCAGACCGTGCGGCTTTCCGGCCTGAACAATCGTGTGCCGGATGCGGTGCTGTGGCTCGAACTGCTCGGCGCCGCACTCGCCCTCGGCCTGACCGCGCTCTACCTGTCCGTGCTCGGCAGGGGCACCGGCGTCGTCGCCATCGTCGCGGCGGCGGTGGTCGTCAGCTTCCTCGTTCTCGTCATCTTCGACCTCGACCGGCCAACCCGCGGCCTGATCCAGGTTCCGGCCACACCACTGCTGGCCGAGAAGGCGACGATGAGCCTCCCGCCTGCGGCACCCGCCGCCCCGTGAGCGTGCGGCGACGAGAGTCAGAAGGCGATGGCCGCATCGTTGATCCAGCGGCTCCTCGCCCTCGATCACGAACGGTCGAGCCGTCCCGGCGATGCCTGAAGGGGCGGCAAACATGGGGATACCCCCGACGCCATGCTCGCTCCTACGGGCGACCATGGCTGCATGGAGATCACACCGAGAACCTCGAAGAATCCCGCAAGCCTGGTGTTTGCTTCCTGCCCGCCGGTCGTCGTCGTGCTTGCCTGGCTCCTGCTGGTGACCGCGCCTCCCGGCTTTGACGGCCTCGACCAGATCCTGTTGGGAATGGCGGTCGGATTCCTCGCATCGCTCGCGAGCGTCCCGGCACTCGTCATCTCGATCCGGGCCGTGCGATCGGGCGGTGCGCACCGCGGTCTCGCCAGCTTCGCAGCGGTAGGGAACGTGCTGGTCGCCGTCCAGACCGCCGCCATCCTGCTCTCGACCGTCGCGTACCAGCTGTCCTGAGCGGCCCGGAGCCGGGGGCCGCTAACGTCAACCGGTATCAGCGAATGAGCAGTGGAGGCACAGCCCAGCAGGGGACGATCGGGCGCCTGTGGCAGGAGGCGTGCGAGGCCGGGTTCGCGCGGCCCGCGTTCCTCGCGCAGCAGGACAATGGTTGGTCGCCGGTCTCGTGGGACGACGCGGCGCGGCAGGTGGACGAGCTCGCGGCGGGCTTCGCCGCGACCGGCGTCGACCGCGGTGACCGGGTGGCGCTGCTGGCGCGAACACGGTTGGAATGGACGCTGGTAGACATGGCGGTCTCGTCAATCGGAGCGGTGCTGGTCCCGATCTATCCCACGTCGTCGGCGGACGACGTCAACCACATCGTCGGCCACTGCGGCGTGTCGTTGCTGGTGGCCGAGACTGACCGCCAGCTGCGGCGCGCGGCGCCGGTGAACGAGCTCGCGACCGTGGTGATCGAGGCCGAGGGCGACGGATCGCTGGCCGGCCTTGCGGCTCGAGGCCGCGCACTGCTCGCGCGCGAGGCCGACGCGGTCTCCCGGCGGCGCGATCGGGTCGAGCCCGGGGACGTCCTTACGTACCTCTATACCTCCGGAACGACCGGGCTCCCCAAGGCCTGCGTGCTCACGCACCGCAACTTCACGGCCATGACGGAGTCGGTGGTCGCGATGGAGGGACTCGTGGAGCCGGGCGACTCGGTGCTGCTGTTCCTGCCGCTGGCCCACAACTTCGCGCGGCTGATGCAGTTGGTGGCGATCCACAAGGGTGTGCCGCTGGCCTTCTGCCGCGATTTCCTCGGCGTCCCCGCGGCGCTTCAGGACCTGCGGCCGACGTTGCTTCCCGGCGTGCCGCGCTTCTATGAACGCGTGGCCTCACAGGTGCAGGCCGAGATCGACGCCGGCTCGCCATTTCGGGCGGCATTGGCCAGGCGGGCGCTGGCAACGGCTCGGAGAGCGGCCGTGCTGCGGCGGGCCGGGCGGCGGCGTGGAATCCTGTTGCGCGCGCAGCTCGCTCTGGCCGACCGGGTCGTCTGGTCGCGCGTGCACGACCGCTTCGGGGGTCGACTGCGGTTCGGCGTATCAGGCGGCGCTCCGCTGCCGCCGGCGGTCGCCGAGCTGTTCGACGCGATCGGGGTCGCGGTGCTGGAGGGCTATGGCCTGTCCGAGGCGACGTGCGCCTCGCATTTCAACCGACCCGACCGACACCGGCTGGGCACGGTCGGCCCGCCGCTGCCGGGGGTGGACTGCCGGCTGGCCGGGGACGGCGAGATCCTGCTCGCCGGCGAGACGATCTTCGCCGGCTATCTGGACGATCCCGAGGCGACCGCGGCCGTGCTGGGCGACGACGGCTGGCTGCGCACCGGCGACATTGGCGAGGTCGATGCCGACGGCTACCTGCGCATCGTCGACCGCAAGAAGGATCTGATCGTCACCTCTGGCGGCAAGAACATCTCACCCCAGAAGCTCGAACACGCGCTGGCAGCCGACCCGCTGGTGTCCCAAGCGTTCGTGGTGGGCGACGGCCGGCCCTATCTGGTTGCGCTGATCGCGCCCGACCTGGCCGAGGCCCGACGGCGCGGCATCGACCGCGAGCAGCTGGAACGGCAGGTTGCCGACTCGGTCAAACGCCTCAACCATCAGGTCGGGAAGGCCGAGCGCATCGCCCGACACCGCGTCCTCGATCGGGAGTTCTCCCAGGAAGCGGGCGAGATCACGCCCACTCTCAAGCTGCGCCGGCGCAGTTGCGCAGAGCGCTTCGCCGAGGAGATCGATCAGCTCTACGCGGACCGGCTGGCCGGCGCGTAGCCGCGATCGAGGGATCTCCCCGACGCCATCGCTCCCAGCCGCCCATAGGTTGGGCGCATGGACACCACCACACAGCACTCAGAAGCGGCGCCGGTTGCCTGGATCGGGCAGATGCGCGCCGCCGCCGTCGGCGCCATCGCCTTGGCCGTGACCGTGGCGTCGATGGTCGCCTGGGACGTCATCCTCGACCTCGCCTTGTCGGCTCATCCGTAGGCCACGGCCGTCCGCTTCTGCCGGACACCGCGGAACGGGGGCTAGCTGATCTTCAGGTGCTCGACTTGAAGCCGCGCATCTGCTCCCGCGCCGCCGACGTTCGCGCCGGCGGTCTGGATCTTGAGCGCCATCGGCGTCTTTGAGATGTGGCGGGTGAAGTGCGCGAAGCGGACGCCGTCCAGCCGCACGTTCATCTTGTGCCGCTTCCACACCACGGTGATGTGGTGCCAGCGGGTGAAGTTGGCGCGGACGCGATGCTGCTTCAGATGCGAGCGGCCGACGCCCCAGTGGCGGGTGGCGATGATCTCCCTGCGCTCGGAGTCGCCCACCTTGCCCTCGGCGAAGTCGAGCTCGTTGAAGGGCGTGCCCTCGCGACCGGCCAGGAGCAGCACGAACTTGCCGGCGCCGGCGGAGATGCGGAAGTCCATGTCGTAGCGGCCGCGCCGCTGATAGTGGGTCGAGCCGACGCCACCTGCGAGGTCACCCTGGATCCGCACTGTGAGACGGCGGTGCGACTTCGACACCATCGCCGGATCCCACTTCTGGCCCAGGTTGCCGGTCGACTTGAACCGGCGCCAGTCCTGGTGGGCAAAGCGGATCGTGGCCGCTTGAGCGGTTGATGCGACGGCGAACACGGCCAGAGTCGCCAACGCGAACACGCGAATCGTTCCCATATGGTCGGCGTCGGCGGCGGTAGAGGCCGACGGCATCACCAGAACGTGGTGGTCGACCTACCGGGCGTCGACGCCTCGATCACCCTCCCTTCACGACCGCGGCAGCCTATCGCGGCGCTCGGCTCACCACCGCCGCACCGGGCGGAGCGGCTGCCCTTCGCACAAGCACGGCGCCCCCGCCCGCTCAACCAGCTCGTCGAATGTCCATCGAGACGCTGACGCCTCCGAACAGATGAAGGTGGTCATCGCACGAACAGCGAGTGGACCAGCCCGAGCTTGGCGGCTGACGACGCGGGTGGTGTCGCTCAGGATCGCAACCCCGTCCCGGAAGCGACGCGGCCCTCCACTCGTGACTTGCGGTTCCGGTCGAAATCATCGTTCACCGCGCGGGCCGGGCCCTGACGGAGCAGCGCCGACGACGGCATCCACAGCGCGGTTCGATGGACAGCCCGAGCTCAGCTGCAACAGGCGCCGATTGCGGGGCGGCGTTAGGAGTCGTCGTTCCCGGAGCCGCCCTGCCCCGAGCCTCCGCCGTTCTCCGAGGAGGCCCCGTCCTGGGAGGCGCCGCCGTCCTGGGAGGAGCCGGCGCTCTGCGCGTCGTCGTTCCCGCCGCTGGCCGCCCCGCCGATTGCACCCGGATCGTCGGCCGTCGGCCCATCCTGCCCCTGCGAGTCGTCCGAGCCCCCTCCACTCGGCGCGCCCGCCTGCACCCCTCCGCCGGCACCGCCCGCCGGTCCGGCGGGCTGACGGCGACCGCCGCGTTGATCCCGGTGCCGGTGCCGCGGCGACGACGCGGAGTCGTCGCCCTCGGCCACGGTCGTGGGTTGCGTTTCAGTGGCCGCCAGTCCGGAGGGGCTCGGCGGCGTGGGAGCGTGCGCGGACGGTCGGTGGCGCAGGTCGGGTGGCGCGGCGCCGCCGTGGAGGACGCCGTGGGTGTGGACGATCGTGGCGGATCCGGCGAGGGCCAGCGCTGCGACGGCGGCCTTGAGCGCCATGCCGGTCTTGCCGGCGGCGAGGGTCGTGCCGCCGACGCCGACCGAGGTGGTCGCGGCGCCTGTGGTGAAGCCGGGGACGGTTGCAGCCAGCGCTTGGGCGACGTGGATTCGCGGGACGACCGCAGCCGCCGCCGCGATCCCGGCTGCGCGTGCGAGCCGCGTGCGTGCCGCACCGCACCGGGCGCATTCGCCGAGGTGGCGCAGGTGTGCGGGCGCGGTCACTGAATCGGCCGACAGGAGGCGGCGCACCTCGAGGCACTCCACGGGAACATCGACCCCCGAGACGATCGCGGACCGGGCCCGGACGAGCAGGGACTCGACCGCGGACTCTGTCGTTCCGAGGACCGATGCGATCTCGCGGTACGAGAGGTCCGACCAATACCGCAGCACGAACGCCTGATGCTGCATCTCGGGAAGCTCGTAGAGCACGGCACGCACCCGGTCGAGCTCCGCCCGCGTTGCGCCGGCGTCGTGTTCCAGGGCGCCGGCGAGCGTCTCGAGCCGATCGGATGCCGCCGTCTCACGCCGGTCCCGGCGCAGGTTCAGCGCGCGCGTGCGGATGACCGTGGCAAGCCACGCGCGGGCGTTCACAATCTCGCCGCCTCGCGCGAGGAACCGGTGCGCCTCGAGAAACGCGGACTGGACCAGATCCTCGGCGTCGTCCTGTGACCCGGTGAGGTGGACGGCGTACCGATACGCCGCCGTCGCATGCTCGCGGTAAAGCCCAGCGAGCAGGTGACCGGGATTCGTCTGGTGTCGTCTGAGCATTCCCATCTCATTACCTCTAGGACACGAGCGAGCTGGAAAACCTGCAGCCCAACCGCTATCTACCTCATCGACCAATCAGGGCCGCCCTGAAAGGGGGATCTTCGACCGGGGTGCGCAGGGGTCCGGGGGCTCGCGTGTCCCAACTGCAGAACCCCATCAGCCCACCGGCTAGGAGACCACGGTGACTTCCACTCTCAAGCGACACAGCATCACCCTCGTGATCGTCGCGGGCGCGCTCTTCGCGTTCGCCCCCGCGGCCCAGGCCCACACACTGACGTGCCATGGCCACGCGGCGACCATCGTCGGCACCCCCGGCGCGGATGTCCTCGTCGGCACGCCCGGCGCCGACGTCATCGTCGCCCGCGGCGGGGCGGACGTCGTCCGCGGCGAGGGCGGCAACGACATCCTCTGCGGCGGCGCCGGCCACGACCAGCTCAACGGCGGCAGCGGCGCCGATCAGCTCTACGGCGGCAAGGGCGCCGATGACGAGCAGGGCGGGCTCGGCGACGACACCGTCTCCGGCGGCGACGGCTCGGACGACCTGCAGGGCAACGACGGAGCCGACACCATCCTCGGCGGCTCCGGCGACGACAATGAGCAGGGCGGGCAAGGCAACGACGACGAGCAGGGCGATGCGGGCAGCGACACCCTGTCCGGCGGAGCGGACGACGACCAGCTCTCCGGGGGCATCGGCGCGGATGAGCTGGACGGCGGCACCGGCAACGACGACCTGCAGGGCGACGACGGCAACGACGACCTCCAGGGCGACACAGGCGACGACACCCTCTCCGGCGGCACGGGCGACGACGCGCTCGACGGCGGCACCGGCAACGACGACAGCCAGCAGTAGCACCCGGCCCCACTCGCGGACGGCGGCGCCCACATGGGCGCCGCCGCTGCGCTTAGGGGCGGGTTGAAGGCGTGCGAGATCAGCAGCCGGCGGGAGCTTGCTGCAGCGGACGCAGCGGTGGGTGAGTGCCGGCGGCTGGGCCGACGACGTCGAGCGCGCGAGCTACGCCAGCCCACACCGTCGGAATGAGCGCGAGCCCCGCGAGGGCCGCCACGATCCTGCACCAAGTCAACGGCCTACCAGCGAGCGCGGTAACCGCGTCTTGCGTCACGAACTGCTTGCGAGGTGCGCGAGCCGCGGGCGGCGGCGGCAGATACCGCTGCTGCAGAGGACGCGAAACGCGGAGATTTGCGCCGTCCGATGCGGCACGTACGCTCTGGATCCACTGGACAACGTGGTCGACTGGTCGGAGAATCGATTTAGTAAGAACCATTTGGCGTGTGTGCATGACGAGTAGACCTGCGATTCGAGCCGAGGAGGCATTTCCATGGAGATCCGCCAATACGTCCTCCGCTTCCAGCGCCCTGAGAGCGGGGACGGCGACATTGAGGTAGAGGTGTTCGCTGAGAGCGGCGACGCGGCGGTTCGCATCGCCCGGACGCTCCCGGAGCTCGAGGCTCAACGAGCATGGAGGGTCACGGCGGCTGACGTCACGCCGCAGGCACCTTGGTGCAACAGCGTCAACGTCTACCGCGACGCCGGCGAGACGCCGGCTGATCCGTACTACAGCGCCGCGGCGCCGGGCTCTGCCTGCCAGCGGTAAAACCTAGTTCGGCGCGGTGTCTGCACGTGCGAGTGGCGGCAGCCTCACGATCATGGGGGCGCTCGAGCCGTCAGCGGCCCATAACAGGACGCTCGCGTCGTGTGGCTCGGCTGTGAGCTGTGCGAGGTCGAACTCGACGCGGCCGTCGCCCTCCACCGAAACCGGGTCGCCGAGCCCCAAGCCGGGCTGTCCGCGACGCCTTAGGCGGGCTGCAATGTTGACGCCGTGGGCGGGGTCGACACCAGCGATCTCGACCGCGAGTCGGTCTGCGGCCGAGCGGATCGGCTTCGTCGCTGGATCGGTATCCGTGAGGTCGATATCGATCCCGGCGCCGACGAGCGTCACATGCTCGACACGCACAGGCGGCCGCATCCGCGCTCGCCGTTTCGAGGCCGGTGGTTCCTCGGCTGGCTCGTCCACGGACTTGCCAGCTTGGTCGAGTTGCTCGAGCATCCACCCGCAGATCGATCCACAATCCCAACCGGCCCATGTCCCGGCCGGCTGCTCGGGCTCGAGCTCGGTTCGCTCAACCAACAGCTGGCGCTCTACGCCATGCGCGCCGCGACGCTGTTCGAAGCTCACGACGAACGTCGCGGCGCGCTCCCATTCGGTTTCTACCACTGCGGAGCCGTGGCGGCGGGCATGTTCCTGCCAGGCGGCGATGTCGTCAAGGGTTGGGCGTGGGCGAAGCCGTCGCATCGCCCCGTGGATGCGTCTCTGATCGGCGGCTGCCAGCGACTCGGTGCTGGTGACGCCGAGCTCGGCAAGCACCCGCGTGTGCTTCTGTTCAAGCCCTGGGATCCTGGACAGCTCGTCGCCGGTCATCTGCATCGTCCTACGGCGTATAGAACTGGTATTCCTCGAGAGCTTCGAACCCGACGACCGGAGCCGGCTTATCGCAGCAATGAAGCTGGAACTTCGCTCCGGTCTCGTACAGCGTGCCGTCGTACCGATCGGCGGGGATCGTTCCCGCCGGCACGCGGACACGCAACTCGATGCATGTCGTCTTGCATCCCTTCCAGTTCTTCACCTCAAGCGTGCCGGCTGGGAGGTGGTCCCTGAGGTTGAACCCGCTTCCAGATCCGATCGGTGTGAATCCGACATCGAACGCCCAATCTCCCGCCATGCATTGCCAGAGACCACCGTCGAGCTCGAGCCGGAAACGAACTTCGAAGTCGTCCGCCACGCTGATGATCTGAGGCGGCGGGACGCCGCTCGGATCGAGAATGTCGGCGTCCCAGTACGCGTGGAGCAGCCGCTCGGCCGGCAGCCTGATCTCCGTGCGACCATCCAGGTAGTCCGGATCGTTCGGCCAGCATCGCGACGGCCGGGGAACCGGCGGGGCGGCGGTTTCGGGTGTGGACACAAACGCCTCCTTTCGATCGGCTCCAGCCTGCCTGCGAGCTGGAACGTGGGCGTGAATCGTCGCACCAGCCGATGAACCGATCATGGTCTTGGCGGTTAAGCCGCGGCCGTTTAGGCGCTTAACGTGCCATTTCCGGCGATTAATGACGGCAAAACCCGCGTCGTCAGCGCCTCACACACTTCGAGGGTCTCGGGAGCCGGCGAGATTCCGAGCTCCCTCTTCAAGGCTCCGGCGCAGATCTGGAGCTGCCGAGAGACGAGATGATGCTGATGCCGGCTTGCAAAGCAGCGCATCAAGAGGCGATGGCTGGACTCGCGGCACGGATCCGCCGCAAGCGCGCGCCGCGCCTCGTCCTCCGCCGCTGCGGGGTCGCCCACGCTCAGGTACAGCTCGGCGAGACTGTCCAGCCCCTGCAGATAGAGCTCCTCAAGGTGGCGACGGCTCGGCAGATACCACTCCGAGGTCGTGTCGTCTTCAAAGAGCGGCCCCCGGTACAAACGCCCGGCGCGCCCGTAGGCCTTGATCGCCTTGTCCGTGCAGCCCGCGGCCTCTGACGCACGCGCGGCCGCGATGTCTACGAGGAAGGCTGTCTGGTCGACCTGCCACACCAAGCCCGGGTTCAGTTGATAGCACCCTTCCGTGAACAAGACGCAGGTGCGCGGACGTCGATTCTGGAGGGTATGTCGCAAGCTGCAGAGCGCGACGTTGAGGTTGTTCCGGGAGGAGTTACGTGTGTTCCGTGGCCAAAACGTCTCCATGAGCGTCTCACGGCGGACGGGCCGGTCGGCGTGGATTACGAGATACTGGAAGACTGCGCGCGCCTTCAAGCTCGCCCACCTCGTGATTCGATGACCATGTACGGCCACCTCGAGCGGACCCAGTACGCGAACATCGACGTCAACGTCCGCTGTATCGATGTGCGGGGACGGCGACACAGGCGTGGCTGGCGCGATGCGACGGTCGAACAGCGTCACCATCTCGCATCGAAGCCGCTCCTCCGCATCGCGATGGCGATCCGCAGACGCATCGAGGCGGCGCGCCAAGCGCTGATGCTCCCGTGCCGACGCGCATAGTCGCGCCAGCTCGACAGATGCCGCGCGTGCGCCGGCCTCCGTTGGTCCGCCCGCCTCCGCAAGCTCCATCAGAAGCGCCTCGGCGTGCTCGAAGGCGCCCGCCTCGATGTCGTCTCGAGCGAGCCTGAGCGGTGGCCCCGTCTCACCCTTGCCGGCATTGGGCGTGGAGCGAAACCCGCAACCGAATGGCTCGTGTGCCACGAGGATGGCCCTCCTCCTCTTGGCGACGCCAGCGCCAATACGCATTCGTCCAAGTCGAGGGTAACAGCTACCCCGAGTTTGTGTCAACTGCTGCTAATTGCTGGAAGGAGGTTATGAAGGCGCCACTACGAGGCGCCTCATTCCGCATCGGCAAACGCGATCGGTGATCAGCGGCGTGGGCCCGCCGTGGATCGAGCATGCGCCGATCGCGCAAATGCTCAAAGCGTGGTAAGCGGAGCGGTCAGCAGGGCACGGGCGTCACCGTGTCGCGCTCGTAGAATGTCTTCTTGCTCGCGGGGTCGGTCGCGCTGAGCGCGGCTGAGCTGCTTGTGCAGTCGAGGCCTGTCTCGCTGACGGCGAAGGTCAGGCGCAGGTCGTTGCGCCCGTCGCCGTTGACGTCGACCTTCGTCGAGGCGGTCGGGGCGGCCTCTGTGCCGGTCTGCCCGAAGCGGGCCGAAGACGCCTGGACGTTGGCCGCGCTGAACGAACTCGTCGAGAGGAGCGCCACGACGACCGAGCCGCTCCCGAGGTTGACCGTGTTCGACGCGTCGCCCGGTGCCACGTCGATCGGCCCGAAGAGGAAGCAGTCGTCGACGGGCAGGAAGACCTCGCTGGCATCGTTGCCGTTTGGCTGCGTGTCGATCCGCACGGTCTCGGAGACCGGCGTCAGCGGATCGCGGAACGGCACGACCCCCTGGTGGCTGTAGGGATACCAGGAGGCGGGCGACGTCGTGGAGTTCTTGACCGGCGAGTATCCGGCGGTGAAGACGTCGGCTCCCGCCATCGGCTGGCTCTCCCAAGAGCCCTCGTCCTGCGGCAGGCCGCTATCGCCACTCTGAATCAGTAGATCGACCGGCCCGACCCAGCGCGGTTCTCCCGTGGGCCGGCTGGCGGGCGGCTTCACGTCGGTTTGGCCGCTCGCCCACGTATACGTGAGTCCGTCGCGGCAGAGCTTCTTGGTGTTGATCGCCGTCTCACTCAGGATGTGCCAGCCGGCGCTGCTGGTCGCCACGTGGATGGCCACGCCGGCCGTCACCGCCAGGCCGACCACGGTCAGGATCGCGAACCTTCGCATCGTCTCCCCCTCTTTCTCGGGGCCGCCTCCAACGGCCTTGGAGGATGAATGTAGCAAGCGTGACGTGCTGCCGCTTGCGGGCTCGCCAGCGGCAGTACATGCTCTCTCCACAATGAACCGGCTCCCAAGCGGCGAGGTCACGCTGCTCTTCACCGACATCGACGGCTCAACGCGGCTTCTCCACGAACTCGGCGGCGCATACGCTGCCGTCCTCGACGAGCACCGGCGCCGAATAAGAGCCGCTGTTCTGCGCCACTCGGGCGTCGAGGTCGACACGCAGGGCGACGCCTTCTTCATCGCCTTCGCACACGCCCGGCACGCCGTCGGCGCGGCGGCGGATGCACAGCGCTCCCTGGCGTCGGGCGCTGTCCGCGTGCGGATGGGGCTCCATACCGGCCGGCCCAGCCTTGCGGAGGAGGGCTACGTCGGGATCGACGTCCACCTGGCAGCGCGGATCGCGGCGGCCGGCCACGGCGGCCAGGTCGTGCTGTCGCGCGCCACGATCGAGGCGCTGGGCCCTGCAGCGGAGGCGGTGAGCGACTTGGGCGAGCACCGGCTGAAGGACATCTCCGAGCCGGTGTGGCTCTATCAACTCAAGGCGCCGGGCCTCGCCGCCGACTTCCCGCCGCTTCGGACGATCTCCAACACGAACCTGCCCGCTCCCGCGCGCCGGCTCGTGGGCCGCGATCGGGAGCTCGAGCACGTGTGTGCGCGAATCCGTTCCGGCGAGGCGAGGCTGCTGACACTGACGGGCGCGGGAGGCGTCGGAAAGACGCGGCTCGCGGTCCAGGCTGGGCTAGAGCTCGTCGAGCACTTCCCGAACGGCGTCTTCTTCGTCGGTCTGGCGCCGCTCGTGGAGGCTGAGCTCGTGGTTTCCACGATCGCGCAGACGCTCGGCGTGCGCGAAAGCCCGGGCGAGTCCGTGCTCGACACGCTGGCGGAACACTTGCGCATGCGCCGAATCCTCCTTGTGCTGGACAACCTCGAGCATCTTGTCGAGGCGGGCGGCGATATCGCGGAGCTGCTGGCGACCGCCGCCGGGCTGAGCGTGATCGCAACGAGCCGCGAGCCGCTTCGGCTCTCGGCCGAGCGCGAGCACCCCGTCGAGCCGCTCGACGACGACGCGGCGCTCGAGCTCTTCTCCGATCGCGCGCATGCCGTTCTTCCTGAGTTCTCGGTGGACGAAGCGACTGAAGAGGTCTGCCGGCGGCTGGACGGGTTGCCACTCGCGATCGAACTCGCCGCGGCGCGCGTGAGGGCCCTGCCGCCTAAGTCGATGCTCGCCAGGCTCGACCGACGGCTCGCGCTCCTCACCGGCGGGAGCCGCGACGTGCCTGAGCGCCAGCGGACGCTGCGGGCGGCCATCGACTGGAGCTACGAGCTGCTCGATGACGACGAGCAGGGTCTCTTCCGGGCTCTATCGGTGTTCGCGGGCGGGTGCGGCCTGGACGCGGCGGAGCAGGTGTGCGCCGCCGACGCGCTCGTCCTGGAGTCGCTCGTCCAGAAGAGCCTCGTTCTGCAACGCCCGGACGCAGCCGGCCTGGCGCGGTTCTGGATGCTCGCAACTATCAGGGAGTACGCCCGCGACCGGCTCGCCGAGGCAGGTGAGGTGGCGAAGCTCGAGCGGCGCCACGCCGCGCACATGCTCGACCTGGCCGATACAGCCGAGGGCCACCTGCTCGGACACGGGCAGGTGGAGTGGTTCGAGCGGCTCGGGCAGGAGGTCGACAACATCCGCGCAGCGGTGTCCGCAGCCCTCTCCGCTGGCGACGTGGCCGTGGCGCTTCGCATCACCTCTGCCCTCATAGATTTCTGGGACATGCGCGGCGCCTACGCCGAGGTTCGTGGTTGGCTCGACGACGGCCTCGGCCGGGCGACGGAGTGCCTGCCAGGCGTGCGCGCGAAGGCGACGCTCGCGGCGGGGCTCTGCGCGTTCCAGGCCGGGGATGTCGACGAGGCGCGCGCCCTCACAACGGCCAGCCTCGAGCTCGCCCAAATGGCCTTCGACGCGCGGGTGACATCCAGGGCGCTCAGCCAGCTGGCAGCCATCGCGATGCTCGAGGGGGCGTTCGAGCAGACGGTGGAGCTCGCTGAGCGCGGTGCGGATGCCGCCGCGGAGGCGGACGACGACGTGCTGCGGGCGTTTGCCCTGAACATGCTCGCGATCGGGAAGTACGAGCTGGGAGACACGGAGGAGGCCGAACTGCTCTTCGAAGAGACGGCGGGGCTCTTGCGATCCAGCGGCGACGTGCGCGACCTCTCGCTCCTGCATGGCAACCTGGGAAGCGCGGCGCTGCTGTCGGGCGACTATGCGCGCGCCCGCAGCTTCTACGAGTCCGCGCTCGCGCTCTCCGAGGAGCTCGGCGACCGCGGTCGCCTGCCTTCGCATCATCAGGCGATGGGAGTCGCCGCCCTCCTCGACGGATCTCTTGACGAAGCTGCCTTGCACCTCTCGGCAGCGCTCGTGGACGGCCGTCAGGTCGGCGATACACAGACCGTGATCTGCGCGTTGCACACGGTCGCGGGCCTCGCCGCGGCGCGGGGCAACAGCGTGCTCGCCGCGACGCTGCGCCCAGCTGTCGACCGCGCGACCCGAGATCTGGGCATCACGCTCAGCGGCGCCGACGTGCTCGTCGACCGGCGGTTCTTCGAGCCGCCGCACGCCACGACGTCCGAGACGCTTACCGTCTCGGGAGGCGAAGCGATGACGCTGGAAGAGGCGTTCGACGCGGCTGTCGACGAGCTACGTCTCCCGAGCCGACCAGTTCATTGAACACGTCCATCACTGATCACATCGAAGTCGGACTGTTCTGCGGCGACCCATATCTGCAACGGCTCGTCTGAGCGCGGGCTGAGTCGACCCGCTCGGGGCGGCGCTCCTCCGCGTCGGGTCAGCCCGGCGCGGGTTCTCGTCATCACTCGTCAGTTGAGCGCAACTTCATTTCGCGCGGCACGCAGGCCGCCGGTCCCCCGATCCGATCGTCCGCTCGGAGGGTGGGTGTCGAGACGTGCGGCGCTCATGACCTGGTTCGAAGCGCCTGCAGCGGCGTAGTCCGCGGCGCGGATGGGTCTGGCTAGACTCGGCGGCGTGAGCACTCCGGTCGGTTGGGATCGGCGGGACAGATTCACGTTGCGCTTCGTCGACTCGGAGCTCGAGCGAGCGTATCGGGAGGCGGATCGGGCTCATGGGGCTCGCCGGGCGCAGACCGCGAGCCTTCTAGCTGCGGTGGTGTGGGTGCTCGTGGCTCTGGTGGGCCCTCCGGCGCTTGGAATCGCGTCAGGCTCGACCTGGCTGATCGCCGGCGTGATGACGGTGTTCCTCGTGGGGTGCGCGGGGGCGAGTCGGTGGGCCACCACGCAGTTCCGTCAGGGGATGATCGGATTGGGCCAGCAGGTCGCGGCGGCGATCGCTGTGCTGGTGCTGACGTCGGTCACCGACGAGTTCGCTGCCTATGCGATGGCCGGCATGATGTTGACCGCCGTGTTCGGGTTCTCCGTGACGCGGCCGCCGTTCGTGGGCGCGATCGGGCTCGGGATCTTCTATTGCTTGAGCTTTCTGATGGTCGCCCTCACGACCGGCCTTGGGCATGAGCTGTGGCTCCAACTCCTCGTGCTCGGAGCGACCGTCGTCAGTGCGTCAGTCGGGTCGTATCTGCTCGAGCGCTCTCAGCGGGAGGTGTTCGCCCGTGGTCGGCTGGTCGCGGCGCTCCATGCGCGCGTCGACATGTTGCTTCGGACATACCTCTCGCCGGATGTCGCGGCGACGCTGATCGAGGATCCCGACCGCGCCTCCCTGGGCGGTGTCGAGGCGGAGGTGACCGTGCTCTTCGCCGACCTCGGCGGCTACACCGCGTTCGCCGAGAAGGCAACACCGACCGAGGTGGTCGCGATGTTGAACGCCCTCTTCGGCGTAGCTGTGCCCATCGTGCTCGCCGAGGGGGGAGCGGTGGTGCAGTTCATGGGCGACGCGATGATGGCCATCTTTAACGCGCCCACGCCGCAGCCCGACCACGCCTTGCGGGCGGCTCGGTCCGCGCTCACGATGCAATCGGCGGTGGCCGACCTGCCGTTCGCCGGCGAGCGGCCGCGGTTCCGGGTCGGCCTCAACACCGGGCCGGCGATCGTGGGGAACATCGGCGCCGCTGAGATCAGAAACTTCCTCGCCATCGGCGATACGACCAACCTCGCAGCTCGCCTGCAGACATACGCCCGCGAGGGCAGCGTCGTCATCGGGCCGACCACCTACGATCGGATCCGTGAGCACGCAGTCGTCCGCTCACTTGGGGCGCCGGAGCTAAAAGGCAAGGCGCAACCTGTCGAGGTCTACGAGCTCCTCGGCCTGCACAGGACCGAGACGGTTCCACCCACCACCGCACCCGGGACTCACTAGCGGCCGCAGCCACCGCGCAGCGTTCCAAACCGGCCCCATGATGTCCACCACAGCTGCGCGAAATCTCGGCGACGCCCAGAATCATGCGTGATCGAGGCAATCGCGCCAGGTTCTGTGAAACAGCACTTCCTCGACCTCGGCAAGCCGGGGCCGACACCGATATCATGTGCGGACTGCAACAATCAGGGGAGGGACAGATGCGAGCCGGGTACCTACTTCTCGTGGCGGTGGGGGCCGCTGCTCTGTTCGGCGCCACAGCCGTCCGCGCGGCCCAGGGCGATACCGGACGCACGCTGACGTTCACCGTACCCCCACCTCCGCCTCGCGACCAGCATCAGGTCGACGTGCCACCCCGCGGCCTTTCGCTGGGCGACCAGACCG